>ERZ779865.16-NODE-16-length-172525-cov-36.889042_pt1 | contig 172525 bp, 160 predicted proteins | sample MGYA00433088_ERZ779865 | MGnify/ENA primary metagenome ERZ779865 (study PRJEB29588, sample SAMEA2151703) | human gut metagenome | biome: human gut; feature: human-associated habitat; material: faeces | place: Denmark | collected 2008/2010 ... | reverse complement strand
TTGCGCTCGTTGCGGGACTTAACCCAACATCTCACGACACGAGCTGACGACAACCGTGCACCACCTGTCTTGACGCTCTCCGAAGAGCACTCCGAACTTTCATCCAGATTCGTCAGATGTCAAGCCCTGGTAAGGTTTTTCGCGTTGCTTCGAATTAAACCACATGTTCCACCGCTTGTGCGGGTCCCCGTCAATTCCTTTGAGTTTCACACTTGCGTGCGTACTCCCCAGGCGGGATACTTAACGCGTTTGCTGCGGCACTGCAGGGGTCGATACCCGCAACACCTAGTATCCATCGTTTACGGCCAGGACTACTGGGGTATCTAATCCCATTTGCTACCCTGGCTTTCGTTCCTCAGCGTCAATTACGGCCCAGTAAAGCGCTTACGCCACCGATGTTCCTCCTGATATCTAAGCATTTCACCGCTACACCAGGAATTCCCTTTACCTCTACCGCATTCTAGCTTGCAAGTATCAAGTGCCATACTGAGGTTGAGCCTCAGCCTTTAACACCTGACTTTACATGCCGCCTACGAACTCTTTACGCCCAATGATTCCGGACAACGCTTGCACCCTCCGTATTACCGCGGCTGCTGGCACGGAGTTAGCCGGTGCTTCCTCTGTAGGTACCGTCATCTTTCGTCCCTACTAACAAAACTTTACACCCCGAAGGGCGTCTCGTTCACGCGGCGTTGCTGCGTCAGGCTTTCGCCCATTGCGCAAAATTCCCTACTGCTGCCTCCCGTAGGAGTATGGGCCGTGTCTCAGTCCCATTGTGGCTGATCATCCTCTCAAACCAGCTACTGATCGTCGCCTTGGTGGGCCATTACCCCGCCAACTAGCTAATCAGATGCAGACTCATCCTTGAGCACCAGTGTTTTCAAGAATACCATCGCAGGTACGCTCATATGGGGTATTAGCAACCGTTTCCAGCTGTTGTCCCCCTCTCAAGGGCAGATTCTCTACATATTACTCACCCGTCCGCCACTTTCCTCTCTAGCAAGCTAGAGATTCTCGTTCGACTTGCATGTATGAAGCACGCCGCCAGCGTTCGTCCTGAGCCAGGATCAAACTCTCCATTGTCAGAAAGTTTATGTCCATCGACTATTTAGGGCTAACTAAATAATCTGCTCGACTTCGTTTTACTAGCTTTCGCTATCATTTTGTCTTGTGAATCATTTTCGAAATTAACAAGTTTATTTTGTTTGCAATATTTTCATATTGCTCACACTCGTTTTCAGCTATTCTATTTTCAATGTCCGATTTATTTCTTGACTCCAACGCTTTACAATCGTTTAGATTGCTTCGCTATCGGGTTTCTCTCCCGAACTCTGTCGGTTTCCTTATCTTACCATCTAAACTTTTAATGTCAAGTGATAATTTTTATCTTTTTCTTTAACTTTATAAAACTTTCGTTTGTTAGAAAAAATCTAAGTATCTGGTTTTAAAAATTTCTGAAGTGCAACTCATTCGCTGCACATTTGATATAGTACATCTAAAAAATTTTGATTTCAACCCCTTTGTTTTATTAATTTAATATTTCGTTACAATGACGGAAATATATTGCACATTAAGGGTTTTAACCTATATTGATTATTGAAGGGTAAAATTAATTTTTATCTTCTGGATATTTTTTAGAATATTTACTTCCATAATATACCCATTCTCCACCTTGAAGTTGACTATGTGGTTGAGATGAATATGTACCATTTTCATTTTTAATAATATCATCCGTTTGATAAGTTGGAAGCCCTGGTTTATTCAATTGAGCACCAATTTGTTCAGGTGTTTTCCCTTCTTTTTCACTCAATTTATCCATAACTTCTTGTGCCGTACAACGAATTTCTTGGGATTGAGAATACAATGTATCATATTCTGTTTTTAATTCATCTAAAGTTTTTTCTGATTCTGAAATTTGTTTTTCGTTTTCTTGAATCGTTTCTTTATTTTTATCAATATTATCTTCTATATCTTGTTTTTCGTCTTTTACTTCGGTTTCTTTATCTTTTGCTTCATCCAATGCTTCTTTAGCAGTATCTTCATCGGCTTTTGCAGTATCATATTCTTCTTGAAGAGAATCAACTTCTTGTTCTGCTTTGTCAAGTTTTTCCTGTGCCTTAGCCAAATCTTCATTTGCTTTATCTAATTTTTCTTGAGCCTTGCTTTGTTTTGCCTTTAAGGCATCAATCTTAGATTGAATAGCAGATTTTTCCTCTTCAGAACAAGACCCCAATTGAGATTCTAAATCTGAAATTTGTCCAGTTATGCCATCAAGCTCACTTTGAGCAGAATCTACAGCAGATTGAGCGGTATCAACACCTTTTTGAGCATTATCTCGCTCTGCTTTTTTAGAGTTCAATTTACCTTCAATACTCTTCGTTTTATTTTGAGCTTTACTATATTCGGAACTTTTTTCTTTAACTTGTTTACCAGCTTCGCCTAATTCTTTTTCTTTTGCGGACAAATCTGATTCAAGTTGAGACGTCTCGGATTTCAAATCATCATTTTGAGTTTTTAATTCAGAAGTATCACCAAGTTCTTTTTGTTTAGCAACATTTTCTTTTAACTTCGCATCCCAATCATTAACCATGCCATCCAAAGTTTTCAAATTATCCATTGAAACTTCTTTTGACAAGTTTAATGAGCCAGTAGAATTTGTAGCTCCAGTTGAACTTGTTGAAGAACTAGATGTTGTTTTTGGAGTAGCAGTTGTTGATTTAGCAGCTTTAGTAGAACCAACACCTAAAGATGAAAGAACCGAGTTCAATTTCGCTCCCCAACCACCAGACGTTGATTGTGTAGCCATATTAGGCTGTACCTGTTGAATAATGACAACCTGCTGAGCAGAAGATTGAGGTTGGGCATTGTGAGGTGCTTGTACCCCTTGTCCATTATTCTCTGTATCCCGACGTTTTATCTGGTTGTTTTTAATAAACAAGTCATTACGAACTTGAAATGCCATCTCTGACTCCTTAAGATTTATTAGCTCTCATATTAATAAAGGCTTATTTTTATTAGGAATTTCAGAAATTGGAATTTCCGTAACATTCTGTAATAATATTTACCTACAAAAAGAAGAGCACTTAGTTAAAAATTAACTAAGTGCTCTATTTTCATCTATTTTACAAGTTATTTAATATTTGAGAATGTCCAAGCATCAAAAGTTGGAGCTTCTTTAATATTCATTTCTTGTTTTTTACCACCAGAGCATTCATCATCATGAGCAATTGGTTTATACAATCTGTTGTAGTATTCAATTACCATTCTGTCAGAATTGAAGTAAGCTTCAGATGTTCTAATAGCTTGACGCATCAATCTAGCCCATTCTGGTTTGTTATCATAGTATGTTGGAATAATTTGATCTTCAATAATGCTCATCAAGCACTTGTGATCTTTCCAATGTCTTTCTTCCCATGACATTTCATCATCTATTTCTGGGTATTCAATAGCATAACCATTGATACCTGAGAATGTACCTTCAACAGTCCAACCATCATAAATAGATAAGTGGATTGCACCATTAGCGTTAGCTGACATGCCTGAAGTTCCAGAAGCCTCGAAAGGTCTTAGTGGAGTATTCAACCATACATCAGTACCACGTTTCAACATGCCTGACAATTGAAGTTCGTATCCAGGAAGAACAACTACATTTTTCAATGAGTGAGATCTGTTCAACAATTTGTTAAACATTTCTTTGCCCATAACATCATCTGGGTGGAATTTTCCAGCGAAAATGATTTGAACTTTATTTTCATCTAACAACTTGCCAATTCTATCTTTATCCATCAAGATTAACCAAGCACGTTTGTAGTCTGCAAATCTTCTTGCCCAAGTAATTGTTAAAACATCTGGGTCAAATCTCTTACCTGCAACGTTAGCAATATATTTAAATAATTCAGATTTCATTTCACGTTTTACAGCTAATAATTTTTCTGGATCATTTTGAGCATCTTTAACTCTCTTATCTTGCCAATATTGAAGATTTACAGCGTTAGTGATTGCTCTAATTGGGCATCTTCCATCAACCCATTCCCACATTTTGTTTGCAACTAAACCGTGTAATTGAGAAACAGCATTTGCGATTCTAGACATTCTCAAAGCAGCAACTGTCAATGAGAAGTTTTCTCCACCTAAATTAACTGCTGTGTCACGGCTTGCACCAGCAAAGAATCCACCTTCAAGTAATCTGTCAACCCAGTGAACTTCATTACCAGCAGCAACTGGTGTGTGAGTTGTAAATACTGTGCGTTTTTTAACTTCTTCCAAATCTCCATTGTATTGTCTTAACAATTCAAATGCAGCAGGAAGAGCATGACCTTCGTTCATATGGATAACATCAAAATTGTATCCAACTTGTTGCAAGATTCTTACACCTGCAATACCAAGAATTGTTTCTTGAGCGATACGGATTTTTTCATTTCCATCATACAATTTATATGAAATGCTCTTAGCCCAATCACTGTTTCCTTCGATATCAGTTGTTAACAAATATACAGGACAAGTTCCAAATAATTCTGGTTCTACTTTATAAGCCTTAACTTTAACTTTTTCACCAAAACATTCAACTTCAGTTTGAACGTTAATATCAGTTAAGAAATCATAATATTTTCTAATATAAGCAACTTCAACATTGCCAGAATGATCAATTCTTTGATCATAATAACCGTATGACCATAACATAGTAACCCCGACCATCGGCATTTGTAAATAACCTGCTGAAAGCATATGAGATCCAGCTAAGAAACCTAAACCACCTGAATAAGTGCTTAAAGATTGATCCATAGCTATTTCCATTGAAAAATATGCTACGTTTGGTAATGACATAATTTTACCTCTCTTCTGTTTTAATATAACTTCTATACACCAAATTTTTCATGTGCACATACATTGTGCCTTGACATTGTAACATACAAAACAAAAATTGAATACCCCCTTTATTAATATATGCTAAAACACCTATCAATAGAGAATTTGAGGGAGTAAAATATCTTTACAAAACACTAAAAAGAGGTGTTAAAAACACCTCTTAAGTATTAATTCTTATAGCCTATGACAATTACCTGAATAATCCCAATATGTACCATCTGCATTCATTTGTTTTATCTGCTCTGCAACAATAAATTGATGGTTCTTTTCATCCCAAATAAAATGTTGCCTTGTCTCTTTATTATAATATACGCCCTTGTTTTTACCCCAAGTAGGAGCTAGTCCTAAAATTTTTGCAGACTCAGCAGCATCATACGTTTTATTATTATTTTTTACAGATAAATTTGTAATGGTATTAGTCCCAGATTTCTTGATTTCCGTTTTTATATTACCCCCTTCTAGAGGTATAGTATATGTTTGATTTCCAACTCTATCAACGGAAGTTAAATTTGGAACTTCTTCAAACTTGTCAGATTCATCATTATATTTCATGTACTTTTTAGTTTTTTCATCATAGAAGAAATCAGATGAAGCAATCTTTTTATAACCTGCATCTTCCGCCTTTTTAGCGACCTCGGAGGATTGACTATTTTCACCTTGAGGATCATCTGAGCCTTTAACTCTATCAGATACGTCCTTTTTATTTATATATTTATCAACCCAAAGGTCAATTTGCTCTTGAGAGTTATCCTTATTTTCTAGTTCGCCCTCAAGTTTAACTTGAGCACCAACCAATAAATATTCAACGCCACTCTTGTTGCGTTTTACCGCTCCTGGATTATTTTTTTCAAAGTTTTCCTTTTCGGTTTTAATTTGTTCCTCAGTTGGTTCTTCAACACCTTTTGCTTTCAACGAACGTTTAATTATATCTGTATAATCTTCATCCATTTGAACTGTATAAGAATGAGTTCCAGAAGAATCATCTGAATCTGTATCAGTGTCAGTATCGGTATCAGTTTTATCAGAATCTTCAGCTTTTAAGGCATCTTCAACAGAAATTTTATCCTTATCATCAACATCTGAAGCTTCAGCCATCACATGAGAGAAAAATCCCTCAACATCAGCCACTTTTATTTCTGTTTTGCCAGAATTTTGTTTATTCAATTCTTTTGTAATGGCTTCTAATTCTTTTTGAGAAATGTCTTTATTCTTGTCAGTATCCGCCTTTTTCAAATTTGAAAAGAAAGTAGCAAGTTCTTTTGAATCTAATTTTGCATCCTTTTTATTTTTATCTAAGGCATCAAAAATTAAATCAAACGCTTTGTTTTTCTTAATAGTATCATCTTTTTCAAGAGCTTTCTTTGGCACTTTAGAAAGATCATAAGATGAACCATTGATTTTGTAGTCTTCACTCATGCAATCATCCTCACTTTATTTTAAGCACATCTATTTAGTTTTATATATCATATATATATAAAGTATTTACAACTCAAAAAATTGCCCTACAAAAAAACTCTTATCCTAAAAATCAAGTAGGATAAGAGTTTAATCGTGTTTACAATTGTTAATAATTATTATTTATTAACTTTATCTAATATTTTTTCTAACGCAATTTTTACATGTGCATAATTCAATCCACCTTGCATATAAGCTACATATGGCGCTCTCATCGGCCCATCCGCAGAAAGTTCAATCGTAGAACCTTCAACAAATGTTCCTCCAGCCATAATAACTTGATCTTCATATCCTGGAATATACTCCGGAATAGGAGTAACATAGCCATTTACAGGGGATAAAGACTGAATTGTACGACAAAAATGTTCCAATGGTTCGGGAGAGCCAAAAGTGATATTTTGAATAATATCGGTTCTCTTTTCATTATATTTTGGAGATGAATCAAAACCAATTTCATCAAAAATTTTAGAAGCTAAAACAGCCCCTTTAACAGCCTCTGAAACAACAGAAGGTGCCATAAATAAACCTTGGAAAATTAGTCTATGTTGGTTAAACATCGCTCCGCCTTCTGAACCAATGCCAGGAGCTGTCAAACGGTTTGCAGCTCTTTCTACATATAATTCTTTCCCTGCTATATAACCTCCAGCTTCAACAATCCCACCTCCAGGGTTTTTAATCAATGAACCTCCAATCAAATCTGCTCCAACTTCTAAAGGTTCTTTCGTATCAACAAATTCACCATAACAGTTGTCAACAAAGCAGATGCAATTTGGATTTTTTGATTTAACAATTTTGCAAATTCGTTCAATAGTTTCAATCGTTAAAGATTTTCTCGTAGAATAACCTTTTGAACGTTGAATAAGAACCATTGTTGTTGAAGAATCAACCATTTTTTCTAATTTTTCAAAATCAACATCCATCCCGTTAATTAGTGGGACTTCATCATACAAAACACCATTTCCAATAAGAGAAGAACGTCTTGTTTCTTCATCTCCCATTGTTCCAATAACCTCTTGCATTGTGTCATATGGAGTTCCAACAGCAGATAGCAATTTGTCGCCATGTCTTAAATTTCCAAACAACGCACAAGCTAAAGTGTGAGTACCAGAAGCGAAATGTATTCTTACCAAAGCTTTTTCGGCCTTAAAAACTTGAGCAAAAACTTTATCTAAAACTTCTCTACCCAAATCATCATGCCCATAACCAGAAACAGTATAAAAATGTTCTGGAGCAACTCTATTTTCAACAAAAGCATTTAATACTTTTTCTTGATTATAATCTCTGATATCATCAATCTTTTCAAATTGTTCACGCAAATCTCGTTCAGCTTGTTTTATTATTTCTTTACTTGTTTTCATTGTTATTTCCTTATTTCCCTATAATATGTACACATGATATTACAAGCATGAAAAACTAGCAAAGCAGGGAATATATAACAACAAAAATCTATTTATAATTTCTATATGAAAAAATTATTTCTGCCTATTATTTTTACCTGTTGTATTCTTATTGGATGTCCAGTACTTTCGGAACAATACGGAGTATATAGCCCACAAAATTACAACAAAAACTTTTCCTCAAACCCCGAAGGGGAACGGATTTTATTTATCCTCGACCTTTCAAACAGCATGGAAGAATCTCTGGAGGGTTCAACAAAATTTGACTTGATGATAAATACGATGCGAGAAATTTTACCTAAGATAAATCCAAATACATGGGTCGGTCTAAGGGTTTATGGTCATAGAATGGGGTTTACTCCTATGGAAGCATGCAGAGCATCTTCTCTTGTGTCACCAATTTCAACCCACAATACAACCAACATTGAACACGCACTATCCAAAACAAAACCAAGAGGCATGACCCCAATCACATATTCTCTAAAACAGGCAATTAAATATGATTTTATGGGGTTTTATGGAAAGAAACATATAATTCTGCTCACAGACGGTGGCGAAAACTGTGATGAAAGCCCTTGTACCTTTGTTATGAATTTAATCAAAATTCGTAAAGACGTATCAATAGATGTCATCGCATTTAATATTTCTGATTCTGATGATTTAGAACAACTTGAATGTACCGCACTTGTAACTAGTGGGAAATTTTATAATGCTCAAACATCAGCAGAGCTAATAAATAGCTTCAACAATTCACTCGAAGGAGTAAAAAATGTTGAAGCTAAAATTATCATGCCTTAAATAAATTAGCAATATGGCTAATAGAATGAGTGCAAAACCCATGATTATATAGAATTTGTAATTAATTATGGGGGTGTTATGAAAAAAGTAATTATTTGTTTAGGATTTTTGTGTGCAGTTGTAAGTATTAGTAGTGTTGCATATTCACAAATTGCAACAACACCAACAGACTTTCGCTCTGGATGTTGTTCGCACCATGGAGGAGTAGCATATTGTGGGAAAAACGGTTACTACATTTGCAATGATGGAACTCAAAGCCCAAGTTGTCGCTGCAGATAAAAATTATATACTCTTGAAAATTAAATCGATAAATTCATCCGTCGTCAAACCTGTATGAGGACTTTTCTTCATAAATTCATCGTAACACGGAGGCTCCGACATATATTTTACGCCCTTTTTGCAAGCTGTTTTTACATAGTTATAAGATGTTTTTATAAAATTTATACGTGGGACTTTCATATCATACCTCTTCACCGTAAGTATAACCTCTAAAAAAATTATTACAATTAACTCTCATTCTTGGCTTTATCATATCTGAATTTTGTAAACAGATTTGAGGATTTTGTAATAAAAAATCCCATAACACCAATACCAAATAACAATGGTAATCCAGAAATTAAAACCTTTTGTTTAAGCATTTTTTTATATAATTCTTTTTCGTTTCCTTCAAACTTTTTAACATATTCTTTCAATTCATCAAATCTTGGAACTTCTAACTTTTCATTCAAGACTTCTTTACAATGACCGGTTTTATACAAAAGTTTTTTAAAACCTTTTTCTAATAACTCATTTCCACAAATTATGTAAAAACCAACAAGCGGATAACGATACAAAGTTTCTAAAAAGTTTTGTTTTCCTCTGTCTTTTGAAGAACCAAAATACCCAGCCCCTCCAATCAAAACACAAGAAGTTAACTGACCTCGAGATAAACATAATTTCCCATTATCATTCCCGAAATCTAAACTAAAAAATTTATTAAAGAAATTTTTCAACTTTTCATTTTTCTTAAATAATTTTGATCCAGGAGCAACAATCAATTCTGAAATTTGTTGTAATAATTTTGACTTATCGCCTTTTGCAAGCAACAACCCTGCAAGCCCTAATGATGTAGCATAAACTCCTCCAGCCATTTTTATATTACGTTTCGCACTGTTTTCAACTTTTTGTGCTTGTGCCTTATCTTCCACCTTTTTATTTTTGTCTAAATTCGCAATATTATCAAAATTCGCCTGTTTGAAAATTTTCAAAGTCATAATATTTTTGGCATAATTCAAAACAAATTCCGTCAACGGTATAACTAAACCAGCCAAAGCAAGAGCAGCTTTTACTGGCATGATTTTTTTATTATTACTAATAGCTTTATTTTTCAAAAGGATAGGTGCTGGAATTGAAACTTGAGATTTTAAATCTCTTGGAAGTTTTTTAGAGAAAATATTTCTAAAAACTTTTTCGCCCAACAATGCGGGGAAATAATAAACTAAAATAGACTCAGTAAATTCCAAGAACGAATTTTCTGCCAATTCAGCCTTGCTACGAGCAAATACAACTTTAGGCAGTAAACACGTTGCACAATCTTGAATAAATTTTATATGAGATAATCCTGCTCCACCTTCTTGAATGGAGCAAATTTTACTTGCTGTTTTTAACCCTAAACCAATTTTTCCAGAATTTGTAAATGACGGAGTATTGGTATTTATTTTTCTAATTTCCATAAGTAATTTCCTTTTTTAGATAAACTGACAACAAAAAATGACCTGAACACACAAGATCAGGTCATTTATAATTAAACTTAATTTATAAAATTATCAGCTCTAACGCCAACTCAAAAGACCTGTCTTATTCAACAGGCACCACCAAGATTGAGTGTTTAAATTTGAATTTAGCATTAAAATTACTTTTCCTTTATCTACGAGCTTTATGCTAACACGCATATTATAAAAAATCAACAAAGAACTTTTTACGAGATTTAATAGCAAAAAATTTTTCCTTCACGTTTTCTTGCAAAAGTAAAATAGGATAAATAACAAATGACATATAACATTACCTCCAAAATAATGCCCAATGCTAAATTACCCCTTGAATATGTAAAAAACACATTTGATAAAAGGAATAAAATAGCAAAACAAAAGAGCATAGAGTTTTATAAAAATATTACAAACGAATGTAAGGATGGGGTTTATTCAATTTCTAGGGTTAGAAAATGTATAGATAACCTTTTTGCCCCAAATAAGATTAACTACACAATCAAGAGCGAAGAAAGAGAGCAATTTAGTGGCTCAATTGCTAATATCCTATCTGTCGATAAAGAAAAACAAATTCTACAATATGATGGAATTGCTCTTTTCTTACCACTTAAAAAGAACAAAACTGAAGTTGAAAATAAATACACTTTATTCCACGAAGTCAGACATATGATTGACTACCTCTACAATCCAAAAGTAAAAATGCACAGAATAAATAATCTTATAAATAATGAAGAATATTCCAACGCAACAGATTATATTAATAAATTTTTTATGGAAGAAATTTCCTCAAAAACGAACATGAAAGAATTTAGAAAAGAAGCAAGTGAACTCATAGATATTTTACCAAGAGATATAGCGATAGAAACACTACAAAAAATCAGATCACATTTAATAACTGAAATTAACGCATATAGCGATGAAATTCATTTTAGATTTAAAGGAATCAAAAACATTGACGACTTTATAGATGCTTTAAACCTTAAACTCAGTTACAAACTCAATTTTAAATTTGAAGACAAATTAAAATTTGCGAATAAAAAACTTAACGCATTACTCAAAGAAGAAAGGGCATCACTCAAAAAATAATTTGATTAATCAACAGAGAAAATCTCTCTAATATCATCCATTGTAAGCGATTTTGTAATATTTCTATCTACGGAAATTACGCTATCAACAAGGTTTCTCTTAATTGTTTTAAGCTTTTGAATTTTTTCTTCAACTGTATTACGTGTAATAAGTCTATAAACAAATACTTTCTTTTTCTGGCCAATACGATAAGCTCTATCAGTTGCCTGATCTTCAACCGCAGGGTTCCACCATGGGTCATAGTGAATTACATAATCCGCACCTGTCAAGTTCAAACCAGTACCACCAGCTTTCAAACTAATTAAGAAAATTGGGATAGTCGGGTCATTATTAAATCTTTCAACTGCACCTTGACGGTCTTTTGTTTTACCTGTCAAATATTCGTATTTAATTCCAGATTTATCCAACCAAGCTTTCACAATATCTAACATGTCAACAAATTGGCTGAATAACAAAATACGGTGTTTTTCTGAAATAATTTCTTCCAACATAACCTTAAGTTTTTCAAACTTACCAGAAGAAATAACATTTTTAACATTATTTTTGTCATAAAGTCTTGGGTGACAACAAATTTGACGCATACGAAGAAGTGCAGAGAAAATAGACAATCTGCTCTTTTCAAGTCCATTTTGTTCAATAGATTTGAATAATTCTTCTTTTGTACTATCAAGAACTTGTAAATAGAAATCCTTTTGTTCATCAGTTAATTCACAGTACGCAATATTTTCAACTTTATCTGGCAAATCTTTCGCTACATCACGTTTCATACGACGTAAGATGAATGGATAAATCTGTAATTTCAAGCGTTTTTCAACAATTTTGTCTTGACGTTCCATAATTGGATTAACATATCTTGAATTAAAATCTGCCATTGAGAACAAGAATCCTGGCATCAAGAAATCAAATACAGACCACAACTCTTCCAATTTATTTTCTATTGGAGTACCAGAAAGAGCTAACTTATGCTGAGAGTTCAACTGTTTAACTGCTTGAGCTGTTTGAGAAGTTGCATTTTTGATATTTTGAGATTCATCTAAAATTACATATCTAAAATTAATATCTTTCAACTTAGCAATATCACGACGAACAAGAGCATAACTAGTAATAATTACGTCGTATTCTGGAATTTTTTTGAAAAATTGTTTTCTTTCTCCACCTTGCAATTTCAAACAAGATAACGTCGGAGCAAACTTTTGAATTTCAGATTCCCAGTTAAATACAACCGTTGTTGGAGCAATAACCAGTGTTGGCATAGGTCCGTCTTCTTCCTTCGCCTTTTGCAATACAGTCAAGGCTTGAAGAGTTTTACCTAACCCCATATCATCTGCCAAAATACCATTTAGCCCATACTTATACATGAACCATAACCAGCCAAAACCTTTCAATTGGTATTCACGAAATTCAGCATTAATACCCTGAGGAAGAGTTGTTTCCTCAGCAGTTGAGAAAGTTGACATTTGTTCCCAGAACGTTTTAAATCTATCACTTAAAATCAGTTCTGCACCAAGGTTTTTAAGTTCATTAATCAAACCTGCACGATAAGTTTTAACAGTAAATCGATTGTCAGGATTTCTATAAACATCAAATGAATTGAAAGATCTCATCATTGAATAAATATTTTGAGCAGGATATTCTACAAAACCTAAACTTCTAATTCTAGCATACTTTTCATCACTTTGAATTGTGTCATAAATCTCATCAAAGTCGATAACTTCATCCCCAACCTTACCATAAATTTTAATATCAAAACTATCTGGTTGCTCATCAGAGAAATCAATTTCGGCACATAATCTAAATGGATCTTCCATAATCTTGAAAAATGACATATCATCTTTTTCTTCAAATTTCCATCCAGAGCCAGCTTGTTTTAAATAATAATTATAGAAATCAATTGCATTTTCTTTTTCTAAGGCAAGGTTATTTGTCTGCATAGGAACAAATTTACAAGCCAAAAGCATCGCATATGCTTCATTTTCGTGTTTTATATTACGTTTAACCCAATAAATCATATCCTCATCAGGCTTTTTGATTGTAATATATGGTGGTTTTTCGTTTGTTGATTTTGAATAAGGAACTCTAACTCCGTCATATTCAAAATCCAAAGATGCCTTCAACGATTGATCATAATCAATACCCATTGTTACAACATTGATTGGAGGACGTTCTTCCAACATCAATTTAGAAATTTTTTCATCAATAACAACATCCATTACTTGACGAAGCTTTGGTAAATCTTCATAAATAAATTTTCCACACTCAGCATCTTTCAAATCTGTAAAAGATGATTTTGTAATATTTTGAGGGATAGATTGAATAGCAACATTTGTAGGGAAAATAACATTTTTGTATCTACCCCATTTCAAATGTCTTGAAAAATATCTAACTTCTTCAAATGGATAAACATCGTCCTTGTCTGGTCTTTGCCATTCAAGAGATAACAATAATGTTCCAGCAACAGACGAAGAATTTACATATAAAACAAGTTTCCATTCATCATCCGCAAATTTCAAACGGTCTTTAGTTTTCTCGTCTAAAACTTCATCCGCTTTTGAAAGCAAAGAAAAAACTTGTCCAAATTTAGCAATTGGAATATCGTACCAACCAGCTTTTTTATCTTGTCTAGAAATCTTTAATAATTGTTGAAAGATTAGCAACTCAACTTTTTGAGAATTGTTTAAATCAAAATTAGGATCTTGCTTTTGAGCCTCAATCACCCCACGCAAAATAGGTTCAATTTGACGGACAATTTTTCCTGTATCTCTTGAACGAACAAGAATAGAGAAAAAATTAGCTTTACGCTTAGGGTTAAAGTGAAAAATATAATTACCTTGGGGTTCTTCGGTTAGAGCAGTATTTTCATCTGGAAAATCAAATTCCATTCCAAACTTTGTTTCTAGCCAATCTTCATAAGCATGTTCGTTAATAGCTTTAAGTGCAACTGCAACAGAGTGTTTGCACCATTCATCTTTTAATGGACAGCTACAACGAGCTTCGACTTTATTTTTCTTAAAAATTAAATCTGTATTGTAATGATCTTGAAAATTACCTTTAACTTTTCCCATATAGAAATTCTTTTCAGGATAATTATCAAATACCATGTCTTTCAAATAGTATTCATAGCCTCTACGCCAGTTTCCAGCGCCTGCTTGTTCTTTTATAAACTTGTAATTAAATTCTGTTGCTTTACTCATCGATAGAGCATATCTCTTTCTTTTTTAAGGGGACAAACTTCCAATAGAGTTAAATCTATAACCCCCTTAACCCTCACACCAAGATTATACAAGAGAAAATTAAAAAAGTAAAGGGCAGAAAAAAGATCTCTACCCATAAACTTTATTCTTTAAAGTACTTAAGAATTATAATTTTTTCATATCACCGATAGAAGTTGTTCTTGTCGTATTTTGGTATTGTTTTGCTAATTTTTCTCTTTGAGCTTGAGATAATTGTTTCACAATTTTTCTTCCGTCTGTTGTATGTGAAACCTTACTATCCCCAACTTTTATGGATACTGTTGGAGGAAGAAATTTCTTCATTGAAACAGTTTTGTCACCAGCTTTAGTTCCAGAGCCAATAGTCTTATTATTTACACCTTGAACTTTTTCTAATGGTTTTTCTTTATCTCGTCCGATTGCCCAACGGAAACCTGCGGTTAAAGATATACCGCTACGACCGCCATTTCTTATCATTGCTTGTCCAAATGCAATAAAGTCATCTTTAAATCGTTTTTGTAGCCCTACGCCATATTCCACATATGGTTTTATACTTGATTCTGGCAACTTAGTCCCATTTGCTGATGTACTTGATTCATTCATCGCATTCCATACCATTCCAACACTTGCGTACGGTTGCCATCCGTTTTTAGTGTTAGCTATAAATCGCAAACTTGGATTTAACATAATTGAATGCATTGGAGATGATTCAATTCTCACTCCTGCCGCATTTGTATAATCAAATGTTTTACCCATTGTGTAACTCATAAACCAAACAGGCTGAATAATATATTTACCTTCTTTAAATTCAAAGTTATAACCAGTCTTTGAACCAACACCAGCAAATAGAGTTGTAAAATCTTCCTTGCCGTACATTGTATTAGTTTGCCCAGCACTAGCACCCGTACTCAAAGTCAACGCTGTCCAGAAGTCGCCTTTATAAAAAGTTTGAGTGAAACCAATCAAACCACCGTTCATTGTAGTATCAGCACCAGAATATCTTAACTGAGAACCAGTATAACCAATATAACCAGTTGTAACACCTGTCCATCCGTGTTTTAAATCTTGAAAATCACTATCAAACCCAACTAATGAACCGTAAGTTGTAGCATTTACAGCACCAGAATTTCTCAAGTTCATTTTTTCAAATGTAACATATGGTCTGAACCATCCAGCTTTATTGTCAAATTCTGGGGCAATTCCTGGTATATTGTTATTGAAATCAGAACTTAATGCGTATCTATTTTCATTGATTTTAGCAAATCTATCCATTGAAGGTAATTGAGTAAACGCATCTGCGTGTTCAAATACATAATGGAATGTTTCGTTAACAGTAGCGTTAGTACCAGCTTGAGCATTTACAGATGAACTCAATACAGATGGGTTGAAGGAATCAGCACCACTAGAGCCACCTCCACGAACAAATTGGAATTCACCAGATTCTGGCGAATATCCTACGGTGTATTTGTATATCTTGCCCATATATTCATTTGAGCCATTATATTTTACGGTATTTGCAAATGCACTATCAGCAAAGAATACATTCGTTTGAAGTTTGTCTGGATTAGGGTCAGCCAAAACATTTAAACCATTAACGTTAATTGTACCTGTTTGAGAACCACAACTATCTGCGGTTATTTTACCCATAGTTTCAGTTGCTGGGTTAATATCAACTGAATTAATATTGATTGTTCCATCATTCACAAAAGAGTTCAAATGCAATGGAGCTAATCCCATATTGTTAATATTCATAATTCCGCTATTTATAGCTAGATTATTGTTATAGTTCAACTGAGAAGCATCATTAACATAACTTGTTACATTATTTTGAGTAATATTAGCATTTACAATTTTATTGTTAAAATATACTTCTCCTGTTTTGTCACCAGTCATTTTCAAGTTGTAGCTATTGCCGTTGATTGTATCGTTTAGGACAAATCTACCACTTGATTGGGCATCTAGAGTCAAAGTAACATCACCCTCATCCTCTGGGGTTTCCATATAGATTGCGTTTTGTTCAACTTTGCCGTCTATCTTTGCAGTGTTTCCAGTGAATAAAGAATTGTAACCATTTTTAGATACAATATTCAAATCTTTTGTTGTATAAATTGCTCCACCTTTACCATTAGCTGAAGTGTTATTGATAAATGATGAATTTGTAATTGTTCCAATTCCTGCCTCTGCAATCAAAGCTCCGCCATTTTCTCCTGCTTTGTTATTTGCAAAAGTTGAGTTTTCAATTGTATCAATTTTTCCGTATGAATAAATTGCACCACCAGCAAAAGAAGAAGAGTTATTGATAAAGTTTGAATTCTTTATAGACTCAATTCCTCCAGTATAAATAGCTCCACCATGAGCATATCCATCAGAACTCTTTGAAGTCGCAGAATTGTTTGAGAATGTACTATTCTCAATTGAAGTAATATGAGTTGAATTTATAGCACCACCATCAGCATTTTTCTCTGCCGAAATAGCTTTGTTATTATCAAATGTGGCATTACTAATTGTTTTTATAGAATTAGCAAAAACCGCACCACCTTGTGCATATTCTTTAGCTTCAACATAGTTGTTACCAAATGAGCCTTTTAAACTATCGATTGAACTAGCATATATTGCACCACCTTGAGCATTTTTAGTTGCAGATTTTGCATAAGAATTTACATAAGTGCCATCTACATTTTTAATTCCACTAGCATAAACAGCTCCCCCCATTGCAAATTCGCCAGCTTCAACATAGTTATTTGAGAATGTGCCGTTTAAATTTTCAGCTGAACCATAATCAACCATAATAGCACCACCAGAAGCGTTTTTACTTTTTGAAATTGCATAGTTATTAGAAAATAAATGATCTCCGTTCAATGTCAAATTACGAGAGTAAATAGCACCACCTTTAACATGTCCATCAGCTTCTACGTAATTGTTTAAGAAGTCAGCATCAACATTTGCATTATAAGAATACAAAGCTCCACCTTCTGCTCCGTACCCTATTCCAACAGTTTTTGCAAAATTATCTCGGAACAAACCAGAAATCTTTTCGATACTACCTCTGTTATATAATGCTCCACCAGCAACAAACTCTTGACCAGATACGCAGTTGCCGATAAAGTTTGCGGTCAAGTTACCTAGAGTAGTGCTATTATGAAAAGCACCACCTTCAGAAGTTGACTTACCTTCAACGTAGTTATTAATAAAATCAGCAGTAATATCTTTACTCGCAAATGAACCACCATTGAACCAAGCACCACCTTGAGCATTAGATGTTTTTGAAACAGCAGAGTTACCCTCAAAATACAATTTTACAGCAGATTCACCTTGAATACTTCCATAGTTATAAAGAGCACCTCCACCTGCATAGCCATTTTCAGACGTTATTGAGTTTCTTATGAAAGTTGAATCACCTAATCCATTTGTAATAGAGCCTTCATTATATATAGCACCACCTTGAGCAGTATTAGTAGTTTGAGCAGTATTTTCAACAAACTTACCAGTTATTTTACCAATAGTGGCGTATTTATTAGCAATTGCAGTGCCTTCAACAGAATCCGAAGTTACACTATTCTGAGAGAAATTACCCACAATTTCGCCGTCAATTTTTGCACCATCCCTATTTGAAATAGCTGCACCATCAGCATAAGTAGCTCCAGAAATTTTGTTACCAATAAAATTACCAGAAATACTTATTCCATCTTCTCTCGCAGAAATAGTCGCTCCAGATTTATTTGTAATAGCCGCACCTTCAAGTGTTCCACCGTTTCCAACCAACTCATTTTGAATAAAATTACCAATAATTCCGTTATTTATTATTGCTCTTTCATTATAAATCCCTGCTCCTGAGATATAACCACTTCCAGTAATTTTATTTTGTACAAAATCACCTTGAATACCATTTATTAAGGTTTTATAATTACTTGAATGTGGACCCACATTATAAACACCAGCACCCATTCCAGAACCAGTTATAGTATTAGCGATAAAATTACCTTTGATACCATCGGTAATTACACCTTCATTATAAATAGCAGCCCCAAAATCACTTCTATCTATATGATTACCAATAAAATCACCTGTAATACTTTTTATTACTGGAGCAGATGCACCTTGTTTGAAATTGTATATTGCACCACCCCTTTGAGCGGTATTTTCTATAAAGTTTCCTTTAATATCACCAATTGTACCATTATTCCAAATTGCACCCCCAAAACGTCCAGATGAGTTTCTGATAAAATCACCTTCTATTGAACCTATTTTAGAAATGCTACTTGAATTATAGTAAGTATTGTTGTATATTGCACCGCCATCACTTGATGCGAAATTTCCTATAAAATTACCATTTATTGCACCAATGTAAGGAGCATTTGAAGAACCATTTGCAGAGTTATAAATAGCTCCTCCGACCGCATAACTACCAGTTGCGGAGTTTCCTACAAAATCACCAGTGATACTATTTATTGTGTTTGTATTATAAATAGCACCGCCTAATGCTGTTGTGCGATTATTTCCGTTAATACTATTTCCAATAAAATCGGCAACTACATCACCAATAATACCGTTATTTGCAATAGCTCCACCAATATTGTAAGCAGATTTATCAGAATCTATAGGAGCAAGAGTATTACCAATAAAATAACCCTTTATATTAGAAATAGATGCACCATCTTTATTGAAAATAGCTCCACCTTCGGCGTTAGTTGTTGAATTAGAAGAGTTTCCAACAAAGCCTGCATTGATATTTGTAATTGTTGATTCGTTACGTACCGCTCCTCCAACAGCATAGTCTTTATCTGTATTGTTATTATTTACAAAACTCCCTTCAACTGTTTCTGTTTCAGAGTAAATTTCAGTTCGAGTTCTTGCTTCAGAATTGTCATATTTTACGTTGACATCAATATTTCCAGCAGAAGTTTTTACGTTGAAGTCTTTTGAATTTTCTGTACCTGTACCAAACTGAGTATTTTTATAGTTAACCTTGTAATAAGCATCAGTAACAGTTCCTGTTTCAGTATCATAATTAGGAATGTATAAAGTATCAGAAGCTTTGCTTGCTTCATCTAGTGTATAAGTAGGAACTGTCGGAGTTGGGGCTTTTTGAACATCTTGTGCCTGTGCAGTTCCTCCAATCATGGCTAGACCTGCAATTGTTGCTACTGATAGAGCTTTTATTGCATTCTTATTGGGCTTAGTAGTTCTTTTTGAAAAATTTTTAGACTTTCTCATCTCAATTACTCCGATCTTTTTATAAATTCCGTGACATTTATGTAAAATAAAAAAATAAATTAGTGTAATATTAATATGATATAAGGCCTAAATATAAAATTTCATCCATCAAGAAATGTATTCTAAATGTATATTTCTATTATAATACTTTTTAATTAATAATTCAACTCTATTATTAACAAAAATAATACATTTATACCAGCTCGTACAGTTTATTTTATTTGAATTATGTGCTAAAATGTAGGTGTTAAAAGTTTAAGTAAGAGGTAGAAATGAAAAAATTTAAAATAATTACTTTAGCACTGATTATTTCTCTTGGAACAGGGCTAACTATAAACAAAGTTTGTTCTCAAACAACAACCCCAACAATTGTAAGAGCTGCAGTTCCTCAACAACAAGCTCAGATTGAATATGTTTCAGTTAATCCACTTGACGTTGTTGCAAATCCTTACAGATATTTAAGAAGAAATATTAAAATCAAAGCAAAATTTGATAAGTTTTCAACTTTAGGTCTGGATTATTCTCCTGCAATGAGATCTTCTGAAAAATACATCTCATTCCTTATCCAAAGACCTGATATGACAAGCCACGACATCCCACTTTCAGAATTAAAAATCTTCTTAAAAAAAGAAGTTGCTGAAAAAAATATTGACCTTGATGCTGGAGATGAAATTGAATTCACTGGAAAAGTTTTCTCAACAGCACTTGGAGATCCTTGGATGGATGTAGATTCTTTCAAAGTCCTAACTGTAAAAAAGCCTAAAAAAGAATCTGCTGAGAACTAGATAACAAAACAAAAGATGGAATAAAATTATGGAAAAGAGTACGACAGAAAAATTTTTAACAATACACGGTCATTTTTACCAACCTCCAAGAGAAAACCCTTGGCTAGAAGCTATTGAGTTGCAGGATAGTGCATTACCTTTCCACGACTGGAATGAAAGAATCTGCAAAGAATGTTACAATCCAAACTCTGTATCAAGAATTGTTGATAACAAAAACCAAATTCTTGATATTGTAAACAACTACCAATACATGAGCTTCAACTTCGGCCCAACTTTGCTTTCTTGGATGGAAGAATTTGCACCTCTTACATATGAAAGAATTATTAAAGCAGATATTGACAGCATTTCAGAACACTCTGGACACGGCAACGCACTTGCTCAAGTATATAACCATATGATTATGCCACTTGCAAATGCTCATGACAAAGAAACCCAAGTTAAATGGGGAATCCGTGATTTTGAATATCGTTTCGGTAGAAAACCAGAGGGAATCTGGCTTGCAGAAACAGCTGTTGACGATGCGACATTAAAAGTTCTTGTAGATAACGGCATAAAATTTACTATTCTTTCACCATACCAAGCTCTAAAAATAAGAAAAACTGGCGATAAAGAATGGCAAGATGTAAGCTGGGGAAATATTGACCCTGCAAGATCTTACAAATACACCCTTAAAAGCGATTCAAAAAAATCAATAGCTTTATTCTTCTATGATGGTGCTATCTCAAAATCAGTTGCTTTTGACGAATTACTAAAAGATGGCAACAGATTTATCAAGAGATTAAAAGAAGGTGTTTCTGAAACAAGAAATTATCCTCAATTAGTTAACATTGCAACTGATGGCGAAAGCTACGGACACCATACAAAATTCGGAGATATGGCATTATCATACGTTTTAAAAATTAAGGCAGAAGATGAAGGTTTTAAAATCACCAATTACGCAGAGTATCTAGACAAGTACGAAAGCGACTATGAAGTTGATATTAAACAAGCTTCTTCTTGGAGCTGTTTCCACGGTGTTGGCAGATGGAAAGAAGATTGTGGATGTTCAACTGGAGGCCATCCTGGATGGAACCAAAAATGGAGAGAACCTCTAAGAAATGCACTTGATTACCTTCGTGATGGGCTTGCAAAAGTATTTGAAGCAGAAGGTCCAAAATATTTCAACGATAATCCTTGGGCTATCAGAAACAAATATATTGACGTAATTTTAGACAGAAATTATGTAACGATAAGAAAATTCCAAAAAGAAAACTTTAAACCAGACCTAACCGAAGAACAAAAGGTTAAAGGTATGGAACTTCTTGAAATTCAACGACAAGCAATGTTGATGTACACAAGTTGCGGATGGTTCTTCTCAGAAATTTCTGGAATTGAAACTGTTCAAATTATGAAATATGCAGCAAGAGCTATGCAACTCGTTGCAAGATTCACAAACGAAGACTTTGAAACTCATTTCAAAGACATTCTATCTCAAGCAAAAAGTAACATTGCTGAATTTGGAACAGGAAAAGATATTTACGAGCGTTTTGTAAAACCATCTGTTGTAACAGCAAAACAAATCGCTTGTTTGTGGGCAATTTCTTCATTGTATCAAGATTTTGAAGATGAAGAAGACGTTTATTGCTACACAGTTAAACGCCATAGTTACCAAAAAGTACAAAAAGGAAGCTCTAATTTCCTTGTAGGGCATATTGAAATAAGTTCAAAAGTAACATTACAAAAAGCAGATTTAATGTTCGCACTAATGCAATACGCTGGAGGAGATTTCCACTGTGCAATAAAAGAATTCTCAAATGATGCTGAATTCAATGAACTACAAACAACTCTAATAAAAACATTTGCACTTAATCCAATAACTGAAATTATTAGAACTCTTGATGAAAAATTTGGGAAAGAATACTTTACATTGAAAGATATTTTTATCGAAGAAAGAAAGAAAATTTTGCAAATTCTTCTAAAAGACCAGCTTGAAAAATTTGGAAATACATACAAAGAAATGTATGACCAAGGAAAAGGTTCAATCTATCATATGCAAAATCTTGGATTAGAAATCCCTAAAGAATTTAAGATTTCTGCTGAATATGCACTAAGCCATAGATATAATGACTTATTAGCAGGTAGTGATGGATTTGTAGAAGATCCTATTGTTCAACAAATCAAAGATATTAACTATGAAGCAAAGAGAATGAATATCGATATTGATAAAACTCCTTCTAACAAAAACTTTGCAAAAAGAATCATCACAAACCTAAATAGATTGACAAAGAGTTTTGAAATTCAACAAGCAGATACAATTATAGAACTGTTTGAAATGATTGAAAAACTTGATCTACAAATAGATATTTCAGAAGCTCAAAACATTTATTATAACAAAATCTATCATAGAATAGGTGATATTTTAGAAAACAACGAAAAAGAACCTCGAGATAAAGATATTAAATTCATCAAACTATTATTAAATATAGGAGAAAAACTTAATATCAACGTAGGGTTCTACAAATCTAAACTAGAAAAATTAGGTTTCTGCTAAATTTAATAATAAATAAAAACAAAGAAAACACATCCTAAAAAATTAGGGTGTGTTTTTTAGCAATATTTTGTTTACATTCCTTAATAAAAAAGCAAATTTCTACAAAAAAAATACTTTATTATATTAGGTGTAGAAAATAGGGAAATTGTATCATGCAAGTTACGAGTCAAAACGTACAGCAACAGAATATTCCACAACAGGTAAAATATAACTGCAATTACAATAATAGTGCAGCTCCAACAACACAAGTGCAACAACCTCAACAACCAGCACAAGCACCTGTTCAATATTCATACCCTCAAAATTATTACGTACCACAGACTCAATCTCAAGTTCAACAAGCACAAACTGTACAAAATCAATGTGTAGCTCAACCACAAGCTCAACAACCACAAAATGTACAAGTACCTGCTTCTACGTCAGGAGTTAACATCCAAATCTTTAACCCTTCAGTAACTCCTCCTGGAGCAACTCCTCCAACTTATAACGTAAATGCTCCTTGCTACCCATCAAATTATTATACTAATCCAATGGGTGCTGGGGCAATGAGCGGAGCTGGACAAACTGGGAATGGAGGAAATGGTTCTGCAATCGGTGCAAATACAGGTTCAGAGAAAAATTCTGAAACAGAAACAAAAGACGACAAGAAAACAGAAAAGAAAAAAATTGTTCAATTGACAGATGATTATATCAGGAACTTGGAAAATTACTTAAATAGCCAAGAGAAAGATATTAGATTATCAGCCGCAAAAGAAGTTTACTCTAGATTAGAAGAAGATACTTCTAGAAAAGATGACAAGGCCTTAACTGCTCTCATCAACAAAATGTTACAAGACCCATCAGAAGAAATCCGAGTTCTTGCAATGGCAGCATTACAAGGAAGAATAGTAACAGGTGATGACTTTACTGTTAACGTTCTAACAAGAATGCAAAACGACAAGGCTCACTATGGAATGGATGCAGTAGATGCAAGTAAAATCTTACTTAAAATGTCAGGTCAACAAGTAGAAAAAGAAGTTCCAATAACAGAAAAATCTGCAAAGAAAGAAAAAACTGAAACAAAAAAAGAAGAATCAAAAAGCAGTATTAAAAAATAAGGTGCAAATAGGTTATGAGAATAGGACATATAGCAAGAAAAGTTTTACCTAAAAACCCTGCAAAATGGGTAACAAAAGGAATCGGGGCAGTTGCTCTCGGAGCCGTTGCGTACGATGCTCATTACCTTGGAAAAATTCAAGCAGATTTATATTCTAGCGAAAAAGATGCTGCAAGTACTGGATATTATTTGAATAACTCATTGTACTCAACAAATATGAGTAAAATTCAAGAAGGAATAAAAGATGCCTCATATGAAATGGAACTAGATTGTGGCTGGAAAAGATTCATCAATGAAGGTGTTGGATACGTTAAAGGATTTACATCAATGCTCGTATCCCACATCGTTCCATTCGGATTAGGATTAGGAGCGTTACTATCAAAAGGATTACCAAGCAAAATTTGTGCTGGAGGCTTAGGAATTTACGCTGGTTACGAATTTGTTAAAAACTTCTTTGGCTGGGGTACTCCAGGCGGAACATTTAAATAACCTATTTTTTATTTTTTAAATATTTTTCATACAAATCAGGGCGACGAGTTTTTGTTCGCTCTATTTGTTGTTGAAGCCTAAACTCATTTATTTCCTTGTGGTTGCCGTTGAGTAAAACTTCTGGAACTTTGTAGCCTCTAAAATCTCTAGGTTTTGTATATTGAGGATATTCAAGTAATCCATTTGAAAAACTATCCTCTTCCGCAGATTCAATTTTCCCTAATGTTCCATTCAATTTTCGACTAACGGCATCAATCAAACACAACGAAGGAAGCTCTCCTCCTGTAAGGACAAAATCCCCAATAGAAATTTCTTTAGGTTTAATAATTTCTCGGATTCTTTCGTCAAAACCTTCATAATGACCGCATAGCATAATAATTTGGTCATACTTTGCCAAGTCTAAAACCAATTGTTCACTTAATGGTTCACCTTGAGGAGATAACATCACAGTTATTGAATTTTCTAATTTTTCAATGCTATCGTAAGCATCAACATAAGGTTGAGGAGCTAAAACCATACCAGCTCCACCACCATAAGGGGTATCATCCACCTTTTTATGCTTATCAAGAGTAAAATCTCGTGGATTTACAGCATTAACAGAAAAGACACCACCCTCTTTTGCTCTTTTCATAATACTTACATCGCAATAGGATTGTATAATTTCTGGGAACAATGTCAAAACATCAAAAATCATTCCAACAACCCTTCGATATTATTTATCATAATTTTTTTGTTTTTAATATCGACAACAGGAACAATCGCTTTTACAAACGGAATTAGAGAGATTTTTTTTGAATTTGTCTTAACAGAAATCAAATCACTCGCACCGTTATTTGAAACACCAATTACAAATCCCAAATTTTTGCCATTTTCGTTATCAAAAACACTCAAACCAACAAGTTCATCTATAAGAAATTCATCCTCATCAAGATTTTCACGAACAACAACCTCTTCCACGAAAAGTAAACAACCTTTCAATGGAATAATATCGTTGATAGAATCAATTCCTTCAAATTTCACAATTAAAAAATTCTTATTTTGACGAACCGAATCGATATTTAATTCTCGATACTCATTGCCAGTTTTGACAAATACGGATTTCAAAGACAGAAAAAACTCTTGTTGATTTTTAGAATAACCAACTCTAGCTTCACCCTTAATACCATGAAAATTAACAATCTTACCAACTGAAATATATTTGGTCATCATTATTCTTCCGAAGGTTCTGCTTCAACCTTTTTAGGTCTGCCACGTCTTTTCTTTGGAGCTTCTTCAACCTCAACTGCTTCTTCTGTTGCTGGAGCTTCTGCTACTTCTTCAACAGGAGTTTCTGTTTTTTTCTTTCGAGTTGATTTAGGCTTTTCAGCTTTTTCAGATTTTTCTTCTGCTTTTTGGTTTTTAAACTCTTCTGGAGCATCTGGTCTATCTTGGTTCCATCTTTCAAGACCCATTTGTGCTCTAACCAAACCAATACCAACGTGAACACGCCATTCGTCCATTTTTAATTGTGCGGCAATAATTTTATGGCAACCAATCGGAGGTAACGGCAACAATGGTTCATATAGCATTTTGATAGCATTTAATTGATCTGGAGTAATTGCCAATTTACGTTTAGGAAACGGCAATTTAGGAAGCATCATTTTTTGTCTTACTAGATTGATACCGAAAAATACTTTTCTTGGTTCCAAACCGATTTTTTCTCCAATAACTTCATGTGCATCAGGGTTTGGAAGAGGCAACATCAACTTATATAGCAATTCAATTTGTTCCAACTGTTCCTTACTTACAAGCAACTGCTTAGGAGCTTTGTTGCGGTTGTTCATTGGGCGTCTGTTATTATTGAATCTGTTTTGACCTTGAGGTCTGCGTTGTTGATAACCTCCAGCTCTGTTATTGTTATAACCGCCTTGACGGTTATTGTAGTTATTATTGTAACCACCCTGTCTATTATCTCTGTTATAACCACCTTGACGGTTGTTATCCCTGCTGTAACCGCCTTGGCGATTGTAGTTATTATTATATCCACCTTGTCTGTTATCTCTGTTATAACCACCTTGACGGTTGTAATTGTTATTATAACCACCTTGTTGAGGACGGTTGTTATAAGGTCTTTGAGGCCTATTATATGGTCTTTGGTTATCATCTCCTCCAGATGAATAACTATTATAGAATTGGGGTTTTTCTTCAGTTGAATAACTTGGGGTTTGTTCCGCTGGTTGAGAAGTAGCTGGACTATCCCCAGATTCAGAAGAATTAACCATCATCTTTTTATCTGGATATAAGCAATCAGGGCAGATTACTCTTTTAGGGTTCTTTGTTTCAAACTCGCGACCGCACTTAATGCACTTGTTTACATACATAATTTAAAAGCCTCTTAATTAATAATAAAAAAATAACTCATAATAAAAAATAAATTTAAGGTAACATCCTCACAATACAAAATCGATTTCAAATAAAAATTCTAACTTATACCATTATTCTAACATGGATTTTGAATATACGCAAGCCCCAATAGTCACTACTTCTCTACCAAGAAGGTTACAGGTCCATCATTAACAAGCTCAACATCCATCATAGCACGGAATTTACCCGTCTGACATGGAATATTAAGACTTTTAACTTTCTCCACAAAATACTCATATAATCTTACAGCATCTTCTGGTTTTGCTGCGGCATCAAAACTCGGTCTAGTTCCTTTTTTACAATCTCCACAAAGCGTAAATTGAGAAACAACAAGCATTTCACCAGAAACATCCATTATTGAATTATTCATTTTTTCATTCTCGTCTTCAAAAATCCTCAATTTTGAGATTTTATCAACAAGTTTATCTGCATTTTCCTCTGAATCTGTTTTTTCGACGCCAAGAAATACAAGTAATCCAGCACCAATTTTTGAATACAATTCATTTTCAATAGTGACAGAAGCTCGCTTAACTCTTTGAATTAGTGCTTTCATGAATTATTTACCAGCCCTTTCAAACAATTCAGCTTTAGTAATTTTTCTGCCACAAGACTTATCTTCATCACAGAAGCCAAGTCTTTCACATTTTGGAACTAAGTATTCTTTTAACCAAGGTTCTTCCGCAATCAAAACATCGCACATTGATTTTACCATACAGCGAATTTCGTATTGAGCTCTTGTACACAATCTCAAATTTGCCAAATGAATTAACTCTCGCAAATTCAAACTTGTCACAAGAGAACTTGCAGCTGCATTTGGCATAACAAATCTAGCATCTTCTGCTGGAATTCCAGCCTCTACAAACTCTTGATATTGATCAGAAATTTTACCCATAAATTCGATAAATTTCTCTTTCAATTCAGGATTTTTTTCAATTGTTGGAGGAATAATATAATCAAATTGACCTTTTTCTTTTACATAACGTTGAGATTTTTGAGAAAAAGACATATGTCTATGGCGTACAAGCTGATGCGTACAAGCTCTTGATACATTTGAAATCGCAAAACTTACTTGAATATGTTCAATAGTTGAATAATGTCCAGAACCAACAACACGTTTTATCAATTTCAACATTTTTTCTTCATCAACAGCATTCTCATAAATATTTATAGGGCTATCTGCACTATAACAAGTTCTACAAGCTGTATAAATAGTTTTTAACATATTGTTCGGCTTTGAAATCAAATGAACAATTGGTTTATTATTCCCTTCCATAAATCTCTCCAATTCTTTTCCTTTTTATTAAGAATATACCATGCCAGAACCTTTTTGCAAACTCTTAACATCCACCACAAAATTTAAGCAGTAATATCATCAAATTGAACACTCTTCAAAATTTTACTCAAATCTTCTGGATTTACTTCTACTTGGTAACCGATTTTACCAGCACTAAAAATTATTGTATCAAAATTTTTGGCAGTTGAATCAATCACCACAGGGAAAGGCTTTTTCAATCCAATAGGGGAACACCCGCCATGAATATACCCTGTCAAAGGTAAAAGTTCTTTTTGTTTTATCATTTCCACGGATTTTTCTCCAACTGCGTGAGCTGATTTTTTCAAATCTAGTTCTTCTGCAACAGGAATCATAAAAACATAATGTTCTTTTGATTTTCCAATAGTCACAAGACTTTTAAAAACTTGAGCAGGATTTTGATTTAAAACACTAGCAACTTCAACACCACTAATTGCATCTGTATCAGCATAAGAATAATGGTTATAACTTATTTTTGCTTTATCTAAAATTCTCATAACATTTGTTTTATAATCCATAATTAATTCACCTGTCTTTTTATCCATTCCATAATTAAATCAACTAAATATTTTTGCTGTTCTTTTGTTAATTGAACATACTTAGGGAACTTGTGCCACTTGTTTATACAACCTCTGCAACAAGTCGCCGTTGCATGCTGAGCAGTAAAAACAGGATGACCTCTCATTGGAGTTTGTTTCCCGTCATTTGGAATATCCGCTGGAGCAATTCTTTTTGCAATAAAATCAACAGCATGACTCCTAATTGTATCAAAGCCCTTTTGTTCTAAATACAGTCTATCCTTTTGGCTTAGTTTAAACTTTTTGCGAAAATCAGATTTACTCAATCTATCAAAAATTTCGTCATACATACCATTATCTCCAAAGTTAATTCTACCACCAACTAAATATTTTCATCATCCACAGGAATATTTAATTGATAACGAAATTTCCAAATAATATGTTTTATACTCCACAAATAACCGAAGAACAAAACAGAAGAGGCACTAATCCACGCAATTGGACCAGAATAAAACATTCCAACATATCCAAACTTTATCGCAAGATAAATTGCTGCAAATGCTCTCATCACAAGTTCTGCCGTACAAGCAAGAAGAGGGAATACCGTTTCGCCCATACCTTGTAAAGCATTACGATAAATAAATATCTGACCTAAGAAGAAATAGTAAATTGTACTAATTAACAAATATTGATGAGCGATATTTATTATATTTTTTGTCGCTGAACCAATAAAAGCACTGATAATATCAGTTCCCCACAATCGCATAACAAATGCCATCAAAATACTCAATACAATATTGATAGTTGACGTGTTTATTACTCCAAGCCTAATTCTTTTGAACTTCTTAGCACCATAATTTTGAGCAACATAAGCAGCTAATGCAACCCCAAAAGACATCATCGGAAGAGTTGCAATTTGTTCAATTCTCAATGCCGCAGTAATGGCCGCAATTACATTTGAGCCAAAACTATTGCATACACTTTGAATAATCAAAATACCAACACCAATTATGGAAAACTGAATTGCCATTGGAACACCTACTCTCAAATGTTCATAAGCAGATGCCCAAAATTCTTTTTTATCTTTGACAGAATCAAAATCCTCTTTTGCTAAATGTAAAATCGGGAATTTATATTTGATAAATAACAAGCATAATAAAAAAGAAATTCCTTGAGAAAGAATAACTGCAATTGCAGACCCCGAAACGCCCATGTGAAAACATTGAATAAAAATCAAAGCAAGAACAATATTAATAATTGAAGCAATTATCAAAAAATATAATGGAGTTTTGCTATCTCCTAACGCTCTAATGATACTTGCAAGCATATTGTACATTGTTGTTGCAATCAACCCAATTGTAATAATTTCTATATACCAAAACGCATTGTGATAAATATTTGTGGGAACATTCATCCAATGCAAAATAGGATTCATTAAAAAGACACAAACAACAGTAAATAATAATGTAACAATTGAACTCAAAATAATAGATACAATAACAGAATTTTTAACACCAGAAATATCCTTCGCACCATACCTTTGCCCCGTTACAACCGCAAATCCGTTAGTCAAGCCGACAATCACAAAAGTTATCAAGAAAAACAATGGAGCAACTGCACCAACAGCAGCAAAAGATTCCACCCCAAGAGTTCTACCAACAATTACCAAATCTGCAATATTATATAACTGTTGAAAAATATTCCCTATTAAAAGAGGAATAGAGAATAAAATTATATGTTTTAAGGGGTTTCCAGTTGTCATATCCGTAATCATACAATTACACCTTTTTGAATTTACAAATTCTCTCCTGTATAAATTATACGCTAAAAAAATAAGGCTTTGAAGTAATATCAAAACCTTATTTCTATTATTTTATCATTTTATTTCATTAACGATTTAGTCCACTCTGCCACAACATTTATGCCTTTTACAGCATTTTCTTGAATATTCGCTAATCTATCTGCAACAAAGATGCTAAAATCTTCAAACTTCGGCAAATCTTTTTTCATCGAATTGATAACTTCCCCATTTTTTAAATAATACTCTTCAAATTTTGTATCGTTTGACAAAATTTTTACAGTTGATTTATCTTTCAAGGGAATAGTTGCAACATTCAAGCCTTTTTTGGCTGCATATTTGGTAAAATCGATGCGTGGACTTATTCTTTGAACACAAGCCATATCAGTTACTTCCTTTCGCTACTTATACAATATACAAAAAATACCTAAAAAACAATATTTGCCAATTTTTTAATTTTTCATAATAAAAGTTTACAAAAAAACATCTTAATAGCAACAAAAAATCTTGAAGAGACTTCATTCTCTCAAAAGGATGAACTGTATGGATATCAACAACAATTATAATTCTGCCACTACTTTCGGAACCAAAATTCCACAAACAGTAAAGAATCGCCTCTTTGAGATGCTAGAAACTCCTAGTGCAAAAATTAGAGCAAGAAACGATAGAAAAAACGCAATCACAAGAGATGTAATGAAAAAGATTAACGAAATTGAAAAAAGCAATAGTGATTTTTTTGAATTAACAATAATGACTGGATATAGAGGAAAAGACAGCTTTGGGTTGAAAGAAGCAAACGAGCTCGCTAAAAAGAAAATCGAAATTATGACAATCGAAAAAACAAATCTTCTTTCAAAATTCCTATCTCTTAAACCAGAAGTTATTAAATATGCAGAACAATCATTTTAAACTAGACAAAAATTTTTCTTTGTATTTAAATGTTTTTGAAATAAAAAAGGATGTGTGATTATGCGACCAATTACCCCAAAACAAATTGAGTCACTTGCTACTGTGCAACAGCATTTCCACGACTGCTATATTGTATCTTCGCTTGGAATCTTGAGCAGAAGCAAAAAGGGACAAAAAATTCTACAAAATAACATAACAACCAACGGAAAAGATTTTAATATCAAATTCCTAAATGTTAATGGAAAAACGGAAGATTATTTCATTTCCTCAAAAGAAATTCATGATCTTAAATTCAGAAATTCAGATGGCACTTTACAGGAGATGCATTGCCCAATAGTAAAATCTGTTGAACTTGCAATGAATAAACTTATAAAGAATCATCCGTTCAAAAAACCTCCGATTTATAGAGCAATGGACACTCAACAACCTTTTGAATACAACAAACCGTCAAGATTTTTAGAACTTTTTACAGGGCAAAAACCTATTACCCTAAATGAATCCTCTCTCAGAATGTCACTTATGAGCAAACTTCGTGATGCTGGAGATTTAATAATGAAAATTTGGGAAGATGAAGATTCCGCATTCATGCTAGGAACAGGAGTCCACTTTGGGAAACTTCCATCTTGGCACTGTTTCGATATAACAAAAGTTGATATGCCAAACAATTCATTCACCGTATTTGATCATAGACAGAATGAAGAATTAAAGTTCCCAATATTAAGCGGGCTGATTAAATTCAAATTTTTAACAGGATTTTTAGGAAAAGATTTAAAATAACAATATAAATCTATTTTACAAACTAGCAAAAATTTTATATTACAAGTGTTTATACTACACATATGAAAAACAACTTCTATATTATATCCAAAACGACCCAAAACTTTGCGGATTATATGTCACAAACAATCCGCTTATCTGACCAAACTCCATATACGGTAAAAGAAGTTATTCTTGGGCGGAAAGGAAAAGTTGGCGGTAAAATCGCAACATTTTTAGATAAAGAAGGAAATGTTATAGAAAAAGCTTTTAATTTAAAAGGGAATCCACTAAGAAATAGAATATACACTTACAAACACGGCAAAATTGGGAATGATGAATTTGTTAAATCAACAGAAATTGAAGAATACAAATTAGATAGAAAAATTGTTGACGTATATAAAAAATATCAAAAGAAAACAGAAGAGGAAGGGATTAAAACAACTCTCTGGGTGCACGAAAAAACTCAAACAAATCACGTCGCAAAACACATCCCAACAGATATAATAAACCTTACAATTTCAAGGATTCAAAACTTGAAAAACTTTAAGCAAGAATATTTACACAGTTTCACCCAATATAAACCAATAGTAAATAACAAAATTAGCAAAAATAGTCCAATAAAATATATCGAATATATTGTTAACGATAAGTTTAAAGTTTTGAAAAAGTCCATCAAAACAACAAATATGAAAAGCCCCAAATTTGATTCCTTTCTTGGGTTTAGAGCATTAAGCCTCGAAGATTTTAAAATTCCAATAACTGAAAGATTTTTAAGCGATAGAGGGATTAAACATCTGGGTTACAAAATCCTCCCAAACTACATGCCAACAGATGGGAAGGAAATAACTTGGAAGGGATTATTTTGTAACGGATATATCAAATTCCGCAGAACATGGGTTCCTAAATCAAAAGCAGATTTTGTCTCAACATCAAGGCACGAAGTTGAACACGGTTGGCAATATTATCTTGATGCAAGAAATGGTCAAGACCGAGGAGATAATATGCTTGCGATTGGAGAAAAATATGGAAAGCTAAAAGACCCCAAACTTCAATATGAAGCAGACAAATACACCGAATCCATAGATAACTACATCCCCGCAGAAAAAGATTACAATGGATATAGACAAAATTACATTGAAGTAAAAGCATTCGATGCAGGAGCTAGAGCAGAAGAAAAATACAAAAAAGAAGGGAGAATACTAAAAGAAGAGTTTCAGCATATCCCCCCAGAATTGTTATAAACAACTAATTATTTCATAGAAACAGATGTATCTAAGCAGAATATATCTCGTTTTGGGTCATATATTACATTTTGAAAACGCATAACCTTGTCATCATTATTCAAAATAAATTCAGCCTGCCTATTATTAACTCCTGAATAAGCCCCATTTAACCCAGAATCAACAGACATATTGTGAAGAATTTTGGTATGACCATCCTGAGTTCCCGCCCACTGGCGAGCAAATGTAGAATCAAAAGTTAGAGATTTAAACCTATTATCTTTGACTTGAGAGTTTTTAATTAAATCTGCAATTTGTTCTTGATACTTTTTGCCCCCATATTTCGCAACCTGCATTGCATCTGCAAGAGTCAATTCTTTACTATTCATAATATGAGAAAACAAATTTGTATGATTAAAATTATCAAAAGTTCCATTGTATTCATGAACTTTTACTTTATTTGCTTTAAACATATTTTTTAATGCAATAAATTTAACTTTCCTTGCCATAGATTTATCTAAAATAATAGAACTAAACATGCCTGTATCTTTTTCAGCTCTAAAAGCTGTAAATGGTTCTGTTATAGTACTCTTGGAAAGATATTTACTCAAGCGTGCAACATCTTCGGGTTGTTGGCAAAACATATCGCTATATTCTACATAACGTGTTAATGCGGCATTTCCCTCCATAATAATCTTACGGTCTTCTGGAAAATGTAAACGACTTGCCAATCCCAAACCCTGCATTTGACGAATTTGAGGAATAGTCAAAGTTTCCAAAGCCGAACCATTTATACGATAATCAAAATTACTTAATAATGAACTTACCGCTTCTTTATTTGGATTTTTCAAAATATAATCATATGCTTCTTTGTTATTTGCCCTTAAAATAGTTAGTTGTGCAAGATTAGTTGCCCTTGGAGTTTGAGCCTTATATATAATTTCTTTCGTTGCTTGGTTATAATCAACACCTTCTTTAGGCAAGGATTCATACAACTTTGTAACATCACCAAAAGTTTGCTTTATTTCTTTTTCGCTCATTTTCTTTATTGCTGAAATAAATTCCTTATCATTAAAATATGGCATTCCTCCATTAAAATATTTATGGTTATAAATAAAATCAAATTTATTTTGACCAGTAGAGTATAACTCTTTTAAAAATTGTTGTTTATCTCTTTCATACGGACCAACTAAATCAAGAGCTTTTTGCAATTTTGAAGGAACAGCATTATCTGCAACATGTACGAAAGAATCAACTTTAGCCGTAGCCGAAGATTCTGCTTTAAACGGTTTTGTTATCACTTTTGCAGCTTTTTTAGCAGCCCCAGAAGAAGGAAGAATTTCCCGCATATACTTATAGCCATGTTCAATTGATGAAATTAAACCCATAAAAATGTCCTCTTAAATTATCCCCTATATCTTTATAAAAGATTTTTCAACAAAAAAATTGTTTTTTATTAAGGAATATTAAATTACAAACGATTATAAATGATCACCATATGAATCGAATATATATTTCACGTCAGAATCATCTTCAAGTGTTTTATATTTTTCAACATCTTCATTAGTTACAGGTCTTGAATACATACGCATTCCACCGCCATTGCCTACAATTTTCAATTCATAAATATTTCGACCTTTTAATACTTTAATCCCAGATTCTCCATCCTTTGCGGCGGTCTTTGTAGCTGCGGAATAATATTTCTTTATCAATCTGTCAAACAATGAAAAATTACCCTTTGTACTGTCCCAAAGTTCTTTTTTTGCGTTTGGAGTTATTACTACTTTACCAACAAACTTCGAATTGATAATCTCTGGCTTATCAAAATTCCAAGAATTTACTTTATTTAAAAAATCAGAAATTTCCGAAAATAATGGTTCAATATCATCACCATCACCAGATGAAATAATCTGAGCAATTTTAGAATTTACATTCTTTTTCAATTGACTTGGAATTTTTTCAAAATCATTTATTAACGATAAAATTTCTGGCAAATCCAAAGATTTTTTATCCACCAAATCAAGAACAAAATTATATAATTCCAAACTACCTTGTTCTTCTAGCTTATCCAATTTTGAATATAATTCAAACTCAGTGTTTTTATCAGCAGAGTATTGACAATAATCAAGTGTTCCATCTTTTTTCTTATAATTTTTTAATTCTTTTGCAACAAATTCTGAGAAAGAAATGCCTTGATTACATACTTCTTGATATTTATCCCCTAACCGTAATATAGTAAGAGCTTTAGTTTCATCCAAAGTTTCGTCATTATCAATAGACTGTTCTATTGCAGAATATACGTTATTAAAATAATTTCCATCCACATTTGAATCTGACAAACAAATTTCACAACGAGATTTCAATTCTGGGTTGTTTATTTTTTGAGTAATAAAACTTAATTTTCTTAACTTGTCTTGATCTACTTCTGCCAGAGGAAGTGACGTTTCAACAATTTCTTGAGCTTCTTTTGGCGAAAGATTAGAAAGTTGAGGGATTTTTCTTGAAGGTTTATATGCCAATTTTTCATTTATATTTGCAACAGCATTTGCCAAATCTTCACGGAACATATCAACTCTATCTTGAGTTATATATATTCCAAAGAACCTATATTTATACAGAGATTCTATTTTTTCAAAAGATTTTTTTATTGCTTCTTTATCAAAATTATTATTTTGGCAGAATTCTTGGAATCCCTCATCATTTTCGTATGCGTTTACATCCCTATAAAACACCTTTTCTAAGACCGATTTGCATTTATCTTCATATATTGTTCTATAAGAAGAATCGATAACATTTTTCAAATATTTACTCAAACGAGTACTATTTTCTAATGAAGCAAGCGGATTAGAAGGATACTTAACATCCCCTTTTGCTTTTTGAGATTCCTGATATAATTTATACAAATAAGCCGTTGTAAGATTATCTAATGTATATAAAGTTGTATTCGGTCTAAATTCCCTATCCCTAATTAATCTCATAGGTAACCAGTCATGAGAAGTATATCGATTGTAATCTTTCCAAAATCTTGTGGTAGAAGATTTGACTGCAATATCCATAAGTTCATCTGGGGTCATTTTCGATAATTCATCAGACAAATTTAATAGAGCTTTTCTTTGCAAATATGAACCTCTTAATAATTTATACGTCCTTGGATCTGGAACACTCCAATCACCCCGCTCGTAACGAGATAATCCCCTTGCCAATACAACATCACCATTTGGAAGAGTAGTTTCAACATTGGATAATGGTTCGAAATTCACATATATCTTTTTAATTACATCCTTCAAGACATCTGCATAATTCACACCCTTAAGTCTATGAGCATATGTTTTGGGATCTAAATTATCTACGTATTTACTACTTTTGGCATCATACATTTCAACGCATTGAAAATTACTTTCAACTTTCAAATCTGACAATATTTTTGCCATAGATGCTTTTTCATCGGAATTTTTTCCATACGAACTCAAAACTTCTGAAGGATTATCAATATCCCCAAGAGCTGTAACGATAATCTTAATCTCCGAAGAGCTAAAAGTTGAAGTTAAATCACTAATCAACTTTTTATTTCCGTCACTTTCAGTGTAAAGATATAATAATTCTTTCGGAATATCAGCGAAACATTTTTCGTTTTTTGTACTTTTAATTATATTATACAGGTCATTGTTAGATAAATTTTTAGGCTTCGCTGCTATATAGTTTGTAACCCTATTCACGCCACCCAACAATCTTTTTTGCAATTCACAGTCTGAGGTTATAAGTTCTTCGTTTTTCGTTTTATTTATTTTATTTGCTAAAAAGGAATTAAAATCTACTAAATTGTTAATTTTATTATCACCTTTATAACATTTTAAGGTTTTAATAAATTCAACCATTCCATCACGAGGAAGATTTTTATTTTGACCAAGTATAACTGCAGACTTTGCAATATCTGATAAAGGAACTTTAGTATTAAGAGAATTTGCAAGCATTAAAAATTCATCTGATATAGATGAGGGAACATTAAATGACTGTAAAACATCTTTTATAGATTCAAGTTCCTCTTGAGAATGATATTTTCTCCAAACAGGATTTACAGGCTTGTAAACAGATTCTTGACATCTATAAACAGGTGTTGCTCTAACATTTTTACCTACTAATGAAACAGGGTTTTGAGGAAAAGTAATCTCTGGGAAATTCGCAACAATATCCTCTTCCGTTTCACAAAGGTTCAATAACTCGTAATATTCTTTGTAAGCCGAACCAATTTTAAGATTGCCACTATCTAATTCTGCTTTTAATTTAGAATACAACCCATCAGGAATCCCCTTTTCGTTATGAATAAGATCTAACAAATTAGAATATTGCACACAGATTGAATCAATAGGAGTTTGTAGAAGTTTGATTTCATTGACGGTTAACCTATTAGAAGGTAGCTCTGAAGAAGGAAATGCACACGTTTTTGAGGGAATACTCTTTTCTGCATCAGAATTATCACCTTGATTAGAAGCTTCAACTTCTGAGGTTTTGTTTTTTTCAACTACATTTTGGATTTCAACTCTAGCACTTCTTTTAATGTCTGAAATAGGTGTAATCTTCATTAATAACTTTTCTCCTATAATTCTACAAAAGTAACAAAAACACTAAAACCAAACTTTTGCCACTTTACACAGAAATGTAACATTCTCTTCACGAAAATATTGCCAGCATTAGCAATTTAAAATTTCAACAATTCATCTAACATAACAAAGAAAGGAGAAAACAAATGAAATCAGTTACGACTTTTGACTTACAATACGCACATCGATTTTTAAATTTTAAAGGAGAAGCACAGTATTTACACGGACACACTGGAACTCTCACAATTGAAGTAGAAGATTCAATTAACACGGGTGTAAATATGGTATTTCCTTGTAATGAGATAAAGAAAACAGCTTGGGAGGTCCTAAAAAACTTTGACCACGCACTCATACTAAGAAAAGATGACCCTTTATTACCTGCAATATTTAACGTCTATACCGAACAGGGAATAAAAGATGGAGCTCCACAAAATACAAATATCGGAGAAGCTTTTAAAACAGAATTGGCAACAGCATATCCAAATTGCAGGGTCGTTGTCACAAAAGAATCAATGACCACTGAAGGAATGATAAAAATAGTTTATGAATTATTAAAAGACAAATTAAATATCTCCAAATTAACCTTCACCAGTGGAGGCAATGTTGCAACAGAAGATTATAAAGTTGATAAAACAATAGAACGTTGTCCATTATGCGGAATAGCACTGACTGAAGATGGAATTTGTCCAAAATGTGGCTACAAAAAGCCTTAAACATAACAGTAAAAAAATTTGATAGGGTTTGGATTGAACTTAATTTTCAATCCGAACTCTTAAAATTTTACATACATTGCTAGCAAAAATTTATCTTTACAAGAGTTTATTAGCAATATATGGTAAAAACAATGGTAAATATAACAAAAATTGCAAATAATTTAACAAATTGTCAAGCTGCTGGAACTCAACTAGGAAGAAGAAACCTTCCTAGATATTTGTACCACGTCACAACAGAAAACAACTACCAGCAAATGCTCAAAGATGGATATATTAAAGGTCATCACGACTTAAATTCAAGTAGCCACTTGAGCGGAGTTTTCATGTTTGATTTAAATAACTTTTCCAAACGTTGGACAACAATGGGCATTGAATGGATGGGTAAATTATTTACATTTGCAAGAGGTTTGATTATGCAAGCTGCCAAAGATGATTCAAACATAGTTGTATTAAAAATTCCAACAAGAACACTTAGTCAAAGAAAATTAAAATGCAGAAACCAACTTACAGATAGTGAAACACACAATACCTACGGGGATTTTGCTACAAATCAAAAACATTACACAAGAAAGAAAAACGCAATTGAATATATAAATGAAGGGGATATACCAATTCAGAACGTGACAAAAATTGGAGAAGCCGATATGGGATTCAATTTAAGAAAAATAATAGAAAATCCGACAGAAAACTCTCTTGATAAACTAGATGTAAAAAAGATATTACAAATGCTCTTCAAAAACACCCCTGAAGAAAAATGTATAAATATTGCCACAAAAGAAACTTAATGATAGGGTAAAAAACGACATTTCTAGCAAAATTTATTTTTAGACAATTTTATACTAATGTATAAAAATAAAACTAAAGAAACCCACTCTATCTGATAAATTCAAACAAAAACTTTCTTTAGAAGATTCAATAAAAAAATTAGTAAAAAACTGCCTTTATGCTACAATAAAAATAAGCGTAAAAAATAGACTGGAAAGAAGATGAGAATAAGAAAAAATTATAGTAATGTTTTGGCAATTGCTCTTGTCGTAATTGCAACATATTCGGGAAGTGCTTTTGCAACAGATATTCCTAATAAATACTCAGGTTCTGAATATACATACTCTGGACTTGGAACATTAAAAGATGATAATGGTCAAACTATTGACAAATTTTACCAATGGGAGAAAGATACAACTTTTGATTTTTATAAGCTAAAACAAACATCAAATTCTTCAATAGCTGATATTATAACTAAAGAGATAGATGACCGTTCTTACGGTGGTGACGGGGATGTAATTCCTGGTTGGACTTATGATTCTAAAAAGATGAACGGAGTCGTATTTAGTGGTATAGGAGATACTGCCAATATGTTTGCAACTGGGCAAACAGGTGATGGCAAAATGGATGAAATTAATGCCGTCTATATTAGCAATTATAGTGGTGCCTTTCCAGTGGGTGGAGCAATCTCAAATAATATGAAAATTGGAGATATTAATAGCTCCTTTATTGGTAATTTTGTAACTGGGCGAAAAGACTATTCTATTGCGAATAATACTTTTAACGGTTCAGCTTATGGAGGGGCTATTTATAATTCCAGAGCAAATGTATATTACGCCATTGGAGCAGAAACTCCAAATGCAATAGGGTATATAAACTCAATTAAAGGAGATTTTGTCGCAAATTATGTTTATTCACAATATGCAACTAGTGATAATTTAGCTTATACTGCAACTTACGACAATGTTTACTATTACTACGAAGGAGCATTGGGAGGAGCTATTGCTAACCAATTTGGAACAATTAATGATATATTAGATTCAAAGTTCATTCAAAATGGAGCTTTTGCAACAGGCGAAAGTGGGGATGTAGGGGGTGCTGCAATTTATAATGGATTCTTAGCATTATACAGTTATGACTACGATTGGATTGCTTCTGAATCAAAAATTGGAAATATTTCAAATTCAACCTTTGAAAAGAATTTAGCATATTCTGAAAATGGAAATGTTTATGGTGGAACAATTTTAAATTTCATTGGCCTAAAACAAAGTTCAGGGGAAAGCAAAATATCTAATATTATAGAAAATACGTTTGAAGAAAATAAAGCTATCGCAAATAATGGAAGTATCAAAGGAGCAGTACTGGCAAACTGGAATTATTCAAGTAAAGGACATGCCATTATTGATAAAATTTCATCTGACTTTATAAATAATAACGCTATTGCAGGCGGGAATATAGAAGGTACGATCTACAATAACGATATAATCAACGAAATTGAAAATAGTAAATTTAAAAATAATACTATAATCTCCACAGGTAATAGTTCAACGGTTTCTGGCGGAGCTATTTATAATAAGGGGAGTATAACTGATGGAATTATAAATTCAAGCTTTATAAATAATAGTGCTACTGCTGAAAATGGTACGGCACTGGGTGGTGCAATATACTCTTCAAAAGACCTAACAATTATTGCAGACAATTTTACCAGTGAAATAAAAAATAATTATACTGAAGATAAAAATGGGAAAAACGGGAATTCAATATACATAGATAATCCAGATGCAACATTGACACTTAATGCAAAAAATAACGGAACAATATTCTTGCAAAACGGTTTTAATAAAGAGTCTGGCGAATACAACTATGGTAATATTGACGGCAAATCTGGATTTAATACTATTTTAACCACAGAAAATAGTGGAACAATCAAATTGTATGATGATATTTTAAATTCAAATGTAACTATTCAAAATGCACTAAAAATAGATACGGCTGATGGAATAACACATGATTATAATATGGATAAAATAACATCTAGTAATGATGCCAAATATACAATTGATGTGGACTTATCTTCAACCCCTAATTATGCACCAAATGACTCTAATATCTACAAAACCGCTGATAGATTTGTTACTACAAATAATTCCGCAGGTAGTATTACTTTAGAGCATTTGAATTTAGTAAATGATAAATCTACTTGGGAACAATTATTACAAAATTACCAAAATAAAAATATTATTGTTCAAGTTATTAAAAACAATGATGATAATTCTTCATTAGACTTAAAACTTGCAGGAGAATTAAGTAACCTTACAGATATTAAATTGGCAGAAAAAGTTACAACAAGTTCCATAAAAAACATTGAAGCTGTTGTAAGATATTCTGACAAATTTGGAGCGATAAAAGAAACTAAAGTTTTAAAAGGGGATATTGGTTTATACGATGTTAATTCTTCTGATAAAGCGAGTAATGACAGTATCTCTATTACACTAAAAGATATTATAACTAGTACTGTTGGTGGTGATGGAGATACATTACAGTTATTAAACAATTATGTTTTAAAATCCTCAGAACCAGAAAAGATATTTAAACTTTACGATGGAGAAGGAGATTCCAAAACAGTTGCGAACTACACTGCAACTGAAAATTTAGGAGAAACTACATCTGGAATTTTTAACATAAATGGTGTTACTCAAAATGGTATTCAATCTAAAATTGATTTAGATAATCATTCAGGTTTTGAATTAACAAAAGAAACATCCTTAAATTTTAATAATGTAACAATTACAAACGCAAAAAATAATGACATAGTTGTTGTAAAAAATGATAATGCAAATATTAATTTAGAAGATTCTAATATTATTGGTAATTTAATTGCAGATACTACATTATCAAATAATTTTAAACTTAACGTTATTGGGGACAATAGCGTAACAGGTACTATTCAAAATGCTGATATAAATTTATATAATGGCGATAGTACAAATCTGAAATTAACAGATTCTACAGTAATTGGTTCTATTCTTGGCACAAATAAGGAAAAAATTACGTTAACAAACTCAAATAATATTCAAGCTAACATCAAAAATATTCAATTAGTAAATAATGGAAATTCTACGATTTCAGGTAATGTGAGCATAACAAATTTAACTAATGATGGAATACTTAAAATTGGTTCTACTACCCCGTCTGTATTTAATATTGACGAAAGTATTACGACCTCAGATGCCCAAACTCAAGGAAATTTAGAACTAAATAATATTTTATTTAATCAAAATGGTAAAATCGAAAATCAAAATCTTGCTATTACTAACAATTCAATTGTAAACTTAAATAATCCAAATTTATTAATAAACAATTCATTAGACTTGAATAATAGTACTATCAATGTTCCATCATTGGGTTTGAGTGGGCTTAATTTTAATAATTTTGCATCTAATTCCGCAAAAATTAATATTTCAAATGTGGATGTTGATATTAATAAAGAAATAATGGGCAGATTAACTGCAAATAATTATGGGGCTATTGTAAACAGTTCTGTAAATGTAAATAATTTAAATATATCAGGCATTCCTACAAAGACTAATATAAATATCCTATTTGCAGATAATTCTGATTTGGCTAAAAGTGTTAATTATAATGGTTCAGACACTTACATGTCACCAATTTATAAATATAATGTAGGATACAACAAAAATACAGGCTTTTTCAATTTTGTTGTGAATGGTAGTAGTGGAGGTAGTAACAATTTCAACCCTTCTGTTATAAACAGTTCGGTAAATAGTCAAGCTGGCTCCTATGTTGCATTAAACGAAACATTTAATTATGCGTTCAGACATGCTGATTACACATTTATGCCTCTACCTAGAAGAGTAAGAACATCTTTAATAAACAGATATGCTATCTCAGATGGACAAACCCTTCCTTATGAGCTTGAGTATTCTAAAAGAGCTGGAGTATGGATTCAACCTTATGCCTCTTTTGAAAAGGTCGGGTTGTTAAATGGACCAAACGTTGAAATTCAATCGTACGGAACATTAATCGGAGGCGATAGCCACTATATACCATTGAAAAATAATTGGGGAACTGTAACAACACCATATTTCGGGTACAACGGAACTTCACAACATTATTCAGGGGTATCAACTTATACCAATGGTGGTGTTCTTGGATTAACACAAACTTTTTATAAAAATGACTTCTTTACAGCCATAACAATAAGTACGGGTGCGAGTGTTGGAGAATCTCATACCATGTATGGAACCGATAATTTTACGAGTTTGATGGCTGGTGTAGCAAGTAAAACAGGCTATAATTTTGAATTTAAGTCTGGAAAACTTATCATTCAACCATCATGGCTAATGTCATATTCATATATAAACACTTTTGACTATACGAATGCGGCAGGAGTAAAAATAACCTCAGACCCACTTCACTCAATTCAATTAAGACCAAATATTAAATTCATTGGAAATATAGGCAATGGTTGGCAACCATATTTTCAAGTCAGCATGATTTGGAATATCCTAAACAAAACGAATGTTAGAGCAAATGACGTCAGATTACCAGAGATGAGCATTAAACCTTATGTAGAATATGGTTTAGGGGTGCAAAAATCTTGGGAAGACAGATTTACTGCTTTTGTCCAAGCAATGATAAGACAAGGTGGAAGAAATGGTGTTGCATTATCTGTCGGGTGTAAATTGTCTTTAGGAAAAGACAGTAAGCCAATTGAGAGAGTACAGAATAATATTAAAGTAGCTAGTAAACCATCTAACCTAAATAGTAAGTTTAATATTTTAACTCCACAAGAAATTACTCAAAGAGCAAATTCAATGGGATTTAACAGAATAAACTAAAAATGGTTGAATTCCATAGATTAATGGAGCAACTAATTATACAAGGACTTTAATATATTGCTTATTTTACAAGCTCTGTTTCTTATAATTTCAGTAGCTTTATCAATATAACACAATGCAAATTGACGATATTGAATATCGTCAATTTTATTATCCATGTACCAGTAATAAGGTGCTTCTTTATCTTTATGCTTGAATAAGTTTGGTATTGCTTGATGTATTTCCATATTAAAATAATTTTCCAATATATTTGCTTTTATGAATTTACATTTATCATTCATAAAATTGAAATAATCTTTTAATTCTTCCTGTTCTTTCCATAATTTAAAATCTATGCAATCATTACTCATTAGCCTGCTTATAAACAAATCAAAATAATCACGATAACGTTCATTTGTTCCTCTATATGAATTCATAGAGTACCATTTACGTGTATCTGGATTTAATTGCACCGTTGTCGCAGGTAAAAGAATGAAATTACCCATAGTTACATACCTATTTCTAAAATTTGCAACTCTCTCATCCTCAACATTACATAACTTGAAAAATATTTCATATCCTTGATTTTTACTACCAAATAAAGTTGAATATGTGTTAATAGTATCTCCACGGTATTTGTACTTATACCCAGAACCGATATCAGAAAAATTTATAAGATTTGGAAGTGCATATTCATTATTTTCTTCATCCCTATGAATAAGAAAATATACTATTCGTGCAAGATGTGTGTCATCACAATCCAAAGCATCTTTTGAATTACTACCGTAACTTAATTCAATATAACGTTTTTTATCTTCTACATTTAAAAATAATTTATTTATTGATTCATAATTATATAGGTCATCAAAACAAAAGTTATGACAGAATTCATCAATCTGTTCTTTAATTTTTCCTTTCAAATCGCCATATTGAACATTCAGAAACCATAAAAATTCGTCCTTACAATAATCAAAATCAGCTTTATTCATGACTTATACCTCCAATATATTATTCTACTCGTTTTAAGTAAAGATATTTGTTTATCCTTCAACTCATTAGAATTCGCTACTTATGTTTCCTTATATGCTACGAAGTCACAAAATTTCCTTATCGTTTCCAGTAATTTTTGTTTTAGTCGTGGAATATGTAAATAACAATATAATAATATATTTACAAGCATTAAAAATCCCTCAGACTAAAGAGGGATTAAAAGTTTGGGCAGGGGTGGATTCGAACCACCGTACTCTCGCGAGAACAGATTTACAGTCTGTCGCCTTTAGCCACTCGGCCACCTACCCATATTTAATTTTCAGTTTTGCTTGTCTTGGGCTTTTAAATTTGCCCTTGACGAGACTTGAACTCGTGACCTCTCCCTTACCAAGGGAGTGCTCTACCTCTGAGCCACAAGGGCTTGAGTTTTTTTTACTGAGAGTCATTGGCAAGCACCTTTCGGTTTAACTTTCTTTTTACAAAGTCCGTTTTACTTTTCCAAGACTTGCATACGCTCTTTTTTCAGTAAAAAAGCCGGTAATGGGACTCGAACCTACAACCTACGGTTTACAAAACCGTTGCTCTGCCAATTGAGCTATACCGGCAAGTGCTTATGTGAACTATTATATGCAAAAAAATTTTTACTGTCAAGCAGTTTATTTTGAGTTATAATAAAAATCGACAGAAAATAGATAACAAAAGGATTTTAGACTAATGATTAGAGCAATTTCACCTATAATTTTATTACTTATTTCTAATATTTTTATGACTTTCGCATGGTATGGTCATTTAAAATTTCGTTCATCAGCTCTTTGGATAGTAATTTTAGCAAGCTGGGGTATCGCATTATTTGAATATTGTTTTCAAGTTCCCGCCAATAGAATTGGTTACGGAATTTATAATACTGCCCAATTAAAAACAATCCAAGAAGTAATTACCCTTATTGTTTTTAGTTTCTTCTCTGTATTTTATTTAAAAGAACAATTTAAATGGAATTACCTAGTAGGTTTTTGCTTCATCATTTTAGCGGTATTTTTTATCTTCAAAAAATGGTAGGAGTAAACATTTGTAAAAAGAGCTTGATTTTAGATATTTAGTGTTATAGAATTTCAATAGTCGATATGTAAATAAATATTCAAGTTTGGAATCTTGAAGGAAAGAGGTAATAATGAAAAACGGAATCCATCCAGATTATAAGAAAACAACAATCAAATGTGTTTGTGGAAACGAAATCGAAACAGGCTCGGTAGTAGAAGGTTTAACAGTTGAAATTTGTAACAATTGCCACCCATTCTACACTGGACAACAAAAAATTCTTGACTCAGAAGGTAGAGTTGAAAGATTCAACAAAAGATACGGAAAGAAAAACTAATCGTTGTCACAAAGAAAAGAGATTTAGAAAAGACCCTCAGAATGGCTGGGGGTCTTTTTTAATAAAGAAGTATTTATTATTCAAAATACATATACTTAAAAAAGAAAAACAATTCATGCCAGAGGAGAGCATGAAAGCATGTTAAATAATAAAAGGAGGAAATGAATGAAAGACAAAACTTTTTTAATGATTCCAGGTCCTACACCTGTACCAGAGTCTGTAATGCTAGACATTGCAAGGCATCCAATAGGTCATAGGAGCTCCGAATTCTCCTCCATCTTAGAAGAAGTATATGCAAATTTAAAATACGTATTCCAAACACAAAATGACGTATTTATTTATACTGCAAGCGGAACTGGTGCAATGTGTGCAGCACTAGAAAATCTAATAAACCAAGGTGACAAAGTTTTATGCTTAGTTATTGGAAACTTTGGAAATCGCTGGGCAAAAATTGCACAATCTAGAGGTGCAATCGTAGAAAAAATCGAAGTTGAAGCAGGTCAAATTATAGACCCAGAAGAATTAAGAGCAAAACTGGCAGAAGATGTTAACAAAGAAATTAAACTTGTCACCCTAACGCACAGTGAAACCTCTACTGGAGCTGCAAATGACATAAAAACATTATGTTCTATTATTAGAGAACACGGAGCATTATCTGTTGTTGATGGAGTTACAAGTGTATGTGCTATGCCTTGCAAACCAGATGAATGGGGAATAGATGTTCTCGTTTCTGGTTCTCAAAAAGGATTTATGGTTCCACCAGGATTAGCTTTTCTGACTGCAAACGAAAGAGCATGGAAAGTTTACGAAGAATGCAAATACCCAAGTTTTTATTTCGATTGGGGAGCATACAGAAAATCTACCCGTGCAAATTCAACTCCTTTCACACCAGCAGTTAACCTTATTACAGGACTAAACACCGCTCTAAGAATGATTAAAGATGAAGGAATTGAAAACGTAAATGCTCGTCACAAAAAATACGCACTTGCTTTAAGAAAAGCCTTAAGAGCAATAAACTTAGATTTATTGGTTAAAAATGACGAAAACGCAAGTTATTCAATAACTTCTATTCTTCCACCAGAAGGAGTTTCCGTACCTGATATCAGAAAATATTTGAAAGAAGATTTTGATATTGTAGTTGCAAATGGTCAAAATCAACTTAAAGACAAAATTTTCAGAATGGGAACTCTAGGCTTTGTATGCGAAAGAGATTTAATCGCATCCGTAGGAGCATTAGAAGCAGTTTTGAAAAAACTAGGACACAAATTTGAACTTGGCAAAGGAGTTCAAACACTTATTGAAGAGCTAGGAAAATAAAGGAAGATTGAATAAATGAAAGTTTTAGTAACAGATAAAATAAATGAAACAGCGGGTAGAATTATAGAACAAACCGCACAAGTAGATTTTTTACCAACAATGACAGAAGAGGAACTCATAAAAATTATCCCTCAATACGATGCAATGATGGTGAGAAGTCAAACCAAAGTAACGGCAAAAATTATTGAAGCAGGAACAAATTTAAAAATAATCGGCAGAGCAGGAGTTGGAGTTGACAACATTGATGTTGAAGCAGCAACTCAAAAAGGTATCATCGTAGTTAACTCTCCAGATGGTAATACAATGGCAGCCGCAGAACACACCGTAGCTTTAATGTTAGCGATGTCAAGAAATATTGTTCCAGCGGCAACATCTACCAAAGAAGGGAAATGGGACAGAAGTAAATTCACAGGTTGCGAATTATACAAAAAAACTCTTGGTATTATTGGCTTAGGAAAAATTGGTTCTCACGTTGCAGAAGTTGCACTTGCATTTGGGATGAAAATTGTAGTTTTTGACCCATACACATCAAAAGAAATTGTTGAAAAAATGGGTGGAGAGTATGTCGAAAATCTTGATGATTTCTGGGGACGATGCGATTATATTACGGTTCACGTTCCAAAAACTAAAGAAACAGTAAACCTTATAAATAAAGACACTATTGCAAAAATGAAACAAGGAGTTAGACTTGTTAACTGTGCAAGAGGTGGAATTATTAACGAAGCGGATTTGAAAGATGCAATAGAAAATGGACAAGTTGCATCCGCAGCAATTGACGTTTATGAAAAAGAACCAAATATTACAGAATGTCCACTTATTCATTGCAAGGGAAACATCGTACTAACTCCTCACCTTGGAGCAAGTACAAAAGAAGCCCAAATGAATGTAGCAATTGATGTTGCAGAACAAATTAAACAAGTTCTATCTGGGGGTTCAGCTTCTTCAGCTGTAAACATTCCATCTTTACGTCCAGACAAACTTGAACCAGTAAAAGATTATATGCAAATTGCAGAAAATTCTGGACAACTTGCAATGCAAATTACTGAAGGCACAATAAAATCAATTGAAATTACAGCACAAGGGGATTTAGCAAATCTCGATATTCAACCTCTTGAAGTTGCAGTATTGAAAGGGGCTTTATCATCAATCCTTGTAGGAGTGAATTATGTAAACGCTCCTATTTTAGCAAAGAAAAGAGGAATTGACATTATTTCAACAAGGTCTAATGTAAAGTGTAATTTTGCAGGACTTATCACAATCAAACTTGTTACAAATAAAGAAACAACAACTGTTTCTGGAGCATTAGTTGCAAAAGATATTCCAAGAATTGTTAAAATAAATGATTATGAAACAAGTATTCGTCCACAACGACATATGCTTATAGTTCCTCACGTTAATAAACCGTCTATGATTGCAAAAGTTGCACAAGTGATTGGTGAAAACAATATCAACATTGGTTCAATGAACGTTGTTCAAAAAAATGACAAACACGAAACAGAATCAATAATGGTTATCAATACAGGAACAGAAGTTCAAAATGACGTACTTTCAGAAATCGAAAAAATAGATGGAGTACATAATCCTAAATATGTCAGCCTTAACGCTGAAGAATAAACAAACACTTTTATCTCACTCCCTCTCTACTTTTACAGAAGAGGGGGAGAGTGAGATTATTAAACATTATTAAAAAGGAGCAAATAATTTGAAATTAGCAGTATTCGACTTTGATTCAACTTTGATGGACGGAGAAACTATCGAATTTCTCGCAGAGGAACTAGGAATCCGAGAAAAAATAAAAAAAATAACAGATAGTGCAATGAGAGGGGAATTAGACTTTTTTGAAAGTTTAACCCAAAGAGTTTCCCTTCTGAAAGGTCTTGAAGTCGATAAAGTTAACAAAATTTGTCACCATTTACCTATTATGAACGGAGCAAAAGAAACAATCTTAGAGTTAAAAAAACTTGGATATACTGTTCTTTGTTTTTCTGGAGGGTTCAAAAACGCCACAAGTTACTTTGCCCCTATACTAGGACTTGATGGAGATTTTTCAAATACCTTGCATTCAAAAGACGGAGTTTTGACAGGACTTGTCGGAGGAGAAATGATGTTCAACACCAGCAAGGGAGCAATGCTACAAACTTTGCAACGCATAATGAAAATAACTCCAGAAAATACTATTGCAATAGGTGATGGTGCAAACGATTTGAGTATGTTCCAGCATGCCAGTACTCGAGTAGCTTTTTGTGCAAAACCAATCCTAAAAGAAGCTGCAAATATTATTATTGAAGAAAAAGACTTAAAATTAATTATAAAAAAATTAGCATTATTACAACATACCTAAAGCTATTCCCTCAAATTTGAAATTGTATTCTTCAAATTATCAATAAATTCTTGACGATATAAAAAACCTAAGTGCGAACCATTGTCGATTAAAACAGTATTTGCACCAGTATATTCTTTTAATTTTTTAAGCTGAGTTGTATTCGTTAAATAATCATTCAGAGAATGATAAATTTTATAATTATTTGCTCGTTCTAAATAGTCCATAATTGAATACAAACTCACTTCATAACTCAAATCATCACTATCCTTATCAGTTGAACCAAGGAGATATTTTTCAGCATAATCACGATACCCCATATTATCAATAACATGGTAAATACCTGTTTTCGCCGATTTAGAAACATTTTCAATCGTAAAAATTAAGTCTGAAAGTTTTTGGTGCATAACAAAACCCGTAATTAATTTTGCCTCTTCATCTGTAAAAGGAAGATAATTTATGTCTTTTTTTGAATCGTCGTTTGATTGGTACAATTTCAATACTTTTGCCGCAGTCAATGCTACACGCTGTTTTAAATCTTCTGATGATTTATTCCACTCCTCCGAATTTTTATCAATCTGTTTCATTGCGTAAATCAAATCCACAGGAGGGCAAATTGAAATAAACTTAGAATCCCCTAAAACATTATCTCTTGATTCTAAATCTCCTAAGAAAAGAGAAGTTAAAGCCCCGAAAGAAGTACCAATAAAAACTTTATCCCCAAACTCGCAAGAATATCTTTTTTGAAGATTATTTATAATTTTCAAAGTAACAGAACGAAGAGCGATTGCATCTTTTGCAGGAAGCCCTGGGTGATAATCTTTTGGCATACTTTTCACAAATTCCCACTGAAAATGACTCCCTTGAATAACAACAGAATACCCCGCATCATAAAATAATTTAGCCAATAAAACAGAATGACTGGACATAATTCCCTCCCCAATCGAAGGATAAATTATTGCTAAAGGGGAAGATTTATCTTTTTGCAAGATATAGCGAAAACGATAATTTGCACGACCTTCAGTTACCCCAACAGAAGAAGTTTTTATTCGTTGACTGAAACTTCTATTCCATACAGATAACTCATTCCAAACAGATTCATCAACCCCAGGAAGGTCAAATAAAGCAGTACGCATAGAATCCACAACAGGAGTTTGAGGATTAAAATTTGGAAGAATTATATCCGCATCAAGTTTAAAATTTTCAGTACTGTAATCATCTAAATTAGCACCACCTTTCAAAAAAGATGGCATATAAATTTGTGAAGTAACTTCTGTTTTGACAATTTTATCGTTCTTTTCTGCAACTTGAACTGGAGTTTTTTGTTTCAGAATAACTGGTTTTTGAGCAACTTTTTTATCATCATTTGATTTAACAAAATCCATTTCCTTTTTTATATCAACCCTATCAAGATTTTTACATTTTATATAACCCTCTAAACCATAGATTTTCTTCGCAATTTCATATGGATCAGCATAATTTGATTCAACCATTTGAATAATTGGTTGCATATAAGATGTTTTATTTACAGTTAATCCAGCTTTCACAATTGCAAGTACTGGAGTTGCAATATAAGAACCTGGATTCAACGCCGTATCCAATACCCGCCCCAATAAACCTCTAAAGCTCGTGAATGATAACAGAGGTAACACAAAAAACCTTCCATTATCCATCTTACAACCTGCTAAAGCTTGCTCCATATTTTCAGTAGATTGTTCAATTTTGAATAATGTTTTAGCTGGGTCGTACATTCCTCCCAGTCCTAAAATCGTATTTGTGAAAAAACGAATTGTTTCTTTCTTAGAAGTTTCAAAATCTCTTTGAATTAAACTGCTCAAAAGTCTTATCGGATATTCAATATTATTTGTAGCAGATTGAATTCTATCCATTCCGTATTCTGGCATGATTGATGACCACAAAATATGAATTGGGCGAATTACATATTTATTCAATCCCAAATTAAAATTAAACATTTTTCTATTATAGGCTTCAAACCTATCTTCTCCTAAATATTCAAAAGCATAATCGGGGTATTTATTTTCAGAAGCAAAAACAATAAAATTTTGGCTAAATAAACAAAATAACAAAACAATTACAGTAAAACTCTTCTTTTGCATTTTCAAATCCTAAAATAAATAATCAACAGTTTAATAATCAGAAAAAATAAGAGTAAAATCATTGCACAAGTGAGTAGGTTTAAGTGCTAAAACAATTTTTAACCTTGTAACAGATTTTTACAAAAAGCTATAAAAAAGATAATTAGCATGTTAAATTGAATAAGTCTAGTTTATTAGTTAAGGAGGTAAAATGAAAAATTTATTAAAATCAATTTTATCAGTTGCGGTGTTATGTTTAATGACAGCACCAGCATTTGCATTCCCTGATGTATCTAATGACTACTGGGCAGCTCCACAAATCAAATTGTTATCAGAACAAGGTGTTATTGTTGGCTATCCAGATGGAACATTCAAACCAGATGCAAACGTTACAAGAGCAGAATTTGCAGCAATGGCAATTAGAGCGTTAGGTCAACAACACACAAAAGTAGCTCAACCAGTACACTTCTCAGATATTACTGAAGATTATTGGGCATATCAAGATATTCAAAAAGCACTATATTTTGACCTAATTTCTTGTGACAAAAAAGGTGAATTATTTAGACCAGAAGATTCTGTATCAAGAGCGGAATCTCTATCAGTTGCAGTTAATGCACTAACAACAGAACAAATCAGCCCTGCAAAAGCAAAAGAAGTTTTATCTCGAAAATACGCTGATGCTAACTCTATTCCAGAATGGTTTATTATTCCAGCAGGGAAAGCAGAAATTTTAGGAATGGTTGTAGTTGCTCCAAGTGCTAAAAAAGCTGAATTAGAAGCTTCAAGACCTGCAACAAGAGCAGAAGTTGCAGCAATCTTGTACAATATGATGGAACAAGCAAAACTTAATCCAAACGCTAAACTTGCAGAAGCAATGAGAAAGAAAACAGGCGAAGGATACGTTATTGATGAAGCAACAGTTCAAGGTAGCGTAGGTATAATTCCAGCAGGTTCAGTTGTACCTATCAAATTAAATACATACATTAGCTCACAATCTTCAGAAGGCGGAGCAATGTACACTGCAAGAGTTCCACAAAACTACGTAACAAAAGAAAAATTTATCCTTGTTAGAGAAGGTGCAATGTTGAATGGACAATTACTTGACGTTAGACCTGGACAATATTTTGTAAGAAATGGTGTTTTGGTTTTGAAAAACGCATTAATTACAACTGAAAACGATCAAACAACAGCATTTGACGGTACTGCTGAAATCTACAAAGATAGAAATTGGTGGATGAAATTCGTAAGATGGGCATTCAAAGGCGAAAAACTTGAAGTTCCAGCAGATGGCACAGCAAGAATGATTTTGCTAAAACCATTAAAAATCGACCTAACAAACGGTTGGATTTACGAAAACTAATAATATTAGTTAACATAGATTAAATAAAAAATCCCGATATTGAAAAACAATGTCGGGATTTTTTTTGAAAAGTCTATAAGGGAATAAATTCGCTAGAAATTAGTCATTCTGAGGGGTAAACGGTTGAAGAGATAAAATAATATTGCAAATTTACCCGAAGAATCTCTTTAAAATTACGTCCTCTCCTAGGGAGAGGATTTAGGAGAGGGAATGATGAAAAAAGAAAAACCCTCTCTCGAAATTGTTACTTTTCGCCATAGCCTCAAAGACAATTTTCTCTCTACCCTTGGAGAGAGTTGTGTTCAATGGTCATTCTGAACCCGTTTCGAAATCTCTAGCTGGTGCGTTTGGACAGAGACTCTGAAACCAGTTCGGAGTGACATATTTGTTAACTTTGAGATTCTTCGCTTCGCTCAGAATGACAGAATTTGCCTGAGTTAAGATTTTTTAACAAAACAAAATTTCAACGCAATTATTGGAAATGAAAAAACTTTATATTCATAAGGGGATATTATATAAAGGAAAACTAATGTTCATATCAAAAATGGCACGGTTTATTGTTTCAAAAACGACTAATCATTTTGGTTATTATACAAAGCAGCAATCCGTTGACGCAGCTATTAATATTGGAAAAGAATTAGTAGATTTATCTAAAAGTGGCAAACCCATTACTAAAGAATTGATTCAATCAACAATTAAAAAACAAGTTCCGAAAGCTAACGTAAGGATTGTTACGGATAAAAATGAGTTTAAACAGCTTTTGGAAACAGCTGGTGAAAATTTTGAAGCTATTGACTCTGCAACTGCTGATTATGGAGCTATGTATTTTAATATGGGTAAAACCAAGGGTATTTTTGTTCCTAGCCTTAATGGTTCTAATCCCAATTCGAAAGCAATACCAACTTTTGCGCATGAATTTGAACATTATATGTACAATGAACATACCCCAAAACGTAGCATCTTTTTGAAACTTGTTCAAAAAATATCAAGTCAAAAAGAAAAAGTAAAACCTTCAACTCCAATTGAAAAGTTTGAAACCCATGAACATATTGCACTGGAGTCAGATATTCAAATGGATTTAATAAAATATTTCGGTATTGAATATTTAGCTAAGACAGGTGGCCTAAAAGGGGTTAAACCAACAGCAGAAGGGGTAACAAAACTTTTGAAAAGTAAAAATTTTACTGGTTTAACTGATGATAAGCGTGTTGATGCCTATATCAGAGCAATAACTAGACATCATATTAATCCTAAAAATAAAGATTCTTTTGTTGATTTAGTAACAGTTAAGAATACTTTAGATGATGAAGTTCGTGCCTACGCGGCTGGGGATGCGGTAAAAAGATATATGACAGGTTCGGAAAATATAACTAGTCAAGGTTTGGTATCAGAAATTTATAAACGAACAAGCAAAGTATTAAAAAATGAAATTCTGAAGAATTTAGAATATATAGGTGATAATAAGACGAAAGTTGCAAAAAAAGTTCAGACAGGATTGCCTACATCTTCTTATGTTGGGGCAAATCCATCTTCTGAGGTGAATTCTTTAGATTCAATGACGGACGTACTTAACAAAAAAATTAATGGAGAACATAAGATAATAAAAGTAAAAGGTTTGTTCAAGACTCAATCTACATAGTGTATTGAGGAGTATCTCTTTGTTAAATTTCATCCTCTTCCGAGGGACACTAGCTGAACCGACGAAACGAAGTTGAGTCGAGTGAAACTGCGTGCCGTATGGCTGAGGTTAGGATGAGGGGTTAAGCTAAACAAGTTAGCTTGAGATACTTCGCTCAGAATGACAAGCTTGTAAGAATTTTACTCAATATCCATCATTCTGAGGAATTTGTAGTCGGAATGTTAATACAAGCCCGCAAATTATTCCGAAGAATCTCTTTAAAATTACATCCTCTCCTAGGGAGAGGGTTTAGGAGAGGGGATGATGAAAAAAAGAAAAACCCTCTCTTGAAATTGTTACTTTTCGCCATAGCCTCAAAGACAATTTCTCTCTCTACCCTTGGAGAGAGTTGTGTGCAATAGTCATTCCGAACCCGTTTCATTCTCACCCTGTGCCTTATTTTGTAAAAAACTTATCCACTTATTAGCTTATAGACTTTTTCAATCAATCTCCATGTTGAAAATGAAATAAATTTTTGTTATCATCAAGGCAGAAGAAATACAGATAAAGTAAGAGGAATAAATATGTCAGGACACTCAAAATGGGCAAACATTAAAAACAAAAAAGCCAAAACAGATTCACAAAAAGCCGTAGTATTTCAAAAATACTCAAGAGAACTTATCGTAGCAGCAAGACTTGGAGGTGCTGATCCTGCTGGTAATTTCCGTCTAAGAACAGCCATTGAAAAAGCAAAAGCTGCAGGACTTCCAAACGATAATATCAAAAGAGCTATTGATAAAGGTGCGGGAGCTGGTGCTGCTGACAACTACGAAGAATTAACTTATGAAGGATACGCAGCTGGTGGAGTTGCAGTTGTTTTAGAAGCAATGACAGATAACAGAAACAGAACAGCTGGAGATGTTAGAAGTATCTTTACAAAATTCAATGGGAACCTTGGTGAAACAAATTGCGTAAGCTGGATGTTCGACAGAAAAGGTAGTATTGAATTTGAAAATACTGTTGATTTTGACAAACTATTTGAAGCTGCAATCAATCTTGATGCTGATGATGTTACTGAAGAAGAAGATTGCTACAAAGTTTTAACTTCTGTGGAAAATTTCCAAGCAGTAGTTGAAGGTCTTGAAGCAGAAGGATTCAAAAGCACAACCGCAGAATTAACTAGAATTCCACAAAACACAATTGAAGTTACAGATGTCAAAACAGCAACTTCTGTAATGAGATTAATCGAAAGACTAGAAGAGTTGGACGATGTTCAAAATGTATATGCAAATTGCGACATTCCAGATGAAATTGCGGATCAAGTTGAGGTTTAATAAGTTTGCTTAGTAATATAGAAAAACTTTCAAAAGTTCTTAATGAAAGTTACAGCGAAAAAACGCTGAACTCGTCATTGGGAACTTTTTTTGCCAAAAACTTTGGTATTAAAGATTTTTTTATAAATACAGATAATATCCCTAACAATTTTGAATACAGATATCCCGTATTCAAACATAAAAAATGTATTGGGTATTTAGAATTTACGAACAAAACCATTGAACTTGAAAAATTTTTAGATATTACAGCACCGTTTATTTCCTTGAAAATCCAAAACATTTTGCTTTCTGAAAAAATGCAAAAAGACATTGATTTTCACGATACGATGAAAAATATTGCAAAAATCATAGAAACACAATACGAATTAAACTACGTAATCCCAATTGTGGGTGAAATGCTGGATAAATTCTTTACTGATTACTTGATTTACATTTTTATCAGAGATGAAAATGTTGGGGTTAACGCACTGGCTTGGCCTACCGCTTGTAATGACAAAAATATCCTAGAAATTGTTTCGAGAAATCATTCCAAAGAATTGTCTAGCGACAAAAAAACATTTCTCATTCCTCTAATGAGTGAATCCAAAAACGTAGGAACACTCGTTGCAAAAAGTACAAATAACGAAGAAATTACACCAAAAGATAGAGAATATCTTCAACAACTTTCAAAACAAATCGCAACAACAATAAACAGAGCAAATGTTTATGCAGAGATATTAAAACACGCAACGCTTGATGCTTTAACTGGTTTTTACAACCGCAGACAATTAGAAGAACGTTTAAAACAAGAAGTATCAAATGCGAAACGTCAAAAAGCTCCTCTTTGCGGAATTATGACAGACATTGACTTTTTCAAAAAAGTTAACGACACATACGGACACGCAGTCGGAGATTTAGTATTAAAATCAATTGCAAAAATTATTAGAGGCCAGTTAAGAGAATACGATATTGCTGGACGATATGGTGGAGAAGAATTTTCAATCCTCCTCCCATTCACCAAAATAAATGAAGCACAAATGGTTGCAGAACGTCTAAGAAAAACAATCGAAGACAAGGTTATTGATATTTCAAAAGTTAACCCTGACAGCGAAACAAAAGAAATTCAAGTAACATTGAGCCTTGGCATATACGAAATGCAAGCAGATGACAACGAAGAAGAACTATTGAAAAAAGCAGACAAAGCTCTTTATCAAGCCAAAAATACTGGAAGGAACAAGGTAGTAGTAAACAATGATTGAAACATATGAAAAAATATGCAAAAATTTAGAAGATACTAAAGATTTAGCAAAAAAATTTGCAAAACTTGTTGAAGAAAAAGGATGTTTTGTAAATTTGTACGGCGAAATTGGAGCTGGGAAAACAGCATTTGTAAAAGAGGTTGCAAAAGAAATTGGAATTGAAGAAAAAGTAACAAGCCCAACATTTGTAATTCTAAATGAATACCACGGAGGAAAACTTCCAATGTATCATTTTGATTTATATCGATTGGAAAACGAAGGCGTCAAAACAATTATGGATGAACTTCGAGAATACTCAGAAGGAAAGCAACTCACCTTTGTAGAATGGGCAGAATTCTCTCAGAATGAATTTCCATTCAACCACATAAAAATAAACGTAACCTACGAAGATAATGATGATAGAAAATATACCTTTACAGGTTATGGAAAAGATTGTATTGAAATTATTAAAGGATTAGAAAAGTGAAGATTTTAGTTTTTGACACCTGCTTAGACAAAATGTACGTTACACTATCAGAAGATGACAAAATTTTATCATCTGAAATTGTGACAAATAAAGATAATAAATACCATTCAGCATTCTTAATTTCAACAATCAAGGATGTGTTGAAAAAGAACAACTTATCACCTAAAGACATTGATGCCATAGGTACAAATATCGGACCAGGAAGTTTTACAGGAATAAGAGCTTGTACAACTGTTGCAAGAATGATAGCACAACAATTGAACTTGCCAGCTGTCGGAGTTTCATCACTTGAAATCTTGTCAAAAATAAACCCAACTGACAAACCAACAATGGTTGCTCTTGATGCAAGAAAAAATAGTGCATATCTTTATTGTGATGAAGAAGTTAAAGGTGCAATCCAATTAGACGAGATTAAAAAACAATTAGAAAAAGCTGATTATTATTTAATTACAGATGATAAAATGCAAAAAGAACTTGGCGGAACATCATACCAACAAGCAGAATATCCACTAGGAGATATTCTAGCTAAATTAGCATACGAAAAACTGAAAAACTCATCTGCAAAATGGCAAGAACTTAAGCCTTTATACATTCAACCTCCACCAATGGGCTAAAAAATAGCATAGGCACTTGCAAAAATCTGAAAATAGTGTACAATAAAGGGATGGTTGTAAATAAAATATAGCCAGAAGTACACAATCAGGAGAAAAACAATGTACGAAGATGAAAAATTAGTATGTGAAGACTGCGGAAAAGAATTTGTCTTTACAGCTGGCGAACAAGAATTTTATGCAGAAAAAGGTCTCGTTAACAAACCAAAAAGATGTCCAGAATGCAGATCCGCACGTAGAAAAAACAACAGAAAAAACAGAAGAATGTATGATGCTGTTTGTTCAAAATGTGGAGCACAAACTCAAGTTCCATTCAAACCTGTACCAGGAAGAGAAGTATTTTGCAAAGAATGTTTTCAAAAACTTTCCTCTGAAAATCAGGAAGGTTAATATATAAAAAGTTTTAACCACTAAAGCGGAAGAGCATAAGTTCTTCCGCTTTTGCTATCATATCATTATACAATTATTCAAATATTCAATTGTACTAATCTTCTCATCGTATAAATATTTAATGAAATTCAAATACGAACTATCGATAGAAGAAATAACAAGATTTATTTCAAAACCTTCAGTACAAAATGGTTCGTAATCATAAACGACATAACTGTTATACTTACTTTTCCACTCTTTACGTTCTATTCGGCTATTATTCTCTTCAATAATATCTTCTAGCCACGCAAGCATATTCTGGTCAACATTTTTCATTTCCAAACGATTGTACCTATTGCAATCATTACAACTATTACCAATAAACATACAATTTACTCCCTACAAATCTGTATATTGAAATTTTACTAACATTGTCAAAAAATATAATCGCCAAAATGTATAAAAAATAATTAAACTAATTGCTTATTTAAAAAGTATATACTTAATATATCGTTACAAAGTAATATTTTTTAGCAATTTCTTATTAAAAAAAAACTTTATATAAATAAGAGTACAAATCAGAGAGGATTATAATGAGCTTTGCTAATACGATGAACATATTGAGCAACATTAACTGCTTTCTGGGTTCGGGAGTATCATATCTTGAACAGCGGAAACAAGGTGTTAACCCTAGCATAGCAACTTGTAGCCTATTTAACAATATAGGTAACGGGGTTGTAAGAAATGCTATTGCTTACGATATGGCAAAATGCGGTAATCCAATGGGATTTAATGTAAATATGGCATACGGTTACGGAAACCCTGTTGCAAACACATATGGAACAATGGCAATGCTATCCGTTGCAAGTCCGTGGATGTTTTTCAACTCTCCATACTGTGGAATGACCCCTTGTTATGGAGGAGGAATGTTCGGAATGGGAATGCCATACGGTGGCTTTAATATGGGCTTTGGTTATGGAATAAGTCCAGGATTTTTCTGCTAGACAACATTGTTATTTTATAAAAACACGAAACGAATTTACTAACTCCACTTATTCAATGACTGGAGTCTTTACTGATTTATCGTTCAATACAGTTGAAATCACCGCAACATATGTCCAGAACATAAATTGCAATTGAGGTCTGAAATAAATCGTATCAACTAATCCGTGGAACATAACGGCCCATATAGAAATTATTGATGCCGCAATAAATATAATTTGTTCTCGATTTTCAGAATGCAAAATATATTTCACTGCATCTTTTGACATTGTTATTAAAAAACCTAAAAAAGCTATAAGTGCGAATATTCCACTTTCTACCGCAGTTTCAAGATAAATATTATAAGCACTCAAAGCATCAAAGCCAGTTTTCATATACAAGCCGTAAATTTCTCTAAAATTCTTATTTCCAACACCTATTCCTAATAACCAATTATCTTTTAACATTTGCAATGAAGAATGATAAACATTAAATCTAAATGAGTTTGATGAGTCATTACGCATTGCAAAAATTGACATAAAACGATGTCTTAAAGCACCTACAAAAGTCATCGCAAACACAAATAACGCAAATGCTCCACCAATAATAGATAAATAGATTTTTTTATAAGTATTCCAGAAAAATTTTGCAGATAATAGAAATACACAACCAAATATCAACATCATTGACAAATATGCACCTCTACAACCTGTTTGCAAAATAGTATAAACCGTAAGCAATGCAAAAGCCACAGCAACAAGCATTAACTTAAATTGTTTCTTATTCAAGAAATAAAAAACTGAACCAATTACAGAACCCAAACCAGCTACTAAATAACCACCATACAAGTTAGGGTTTAATGGCTTCAAAGTTCCATAAACACGTGACAAAACATCTTCTGGATTCAAGTTTGAAGTATCTTGCCATGTTGAAATTTCATCTAAGTGTAAGAAACTTTGTAAAAATCCAACGATACTTTCACCGCAAATACACAAAACCATTGTACCCATAACTACTGGGATTTTTGAGGTATTATTTTTCAAATATTGAGCAACAGAAAAATAAAAACCCAAGTAAACAAAAGTCTTAAAAAAGCCCTTCAAGCTCAATTCAAACAATGTTGAACCAAAAAGACTCACGACAACTAACATAAAATAAGCAACCAACCAAATTTCAAAATGCTTGAAGCTCAGTTTTTCATTTGGTTTTGTGAGCATTTTAACAATAGTCAAAAACATTGCAATCAAGGCAAAAAAGCCGATAGAATCAGAGTTCATAAATGTAGATGACAAAAAAGTCACCATAATAAAGAACAAAATGAACTTGTCTATGTGTTGTAAAAATAAACTATTGTCGTATAAAAAACTTAATTTATCTTGTGAAAATTTAAAAAATCTATTGAACATCGTCCGTAGTATTCATCTCTTTATTAACAACTTCATCATCAACAGCATCAATTACTTTTATATCAGAAACTGAGCCAGTAAATTTGTAATCAGCACCTTCTAATGTGATAGGCAAACCTAATTTAATCTTATTTCCACCTACAACAGCACCGTCTTTAGTAATTTTTGCAGTATCAGTTAAAGTTACAACAACATCATATAAATCAGGTTGAGATTCATCTTCAACAACAATTACAACCTTTTTAGAATTCAAAGATGGAAGAACAATTTTTCTTCTATCCGCTTTAACATCCACAATATCCAAATCAGAATAAGGAACATTTCTAATACTGATGAATGTTTTTTCACCTTTTTTGATAGGAATACTATCACCAGAGAAAGTTACCCCTCTCATGTATATTTTGAATACGATTTTAGAAGTAGCTTCGATTTGTTTATCCGCAGTTTGTCTATATCCTTTGTAAGTACAAAAACCAACAGCCAATGCAACAATAACAAATGCCACAATAATAAAATCAACAATTCTTACTTTTTTTATCAGTTCTTTTAATTTTTCCATAAAAGTTCTCCTTCTTTAAGAAATTCTCTTTATGCCGATTTTTGAAAGATTGATTATGAACAAAAACCGAACTCTTTTTTATAATTTTTCAACAGCAGTCAAAAGTTCTTCAACAGTAGTCGTTGCACAACCGAACTGTCTAACAACCAAACTTGCTGCAACATTACCAATGATAGCTGAATATACAGGGTCAATTCCCGCAGCCAAAGCCAAAGAATAAACCGCAGTAACAGTATCACCTGCACCAGTAACATCAAAAACTTCAGATTTATTGAAAACAGGAATCTTAGTATAATCATCATTAGGCTTTGCAACAAACATTCCATCTGCACCACAAGTAATCAATACAGATTTCGCATTTGTTTCTTTTAACAACATTGAGCCTGCACGTTTCAAATCTTCCTCTGATTCAATTTTAAACCCAACAGATTTTTCAGTATCAGGAAGGTTTGGAGTCATAGAAGAAACATTTTTATAATCTCCTAAATCTCTTTGAGCATCAACGACAACAACCTTACCCAACTTATTTGCATAATCAGTTGTAAACTTGATAATCTTATCTGTTAATGAGCCGATATGGTAATTTGACAAAATTACAGCATCATAATCTGGCAAAACTTTTTCAATATTTTTGATAACTTTTTCTTCTGTTTCCTCAGAAATTCTACCCTTTGACTGTCTATCAACACGAACTATTTGTTGAGTAATAGAAGTTGTAATAGAGCCAGAAATTCTTGTTTTTACGATAGTTTTACGAGATTTATCTTTAACAATTTTTGAACAATCAATATTAGCTTTCTCAAAAGTATCAAACAACAACTCTGAATAATAATCATCACCAGAAACACCAATAACACCGACTTTTCCAGCATTCAAAGTTGCCACGTTATGAGCTGCGTTAGATGCACCGCCTAAAATCAACTTTGTTCTCGTATGTTGTAAAATCAAAACAGGTGCTTCACGAGAAATTCTTTCAGCATCACCATAAATCATTTCATCTAGAGCCAAATCGCCCACAACAAGAACTTTTGGTTCTGTAATCTTTTTTATACAAGATACTAATTTTTCTTTATCTATATTCATAATACCAACTCTTAAACTTTTACCTATGAGAAAATTTTACCACAAACAAAGTTTTAGAAGAAAAAATATAAAGATTACACCATTAGAACCTTGATTATTACATTTATTTTTTAATATCCATCCACCATTTTTTATCTTTATACAAACTTTTCCAGTACGGGATAGAGTTATCATATGGATTCATATTTTTATGTGCAAATCTATAACACCCCATTGTGGCATAAGTATCTTGGACATATGGTCTGCATTGATTTACATAATAATTATCGTTGGAAATATAGTAAAACACGTCATATCCCCATCTGTTTGGTCCTCTGGCAGATCCATTAGTATCAACAAAAATCATCAACGAACTAGCACTTCCCGTTGAACCCTGATAATAAGGAAGAGTCAACAATGTTCCGTTTCCAAGTATTAAAAAATCACTTGAAATAGCTTGCCAATAAACACGTTCTCTTTTTCCCGTAGTAAAAGAATTTATAGGATAGTGAAAAAAACTTTTATAATTATTTCTAAGAGGACTTTTTAAGTAATCAATCCTAGTAGCCCCAGCAAATTGAGAAGCAAAAACCTCTGCAATTTCCTGCACTTCATCCTTAGCCCCATCATATTTTATATTAAAAAGGTTATCTAAAGAATCTAACTCCAATTCATTAGACGTCATTTTTAAAGCCTGTTGAATGAGAGAATCCGTTTTCTTAAATGAATTTTCTAATTCTTTAACCTTAAAATAATGAACTAAACTTGGAATAGTTAATGCAGACACAACTCCAATAATACCAAGCGTAATCAAAACTTCAGCAAGAGTAAAACCTGATTTAAACATTTTATTCATTATACTTTTTGTTCTCTTTTAGGCTACATACATTAGTAAGATAATACCATAAAATTAGATTGTGAACAACAAGACTACAAAATTATATACTTTGGGGAGAAATATATACACCAAAAGGCGAGAACTCAAAATGTCGCAAAATGAATTAGCTGAAAAATTAGACATTTCTCGAGAACACCTTGCAAAAATTGAAACAGCCAAAAGAACTGTTAGTCTTGATTTACTTATAAATATTGCAGAAGAATTAAAAACCAAAGTCAAAGACTTAATTGATTTTTAATTGTTTAATAATTTACATTAAAAATATTAACTTTTGTAAACATTAAACATCGAATTTAGCAATTTTTCACTTTCAGAATACTTTATATAAATATATAAAGCTCTCTCTTCTTATTTAAACGGATAGGCCTTGATTACTAAAAACAAGGTCTTTTTTTTGCTAAAAATTTGATTAAATGAACAGTCGACCAATATGATAAACTGCAAATGCTGTAATCCAAGCAATTGAACACTGAATAAGAATTACAAGAAAAGCATAACGTTTGCCAAGTTCTCTTCTCACAGTTGCAACTGCCGCAACACAAGGAGTGTAAAGCAAACAGAATATCAAGAATACAAACGCTGTTAATTTAGAAAATAACACTGGAAGTTTTGTTACATCTCCGCCTAGCAATACCGTCAATGTACTTACAACACTTTCTTTTGCCATAAACCCAGTGATAAATGCGGTAGATATACGCCAATCAGAAATCCCCAAAGGTTTAAAGATTGGAACAATAAAATTACCCAAAACAGCCAACAAACTTTGAGAAGAATCAGTAACCAAATTCAACTTAGTATCAAAAGTTTGTAAAAACCAAATGACAATTGCAGCCCAGAATATTATTGTAAAAGCTTTTGTCATAAAGCCTTTTGCTTTATAATAAATCAATCTATAAACATTTTTTAGCCCCGGCATTCTATAATTAGGTAACTCCATTACAAATGGAACAGTTTCACTTTTGAAAACAAATATTTTCATAAAGAACGCAAAAATTATCCCAACAACAATTCCAGTCAAATACAAACCCAGCATAACCAAAACTTGATGAGATTTGAAAAATGCGGCAGTAAACATTGCATAAATCGGCAATTTCGCAGAACAACTCATAAACGGAATCAAGAAAATCGTCATTTTTCTATCACGTTCTGATGGCAATGTTCTAGTTGACATAATTGCGGGTACTGAACACCCAAAACCAATCAACATAGGAACAAAACTCCGACCAGAAAGTCCGATTTTTCTAAGAATTTTATCCATTACAAAAGCAACTCTTGCCATATATCCAGAATCTTCCAAAATTGAAAGGAAGAAAAATAACACAACAATTACAGGCAAAAATCCTAAAACGCTACCTACTCCAGAAAATATCCCATCAATAATCAAGGAATGAACAACAGGATTTAATCCATAAGAAGTTAAAACGCCATCGGCAAATCTAGTTATATGAAGAATAACAAATTCCATAATATTAGACAAAAAAGTTCCAAATGGACCAAATGTCAAATAGAAAATCAATGACATAATTAGTAAAAACGACAAAATCGCAGTATATTTTCCTGTCAAAAACTTATCCACTTTTGCAGATAATCTATAAGCTACCGTTTCTTGAGGCTTGAAAACAAATTCATCACACAACTTTTCAATAAAAGTAAATCTCATATCCGCAATTGCAGATTCGTGATCTAAGCCAGACTCTTTTTCCATCTGCTCTACAATGCTTTTACAAGTTGAAATTTCATCATTATCAAGATTCAACTCTTTCAATATCAAAGAATCGCCAGCTGCAAGTTTTGAAGCTGCAAATCGTACTGGTATATCCGCATCTTTTGCGTGGTCTTCAACAAGGTGGACAAGAGCGTGAATACATCTGTGAACAGCACCTTCTTTGCCATCACCCTCTTCGCAAAAATCCAATCTCCCAGGATGTTCAGAGAATTTTGCAACATTTATTACGTGTTCAACAAGTTCATCTATCCCTTGATTTTTCAAAGCAGAAATAGGAACAACAGGAACGCCCAAAGCAGATTCTAAACCATTAATATCAATAGTTCCACCACTTTGAGTAACTTCATCCATCATATTCAAAGCAATTACCATTGGAACATCAAGTTCAATAAGCTGAGTCGTCAACAACAAATTACGTTCAATGTTTGAAGCATCAACAATGTTAATTAACCCATCTGGTTTTTCACGTAAAATAAAATCCCTTGTTACAATTTCTTCACTACTGTATGGAGATAAAGAATAAATCCCAGGTAAATCAGTTATCGTAACATCTTTATGTCCAATAATCGTACCATCTGTCCTATCAACAGTAACCCCAGGAAAATTCCCAACGTGTTGATTAGAACCAGTCAACTGATTAAATAATGTCGTTTTTCCACAATTTTGATTACCTGCAAGAGCAAGTTTTAATTTAGTTTTAACAGAACCCTTGTTCAACTTTCTTGTTTCATAAGTCTTTTCTTCACCTTTTTGAGAGTGTTCAAGAGTTATATTAAATTCAGAATTTTTACGAGGACAATTATGAGCATCATGAATATCCGAAATAATAATCTTTGATGCGTCAGATTTTCTCAAAGTCAATTCATATCCACGAACTCTAATTTCCAAAGGGTCTCCCATTGGAGCGGTTTTCACAAGGGTAACTTCAACCCCAGGAGTCAAACCCATGTCGAGAATATGAGAACGAAGAGCTTTGTCATCACACTCAATCGCTTCTATAATTGCATCTTTTCCTATTCCTAGTTTGTCTAAACTTCTAACTTTATTTGCACTCATATACATTTCGCCTCGTTGCAAATAATATTATACAACACACATGAAATTTTTGGTGAAAGACCTCTTAATGCACAATAATAATCAGAACTCCAGCCAATACAAACGCAAAAATTTTTACACTATTTTCCCATATATACTTCACATTGCACAGCACTCCCTCTATCCCTTTTATATCAAGCTTGTCAAGTATCAAACTAACCCATCTGGCTAGTCGTATTTTTACTTACGTAAAAATACGGATATTTACAAAAATCCAAATCATATGGTATATTTATTACATCGGTTAAGGCTCACACCCGAGAGAATAAAAACTCTTAAAAGTCTAAAAACTTTTTGATGGTAAAGCTGTTTGCTGGTAAAATCTGGGTTATTCGCACCATTCACTTTTAGAAATTTTGTTTTATAATATCTGATATGTTTAACATCAACACGGATGATATTTCTGAAAGTTACGATGAATTTAGGCAGAGAATAAAAGATAATAAATCTTTTGCTGTTACTGGATTAACCTCTGTTTTGCGACTTTTTTTACTGTCTAAAATAAAAAATTATTCAAAGAAAAAAGTATTGTTTATAACTTCTTCTGAACAAAATGCTCTGCGTTATCAAAGTGATTTGAGTTCAATTTGTGATTTAAAGTCTAGTGTAATGCCGTTTCAAAATATTTCGATGTATGAAACTGTTTCTCCAAATTTGTACGATTATTCAGAACAAATTAAAATATTGCAATCTAAACCAGATATTATTTTGTGTCCTGTAAAAGCATTGTTAGAAAAATTTCCTAATGCTGATTTTTTCAAAAAAAATAGCTTTAAGATTAAAATAGGTGATACTCTTGATTTAAAAAAATTGTCACGGAAATTGGTTGATTTAGGATATAAAAAATCGACAATGGTTAGTGATATGTCTGAATTTAGTATTCGTGGTGATATTGCTGATATTTATACTTTAGGTGAAAATCCTGTGAGGATTGAGCTTTGGGGTGATGAAGTTGTTGATATTAGATATTTTAACAACGAAACTCAAAAATCTATTGAAAAAACTAAAGAAGTAAAAATTTATCCAATATACAAATTTATTACAGCTGGTCAAGAAGATTTAGTTAAAAACATCCAGCAAGATGGAATTTTAGATGATGATGAAATTCCAGAAGAAAATTATTTTGAAGGAATTGAAGTATATCAAAATTTCTTCAATAAAAATCTAGTTTCAATCTTAGATTATTTTGAAGATTATACAATCGTTTTTGATGAAACATCTGAAATCTATTCAAAATACGAGTTTTTGGATGAAAATTTTGACAAACAATTAGAAGAAAATTTAAAACTTTCTGTAATAAAAAAAATAGAAGGAAAAAATCATTTTACATATGATGAATTTTTAAGAAAAACAACTTATTTTCAAAAGATAGGTTTCAATAATTTCATTGATGGTAATATGGGCGATATTGTTGAATTTAATGCTCAACCGCTCAGAAATTTTGAAGCTGATTTTGATATGATAACTTCTTTTATCAAAGAACATTTAGGTTGGAAAATAATTATCGCAACAGATTATCCTGAAAGGGTAAAAGAAATATTATCAGAAAGAGATATTTTTTCTGTTGAATATGGCGAAAGTATTGTTTCTGGCGGATGTATATTAGAAGATTTTAAGACAGTAATAATAACAGATAGAGAACTTTTTAATAAACGTTCAAAAGAGGTTACTGCTACAAAAAAATCTTATTATAAGGAAAAACCAGAATATATTGAAAATATAAATGATATAAAAGTTGGTGAATATGTTGTTCATACAATTCATGGGCTTGGAATTTACAAAGGTCTTTCAAAACAAGAAATTGATGGTCAATTAAAAGATTATTTAACAATAGAATACGCAAATAAAGACAGATTACATATTCCAGCTGAACAAATAAATCTTTTGTGCAGATACAGAGGTTCTGGAACCGTTAAACCAAAACTTTCTAGAATGGGTGGAAAAGATTGGGAAAGCACAAAAGCAAAGGTTAAAAAAGCTGTTGAAGTCGTTGCTTATGATTTGTTAAGACTTTATGCAAGACGTAAAATGCAACAAGGAATTCAATTTTTGCCAGATACAAATTGGCAAGTAGAAATGGAAGAAGCTTTTGAATACGTAGAAACCCCAGACCAGTTAAAAGCTATTGAGCAAGTTAAAAAAGATATGGAATCTTCTCAACCTATGGATAGATTGATTTGTGGTGATGTAGGTTTTGGGAAAACAGAAGTTGCAATGAGAGCAATTTTCAAAGCTGTAACTTCTGGAAAACAAGTTGCGGTTGTTGTTCCTACAACAATTCTAGCTCTTCAACATTATCAAACTATTTCTGAAAGATTTAAACCTTTTGGAATTGGAGTTGAATTATTATCACGTTTCAGAACTCAAAAAGAACAAAAAGAAACAATAAAAAATTTGGCAACTGGAAAATGTGATGTAGTTGTTGGTACGCATAGACTTTTGCAAGAAGGAATTGTTTTTAAAGATTTAGGACTTCTTGTCATTGACGAGGAACACAGATTTGGAGTTCGTCACAAAGAAAAATTAAAACAATTAAGAGAAAATATTGATATTCTTTCAATGTCAGCAACACCAATTCCGAGAACTCTTTATATGTCTTTATCTGGAATTAAGGATATGTCTGTAATTAATACCCCTCCTAAAAACAGACTTCCAATAAAAACATATGTTGGAGAATGGAATGAAAATATGGTTAAAAATGCCATAAACCACGAAATAGATAGAGAAGGACAAGTTTTTTATCTTTATAATAGAGTTGAAACAATTCAAGAATTTAAAAATCAACTCCAAAAAATAGTTCCAAACGCAAGAATTGCTATTGGGCATGGACAAATGGATGAAAAAGCACTTGAAGAAGTAATTGTAGATTTTGCAAATCATGAATATGATGTTTTGCTTGCAACAACAATTATTGAAAATGGTATTGATATTCCGAATGCAAATACTATGATAATCCACGATGCTGATAGATTTGGACTAGCTCAATTATATCAATTGAGGGGTCGTGTTGGTCGTTCTCAACGTCAAGCGTATTGTTATTGCTTCTATAAAAAAAGTAAAGAAATTACAAAAGATGCTGTTCATCGTTTGAAAGCAATAAAAGAATTTACAACTTTAGGTAGTGGATATCAAATTGCTCTGAGAGATGTAGAAATTCGTGGAGTTGGAAATATTTTGGGTACAAAACAACATGGACATATGATAAATGTTGGTTTTGATACTTATTGCGAACTTTTAGATGAAGCTGTACAAGAAATTCAAGGTGAAAAAGTTGAAAAAACTACTCCTGCAATTGTTGATATAAATGTAACTGCTTATATTCCAGATGAATGGGTTGGTTCATCTGAACAAAAAATGATTGAATATAAGCGTTTGGCAGATGTAAAAAGTTCCACAGAGTTAGATTATATTGTAGAAGAGTGGCAAGATAGGTTTGCAAAACCTCCAGAATGTGTAGAAAATCTAATAAAACTAATTAGATTAAGACTTTCTGCAACTGAAGTTAAAATTTCTGTTATTCGTGAAACTCAAGATAGTATAAGAATTTATACTCCTTATTCAAAAGCAGAATGGAATTTGATATATAAAGTTTTACCATTAAATTTGGCAAAGAAAATCAAATTTACAGTAGCACCTAAATCTTGTCAAGAAGGTTGTTCTATCTTGATTTTAAACACTTCATATGTAAATTTTAATGAAGTATTTAACATTTTAACTGATTTGTTTTATTATATTCATAAAGTTAGTTACGAATACTAAAAAAAGGGAGAGTGTAAATGAAAGGTTCAAAAGTACTAGCAACATTAATGTTGTCGGCAATGTTATTTACAGGTTGTGGATTAAAAGATCAACAAGCGATTATAAAAGTTAACGATGGCGTTATTACCTTAAAAGAACACGATGATTTAATGTCAAAACAATTAGCACAATCACCATTTGCAAAAATGTCAGATGCTGATTTGACAGGTAACAAAGATGGTTTTGTTTATCTAATGACAGAACAAGGTGTTGTTAACCAATTAATTATCCAAAAACTATTAGACCAAGAAGCTGAAGCTAGAGGTATTAAAGTTTCTCAAAAAGATATAGACCAAGCAATCAAAGATGTAATGGATAAAATGGGTGGAAAAGACCAATTAATGAACACTTTAAGAAATAATGGTATTTCTACTGCAGAATTCAAAAAAGATATAAAAGTTCAAGTAAAAATGCAAAAATTAGCAACAGAAGCAGGAAATATCAAAGTTTCTGATGCTGATTGCAAAAATTTCTATAACAAAAATCAAGACAAATTTAGACATGCTGACCAAGTTAGAGCTTCTCATATCTTGATTTCAGCTAACCCATATCAAATTCAACAAGAAATTACAGCTAAATCAAAAACAAAAATGGATGAAAAAGAATTAAAAGCTGCTGTTGAAAAAGTAATGGCTGAAAAACAAGCAGAAGCAGAAAAATTAGCAAAAGAATTGCAAGCAGATAATTCAAAATTTGCTCAATATGCTAAAAAATATTCAGAAGATCCTCAATCAGCAAAACAAGGCGGAGATTTAGGTTTCTTTGCAAAAGATAGAATGGTTCCAGAATTTGCAGAAGCAGCTTTCAAAGCTAAACCAAACACAGTTACTGGACCAGTAAAATCACAATTTGGTTATCATATCATTTTTGTTACAGATAGAAGAGGTGCTGGTGTAGTTCCTTATGAAAAAGCAAAATCAGATATTAAAGATTATTTAGTTCAAGAAAAACAAATAAAAGCTTTAGATGAATTGACAACAGCAGCAAAGAAAAAAGCAAAAATCGAATTTGTTGACCAAAGATATAATCCAGATGAAATCGCTAAAAAACTTCACAAACAAGTAAATGATATGTCTGGAGGAGCAGCAGACGTATTGCAACAACAAGCAAAAGAAAAGAAATCAAAATAATAAAAAAATAATAAATCTAACGACCGACTTTTTGGCAAACCCAGAAAGTCGGTTTTGTTTTGTGTTATCCCTCTTTCTAAGGATAAAAAGGGTGAATTATTTTTTATACCTTTTGGGAGAAGTAACAATCTTTTCCCTCTCCTAGGGGAGAGGGAAAGGGTGAGGGGTTTATCTAAACAAATTTAGATTCTATGCCTATCGTTTTATCTGATTAATAAGTAATTTAGTATTACATATATAACCCTCTCCCTTAATCCCTCATCCCTTGGAGAGGACATTGTGTTCAGTATAACCCCTCATCCTACCCTTCTCCCCAAGGAGAAGGACTAATTTTATAAATTTCCCAATTTCGTCATTTAGAGAAATTTTTATTTAATTTTTTGTCCTCCCCATATGTTGTGGGAGGACCGAAATCTTTGATTTCGAGGAGGGGTCGTTATTTATCCTTAATGTTTTGATTGAGATACTGCTCAGTATGACGAATGCGTTTAAATATTATATTCACAAACTCAGTCATTGCGAGCAAATGCGAAGCAATCCAGCTTTTTTAATAAGTAATTTACGCTCATTATTACATATATAAATAATTTTCTCTCTGAGGAAAAATAATAAAAACTTTTTCTTTACATTATTTAATTTATTTACAACAAACCTTATAGATTGTATTATTATATATGTTGAAGTATATGATGAAGATTTCTTTCGGAGGCTAAATTGGTAGAAAGATTTTATATAAAAGGTGGTACCCCACTTAAAGGTGAAGTTTCAATCGGTGGTGCAAAAAATTCGGTTCTTAAATTGATGGCCGCAGCATTACTTGCAAAAGGTGAATCGAAGATTTATAATGTTCCAGATTTGACTGATGTTAATATTATGTTGAGTGTTATTGAGCAATTAGGTGCTAAAACTCATTATGACAAAGTTGAAAAATCTGTAACTATTGATGCTACTGATTTGACAAGTGTTACTGCTACTTATGAATTGGTTAGTAAAATGAGAGCATCCTTTATTGTTTTAGGTGCTTTGGTTTCTAGATGTAAAGAAGCAAAAGTTGCATTACCAGGTGGTTGTGCAATTGGTGAAAGAAGAGTTGATTTCCACATCAGAGGGCTTGAAGCTCTTGGTGCTAAAATTAAAATCGAAAATGGTTATGTTCATGCAAAAGCTCCTAAACTTGTTGGTGCTGAAGTTTGTTTGGATTTACCTTCTGTTGGTGCTACTGAAAATATTATGTTAGCATCTGTTTTGGCTGAAGGTTCTTCAAGAATTCAAAATGCTGCTCAAGAACCAGAAATTGTCGATTTGGCTAATTTCTTAAATACTATGGGTGCTGATATCCAAGGTGCTGGTACTTCTGAAATTGTTATCAATGGTGTTAAACAATCTGATTTACATCCAATTGAATATACAACAATTCCTGACCGTATCGAAGCTGGTACTTTTATGACTGCAATTATTGCAACTAAAGGTAAAGGGGTTATTAGAAATATTTACCCAGCTCATTTGACATTCTTTACTGATAAGTTATTGAAAATGGGTGCTAATATTAAATTGTTAGACCCTACATCTATGGAAGTAAGTTGCAAAAATAGATTAAATTCAATTAATTTCGTAACTCAACCTTACCCAGGATTTCCAACGGATTTGCAATCTATGGCTATGACACTTTTAACAACTGCTAACGGTGTTGGTATTATTACTGAAAGTTTGTATGAAAATAGATTTATGCAAGTTCCTGATTTGAATAGAATGGGTGCAGATATTCACCAAGATAGAAACCACGCTATTATTAAAGGTGTAAAAAAACTTACTGGTGCAACTTTAACAGCAAGTGATTTGAGAGCTGGTGCATCATTAGTTGTTGCTGCTTTGATGGCTGATGGTAATTCTATTGTTGAAAAACTACATCATATAGATAGAGGATACGAAAATTTTGAAACTAAGATAAGATTGTTAGGAGGGAAGATTGAACGTAGAGATGAAGATTCCCAAGTAAACCTAACGGAGGGTACACATAATGAGTCCTACTTATAAGAGATGGTACGACCATGACCCATTATTATTAGAAGTAATTGAGCTTTTGAGAAATTATCAAACCGAATTGAGAGCTCAAGCAGAAATATTTTTGCAAAAAATTGAAGAAAAAGTTTCAAAAGAAACAATTGATAAATTTTACGCAATGGTTAAACCCGTAAATGCGAATAATCGTTGGTACGATAAAGATCCAGTAATTTCAAAAACAGTTGAAATTTTGAGAATTGTACCTCCAGAAGCTCAACGTATTTGTGCTCAAAACTTTATTAAAACTCTGAAAGATATGGGCATTGAATATGAAAGTAAAAATGTAAAATTGTAGTGGTAGAAGGAAAAATAGTGTAGTAGGGAAAAAGAACTCTTAATTTAAGAGTTCTTTTTATTTTCTTATAAATAATTTTATTGTTATACGTGAGCTGTTAATGATGGAGCAATTGAAATGAATTGTCTAACTAAATCAGCATCCCATTGAGTTCCTGCCCCTTCTTTAAGAATTGCACAAGCTTTTTCAATCGGCATACCTTTTCTATATGGTCTGTCACTAACCAATGCGTGATAAGCATCTGCTACTGAAACGATTCTTGCAGCAAGTGGAATTTCATTACCTTTCAAATGTTCTGGATAACCTTTGCCATCAAGTCTTTCGTGGTGATATTTAACGATTGGAATTAAATCTCTTAGTGCTTCGTTTGGTTCAAGTACTTTTTCAGCACCGATTACTGGGTGTTGTTTCATTATTTCCCATTCTTCATCTGTTAATTTTCCAGGTTTTTTCAATACACTTTCTGGAATACCAATTTTTCCTACATCGTGAAGCATTGCACCAATTTTAATTCTTTCAACTTCACTTTCTGGTAGATTGATTGCTCTTGCCAATGCTTCAGAGTATCTTGATACAGATGTTGAGTGACCTTTTGTGTAAGGGTCTTTAGCATCAATTGCACCAGCTAGAGAAGTTACCATTTCCATTAAGTGGTTATGGTTTATAATTTCTTCGTTATTAAATTTGTGAACAAGTTCTTCTTCAAAATTGATACCAATTTGTGAGTGACGTTTTGCAAGAACTTCTGCAAATGAATTTAGTGCAACATCATCCCAGAAATTGAAATCTGAAGAACTTACAATTGCTGACATTCCTTCTTTATAACCTTTAGCTTGAGAAATAAACATCGCTTGTTCTGCTAAGATTAAAAGTTTTTCTTGGTCAGATGAACAATCTGGGTATGTAGAAATACCAACTGAAACTTTTACAGGTCCAACATCATCTACGAAACAACAAGATAAACAGTAGGTAATATATTCTGCAAGATATTTAGCATCACGTGTGTCTGTATCAGGCATTATTACAGCGATTTCGTCACCGCCATATCTTCCAGCATAATCTGTGTTTCTGATATTTTGTTTAACTTTTTCTGCTAAAAGTTTGATAACTTCATCACCTTTTGCGTGACCAAGTTCTCTATTTATTTTAGAAATATTGTTAACGTCAAACATAACAACAGACAAGTGATTATTGTTATCTTTCGCTTTGGCAAGTTCTTTTGCTAACATTTCTTGGAAACCTCTGTGGTTGTATAAAGAGGTTAGTGTGTCTGTATTAGCATATTTGCTTGTTTGTTCAAGTAGTTGAATATTATGGACAAACATACCCATATAATTTGAAATAAATGAAACAAGATTAGTGTTAATATTTGCGATGTTTTGACCAACAAGCATAACACCAATACACTTGTGTACTGACATCATAGGAAATATAACTGAAGATGATTTAGCTAAATATGGGTTGTTTAAATAATTTATATTATCGATATCCACGATTGTTTTATGACAAAAACTGTTTATTATAGGATTGTTTTCATCTGATAAAAATATTTTAGAAGAATAAGTATTTCCAGTGTTGTTATATAATTTTAGGTTGATACATTTTGATTTTTCGTGTAAAAGTCCAAAACCTACAAAATTCCATTTTAATTTATTTACAAAAATGTTATTTAATTGTGTAAATAAACCAGCAATACTAGTATTATTTTGAAAAGCATCTGAAATATTTCTCATAATTTCAAAATAATTAATGTTGCTTTGTATAGGGTTGGTTAAAGCTTTGTACTCTGAATTATAAGATTTTACTTTAGTTTTTGTAGTATTAAAACTGTTAATTGTTTCGACAATACTTTCAAGGCTATTTTGTTCAGAAACAGAAATAGGTTTGATTAGTTTATCAAGTTTCTTTTTAGTAGTAGCTAATTCTTTTTTCTCTTCTTTTTGAGATTCAGTAATATTTGCATTTTTTGCAATAGAAATCATCGGAGCATTTTCAATAGGGCTCTTAACTCTTTTTATAGGGTTCGAGCTTAATGACTTTTTGTCCGATTTCGTTGGCTTATTTAATTTTTCATCTTCTACTTTTTTCAAAACGCAACTACCTACAATTTTATACTATAAGTTTCTTGAAACTAATTTTTTGACTAATAATTAGTTAATTTTTACATTACTAAACAATTCTAACCTATCAGCCACTAAAATCAATACTTCAAATAGAGGGAATATCCCCCAAACTACTAACCTTTCAAATCAATTAAATTTTACTACACTTATAGTATAAAATATTTTAAGTGTTTTTTCTACCCTTCCTTCATATAATGTTAAAAAGTGTAAAAGAGAATGGGTTTTATTTCCTTAATATCTTGTAATTATTATTCCCTTTTAGGTCTATTTATTCTATAATTCTAGGTATATAATACATTTAAGGAGTGTTAGGGAATGAAATTTGTAATAAGCAAAGAAGATTTATATAATGGTATCAAAATTGTTGAAAGAGCTACTTCTCAAAAAGCTGTTCAACCTGTTTTGTATAATATTTTGATTGAAACTTTAGAAAATAATAAATTACGTTTAACAGCAACTGATTTAGTTTTAACTGTTATCACTACGGTTGATGCTCAAATTGTTGAAGCTGGTAAAATTACTCTACCTGCTAAAAAATTAAATGAAATTGTTTCTAAGTTAAGCAATGATTTAATTACAATCGAAACAGAAGATGGTGGTACAAACGTAAATATTTTTTGTCAAAAATCAAAATTTGATATTATTGGAATTTCTGCCTCTGAATTTCCTCCAGAAGTTTCTAATTACGAAATAGATGATACAAAATGTTTTGATGTAGAATTAAAACCATTTTTGAAAGGTATTAGACAAGCTGGATTTGCTGCTGCTGGTTACGAAGTAAGTAATCTTTTATCTGGTATTGTTTGTGATTTTTCTGATGGAGTTTTAGAAATTGCTTCAACTGATGGTAACAGACTTGCACGTGTTAGAGAAAAATTGACTAGCAGTTTCACAGAAGAAACTCAGTTGATTATTCCATCAAGAACATTGAATGAATTTTTGAAAATGTCATCATTTATTGATGAAGATACAATTAAAATTTGCAAAGACAAATCTACAATCATTTTCAAAACTGAAAAAACATTAACAATTTCAAGATTATTAGATGGTCAATTCCCTAAGTATAATCAGTTAATTCCTTCTGAAAGTCCAAAACAAGCAATCGTAAATGTTTCTCAATTGATTGCTGCTTTAGAAAGAGTTTCAGTTATGGTTAATGATAAAACAAGTATTGTTAAGATGTTGTTCGCTGATAATGAATTAACTTTGTCTGCTGATACCCCAGATTCTGGTAAATCAGAAGATAAAATTGATATTCAATATACAGCAGAAGAATTATTGATTGCATTCAATTATAAATTTGTTTTAGATGCTTTGAGAATTATTGAAAGTGATGAAGTAATTATAGGTTTGAATGCAAGTTTATCTGCAACAGTTTTGAAACCAAACAGTGATGAAGATTTCATTTGTTTGATTATGCCAGTTCAAATCAGATAATTGGTTAAATAAAAGTTTTAAATATAGAAGGAAGGTATTTTATATGGTAACAGAAGAAAAGGCAAATATTGATTGGGCAAATGTCGGTTTTGGTTATCACAAAACTGATAAAAGATATGTTTCAAATTACAAAGATGGAAAATGGGACGAAGGTGTGCTTACTGAAGATTCAAATATTGTTTTGAATGAAAGTGCTGGTGTTTTACAATATGCTCAAACTTGTTTTGAAGGTATGAAGGCTTATACAACAGTTGATGGTAAAGTTGTTGTTTTTAGACCAGATATGAATGCAAAAAGAATGTCTGATACAGCAAAAAGACTTGAAATGCCTGTATTCCCTGAGGATAGATTTGTTGAAGCAGTTGAACAAGTTGTAAAAGCAAATTTGAAATTTGTTCCTCCATATGGAACTGGTGCAACTCTTTATTTAAGACCTTTTATGTTTGGTTCTGCACCTGTTATGGGTGTTAAACCATCTGCTGAATATCAGTTCAGAATTTTTGCTTCTCCTGTTGGCCCATATTTTAAAGGTGGAGCTAAACCAATTACTTTGACTGTTAGTGATTTTGATAGAGCTGCTCCTCACGGTACAGGTCACGTTAAAGCTGGTTTGAATTACGCAATGAGTTTGCACGCAATTGTTACTGCTCATGCTAACGGTTATGATGAAAACTTATACCCAGATGCTTTAACAAGAACAAAAGTAGAAGAAACAGGTGGAGCTAACTTCTTCTTCGTAACTAAAGATAATAAAGTTGTAACTCCAAAATCTGATAGTATTTTGCCATCAATCACAAGAAGATCATTGATGTATGTGGCAAAAGAATACTTAGGTTTAGAAACAGAAGAAAGAGAAGTTTACTTGTCAGAATTAAAAGATTTTGCAGAATGTGGTTTGTGTGGTACAGCCGCAGTTATTTCTCCAGTTGGCAAAATTGTTGACCATGGCAAGGAAATTTGTTTCCCATCTGGAATGGAAAAAATGGGTCCAATTTCTCAAAAATTGTATGAAACTCTTACAGGTATTCAATATGGAAGAATTGAAGCTCCTGAAGGTTGGATAAGAGTTATCGCATAAGAAATATTGCAGATTTATAAAAATATTAACACCGTGTTTTTTCAAAATGCGGTGTTTTATTATGTTTTGACATGGAATATTAAATTTTGTTACAAAACTAATCAATTTTCTAAAGTTTTCACAAAATCATTCCGATAGTGAATATGTAATTAGAAAACAAACTTTAAGGAGTGTAGAAACGATGTCTGAGAAAAAGATTATGGATGTAGAAGATTTAATGTTAGATTATGCAGAAATGACCAGTTTTGATTTTGGTTCATTATCTCAAGAAGAAATGAATACATTAAACAAGATTTCAAACAGTGAATATTCAAAGAAGCCTTATGCTTTCAAGTATGGTAATTTCAAGTTAACAGACTTCTTTCATTCATTGTTAACCGACGAGAACAGATAATAGCGTAGCTGAAGATTTTGGAGATATGTGATGACTATGGACGAAAAGAAGATGTTTGAAGCAGGATGTTTTTTACCTTCATGGACTGAAGAAACCGAGCTGGAGGTGATGCCGATTTCCCAAGTTTATGTAAGACGGAACAAAGATTTGCAAACTCTGGTTGGAGAGTTAGACCAGATTAAAGAACATATTCAAGATGTCCAACAAAGACAATGGAATTTAGCAAAACTTTTGCACTTCCATAATAACGATTTCGTGAAAGAATAGAACGACTACCAGACATTCTTAGACAAATTTTGCCCAAAACAACTGCAACTGTTTTGGGCATTTCGTTTATGTTGAAGTTTATGGGTCGATAAGTGGATAAGTTGATTATGTTTATTTGTTTCCCTCCCCAAGGGCCGAGGGATTAAGGTAGAGGGGTTGGTTGAGTAATAATGAAAAACCCTCTCTCGAAATTGTAACTTTTCGCCAATGGCTCAAAGACAATTTCTCTCTCTCCAAGGGAGAGAGTTTTGCACAGTAGTCATTTCGAACTCGTTTCGGAATCTCTAGCTGTTTGCCCCAGTTAGAGATACTTCACTTTGCTCAGTATGACATTATATTCAAAAAAGAAAACCAGTTTATGAATTAATTGAAAATAAAAACTTATACTCTACCATATATATCTTCGTAGCGAATAATGTCATCTTCTGACAAAATATCACCCTTTTGTATTTCGATAATTTCTAAATCTTCTTCGTATGGATTTTGTAATGAGTGAATAGCTTTTACTGCAATATCAATACTGTGTCCAGGAGAAAGTATTCTATCTTTGCCTTCTAATACAACTTTTGCCATGCCAGAAAGTACTACCCAATGTTCACTTCTGTAATTATGAGATTGAATAGATAATTTTTGTCCTGGGTTTACGTGAATAATTTTTGTTTGGAAACCTTTACCTTCTGCAATTACTGTATAAAAACCCCATGGGCGATATACTGTTTTATGAACTTTTTGTGTTCCATCGTGTTGTTGTTTTAGTGTTTCATAAACTTGTTTAACTTCTTCTGTTTTATCTTTTTTACAAGCCAAAATTGCATCTTCTGTCTCAACAATAACAGTATCTTCAAGTCCAATAGTTGCAACAAGTTTTGATGATGAATAAACTAATGAATTTTTTGAACCTTTATCTAATACGTGTCCAACAAAAACATTGTTATTTTCATCTTTTGGGCTAATTTCGTAAATAGATTTCCAAGAGCCTAAATCTTTCCAATCTGATTGTAATTCTACCATTACAATATTTGAGCTTTTTTCCATAACAGCATAATCGATTGAAATATTTGGCATTTTATCAAATTCTGTGAACGAGATAGATTTTTCTGAAAAATCTATCTTTTGAATAACTGTATCAATTTCTGGACAATATTTTTTGATTTCTTCAATTATAGTAGAAGCTTTGAACATAAAAATTCCACTATTCCAGAAATAATTACCGTCTTGAATATATTTTTCTGCTGTTTGTTTGTCTGGTTTTTCTACAAAATTTACAACTTTTTCTTCTTTTGTACAAATATAACCAAATCCTGTTTCTGGGTAGTTTGGTTTAACGCCAAAAGTAACAATATGACCTTCTTTTGCAAAATGCTCAGCACTTTGCATTGTTTGAATAAATTTTTCGCTATCGTTTATTTGTAAATCAGATGGAACAACGAGGATTACGTCATCATCTTCAAAATTTTCAACGATATATTTAACACTTAAAGCAATAGCAGGAGCAGTATTTTTTGAAATAGGTTCTGCGAGAATAATTGTTTCTTCGCTCAATTTAGAAAGTTGCATTTTGATATTTGAGTGGTGTTTTGAATTAGTAACACTAATAATTTTTTTTGCTGGGATAAATTTATTTAAGCGTTCAAAAGTCGTTTGTAAAAGGCTTTTGTCGGTATTTAGTGTTAAAAGTTGTTTTGGGTATAACTCTCTAGACAGAGGCCATAATCTGCTACCTAATCCGCCAGCTAATATTACTCCAAACATTCAAAGCTCCTTATTTAATGTATCTTTCACCAAGCATTATACTATATCAAGTACATAAAACAAGTTATTCACAAAAAAGGTGCTAAATTATTTAGCACCTTAGTCGTTTATTCTTTAAATTTTTTCAATTATGCTTTGTAATCTGAAAATAAATCTTCAAGATTTAATACATTGTTTTGTGCATCTTTATTCAATGCTTTAAGATAATTGTGAGCTTTTTGAGGTGCATATGGATTAACAGAACCTTGAGTAACCATAAATACTGGATAATCAGGATGCATATCAGCTAGAGATGGAAATTTTGTTCTTTCGGCTGCTGCTTTTTCATCATAGATTTGTATTTTCCCTCTTGAGTTATCGGTGTTACAAGAGAATCTTTTTAGTGATGATGCTCCATCGTTATAATAAAGATTATCATCAATAGTATCTACAACTCCATAACCATGGTTTTCTTTTTTCATTTGTCTAATTTGTGTATAATTGCCTTTTTTAGCCAAGATATATGGTTCGTCTTTGCCAACTTGTTTCATATAAATCATGTCAGCTTTTCCGCCATAGATCCATTCTTTATGCAAGATACCTAAATCTTCTGTTTTTGCTAAAACTTTGCCTGTATCTGGGTCTGTGAAAGTTCTTTGAACTGTGCCATTTGCAAGTGTTGTTTCTTTGACAGTTAAAGCATTAACATCTTTGTTGAATGCTTTTCCAATATTAATTCTTGGTTGTTTTGCCCTTAATTCGGCAGTAGCTTTTTCTGCGGCAGCTTTAGCTGCAATTGCTTCTTCTTCAGCTTTTTTGGCTGCATCAATTGCGGCTTGTTCTTTAGCTTTCACGGCTTTTGCATAATTTGTTTCTTTAGCGGTAAAATTGCCATAATTGTCGCTATATCTAGGAGTATCTAATTTACTAGAATAACATGAGCCATATTGTTTTTTTAGTGAATGTTGAATATTTTTTGTTTCACGGGGGTCTTTTAACATACTCTCAACGGAATGTTCTAAAGGATATTCACCATAAACTCTATCTTGAGTAGCTTCAACGTATGTATGGTATTCATTACCAGAGTTTCTGTGGTATTTCAATCCTTTATGTTGTAAAACACCTTGTGGATTGTATTCTTTTGTTAGGGTTGATTTTTCACCATAACACCAATATTTAGAGGTATCTTTATCTACGGTAATTTTATCTCCGCCAAATACGCTTGCACCTTTTTCTCTGGTTACAGTTGTTGTTCTCCAAAGAGTATTATCTCCACCGCCATTAATTGTCAATCTTCTTGAACCATTTCCAAGATAATCAATTCTTGCTGTTGCTTCTTGACCATTACGTGTAATTGTTCTTTCAAGACCAATAATTCTCCATGTGTTTGGATCTCTTAATGTTTTTGTCATCCGAACTGGTTTTGCAATTTCTGGAATTACTTCTGCTACTTTTCCTGAACTCTTGCCAAAAAATTGCCCAACACTGCTAAAAATGCGTGATACGTTCATAAAATTTTCCCCTTTATTTTCTTTGTTCTTTTTTATTTTCCCCTAGAATAAAAATCCTATATTGTATATAAGTTTTAAATACTTTAAAAATTGCTTAAAATTTCATTCATTGTTAAAACATGTTAAGAGGGATATGATTATTTTATTTTGCTCAATATGACATATATAAACCAATCCCCCTCCCTTACTCCCAAACCTCTCATAAAACAATTCACTGGATTGTTTTGCTCGGCAGAGTCCTTGGAGAGGAAATTATTATCCAAAATAAATAATCAATCTTTTAGAACGACAAAACTCGAGAGGTGTTTTTAAAAAATCCTACAAACGTTTTATTATTATTTCTAATTAGTTTGTTATAATAATTCTATGTTTGATTTATCATCACCAACTGTATATATTCCTACAATATTTGTTGCATTGGTTGCAATTTTTGCTTCCATCTTCTACAAAGATGCAAAAAAAATTGTCAAAAAAAATACTAAAGATTTACCTTATTATACGGAAATTTCTCTTTCTATGGGCTATATAGATAGAAATATTTTGGAAAATGGTAGGTTTAAGTATAGAAATAATGTTAATCCTGAAATTAAGTATGACAACGACCAATACAATTCCCTTCGTCATGCTGGTGTTTTGTATTCTATGTATTTATATGAAATTTTGGGGCTTGAAAATAAATACCACGATGCAAGATTAAAGGCTTCTAAATATTTTGTAGAAAATTATATAAAAAAGATTGATGATACTCGTTATGCAGTCATTTCTAATCCAAAAGAAGAAGAATTAAATATAAATATCGCAAAATCTGGAGCTTCTGGAATTGCTTTGTGTGCTTTGGCTAATCTCTACAAAAAACAAGAAATTGAATTAGATGTTATTCAAGGATTGGGTGAATTTATTTTGTCTTTGCAAAATGAAGAGGGTAACATTTATGCTTACTATGATTTGGATAAAAAAGAGATAAATAAAGAAGCAGAAGCAATTTATTATCCAGCAGAAGCTGCCGCTGGGTTGATGTATTTATACGAAGTTGACCCTCAACAGAAATGGCTTGATGCAATAAAGAAAACTATTTTATACCTTGTGAAAACAAGAAAAAAGATGGATTTAGATATTCCATTCGATCATTGGTCTGTTTTGACTATTGAAAAGTTATTCAAAGCAAATCTGGTTACTCCATCAGAAAAAAATACAATGCGTGCTTATGCTGAGCAAATGGCTATTCCGATGTTGAGCAATCAAATTACTAACAAAAATAACAGCTATTTTGGTGCTTTCAAGGATAATGTAAGGCTTTGTAGTTTAGGAACAATTATGGAAGGCATGGCATCTATTTATTTTTGTACCGATAGTGAAGATTTGAAAAAAATATTATTCAAATCAATGTCCATAGGAAATTATTTTTTGAGTAAAACACAAGTAAAAACAGGTATTTTTGCTGGTGGACTTCCAAATTCAGCAAACTGGGTTAAACCTGGGGTTACTCCAAACGCTAGTGTAATAAGAATAGACAACGTTCAACACGTTGCTTCTGGATGGTTGAAATTCCAAAAAATATTAGATATTACAGGGCTTTATTAAGTATTACTTGGTTTCTTCCACAATTTTTAGCTTTGTATAATGCTGTGTCAGCTTTTTCTAATAATTCTTCTTTGGTTGAAGTTTCTTCATTAAGCTGGCATGCTCCAATGCTTACTGTAATATTAACTTTTTGACCTTGATATTCAAGATCAAGAGTTTCTATTGTTTTTCTAAATCTTTCTAGAGGGATTATTGATTGTTCAATATCTGTTTCTGTTAGGATTACAACGAATTCTTCTCCGCCATATCTAAAAACAGTGTCAGTTTTTCTGAAAGTTTGAAGAGCAGAATTAGCAACTTGTTTGAGGATATAATCTCCGCATTGGTGTCCATAAGTATCGTTTACTGATTTAAAATAATCAATATCAAAAATTACAACTGTAAGTTTATTGTTATATCTTTTTGCTCTCAAAAATTCTTTTTCATAAGTATTATCAAAACATCTTCTGTTTGATAATCCAGTAAGTTCATCTGTTTGTGACAAATATTTTGTTCTTGAATACATAAAATTAATTTGTTTGATGACTTCTAATTTATTTTCTTCTGGAACATCAAATGTTTGGATAATATGTTCAATATTTTGTTGAATTTCGTCTAATACACCATCTGGGATATCAAAAGATAACTCTTCTAAATTTTCAACCATAAAGCTCCTCTTACAGTTATTTTAACATAAAAATTATTCTGATAAAAACTCTTCTTATTACAAAATATTTTTCGGTTATTTTTCTTAAAAACTTTAATAGTTTACAAATTTGTTACAAAGAGAGATAGTGTTTTTCGCTAGAAGGCTTTTATATGGTAGTATTTAAGTATTAGAAGGGTTATTTTTTTATGTGGGATAAGTTAAAAGAACAATTTAATCTTTTGAAACTTGAGAAAAAGAAGTTATGTTTAATTACAAATTCAGACAAATTTGAATCAAAAGATTTATTTTTAGATGCAATAGCTTCTGCTTTACAAGGGGGAGTTGATATTGTAATCCTCCGAGAATTGGCGTATCCAGATAATGTGGTTGTCGAAATTGCATCAAAAATTAGAATTCTTTGTGATGAATATGGGGCGACATTCATTGTAAATAATCGTTCTGATATTGCGATGATAGTAGAGGCTGATGGTGTACATCTTGGTCAAAATGATATAAGCCCTCAAGATGCACGTACTGTTTTGGGTGAAAATGCTATAATAGGCAAGTCAACTCATAATCCAGATGAGGTAATTCAAGCGGTAAATGAAGGTGTTGATTATATTACGTTTGAACCTATTGCAGATGATAAATTTGTGGTTGAAGAATATATTTTATGGGTTAATGAAAATATTGATGTTCCCGTTTTTCTGGCTGGTGAAATTAATCTAAAAAATATAAATAATATTATTCAAAAAGGAACAAAAAGAATTGCGTTAACAAATGCAATAATGTATGCTCAAGTTCCAGAAGACTCTGCAAGAAAAATGTTAATGTATTTGCCATAGTTTTTTAAGGGAAAAGGAACAAGGGAATAAGTGTATGGCTGTGGATTGAGGTGAGGGGTAAACCTTAACAAGAACAGTTTGAGGTACTTCGCTTTGCTCAGTATGACGTATTTGTAAAATATTATACATAGTTCCTCTCCGAGGGAGAGGTTAGGAGAGGGGTCGATTAAATAAAAGAAGAACCCTCTCTCGAAATTGTATCTTTTCGCTGTTAGCTCAAAGACAATTTCTCTCTCTTCCCTTGGAGAGAGTTAATATCTGTTGTTTTTCACAATCCTCAGAATGCTAAATTAATTACGTAACCAACTTATAGACTTATCCACTTATAGACCCAAAGACTCCAACAAAAAAAAGCCGACTGGGAATAAAGTCGGCTCTTAGTAAGTAAAAATATGATTAAGATTAAATAATATATATGTGTTTATAATTGTGTTCCAACTGCTTTATATAATCCGATGTAATTTACGTAGCAGTTGATTTTATCATTTACAACTTGTTTATCAGTAAATAGAACATTTTCTTTTACTTGTATCAAATCAAGTTTTGAGATTGTGCCTTGGTTGTATTTATTTGTGCTATAACCAAAGTCTTCTCTTTCTAATTTAGCTTGTTTTTCTACATCTTGATATTTTTCGTGGTCAAGTCTTATTGAAACTAAGGCGTCATTAACTTCTTGAATTGCTGTCAAATTAGTTTTGTAATAGTTATTCAATAATCTTTCGTATTCATCTTTTTTAAGTTTTAAATTAGCAATTCTTCTTCCGCCTGTGAATAGAGGTAATCCTAAACCCCCGCCTAAGCCAGCTAAAGCATTCTTAGTTGACCAAAGGCTTCCTAAATCGTTAGATAAAAACATTGCAAAAGCCCCAATATTGAATGTTGGTAAAAATTCCTTTCTTGCAACTTTTACATCAATACCTGCTTTTTCTAACATTTTTTCTGATTTCAAATAATCAGGTCTTTGCATAATTACATCTGTTGGAATTTCAGATGGAAGATTTCCAGAAAAATGTAAGTTGTCATAGTTAATTCTTGTTAAAGATTCAGAATTATTTGGAGTTTCACCAATTAAAACTGCTAATTGATTTAATAATTTAGTTCTTTGTTTTTTATATTCTGTTAAATCTGTATTACCTGCAATATAAGACTTGTTTGCTTTAACTGTATCAGCAGTTGAAGTTAAACCCTCTTTATTTCTTGCAAGCATTAAATTATAAATAGTTTTTCTATCTTTAACAATATCTTCTTGAAGAGTAATCATTTTATCAAGTTTTACGATATTGAAATAAGTTGTTCCAACGGCAGATGCAATTGCTATGTACGCAGAGCGTTCATCTTGCAAAGAAGCTTCATATTCTTTTTTAGAAGCGTTTGTTTTGTCGTGATTTTTTAGGAATAAATCAACTTCATAGCTTGCAAATGCTGGCATTGCAAATCCCCAATTTGAACTTGCAGATTGGGGCATTTTTGAATATCCTGAGCCAAATCCAACTCCAGCGGTTGGTAATTCATTAGCGAATTGGATTTTTACAGCTTGGTAATATTCATCAACAGCAATGGTTGCCATTTTTAAATCATAGTTGTTTTTAATAGCTCTATCGATATATCCTGTTAAAATAGGGTCGTTGAAATTGTTCCACCAAGCATAATTAATATATTCATATTTGAACTCGTCACTTTTTGCTCTTTGTTTATGACTTTTTGTAATAGAAACTTTCTTAGGTTCATTTGTTGAATTTTTATTTCCTAAGGCAAGGCATGCCATCGGTGAAATTTCTGTTAATATAAAACTTGCTAATAGTAGCGAAATAATAGTCTTTTTCAATGTTTTAATCCTTCTAAAAAATATTACTTGCATTTTCTATATCAGTATGATACCATAATATTGTTGTAAATGCAACACATTATTTTTACAACATATAGATTAATCCAAAGAAAAATACTAATATAAATAAGAAATATGCTTAAATGTGAACACTTTATAGATTCTATATATTATCAATTGGAACAAACTGCGAAGTATTGCCGTTATTTGGGAATGCAGTTGTTTCAAAAATTAGATTTGCCTATAAATTTAGATGAATTTGTAGTTTTAGATACTTTGCTTGGACATGAAGGAATTTGTCAAAGAGATTTGGCAAAATTAATTTTGAAGGATCGCCCAAGTACTGGCAGATTGCTAAATTCTTTAGAAGAAAAAGGCTATATAGAAAGATTTGTTGATACAAAAAACAATAGACTTGTACGAAAAATGAAACTTACACCTTTGGGGTTAAAAACAACCCAAGAGGTTACGACAATAATTAGGAATTATATTGAAAAGTTGCCAAAAGTTCTTCCTGATGAAGATAAATTGGAGCTTATGAATTCAATAAAAAAATTCCGTGAAGGTTTAGAAAAAGAAGTAGAAATGAAAATATAGAGGTTATTGCGATATGGAAGAAAAAGAAATCCAAGAACAAAATGTTCAAGAAAAAGAAACCACGAAAAAACCAAAAGGTATAAAAAGAATAATTGCCAGTGTTGTTATTGCTGGTTTGTTAGTTGGTGCTGGTTTTTATGTAGTGAATGAAATGCAGTATGAATCTACTGATGATGCTTATGTAGATACAACAACTGTAAATGTTTCTCCTCGTGTTTCTGGACAAATTGAAGAAGTTTTTGTTAAAGATAACCAATTTGTTCATGCTGGAGATTTGGTTGCTATTATTGATGATGCTGATTATAAAATTAAATTAGATCAATCTGATGCAAATTATGAAAAAATTAAATTAGATCAATCAAATGCTAAAGCAAATTTAGTTGCGGCAGAATCCAATATTGCATTAGCGAAAAAAGACTTAGAAAGATATAGAAATTTATATGAACAAGGTGCTGTTTCAAAACAAACTTTTGATGCTGCACAAGTTAAATATGATTCAGCTCAAGCTAATTTGACTCAGGCAAATCAAGCATTATTCTCTGATAAAAATGGTCAAACAGTTGCTGATACAAATTTGAAAACAGCTAAAGCCGCTAAGGATAAAGCTGCATTAGACTTATCTTATACAAAAATTTATGCCCCTCAATCTGGAACAGTTTCATCAAGAAGAGTTGAAAAGGGTATGTGGGTAACTGCTGGTTCTCCATTGTTTACTTTAGTTCCAGAAGATGTTTGGGTTGTTGCAAACTTTAAGGAAAATCAATTGAGAGGTATGCACCCAGGACAACCTGTTGATATTAAAATTGATACATATCCAAATAAAGTTTTCAAAGGTAAAATCGATTCTATCCAAAGAGCTTCTGGAGCTAAATCTAGTTTATTCCCTCCAGAAAATGCTGTTGGTTCATTCGTAAAAATTGTACAAAGAATTCCTGTAAAAATTGTATTCACAGAAGAAATTGATACTAATCAATACAATATAGTTCCAGGTATGTCTGTTGTACCAAAAGTTAAAGTAAAATAAGGCACTAAGTTTATGGACACTAAGGCGGTAAGAGTTATTTCTTAAAGTCTTAGTGTCTTAGTATATTAAGGATAAATTGGGAAAACAATGTCAGAAGAAATTAGAGAAAATGTTGCACAGGTGGATGAAGATGAAAAATATCTTCCAGCAAATCCGTGGATTTCAGCAATACCAACTTTGTTGGCAGTATTTATATATGTAATTGATGGTACAATTGCAAACGTTGCATTACCGCATATGGCAGGAAGTTTCTCTGCTACTCGTGATGAGAGTATGTGGATTTTAACTAGCTATTTGATTGCCAGTGGTATTATTATTCCGTCGGTTGATTTTTTTAGTAAATTATTAGGTAGGAAGAATTTCTATATAATAAGTATTTTGCTTTTTACTATTGCATCTTTGATGTGCGGTATGGCGAGAAATCTTGGTGAAATGGTTTTATTCAGAATTCTTCAAGGTGCTGGTGGCGGTGGTATTCTGCCAATTTCTCAAGCAATTATGATGGAAAGTTTTCCAAAAGAAAAACGTGGTACGGCTATGGCTGTATTTGGGATGGGGGTAATTATTGCTCCTATTGTCGGACCTGTTTTAGGTGGTTGGATTACTGATAACTGGTCTTGGCCTTGGATTTTCTTTATTAATGTTCCATTTGGTTGTTTGGCGGCAATTTTATCTCAAAAACTTTTATTTAATCCTCCATATTCTCACCGTCAAAAAGGTGTAAAAATGGATGGTTTGGGATTTTTCTTTTTGACAGTTTGGTTATTGTGTTTGCAAGTATTCTTTGATAAAGGTAATAACGCAGACTGGTTTAATGCTACTTGGATTTGTGTTATTTTTACAATTTCTTGTATTGCAGGATTGTGTTTCTTTGTATCTCAATTGGTTAGAAAAGATACATTGCTAGATTTGAGCGTATTTAAAGATAGAAACTTTGTAATAGGTACAATTATTCAAGTTGTTATGCAGGCTGTTTTGTATGCTTCATTGGCAATTTTGCCACAATTTTTGCAAAGTATGATGGGTTATACCGCATTTTTGAGTGGATATTCAATGATGCCAAGAGGTTTTGGAAGTATGACTGCAATGATAATTTGTGCATTGATTGCTGATAAAGTTGATAAAAGAGGACTTGTTTGTATTGGATTAATTTTACTTGGTTGTGCAGGTTTATTCTTTGGATTTTTAAATTTGCAAATTGCTAGTAAAAATATTATGATACCTAACTACATTATGGGTTTGGGTATGGGATTGTGTATGGTTCCAATTATTAACTTGTCGTTGGAAACGTTATCAAATATTCAAATGACAAATGCCAGTGGTATTCAAAACTTATTGAAAAATATTGGAAGTGCTGTTGGTACATCATTAGTTGCAACAATGTTAACAAGATTTTCTCAAATCCACCAATATATGATGGTTGGGAATTTGAGTGATTTAAATCCTGTTTATGTTGAAAGAGTTCAAGCAACAACTGCGGCATTATCACAATATGTTCATGCCTCTGTTGCAAATTACATGGCTCAATATTCTCAATATGGAACATTGGTTAAACAGGCAACTTTATGGGCATTTATGGATTCATTTAGAATTTTTGGTTTGTTGTGTTTCATCCTTGTTCCGTTGTTATTGTTATTGAAAAGTGATAAGAATATAAATAGATAATGAGGTCAATAAGGAACAAGGGGATTAGGGGAAATTTCGTTAAATTGTTCCCTCCACAAGGGTGGAGGGCTAGGGAGAGGGTTTGATTAAATAAAGAAATGTTTATTAGAAATTGTAGGTCAGCTTTGCTAAGCCAACAGATAAACTATTCCCCTGTTCCTTATTTACTTATAGACCTATAAACCTTTAACATACCTTTGCCCTTAGTCCACTTGATTTATAATGGTTTTTTTTGTAAAATAGTCTTAACAAAAAGGAGATGTTATGGCTCAACAATTTAATCCACAGGGTATGAATGCCCAAAATATAAAAAAACGTTATGCAGTACTTGTTTTTATTAAAGGATCTACTGCTCCGTTAGTTTTGTATGTTAAAGATGCTCAAAGTTTGTATCAGGAATTAATTGAAAAAATGCAGTCTAATCAAGCTGTTTTAATAGAACAAGAAACAGAAGGACCTTTGAAGAAAGTTTGCTTCATTTCTAATCAAATTGCTGCTCTTGCTATCCAAGAAGAACAATTTGTATAAGTTTAGAGAAAATTATGGAAAAAATATTATCGCTAGAAGATTTAGAAAATTCGGAAAATAAAACATTATATTTTACCTTTGATGAAAAAATTGAAGGCATAGACTGTGTTACCCCAATTCATGCCGAAATGTGTGCAAAATCATTAGGTGATTTTGTTCAAATTACTGGTCATGTTACAGGAGTGGTAAATTTAGAATGTGATTTATGTCTTGAAAAATTTGAGCATAATTTAGATTTTGATATTGAAGAATTATACTCAAAACACTCTCTAATAGGTGAATATGAGGAATCTGGACAAGAATTTGAAATTAAGGATGGACAATTTGTTACCGATTTGAATGGCGAAAAAGAGGTTGATATTTATGACTTATTGTATCAATCTGTAATATTAAGTTTTCCAAATAAAAAAGTTTGTGGTATTAATTGTAAAGGGAAGGAATTTCTTTCTGAAGAAAAAGTTCCAGACCCAAGACTGGAAGTCTTTAACAATATCCATATTAACCCAAAAAATAGTTAGTACATAAAATAAAAAGGAAAAACAAAAATGGCAGTACCTAAGAAAAGAACAGGACATTCTGCTCAAGGTAGCAGAAGAGCTAATTGGAAAGCTACAAAACCTGAAACAACTAAATGCCCTAACTGTGGCGCAACAGTTTTAACTCATACAGTTTGTACAGAATGTGGCACTTACAAAGGTCAACCTGTAAAATTGGCTGATAAAGCAGCAGCTGCTGCTCCAGCTGAAAAACCAGCTAAAAAATCTACAAAAAAAGCTGCTAAAAAAGCAGAAGAAAAAGTAGAAGAAGTTAAAGCTGAAGAAACTGTTGAAGAAAAAACAGAAGAATAATTTTAACACCTGAAAAAGCGGTAATTTCGGTTACCGCTTTTCAATCATTATACCAACCACTTGGAGAGAGAAAGAATGGCAAGAATAGCAATAGATGCAATGGGCGGTGATTACGCACCAAAAGCAATAGTAGAAGGAGCATTATGGGCTGCACAAGAATATGGTGTGGGCTTGGAGCTTGTTGGTCGTGAAGATGAAATTAACGCTGAATTAGATAGAATTAGAAAAGTGGGTTTCATTTCTTCTGATTGTGGTACTAGCGGTCACAACAGAAAAATAAAAATCGATGTTGATAAAATTGACTATACTATCACTCATGCTTCAGAAGTTATTGGAATGGGTGAAGCTGTTGGACAATCTATTAGAAGAAAGAAAGATTCTTCAATAGTTGCATCTGTTAGAGCTGTTGCAGAAGGAAGATGCCAAGCAGTTGTTTCTGCTGGTTCAACTGGTGCTGCTATGGCTGCAAGTTTATTTGGTTTAGGTAGAATTCATGGTGTTTCTAGACCTGCAATTGCTGTTACTATTCCAACTATGACTCATCCTGTCGTATTGATTGATGGTGGTGCAAATAGTGATTGTACTCCAGAAATGCTTTCTCAATTCGCTGAAATGGGTTGTGCTTATGCAAAACATATTGTTGGTGTTGAAGACCCTAAAGTTGGTATTTTGAGTATCGGTGAAGAAGAAGGTAAAGGTAATGCCCTTGTAAAAGAAACTTACCCTCTATTAAAAAACATGCAAGAAAAAGGCTATATAAACTTTGTTGGTAATATTGAAGGTAAAGAATTGTTTATCAACAAATGTGATGTTGTTGTATGTGATGGATTTGCAGGAAACGTTGCATTGAAGGTGACAGAAGGTACTGCGTCAATGCTTTTGAAAATGATTTCTAAAGAATTCAAATCAGATATTTTAGGTTGTATTATTGGATTATTGGCTAAACCGTTCTTGAGAAGAATTTTGAAAAAAATTAACTGGGAAGGTTTTGGCGGAATGTTATTGTTAGGTGTTAACGGTATTTCCGTTATTGCTCACGGTCGTAGCTCATCTTATGCGATGAAAAATGCTGTAAGAGCGGCTGTTAGAGTATTGAATAAAGATATTAACTCAAAAATTGCAGAAAATATAAATAGATAGGAAAAATTTAAAATGTCAAAATGTGTAAAACCACTTAGAATTGCAGGTGTTGGGTATAGCGTACCTAAAACTGTTATTACGAATGATGATTTAACAAAATTATATGAAACTTCAGATGAATGGATTTATACAAGAACAGGTATAAAAGAACGTAGAGTTGTTTCAGGCAATGAAAGTGCTATTGATTTGGGTGTTGAAGCTGCTCAAAGAGCTTTGGACAAATCTGGTTTCAAGACTGAAGATATTGATTGTGTTATTGCAGCTGCTTCTGCTCCTCCACAATTATATCCAGCTTTAGCTTGTGATATTCAGACTCGATTAGGTATTCCAAATTTTGTACCATCTTTTGATTTGACTGCTGCTTGTACTGGTTTAATTTATGCTTTGCAAGTTGCAAGAGGTTTGATTGGTTCTGGCTTGTATAAAAATATTTTGTTAGTTGCAGCAGATAACAATTCACGTTTAGTTGACTGGGAAGATAGAGGAACTTCTATTCTTTTTGGTGATGGTGCTGGTGCAATGGTTGTTACAGAAGCTGAAGATGGTGTGGATGATGTTTTATCACTAGATGTTAGAGCGGATGGTTCAATTGGTCAATATATTTCAATGAACATGCCAGGAAAGAATTGTCCATTAGTTGAACCTTGTGATGAAGTTGATTCAAAAATCCACATGGCTGGTCGTGATGTTTATAAATTTGTTGTTACAACATTACCTAACTATGTTGATAAATCAATTGAAGATGCTGGTTTGAAGGCTGAGGATATTGATTATTTAATTCCTCACCAAGCAAATCAAAGAATCATTGAAGCATTACAACAAAGATTGAAATATTCTGATGAAAAAGTTATTTCTAATATTAAATATTATGGAAATACTTCAGCTGCTTCTATTCCAATCGCATTGGTTGAAGGTGTTGAACAAGGTAAAATTAAACTTGGTTCAAAAGCTATTCTTTGCGGATTTGGTGCAGGTATGACATGGGGTGCTGCTGTTGTAAGACTTCGTGAAGGTATTTGCTAATTAAAATATATAATAGATTGAAAAGAGTATGGGTATTGATTAAACTCATACTCTTTTTGTTTATTGCTATTTAATTTAAAATATGTTAATATCCAAGTATGGAAACTCTTGATTTTACAGCATTAGAAAACTCTGTTTATCGACTTAAAGAAGTTGTTGAAAAATACAAAGAAAATGAAAAGGATACTATTGTAAGAGATTCTTTGATTCAAAGATTTGAATTTACGTATTCTATCTCTTTAAAGTTGTTAAGAAGATATTTTATGGAAAGAGCTTTTTTTGTTGATGATATAAACAGCTTATCTTTTAATGACATGGTTAGAACTGCGACTCGATTAGGACTTTTAAAGTCTGATTTAGAAATGTGGACAAAATATAGAGAAATGCGGAATTTAACTTCGCATACATATGATGAAGAGGTTGCTCTGAAAGTTGCGAAGATTGTCCCTTGTTTTTATGAAGAAGCATTGTATTTGTTGAAAAAATTTAAGGATACAAAATAGATGGAAACTCTTGATTTAGAAGATAGATACAAAGAATTTATTATAAATTCTATCTTAAAAATTATTCCAAATGTTGAAATTTATGTTTACGGTTCAAGGGTTAAGGGAACGGCTGTTAAATATTCAGATGTGGATATTGCATTAAAGTCTGGAGAAGAAATTCCATTTGATACGGTATTAAAATTAAAAGCCTTTTTTAGTGATTCAACTTTTCCTTATATGGTTGATATTATTGATTTGAATAGTATTAGTGAGAATTTTAAAAATAGAATACAAAAGGATTTATTTAAAATTTATTAAGGATATACTTTGGGCTTAAGTTATTTTACTTTTAGTGTATTTATTATATAATCTTGCCATAGGCAGATTTTATAAGAATAAGGGGAGTTATTTATGACAAAGAAAATTGCTTTTATTTTCCCTGGGCAAGGAGCTCAAGCCGTAGGAATGGGAAAAGATTTATTTGAAAATTATGATGTTGCAAAAAAAGTTTTTGAAACAGCTGATAAAGTTTTAGGTAAAAGTGTTACTTCTATGTGCTTTGAAGGTCCAGAAGAGGATTTAAAACAAACAGTAAATACTCAACCTGCAATTGTGACAATGTCTATTGCGGCTTTAGAAGCTTTTAAATCTCAATTGAAAGTTATTCCAACATATACAGCTGGTCACAGTTTGGGTGAATATTGTGCAATGTATTGTTCTGGCGTTATGGATTTAGAAACAACATTAAAAGCAATTCAAAAAAGAGCTGATTTGATGGGTCAAGTAAAAGGCGGTGCTATGGCTGCTATTTTAAATGCTCCAGCTGGTAGTCTTGAAGAAGTATTGAAAAAAGCTTCTGAAGTTGGATATGTTGATGTTGCAAATTACAACTCTCCAGCACAAGTTGTTATTACTGGTGATGAAGCTGCTGTTGCTAAAGCGGGTGAATTATTGATGGAAGCTGGTGCAAGAAGAGTTGTTCCTCTTGCTGTTTCTGGTGCTTTCCACTCAAAATTCTTAGAAAATGCTGGTAAAGAATTTGCTTCATTTGTTGCAGATTTAGATATTAGTTCTGCTTCAATTCCTGTTGTTACAAACGTTGATGCTGCTGCAACTATTGCGGCTGACGATTTTAAAAATAAAATGCCTAGACAAATTTATTCATCAGTTCATTGGACTCAAACTATTGAAAATATGATTAAAAACGGTGTTGATACATTTGTTGAAATCGGACCAGGAAAAGTTTTGGCAGGTTTGAATAGAAAAATCAATTCTGATGTTAAAACATTCAACGTATATGACAAAGAATCTTTAGAAGCTACTGTTAATGCTTTGAAAGAAGAAATGGCTGCAGTTTAAAATAATACAAAAGATAAAATAAGGAGAAAATTATGACAGATAAAAAAGTTGCATTAGTAACAGGCGGTTCTCGTGGTATTGGTAAAGCTTGTGCTTTAGAACTTGCTAAAGCTGGTTGTGATGTAGTTATCAACTTTGCTGGTAATGCTGAAGCTGCTGCAAAAACAGTTGAAGAATTAAAAGCATTAGGTTCAAATTCTGAAAGCTACAAATTTGACGTTTCTAATCAAGCAGAAGTTGATGAAAATGTTGCAAAAATTGTTGAAAAATACGGAAGAATTGATGTATTGATTAACAATGCAGGTATCACTCGTGATGATTTATTTATCAGAATGGGTGAAGATAAATGGAATGCTGTTATTAACACTAATTTAAACAGTGCATTCTATGTTTCAAAACCAGTTGTAAAACTTATGATGAAACAAAGAAGTGGTGCGATTGTTAATATGTCATCTGTTGTTGGTTTGTATGGTAATGCTGGTCAAGCAAACTATTCAGCTGCAAAAGCTGGTTTGATTGGTTTTACAAAATCATTAGCAAAAGAATTGGGTTCTCGTGGTGTTAGAGTTAATGCTGTTGCTCCTGGTTTTATTGCAACTGACATGACAAAAGATTTACCAAATATTGATGAATATTTGAAAGCAATTGCTTTAAGAAGAATGGGTAAAGCAGAAGATATTGCTGCTGCTGTTAAATTCTTAGCTCTTGATACTGATTATATTACAGGTCAAGTTTTAGAAGTTGATGGCGGTATGACAATTTAGTTTTGTTATACAGATTAAGTTTTAAAAAGAGAGGTTTAGGCCTCTCTTTTTAATTGTAATTAGCAAATACTATCATAATATATGGTAAAGTTTTATAACAAAAGGTGATAGCTTTTGTAAACTTCTTGCAAAAAAATATTCTACAAGTTATAATGTAGCAAGAAAAGTATTTAGTAATACACAAATAATAAAGAGGAAAAAGAAGATGAGTACATTAGACACAGTAAAAAAAGTTGTAGTAGATCAATTAAGTGTTGACGAAAAATTAGTTACACCAGAAGCTCGTTTTACAGATGACTTAGGTGCTGATTCATTAGACACAGTTGAATTAGTTATGGCTTTAGAAGAAGAATTCAAATGCGAAATTCCTGATGAAGACGCTGAAAAAATTCAAACAGTTCAAGATGCAGTTAACTACATTGATGGCAAATTATCTCACTAATTGAATTTTTAAATTCTTTTAAAACTGTTTTTTATATTTGCGAGAGTGAGATATTTTGTTTCATTCTCGCATTATTTATATTATTGAAAGAAAAAGGGATATCTTAAATGGATAAAAGAAGAGTAGTAATTACAGGTTTGGGAGCAGTAACACCTTTTGGTATAGGTGTTGATAAATTCTGGGAAAGTTTGAAAGCAGGAAAAAGTGGAATTTCTACTTCTGAATCAATAGATATTAGCAAACACGTTGTAAAAATTTCTGGTGAAGTTAAAGATTTTCATCCAGAAGAATATATGGAACCAAAAGTTGCAAAGAAAATGGATAGATTTATCCAATTCGCTATGGTTGCAGCTGATGAGGCGATTAAGGATTCAAAACTTGATGTTGAAAAAGAAGACCCATATAGAGTTGGTGTTATTGTAAGTTCAGCAGCTGGTGGTTTTAAAACATTTGAAGAAAACCATATTAGAATCATTGAAAAAGGACCTAATAAATGTTCACCATTTACAGTTCCTATGATGATTGTAAATATGCCTTCTGGTAATATTTCTATGAAATATGGTTTTAAAGGTATTAACAAAGTTGTTGTTTCAGCTTGTGCAACTGGTTCTCACTCAATAGGTGATGCGTTCCGTTCTATTCAATACGGAGATGCAGATGTAATGGTTGCTGGTGGTTCTGAAGCTACAATTTGTGATGTTGGTGTTGGTGCTTTCTCAGCAGCAAGAACTCTTTCAAAACGTAATGATGAACCTCAAAGAGCTTCAAGACCTTATGACAAAGATAGAGATGGCTTTGTTATGGCTGAAGGTGCTGGCGTATTGATTTTGGAAGAATATGAACATGCTAAAAAACGTGGTGCTCATATTTATGCTGAAATCGTAGGTTATGGTCAATCAGCTGATGCTTATGACATTGTTGCTCCTGCTCCAGATGGTGCTGGTGCTATTCACGCAATGGAATTTGCTTTGAAAGATGCTGGTATGAAACCATCAGAAGTTCAATATATCAATACTCACGGTACAAGTACTGGTTTGGGTGACAAGGCTGAATCTCACGCTGTTGCTGCGGTGTTTGGTGATAGAAAAGTTAACCCAGATTTGTATGTAACTTCAACAAAAAGTATGCATGGCCATATGTTGGGTGCTACTGGTGCTGCTGAAGCTATTGCTTGTATCAAAGCTATCAATGATAATGTTGTTCCTCCAACAATTAACTTGGATAATCAAGATGAGGAAGTTGCAGATTTGAATTATGTTCCTTACAAGGCTGTAAAAGCAGAACTTCATGCTGCATTGTCTAACTCATTTGGTTTTGGAGGACAAAATGCTTCTTTAATTTTCAGAGAAGTTAAATAATTATCAAAAAATAATAATTAAAAAAAAACTCGGTGCTTTAAGTATCGAGTTTTTTTATGCTGAAATATTGATATTTTGAACTTTTAGCTTTTCAAAATCGTTAATTTCTTGTAGAATGTTTTTATTGATGAGGTGTATGATGAAAAAGAATTTAATTATTTCTGCGTTAGTTTTAATTTCTATGAGTACTTGTGTATATGGTGCTGAGGGTTATGTTTTTTCAGTAAATAATAAAGTGAATTCATCCGTACAAATAAATACTAATGCTCCGAGTTATGATTATTTGAAATTCTACGATATTGATGCGGAAATGATTAGTGCAAAATTGAAGGTTTTCAATAGAAAAAAGGAAAAAGATTTTATTAAAACTTTATCTAAAAAAGATAAGGAAAATTATAATTATGCTAAAAAGGTTGAAAAACTTGTACAAAAAGGAAGATGGAATGAACTTTCTATTAAATACCCAAATTATCTTCCTGCTTATTTAGAATATTATGACAAATATCTTTCTTCAAATGATTATGCGGGGGCATTACTTGTTTTGAATAAAATTCAAAGTCTGGATAAATATAATATGGTTATATCTGCGGATGTTTTGAATTATGCTTACGCTATGCTATATTATAACACCTATCAATATTCAAATGCGTTAAGATATTTCAAAATTTTTGAATTTACTAAAGATGATGGAATTTATTCGTCTATTGGTAATTGTTATTTTTATTTGAATAATTATCAATCAGCAATAAACTATTATAAAAAAATAAAAGTTCCAACTTACACAGATAAAGAATATTTGTTTAGTGCATATTTGAAAATGGGCAATATTTTTGAGGCAAACAAATATGCTCAAAGTTTGTTGAATGAAAATTATAATTTTAAAAATTTAATGCGTGTAGAAGCAACTACATCTGATGATGCTGCAAAATTGACATACGCCTATAAAGCTCGTAGTTTAGCCCTAACAGAAGAAGAGCTTGTACGTGCAAATGCTGAAATTTCTGCCCTAGAGCAGAAAAAACTTGAGGCAAAAGTTATGAAATTAACCCAATTTGTCAAAGTCTCTAAATGGAGTGAATTTGCAAAACAAATGCCAGAAAATGTTTCAGTACAAGAAATTAGTGACAAACAAGATGAATTTTTTAAAACAGCTAATACGTATTTATCTAAATATTCTGGGCAACAATTGACTAACGCATTTAAATCTTTGAATGAGGATTTTACAAATTTTGTTGCTCAAAAGAAGCAAGAATATTATCAAGAAAAACAAATACAAGCTCAAAAAGAACTTGTATTAGAACAACAGCGAAACAATCTGCTTCAACAAGAATTGATTGAAGAGCAAAGAATGCACAATTATTTAGAAGAGAGAAACTTGTATTACAATATGTCTAGACCTCAACCAAGGTATTGGTAAAATTTATCAATTTATGTGTTTTTATGATTGATTTTTCTTGTATGTGTTAACAACATTTTTATAATACGTTGGAATATTTACAAGTTTATGGGTTAAATAATATGGGTTAGTGAATATTGAAAAAGCTTCAGCCCCTACGGTTGCTGTTGTATTTGCCGCAAGTCTTAGTGGTTTATTTGAGATGTCATTTTTGTTGAAAGATGTTCTAAACGGATTGTTGCTTTCGTAAACATCATACGTAACAGTATCTATAATTTGTGGCATTGGGGTAGAATCTACCCAATTATATAGAGCATTTATAGGGTTGTTTACCGTTGAAAGTAGTTTCATATTATTATTAAATCAAAAAATAAATAATTTTGCTTGTTATAATTGTAAATATTAGCCACTTTTTAGGGGTTTATGCTAAAATAATTTTATTATTTACCAAGATGAGGAGAGATATTTTATGGAAGGGCTAAATAAATTTAAAGTTTTAACTATTGCATTTATTTGTATGTTCGTGTTTGTTGTTGCGGCTATTTACTCAAATACTAAAGATGCAACTATGAAAAAGGAAAAACAAAAAGCGGAGCAAATGGCAAATCGTGAAGGCGATAACATTTCCGTAGATAATGCCCAACTAGAAGAATTATATATAAAGGTAAATGAATTGAATAAAAGTGTTGAAGAATTAAATCTTCAAAAATCTGGAAATAATGTAAATTGTGAAATTCGTGGCATTATGGGTGACAATGGCTTAGAAGAATTAACTATTGATGCAGCATTACAAGAAGCTCGTGACAATGGTAGAGAGCTTGTAATGGGTTGTCATTTTTAGTTATTGAATATTTTTTAGAATAAATGATAATATTTCATATAGTTAGCCATAATTTCTGAGCTAACTCCGTTTGCTACATTTGCCTTTACAACTTGTTCTTTATCTTGGTTTGTTTTGTCATCAATTTTAAAAGATTCTTCATTATGGTTTTGAGATTGTTCTTGCTGTTGCATTTCTTGAATTTGTAATGCAGCTTCTTCAACTTGTTTCATCAAATCCTCGTGAAGTTTTACATCACCTGCAAAAGACCCAGTAGATTGAATTCCAACAGTATCTAAATCTTCAAGGATTTGTTCCCATTGTGAGTAATTTGTTATACTTGTACCTTGTGCTTGAGCGGCAGCTTGTGCTTTCCGTAATTCATCAACTGATTTAATCTCTTCTACATTATCCATAATATGCCTCTTCTTATTAGTTTTATATATTAATTAAGTAGAAAATTTTTTGCTAATTTCACATGTGTAATTTTTTGTAACAAATGTTTATATTAGTGAAGTATATTTGCAATATTTTAGGCAAAAGTTTGACATGAATTTTTGCTTAATTTACTATCAAAATAAGAGGAAATGAAGTGAATATCTTCAACTGAAGCCGCAGCCGTAAAAGTCGGAACGCTCGAAAAAAGAACCAAGCCCACGTGCAATTTGGGATTGGGGGATATTTCTTTTTTATGGCGTCCTCTTAAATTTAGAGGATTTTTTAATGTCATTAGGTGCAACAGCAGTACATACTCATACAGCCAAAACTGGTTCATGCCCGCATGGATTGCCACAGGGAGCATGTCCAATTTGTAATGGGATGGCTGGTGGAAATTCTACAACCAAAAGGGATGTACCAAGAAATGTTGGTGAAATGACTTATAATCAATGTGCTGCAATTGGTGCAATGCTTAGAGCTCAAAAACATGCTAGACAACAGGCACAATTAGCTCAGCAAAATCATTTGCAGGCAATAGCAGATTTTCAAAAGTCTATTGCAACGGCACATCAAAGAATTATAGATTTGGCAACAAATATTTCTAAATCAACACCCGCAATTATTGCTAAACCAGTAAACTTTGTTTTGACAAATGTTATTGGGAAAGCTTTAAACTTTATTCAAAATATTCCGAATGTTATTTCGAATATAACAAATGCAATTAGCCAAAAATTTGCAGATATATCAGACAAAATAACTGCAATGTATGGAGAAATGAAAGCATCTATTAATGAAAAAATTTCTAAATTTACAAATAATTTGAAAAAGAAATTAAAATCTCTCTTTTTTGTTTTCGGTGCAGAAGAAACTGATGATGAAGACAAAAAAATTGAAGAAGCAAAAAGAGCTTTTGAATTAAAAACATTTATTCACAAGCTTTTTGGTAAAACTGAAAACCTAAACGAAAAGGAAATAAAAAAGGATGATACCTCCGATTAATGATGTCGAAATCAAACGACAACAACGAAATCTTACGAACTCTCAAAAAAAGAATATTACGCATACTAAAGAAGGTGTTTTAGTAAATTCGCTAATCAAGGATAAAGAACAAGATGTAAATCTTTCATCTTCAAAAGATACATACTTGATTTCGGATAAAATTTCTATGCCAAAAGAACTATATCAAGATAATAAAATTGTTGATAAAAAGTTGCTTCCGTTGAGTGCGATTGCTCTTGGTGTGATGTCTTCTGTTGCAGTGATTACAGGTTTTGTAAATCGAAGTGCAAAAGTTGCTCAAAATCTTGCTAAAGAAAAATGGCTTCCTGCGGTTACAAGGAACGTAAATTTGAGCAAAGAAACTTCGCAAGTAATTTATCAAATGATTCAAAGTCCAAATAAAAAAACATTTATTGCTGGAACTGGCGTCTTGGCTCTATCTGTTATGGCATTTATGGGTAAAACTTTTTTTGATGGGTTTAAGGATGTTTGGGTAAAACGTAAGGAAGCAAATATTCAAAAAAATCTTCAAGAAAATTTAATTGCTGTTGAAACAGAATCTTTTTCTGGCAAAATGCAAATTATCCGAAGCATGCTTTCAAAATATACTTTAGATTTTGAAAAATATATTCAACCTCAAAGTGAAAGTGTTCTACAAAATTTTGGGAAAAATAGATTTTCAAAAATGCCTTTCACCTCAAAAAATGAAAGTTCCAATGAAAAATCTTCTAATACTGGAAACATTATTTTAGGTGGATTAACTTTTTTAGGAATTATAGGTTTAGGTTATTTGTCATTGAAAAATTTGACAAAAGGGAAACTTCATTTACAAGAAGGTTTAAAACAGGCACAAAAAGCAATTGAAAAAATTGTAGCATCTTCTAATGAAAATTCAAAAAATATTGATAAAAATAACCTTGAACATTTATTTATTTCTATCGAAAGTTCAGAAGACTTTATTCGAGAAAATGTAAATAAATTGAACTGGAACAGTGATAATGAAAAAAGTGAATTTATCAATCGAGTTGTGACAAAAATTAAAACATCAGCAGCAAAAGTTAATCCTAACATAGGCGGTGATGGAACGCCAAAACCTGCATTTAATTCTTTTGTAGATGATTATCGTGCATTTTTCTATAATTGGTTATTAGATACATCTAATCCGCAATTTCAACAACTTTTCCTTGGAGTAACTGGAGTTACGGCTATTGGTTATGGTGGTAAATTGGCTGGGGATGCAATAAAAGAAGTTCAAGTAAAGAAAATAAATGCGGAAACAGAATTAGAACTTCAAAAGCGTTTGGTTTCTACTGAATTAAGGAATTTTAAATCTAAAAAAGATGCGGCTATTCAACCATTAGTTGAAGAATTTTATAAACAAGTTGATAGTGGAAAACGTACCAAAGAAGAATTAAAAACGATGGCAGAAAATGTTCTTTTTGAAATTAAAAATGGACCGCCATTTGTTTATTCTTAATATGGAGAAGAATTTATGAGTGTTCAACAAATTCAACTAACAAATATTCATTCAATGCCTCAACCAAGACAATATATCTGTAATTCTTGTATTTTGCCAGAAGGTAATAGAAATTATTGTCTGGTGGATAAAAATGAAGTGGATTATTTTGTTAGTCAAAAAGAAAAATCTCTTCCTTATTTAGCGGATATTTTACAACATTCACAAAATGAAGCTCAGGTGACAGAAACATTGCTTATTCTTGACAGAATGATTGATGATGGAACTGATGGAATTGATAAATTATATCCAATATTGGCAAAATTTAATAATACAAAATCTCCAAATATTCAAACATATTTAGCGGGTATTTATAGAAAAATTCAAGTGCCAGATGCTTTTGGTCCATTGGTGAAAATGCTTATTCAAAATTCTCTGCAACCTACGGATAAAAATGCACCTTTTGTCCCGAATGAAGAAATTGGTGGAGCTATTTTGAGTTATTTGTCAGATAGATTTAGGCATTAGTATTGCTATTCAGAAAGCATGCAGATTTATGAACAGGTGTAATATTTTTTAATTCTGGGATTTCTTTTGTACAAATCTCCATACAATAATTGCATCTTGGGTGGAATTTACAGCCATCAATTTTTTGAGATAAAGATGGTGGTTGTCCTTGAATTGTTTCTAATTTATTCCCCCTGTTTGATGGAAGCGATTTTAGTAATGCTTTGGAATAAGGGTGTTGTGGGTTGTTAAAAAATTCAGAATTTGGAGCGTTTTCAACAATTCTCCCAGAGTACATAACTGCGATTTCGTCTGCATTTTCACTTACAAGAGCCAAATCGTGGGTTATTAAAAGTATAGATGTTTCATTATTTATTTTAATCTCGTTTAAAAGCTTCATAATTTGAGCTTGAATAGTTACATCTAAGGCTGTTGTAGGTTCATCTGCAATTAGTATTTCTGCTTTACAAGCTAGAGCCATTGCGATAATAGCTCTTTGTTTCATTCCTCCAGAAAATTCATGGGGATAATTTTTTAACCTTGATTTTGCATCTGGAATTTGTACAGCTTCAAAAGCTTCTATTGCTTTTTGTTCGGCCTGATGTCCTTGCAAATTTTGGTGGATTTTAATTATTTCTAAAAGTTGATCTCCAACTGTATAAAGCGGATTTAGAGAAGTCATTGGGTCTTGTGGAATAAGTGCAATTTTTCCACCACGAATTTTTTGCATTTGTTTATTATTTTTGAGGAGTAAATTTTCTCCATTATACAAAATTTCACCAGATGTAATTCTTGCGGTTTTGGGGAGAAGATTTAGAATACTCATCGCACTCATTGTTTTTCCACAACCAGATTCTCCCACAAGTGAAAGCATTTTTCCTTTGTGCAATGCAAAATTTACATCATAAAGTGCCTGTCTAAAAATGTCTTCGCATTGGAAACCCAAATTCAAATTTTTAACTTCTAAAATTGCCATCAAGAATAATTATATATTTCTTTTGTGGATAAGTAAATAGTAAACTAGATAGACTTGAAAAATTTTAGGAATAAGTTATAATATAAACATAGGAAAGAGTGATTAAACTCTCGAACAGCTTAATCACCCTGTCGCACCTATAAGAACAGATAAGTTAATTTAATTAAAATCTCTAGTACGGCTAGAGATTTTTTTATTAGCTCTCTTGTACTCATTTTACCTCCTAACTCGCCCTATGTCGCTGATAGTTCGTATGCGGATTGGAGGTTTGGGCGATTTCCCTATATAATCTATTTTTTTGATTTGTCAGCGAGTTCGCTATCAACTCTCAAAAATACTGGGTGAATTTCTTCTTTTGAAATCAATTTTCCTGCTTTTAAATTTGTTGTTGTAACATCATCTAACTTTTTAGACAAATCATAAGATAATTGTTTTGCCATATCAGCCGCAATATTTGGGCAATATGGATAAATTAATGATGAAATTACACACATAACTTCTAAAACTGTTGCAAGAACTTGACCACATTCAGTCATTTTTTCTTCTTTAGCTAGTGTCCAAGGTGCATTATCTGTTACAAATTTGTTTGTCGCATCAACAATAGAAATAATTGCTTGTGCTGCTTCTTGAATTTCAAAGTGGTTAAAATGATTTTCAACAATTTTAATTGTTCCTAAAGCAGTTCTCAAAAGGCTTTCAGCTTCTTTTGAACGATTAGTTAAAAATTCCTCTTTAATTTCACCGTCAAAATATTTTACAAGCATTGAAAGGCTTCTATTTAATAAGTTGCCCATGCTATTTGCAAGGTGTGCATTAACTTTTTCTTTAAAATCTAAATCAGAATAGTTCCCATCACGACCGCAAGGAGCTGATGTTGCCATGTAATATCTGAACGCATCTGGATGTTCTAGATTATAATGTTCTAGAACTGATGTTGGAGAAACAACGTTGCCTAAAGATTTTGACATTTTTGTTTCATCAATTGTAATCCAACCGTGAGCGAAAATATGTTTTGGTAATGGTAATTCTAAAGCCATCAAAATTCCAATCCAGTAAATACTATGGAATTTTAAAATATCTTTGCCAATTACGTGAACATCAACTGGCCAAAGTTGTTTAAACTGTTCTGAAGGATTTTCTGTATCGTAGCCAATTGCTGTAATGTAGTTTGAAAGAGCATCAATCCATACATAAATTGACTGTTCTGGGTCGTCAAGAACATCAATACCCCAACCCACGTTTGCTTTGTTTCTTGAAACAGAAATATCTTGAATATCTTCTAATTGGTTTAGGACTTCATTTGCTCTAAAACTTGGAACAATAAAATCTGGGTGAGATTTTATGTGTTCAATGATTGCATCTTTGTATGATGATAACTTGAAGAAATAGTTTTCTTCTTTTACAACTTCTGGTTTTTTCAAGTGGTCTGGGCAAAGTCCATCTTCTGTTAAATCTTTTGAATTCAAAAAGCATTCGCAACCAGAACAGTATAAACCTTCATATTCGTGTTTATAAATATCACCTTTTTCAACAAGTTTTTTGAAGATTTTTTGAACAATTCTTTCATGGTCTTCATCTGTTGTACGGATAAATCTATTGTAATTGATGTCTAATGCTTTCCAAGCATCTTTAAATTTTTGAGCATTTTCATCGCATAATTGTTTTGGAGTTTTGCCTTGAGCAGCAGAAGTTTTTTGAATTTTAATTCCGTGTTCATCTGTACCAGTCAAGAAAAACAAGTTATTTGTTCTTTGTGAAAAATGTCTTGCAATAATATCTGTCAAGATTTTTTCGTATGCGTGTCCAATGTGTGGAGCTCCATTAACATAGTCAATTGCGGTAGTTAAATAAAATTTATCCATTTATTATTTCCTTTTCATTACTTAGTGAATTATATCTAAATATTAGCACAAACAAGGGTTTTGAGTTGACAAACAAGTGAAAAATGATATATTAAAATAAATATAGGAGCTTTTTATGAAGAAGAATTTTATAATAACATTAGTTGCAATTTTAGCAACAAGTTCAATTGCTTTGGCAGATTTTAGTAATTTTAATCCTCTATCAAAATTAAAAGTTGGGAGATATGTTTGTAATTATCAACCTCAAAATAGATACTCAAGATCTCTTTCTGACAAATGTATTATAAGTATCGATAAATGGGGTGGAATAAGTCAGCAAAATTGTCCTACTGATTCAACAGAATCAATGAAACTTGTTCAAGATGGCAAGTGTACATATTCACCTGATAGAAACAAATATTATACTTGCAAATATCCTCAAGGCTCTTGTCGAGTTTTAGTAGCTCCTGAATCTGGTTCATATACTGGATGTTCTGGAACAATTACTGACTTTGATAGAGTTGAAGCTGACGTAAAAGCTGGAAAATGTTCACAAGAATAAAAAAATAGGCAATTTTTTTAGACAAAAATACTTTATATATACGTAGGTAAAATATAAAGGAATTGTATTATGTCTGAAAATTGGGTTACAGCTTTGGATGGTTTAGCTGCTGGCGGTGTAATTGATTTCGATGCTCCAGCTTATTTGTTAAATCAACCAGCGAGATATGTTGGTCATCCACAATTAGCAGAATTGCCAATGACAAATATTTCTCTTCTGCCAGAAGGTACAAAGATTAAACCTTTGCCGAAGGAAGATGAGTTTCAGCATTCTGATGGTAATCTTGTACAAAATCCTAAATGGAAAAAAGTTTTGGCTGGAATAGTTGTTGCAGGTGGTGTTGTAGCGACAGCTATTGGAATTTTGGCTCATCGTGGAAAAATTGATTTGTCTAAATTCAAATCAAAAATCAAAATGCCTAAGATGTCTGGTTTGAAATCTGCTGGAAAAACAGTATTAGATTATATCAAAAAACCGTTCCAATTTATTGCAAGCAAATTTAAAAAGCCGTAGGTCTTAATTAAATATCGACTCCTTGCATCATATCAACGAGTTGTTTGATTGTTCCTTCCATCGTTACGCTATCTGATGTTCTTTGTTGAAGAAAAGCGTTAACTTTGGGCATCATTTGGATTGCAATATCTAGTTTAGGGTTTGAACCTGGTTGGTACATACCTACGTCAATCAAGTCCTTATTTTCCCTATACATTGATAATATGGTTCTTAATTTTCCTGCTGCAGCTTTGTGTTCAGGTGATGCAATTGCACTCATCAAACGTGAAATACTACCCAAAACATCAATTGCTGGGTAGTGGTTTGATTCTGCTACTTTTCTTGATAAGAAAATGTGACCATCAACAATACCACGCACAATATCTACGATTGGGTCGGAAATATCATCGCCTTCCATCAATACGGTATATAGTGCAGTGATTGAACCTTTTGGACTATTTCCTGCCCGTTCAAGAACTTTTTGTAGCCATGAGAAAATTGAAGGAGGATAACCTTTCATTGTTGGTGGTTCTCCTAGTGACAAACCAACTTCACGTCCCGCCATTGCACAACGTGTTACGGTATCTGTCATTAAGAAAACTTTTTTGCCTTGATCTCTAAAATATTCACAAACGGCAGTTGCAGTGAGGAGTGCTTTTTGACGAATTAGTGGAGGCTGGTCGCCTGTTGAACAAACAAGAACTGATTTTGCCATACCAACTTCGCCTAAAGAATCTTCAACAAATTCTTTAACCTCTCTTCCACGTTCTCCGATTAGGGCTACAACGTTAACGTCAGCATCTGAATTTCTTGCAATCATACCTAATAAAGTACTTTTACCAACCCCAGAACCTGCAAACAACCCCAAACGCTGTCCGCAACCCATAGTCATACAGCCGTCAATAGCTCTAACCCCTGTTGAAAATTGTTCTGTGATAATTGGTCTTTCAAATGGTCCAGGTGGTGGACCTTCAATTGGTCGCCAAAGTGCATTTGTTGTATCAAGAGGTTTGCCATCAATTGGGTTACCAAGTGGGTCAATTAATCTTCCTAGCAAAAAATCCCCGACAGGAACTGTAATAGGGCGTCTTGTTGAAGTTACTAAACTTCCCTGACCAATTCCGCTACCATCAAGCAAAAGTGATAATTGAGCAACTTCGCCCTTAAAAGCCTGAACTTCTGCGGGTTTAAGTTTCCCATCGTAAGTTTCGATATAGCACAAATCTCCGATTTTTAACCCTGGAAGTTTAACTTCAACGGTCAAACCTAAAAGTTTTGAAACAGTACCTTTGTAAGAATATAACTCCGTTTGAGCTAATTTATCTTTAACTCTGTGCTTTAATTCTTCTAAATCACTTTTATCAATGTCTTCCATAATAATTATTATAACAAAATTTTTGATGTAATCAATTTGTTAAGGCAAAAGAAAACGGCTTATCTTTTGTGATAAAGCCGTTTCCATTTAGATTATATTTCAAACTATACAGAAGCTAGTTCTTTGCTTCTTTCTAATTGAAGTGTAACTGTTGTGATGTCACAAACAGAGCTTGGTCCGAAGTATTGAATAGCTCCTGGGAACAAGTATCTATCATTCATAGCCCAATCTTCTCTATTGTCTTGTAATTGTTTGAATACAGGACCGTCAAGTCTAACTAGAGCTTTTTGAATAACAGGTTTCATTTCACCGTGACGTTTTTCCATGTTCATCATCATTGTAAGAGGAACACCGCCTGCAATCCATTTGTCAGCACTTTCAGTTAAGTTTCTAACAGATGACAAGTAACCAGTCATTCCAAAGCTAATCAATGCAAATGCGTTGTAGCCTAATGAATAGCAGTAGTCAGCATCAAAGTTAGAAGGGAATGCACAACGTCCTTCATATCCGAAGAAGTGTGATTGAGCTGAGAATTTACCGATGAATGAACCTTCTTCTTTTAATTCATCTAATCTTGTTGAAATCATTTCGATTAATAATTTTTCTGTTTCAATTTTAGAAACTTGAACATTACCGTGTGGGTCACGGTCAGCTAATAATTGACCTTTAATCAAAGCAGGTAATGATTTATAAACTTTTGCGTTTTCGTCTTCTAATCTATTTTCAACGATGTCAAATTTATCTCTGATTGTAGTTGCGTTAACAAAAGCTGGGTCACTTTCTAGAGTAGCCATAATGTCGTTCAAGTTAGAAATCATTGAACCCATTTCTGGAATAAATTCAATCAATCCTTCTGGAATTACAGCGATACCGAAGTTTTTACCAGCATTAGCACGTTTAACAATGATGTCTGTCATGTAATCGATGATTGAAGATAATGACATTTTCTTTTCTTGAACTTCTTCAGAAATCAATGTGATGTTTGGTTGAGTTTGTAATGCAGCTTCTAATGCTACGTGTGAAGCACTTCTACCCATAATTTTTACAAAGTGCCAATATTTTTTAGCTGAATTAGCATCTCTTTCGATGTTTCCGATAAGTTCAGCATAAGTTTTTGTTGCTGTATCAAAACCGAAAGAAATTTCAATTTGTTCATTTTTCAAGTCACCGTCAATTGTTTTAGGGCAACCAATAACTTGAATACCAGCGTTATGTTTTACAAACCATTCTGCAAGCATTGCAGCGTTTGTATTAGAGTCGTCACCACCGATGATTACAACAGCAGAGATGTTCAATTTTTTACATACTGCTAATGATTTTTCAAATTGTTCTTCTGTTTCTAATTTAGTTCTTCCAGAACCGATAATATCAAAACCGCCAGTGTTTCTGTAAGCATTGATGAAATCATCATCAAATTCTACATATTTTCCGTCGATGATACCAGAAGGTCCACCTAAGAATCCATATAATTTGTTAGCTGAATTAGCATTTTTTAAAGCGTCATATAAACCAGCGATAACGTTGTGTCCACCAGGAGCTTGACCACCTGAAAGGATAACACCAACGTTTCTGATTTCAGATTCTTTTGAAACATTTGATGCTTCAAAAGTTACAGTTGGTTTTCCATAAGTATTTGGAAATAAAGCGTTGATTTGCTCTTGATCTCTAACAGATTGAGTAGCAGATCCTTCAACCATTCTTAATCCATTAACACCGTTTTGTAGGCTTTGAGGAAGTTTTGGTTGATACTTAAGTCTTTCAATTTGTAATGGTGAAAGTTTTTTCATGTATTTAAGTCCTTTCCTTTTGTACATACCGTATTACATGGAATATTTTACTACAAAAAAGGAATATTTAAAGTGAAATAGACTAACCTGAATGAGAATCCCCTCTTCAATGGAACACTAGCTGAACAGGCGAAACGAAAGTTGAGCCTAGTTAAACTACGTATTTTTAGATTGAGGTAGGGTGTGGGTTTAATTTTAAAATTTCCAAAACAATGGGTGAAGTATCGTTCTATTTACCCCTCTCCAAGGGAAGAGGGGCTGGGGGTGAGGGTTCTATAAGGACATTGCATGTATTTGAATACGAAATGGAAATTGAAATTGCCTATTTAAAAATCGACCCCTCACTCAAAATTGTACCTTTTCGCACTTAGCTCAAAGACAATTTTTCTCTCTCCCTAGGAGAGAGTCCAAACTCAAAATTGTGCAAACTTGAATAATAAAAATCCTTGATGTACAATTGTTCTGTTGGTTTTAACGAGATTGTATAAATATTTGGTATAAAGATACAGAAAGAGTGAATGATTATGAAAAAAGAACTTATTTTTTTAGGACCTCCAGCTTGTGGTAAAGGTACTCAAACCTCAAGACTTGCTGAATTTTTAGGTTTTCCACACGTTGATACTGGTTCATTATTAAGAGCTGAAATAAAGAATGGAACTGAAAATGGTAAAGTAGCTAAATCATTTATTGATAAAGGTGAATTAGTTCCAGTTTCTTTAGTTGCATCTATTATCAAAGATAGATTAGCTCAAGAAGATTGTAAAAATGGATACATTTTAGATGGTTATCCAAGAAGTGTTGAACAAGCTGATTTGTTAGAAGAAATTAACAAAGAAATTGATGGCGATGCTGAAGCTGATTTTAGAGCAATTTATTTCGATTTAGATACTGAAATTTTGATTTCAAGAATTGTAAATCGTCGTTCTTGTCCAAAATGTGGAGAAATCTACAATTTGAAATTCAAACCAACAAAAGTTGAAGGCATTTGCGACAAATGTGGTACTGAATTGACTCAAAGAAAAGATGATAATGAAGAAACTGCAAAAGCTCGTTTTGATACATATTTCAAAGAAACTGCTCCATTGTTTGATTATTACAAAAATAAAAACTTGCTAAAAACAATCAATGCAGAAGGTTCAATTGATGAAGTATGGGAAAGACTTTTAAAAGTTATCAACGACTAATACAAGTTTTTTGAATTGATGAAAATAACCGATGTTTTATACGTCGGTTATTTTTTTAGGTTTATAACTCATAAGTTGGTTACAAGTTTCCCTCCCCAAGGGTGGAGGGATTAAGGGAGAGGGGTTGATTTAATAAAGAAATGTTTGTCGGGTTTATTAAATCCAACATAAAATATTTGTTCACTTTTTCTTTTTTATTTCGATGAAAAAAGAAAAAGCAGAACCGAAAAAGAAAAACACGAATGACTAAATGGCTCGAGTCATCAGGGGCATCGCCCCCGAACCCCCTTATTCAAATATGTCATGCTGAAAATTTGTCCCTCTCCCTAGGAGAGGAAAACAATTGTTCCTTCTCCCTTGGGAGAAGGTTAGGATGAGGGGTTAAATCTAACGAGTTTAGTTTGTGTTCCTATCTCCTTGTAGCCAACTTATAGATTTATCATATTCATCAAAAACTTCCCACTTGAAAATGTTAGAAAAAAATAGTATAATTGTTTATATGATTTATTCACGGGGCATTTGGAATATGAAAAAAGGTTTTACACTATCAGAAGTTTTGGTAACTATGGGTATTGTTGGGCTGATTTCAGCTTTGACTATTCCTGCTATTATGAAGGATTATAAAAATAAAGTTATGGCTGCATCTATTGAAAAAACTTATTCTCAATTATCTGATGCAACAAAAGCTATTATGGCAGATGAAATGGCCGATAGTTTATATAAAACTCGTTTGGCTACCTATAATAAAGATTGTGGAACAGATAAAGCTCAAGGAGCTTGTTATTTTCTTCCAAAGTATTTCAAGACCACTAAAACAGGTTGTGGAACAAAGGCATACTCTCCTAATAATGTTTGTTTAGGTGATGTATATCAAACTATGGATGGTTCTCATAAAACTAAAGTTAATGCTTCGGATACTGAAGGGGAACTTGAAGTTGTAACATCGTTTGGTTATTGTATCCAAACAACTAATGGAGCTACTATTTGTGGTGATTATAATGTTGCGAATGGAATTCCAACTTATATGATTGACACAAATGGTCCAGCAGAACCAAATATGGCTGGGAAAGATTTCTTCACAGTTGATTTGATGAGTGATGGTGTTGTTGCAGATTATGGTCGTGGTACTGTCGGTCCTGAACGTTGTGGTACGATGACTTCTTCTGCTTGGCATGAGTGGTCTGCTGGTTGTTTGAATAAGATTATGCAAGCTGGTTGGAGAATGAATTATTAAATCCTAAAATAAGGATTTTATTGCTAGTAAAATGAGAATTACACCACCTGTAATTTCCAAATATTTTGGCGGGATATTTTTTATAAAATTTCCACTGTAAAAACCGCAAATTGACATTAAAAATGAAACTAGCCCAATCAAGCATACTGATAACGGTAGGCTCGTTTCTGTCAATCTGATTGTTGCACCAGAAACAAGAGCATCTATGCTTGTTGCAATTCCTAATCCACACAGGTATTTCCAGCCAATACATTGAGCTTGTTTTTCTTTTGGAGCAAAAGAATCAACTATAAATTTCAAGCCTAAAGTTAAAAATATTCCAAAAACTATCCATTTGCTAAAAGGAACAATTAATTTGTACAGTGAATTCGTTCCAACATAACCTATTACTGGCATGAAACCCTGAAAAAATCCCATAACAAGTGCTAGATTGAAGGAGTTTTTAAATCGGTTATTTTTGAATATTAAACCTTGAGAAAAAGAAACAACAAAGCAATCAATTCCTAATGCTATTGCAAGTAAAATTATATCAATTAAAGTCAACTTCTACCTCAAATAGTCTTTCCCATGGGAATTTATAGTTTACTGCTATGTTTGTGTTCAAAACTTTTTCTAATGTTTTTTCAAAATCTTTCATAAGTTCAGTTGTTTTTTCAATATTAGGTTTTTCAAGTTGTTGTCTAACGTTTGCTTGGTATGCCCAATCGTCTAAAAATCTTGTGATTTGTAATTTTTTGAATGCTTTTTCATTATATTTTTTTGCAAAGAATTTTATTTTTGCTCCGCAAATTAAACTTCCAAGGGAATTTGCAGAGGTGTTCCAAGCTGAAAATCCATAGAAATTCTCATCATCGATTTTGTTTTTAAATAATTCTTTTACGAAGTTATTATCTGCCCCATTTGCAAATCTTACATCTGCAATCATATATGGTTTGTTAGGAGTGGTGAAAGTTTTTGAAAAACTTTCTGTTCCAACTTTCATAACAATTTCACCTTGATTATTTTTGAAGTTGTTGATGTATAAAATTATGTCAGAATTTTCTTCATCAGTTATTTTACAACCTGCAAGTTCAATTTGTCCAAGAACACTTTTTTCTATTGATACGTCTTCGTAGTTTGAAATTAAGTTTTTAGATTCTGGTTCTAAAAATTTTGGACAAATTTTCATTTCACCTTGTATTGCACGGGAAAGCAAACTCAGTGGAATTTCGTCTGCTCCAGTTTTTGTGTATGCTCCCATTTTTTCTAACACTTGTGCTTCTTGAACATTAAACCCGTATTCTGCACAATCATCTTTTGAGAAAATTAAAGTTTCAAACAGTCCTTCTTTTTGCCATTGAAGATAGATTTTATTAATTTCAAAATTTCTTCTGCGAGTTTCAATGTAATCATCTAAAATTTCAGAAGGAATTAAATTTGTTATACAACTTTCTCGATTACCTTCGTGGGTGTGATATGAATATGCAAAAATCTTTTTTCCCCATTTTGACCAGTACTCTTTTTCTTCTTCATTGTAATTGTTATTTGAAATTCTCATAATGCTTGAAAAAGCATATATTTTAGCATCTTTCCCTTCTAAGATTTCTTTAAGAGTTTCGATTCGTTCTTTGATTTGTTCAAATGTTTCTGGACATCTTCTTGATGGAATTAAACCTCCATATGCAAGAGTGTCTAAGGATAAAATAATCGCATCTAATTTTGGCAAAGTAATTAACCATTCAAAAAGGTGTTCAATATCTGCTTCTTGTTTTAATCCTCCAAGATATTTTCTATCTGGAATATAAAATTCTATACTTTCATCAATCTCTGCTAACAACTTTGGAAGTGTGTAGCATACAGGTCTATTATCAATTGGTACAAATGCAAGTTTCATATTTTAATTGTATGCTAAAATAGATAATGTGTAAATGGAGAAAATAATGACTTGTGATAAAAATACCCAGCATATTCAAAAGATGTTTGATGAAATTTCAAAATATTATGACAAAATGAATAATATTATTTCTTTTGGTTTTCATTATTTGATAAAATTTTTGTCAATAAGAAAATTAAACTTAAAACCTCGTTCTATGATTTTGGATTTGTGTTGTGGAACAGGTGATTTTACTCAAATAATTTCAAAATATTATTCGAGAACAAGAGTTATTGGTTTAGATATTTCAGAAGGGATGTTGAAACTTGCAAAGGCTAAAAATCCTGCTGGAGTTTTTATGAAAGGTGATTGCGTAAATCTTCCATTCGAAAATTCTGAATTTGACTATGTTACAATGGGTTTTGGGTTGCGAAATATTGAAGATAGGAAAAAAGCTCTTTCTGAAATTTATCGAGTGTTAGATAATGGTGGAAAATTTTTGCAATTGGATTTTGGAAGGCATAATTTTATAAGTCGAGTTTTTGATTTTATAGTTCCATTGTTTGCAAAAATTATGGATACAAATGAAAATCATTATAAGTATTTGATAAATTCAAAAAATGAATTTCCAGAGCCAGATGATTTAATTAGAGAATTTGAAGATGCGGGTTTTAAATATGTGACTAAATGCGATTATTTGTTTGGTGTAATTTCAATGCAAATTATGGAGAAGCGGTTCTAAATTATTCTATATTTGTGTCCTCCATTTACAAAATCTTTCAAACCGTCAAAAGTTTTTTCTAGGATATATTCAACGGATTCTTGTGTTTCAAAAGACATATGTGGTGTAATTAAAACGTTAGAATAAGAATTCAGTTCCCTTACGACATTTGATTCTTCCAGACATTGCAAGGTTGTTCGTTCGATTTTCTTGACATCTTCAAGACAATCTGAATTGACACATGCAACAACATCCAGTCCTACTCCTTGAAATTTCCCTCTTTTGACATATTTTAGTAGCGCATTAAGATTTACTAATTCTCCTCTTGATACATTTATAAAATAGGAATTATCTTTCATTTTTTTAAATTCATTATCAGACATTATGTGATAAGTATTCTTGTTGTATGGAAGATGAAGAGATACAATATCTGCATTTTTTAATAGCTCATTTAAAGTTACATATTTGACGTTGTATTTTTCTTTTAATTCTTCTTTAGGGCTTATGTCATAGGCTAGAATATCCATATCAAAAGCGTTAGCAATTTTGCAAACGCTTGCTCCGATTGCTCCTGTACCAATAATCCCAAGCGTTAAATTTGCCAAATTCCTTCCTGTAAAATTATTCTGAAGGCAAGTAGAATTTTTTACGGCTAAAATTGCAGGAAATAGTTGTCTAACTAGAGCTAAAATTAGAGTGAAAGTAAATTGAGCAACAGAATTGTTTCCGTATTTTTCAACATTAATTATTGCAATGTTTTTATTTATACATGGTTTGAAATCTATATGTTCACAACCTGTTGAGCGAGTAGAAACAATTCGTAAATTTTTAAATTTTTCGATAACTTTTTCTGTAATTTCTGAAGTCGTAAATACGCTGATTATTAGTGCGTTTTCTAAATCTTCTTTTGGAATTTTTTTTACCGTTTCTTCGTTTAAACTTTCTTGAAAAAATTTTATTTCAAAATATTCAAAATTGTTTTGATTAAAATAATTTTTTTCTGTTTCTCTCAAGTCAAAAATTAGCATTTTGCAAGCCATACATTTTCTCCTGTTTTAAGATTAATTATTCTTTTTGAAAAAGAAAAAACTATTGTCTAAAAGTTCAAGATTTATTTTCTAGAAAATAGTTATTTTAGGTAATGAAAAACTTGGGAAAAATCGATATTTTAATAAAGAAAGAAGAAAAATTTCTATCCGATAGCCGAGTCACCCCGCGACTCGAAGCGGGCATGCAAAAATGCGGCAGGATATGGGACGGTTGTCTGGCAGGTTTGCATGGACTGTCAGGATAACAACCGATAAAAGGGGGTAGGTGACTATTTAAGTAACCTACTCCTTCTATTTTGAATTATTAAAAAAAAATAAATTTCCCTTGAGAAATGACATTGATACTCTATAATATATGTATATAATATTATGAAGGGGAAAAGCTATGACAGATAAAAGTTCTAATCCGTTCAAAAACGAAGATATAGTTAAAGATGAAACGGCTACGGAATCTCAAGAAAAGGAAACTCCTGTTGAAGAAGATTCTAAAGTAGAAGAAACTCAATCAGAAGAAAATAAAAAGTTGCAAGAAGCATATGATAAATTAAATCAACAATATATCAGACTTGCTGCTGATTTTGATAATTATAGAAAACGTCAAGAACAAGAACGTGAAAGTCTTGTAAAATACGGAACAGAAAATGCCCTTAAAAAAATGCTTGAGGTTTTGGATAACTTTGAACGTGGACAAAAGGCACTTGAAGGTGTAGAAGATAGTGAAAAAATTAAAGAATGTTTTCAACTTGTTCACAAACAAGTATGGGATACTTTGTCTAAATTAGGTTTGGAAGAAATCAAAGCTGTTGGCGAAGAATTTGATCCTAATTTCCACGAAGCTGTAATGCAAACCCCAACAACTGAACATCCTGAACATACAGTAATCAACGAACTTCAAAAAGGTTACAAGGTTGGGGATAAAATCTTGCGTCCAACGCTGGTTAACGTTGCAACTCAAGGTTAGAATTACAGATTTGAGGATTAAGAGGAAGTATTAAAAAGAAAAATGGCAGATTATTACGAGATATTAGGGGTCACTAAAGAAGCGACCAAAGATGAGATAAAGTCGGCTTTTCGTAGAAAAGCTAGAGAACTACACCCTGACGTTAACAAAGCTCCAGATGCAGAGGAAAAATTTAAAGAATTGGGTAAAGCATATGAAACTTTATCTGATGAAAATAAGCGTGCAACTTATGACCAATATGGTGAAGATGGTTTGAAGAATGCTGGTTTTGATACAAATGGACCTTTCGCTGGTGGTTTTGGTGATATAAACGATATTTTTGAATCATTCTTTGGAGGGTTTGGTGGATTTGGCTTCGGTGGAGGTGTTGACCCGAATGCTCCTCAACGAGGTGATGATTTAAGATATGATATTAAGTTAAAATTTGAAGAAGCTGTTTTTGGTTGTAATAAAGAAATAAAATTTGATCACCTTGAAATTTGTCCAGATTGTAACGGAACGGGTGCTGAAAAAGGTAGTGCAAAAAAGACTTGTCCTCAATGTCATGGTTCTGGACAAGTTAAAACTGTAACAAGAACTCCTCTTGGAAATTTCGCACAAATTACAACATGCCCGCACTGTCATGGTTCTGGGCAAGTAATTGACAAGCCTTGCAAAACTTGTAACGGTCACGGTCAATTAAATAAAGAAAAGAAAATTGAGATAAAAATCCCAGCTGGTGTTGACAATATGTCTAAAATCCGTGTTTCTGGTGGAGGTGATTGTGGCACAAATGGAGGGCCTAACGGAGATTTATTTGTAGTTGTCCGAGTAGAATCATCTGATTATTACAAACGTGATGGTATAAATGTATTTTCTGAACTTGAAATTTCTCCAGCTCAAGCAGTTGTTGGTGATAATGTTACAATCAAGACTCTTGATGGAGAAAAGACAATTCAAATTCCTGCAGGAGCTCAACACGGTAATATTGTGAAAATTAAAGGTGCAGGAGTTCCAATTATTACAAGACCTTCACAAAGAGGCGATCATATTGTAGTATTAAAAGTGAAAGTTCCTACTCGTTTGAATGAAGAAGAAAAAATGCTTTATCAAAAGTTGTATGAAATTCAAACAGGTAAGAAACCTCAAAAATCTATTATGTCCAAAGTTAAGGGAGTTTTTAAATAACTATGCGTAAATTGTTGTTATCTCTAATTTTATGTTTTGCAATTTCTGGAAATGCTTATGCTGTTCAAGTTTCACAGGATATTCAAGATTTTGTAAATCAAACTTTCCCTCAAACGAATTTTCGTTTTGATGGTGTAATTGTTTTGCCTGATAACACAATGTATTTACCTGTATTCCCTGCAAAAGTTGAAGAAGTTGAAAAAGTTGGGATAAAAAGTACTTATCCTCTAAATCAATCTCTTAAACAAAAACCAGATATGGTTATTTTGAATAATAGATATGTGCTTTTGAAGGTTGTAAATACAAATGGTAAAAAAACTGTAATTAATTTGATGAATCCTCCAGATGAACTTCAGTCTGGTCTTTTACCTCAAGATATTATGCTTCCAAAAGGTTTGGTAATTCCAGAGTCTTTAAAGGGTATTATTGGTGATGTTGATGTTAGTGTTACTAAAGATACTGGTTTAAAGATTAATAATACAAGAGCAAAAGGAAAAAAAGCGATTTCTCCTGTTCAAGAATTGAATAATAAAACTTTTTATATTGCTACTGGCATAAATAAGAATATTCAAGTTATACAATCAAATTCAAAGATAGCTGAATATTCTTTGGCTCAAGATGCTATTATCAATGATATTAAATCCTACAATGGACAATTTTTATTAGTAACTTATTTTGATTCAAAGACAATGAATATAATTTCGTTGATGGATGAAAAAGTCATAAAACAAGTACCTTTTGATATATGTCCAGAACAAATTATTATTGATAGCAATCATAAATTAGCTTACATTTCGTCTGGTTCAAATTCAAGTATTTATGTTTTCAGTTTAGAAACTATGACATTAAAAAGACAATTAAAAGTTAATGGTATGTGTGAAAAATTAACTTTGTCTGAAGATGGTTCAAAGATTTTCTATGTTGATAGAAATACTAATAATATTTGGGCTATGGAATTAGATAATAATTATATGCTAAAAAATATTGGTAGTTTCCCAAATATTTCTAAAATTGCTTATGTAAAGGGAAAAATTTATATCACAAGCAGAACTCAAAATAGACTTGCAATTGTAGATTATGATTCATTGGAATTGAAATCAGAATTAGAAGTTTGTGAAAAACCAGTTGATTTGTTTGTGAAAAATGATGAATTATATATCCTAGGTGCGGCAGAAAATTTAGTTGAAGTTCTTGATACTAAAGAGGATGTAATTACCGATAAATTATTTTTAAACACAAACGCATTTGCAACAAATATTACGCCAATTGATAAAACAGATATGATTATGGTTACAAATGCTCGTTCAGGTTTGTACTCAGTTATAGATACAGCAACAAAAGAAATTGTGAAAACAAGTCCGCTTGATGTTCCAGTTCGTTCAATTGTTGTTGTTGATAAGGTTAAAACAATAAAATGATTATAGAAACATTTGATAATACGACACAAGAAGTCTTAAAAGAATTAGAAAAAACTCAAAAACAATTTTGGAATATTTCACGAACTACTGCGGAATTTTTGTACAATATAATTGTTGATTCAAAAGCAAAAAGTGTTGTAGAGGTTGGAACATCTAATGGCTATTCTGGAATTTGGTTAGGCAAAGCTCTTAAAAAGACAGGCGGTAGGTTAACTACAATTGAATTTTATGATAAGCGATTGGATGTAGCAAAAGAAAATTTTGAAAAATGTGGCGTTGCAGATATTATTGAAACTAAAAGAGGGGATGCTGCAACAATTTTGGAATATTTGCCAGAAGATTTCAAAATAGATATTGCATTTGTTGATGCAAATAAATCTCAATATATCAAATTTTTTGAATTTATAAAACCTCATTTGAATGTCGGTGGTTATATTGCTTGCGATAATGTAATTTCTCACGCAGCAAAAGTACAAACATTTTTGGAAGCAATTGATGCAGACCCAGATTTTGAAAATGTAGTATTGCCTCTTCCTGCTGGTTTATCTTTGGGTAAAAGAATAAGATAAGTGGATAAGTTGGTTACATTTATTTGTTTCCCTCCTCAAGGAACACAGAATTTACTCTCTCCAAGGGAAGACACTAGCCGAACAGGTGAAGCGAAGCTGAACCTTGTGAGACTGCGTACCTTTAGGTTGAGTAAAATTGTCTTTGAGCTTATAGCGAAAAGTTACAATTTCGAGAGAGGGTTTTTCTTTTTTCAATCAACCCCTCTCCTAACCTCAGCCATACGGCACGCAGTTTCACACAACTCAACTTCGTTTCGTTGGTTCAGCTAGTGTCCCTCGGAGAGGAATTATGTTCTATATATTAACAAGCACGTCATACTGAGCGGAGCGAAGTATCTCAAGCTGAACGAGTTCAGATTCACAACATTTTCTAACCTCCTCTAGACTTTGAGCAAAAAATACGTTATAATAAAGATGTTATTTGAAGTTTATGAGGATTGGTTATAATCGTGAGTTTTTGGCATAAAAAATCTGGCTTTACATTGGCAGAATTGTTGATAGCAATTGGACTTTTAGGTTCTGTTGCGGCATTGACAATCCCGACATTGGCATATAATTACCGTGGAAAAGTTCTAGAACAACAATTCCGTTCAACTTATAGTGAAGTCAAGGAAATTGGCTCTAGAATGAACTATGAGAACGGTGATGTTGGTGAATTTGCATATAAATGTGTATATGTTTCAGCCCATAAATGTGGACCTCAAACTGCAGCTGGAAAGAATCTTTATAGTGGTACTAATCGCTGGTCTGCTGAATTTATGTCATATCTCCCAGGAGGAGCTCCATTTAATGAAGATGCCAATTCTGGTACAGGGATAAGCCAAACCCTACAGCAAATATATAAAGATGCAGGAGCTCCAAAAGGTCCAAGATGGTTTAATGCAAATTCAACGCCAGGAATTGTTTGTGATAATGGTGGAATTTGGACTGATTCAAAAGGTCGCTTGTGGACATTCAATGGTGAAAATCAATTCGTCTGTGTTGATATAAATGGAACGGCTGCTCCAAATAGAATGAATGTCGATACCTTTATTTTCAAGCCGATGACAGCTAAAGAAGTAGCTATATATATTAACAATGAAAATCCAGATGATCCACATGTTACTAATTACTCAGGACAATTTGTTCTATGTGATATAAATAAAATTTCTAATGATAATTGGGGTAATAAAATGCCAAGTCAGACTGGTTACAGAAAAGGTTCTGGTTCTGCTGTTGACTGGTGTTACTTCAACGAACCTATAGAAAATATTGCCGCAATGGATTGGGCTGATAGGTTAGGAAATAAAAAAGATACTGGTACTTCAGCTGGTCCTAATGGTCATAGGAAAACTCTAACTCGTAATAACAACTATTGGACTGATTATATTAATTATAGATAGGGGTGACTCTTGTACATCAACCCCTCTCCCTTGATTCCTCTCCAATGGAGCGGGAAAATCGTGCTGTATTCTGAACTTGTTTTAGCAGGGCATATTTGTTTAGCTTGAGATACTTCGCTTCGCTCAGTATGACGTCTTGTTAATATATAGAACATAATTCCTCTCCGAGGGACACTAGCTGAACCAACGAAACGAAGTTGAGTTGTGTGAAACTGCGTGCCGTATGGCTGAGGTTAGGAGAGGGGTTGATTGAAAAAAGAAAAACCCTCTCTCGAAATTGTAACTTTTCGCTATAAGCTCAAAGACAATTTTACTCAACCTAAAGGTACGCAGTCTCACAAGGTTCAGCTTCGCTTCACCTGTTCGGCTAGTGTCTTCCCTTGGAGAGAGTAAATTCTGTGTTCCTTGAGGAGGGAAACAGATAAACGTAACCAACTTATAGGCTTATAGATTTTATTTATGTTATATTATATTGATAATGTACGGGATTGCCGTATTGGTTATTTAATTTGAATTAGGAGAAAACAAGATGAGTGAAGATTGTATTTTTTGTAAGATTATCAACGGTGATTTTGGGACAGAATTTGTTTATGAAACAGAAAATACTGTTGTTTTTAGGGACATAAATCCTAAAGCACCAGTTCATTTACTTGTATGTCCTAAAAAGCATATTCAATCTTTAATTGAACTTGAAGATAAAAATTTGATGGCTGAACTTATGCAAACAGTTAAAGATTCTGCAAAAAAAGCTGGTTTAAAGGCATATAAAGTCCAAATAAATACAGGAAAAGAAGCTGGTCAAGAAGTTATGCACTTGCATATTCACGTTATGGGAAAAGCTGAATAATTTAATATAAATACAAACTTAGAAAGGAAAAAATAATGAAAAATGGTATAGAAAATGGTTATTACCACGAAATTACCCCTGGAGGATACGGAATTGCTATCAAGGCTGGGAAAGTTTTGTTTTCTGAACAATCTCCATTCCAAAAGGTAGAAGTTTTTGAAACAGATTCAAAATTAGGTAGAGTTTTAACTCTTGATGATTTAATGATGACAACTGAAGGTGATGAGTATCATTATCACGAAATGATTTCTCATATTCCTATGATGCAACATCCTTGTCCAAAATCTGTTCTTGTAATTGGTGGCGGCGATGGCGGAACAATTAGGGAAGTAATGAAACACAAAACCGTTGAAAGAGCTGTTTTATGCGAAATTGATGGATTGGTTATCGATGCTTGTAAAAAATATCTTCCAACAATTGCTTGTGAATTAGATAATCCTAAAGTTGAAATTCTAGTTCAAGATGCAATTGAATATATCAAAGATAAAAAAGATGAATTTGATATTATCCTAATTGATTCAACAGACCCAATGGGACCTGGTGAAGGTTTGTTTACTGAAGAGTTTTACACAAATGTTAAAAATGCTCTTAAAAAAGGTGGAATTATGGTTGCTCAATCAGAATCACCTTTCACTAACAAAGAAGAAATTAAAAAAATGTACGATTTGTTGAAAAAAGTATTTCCAACTGTTTCAACTTATACTTCAAATATTCCAACTTATCCAGGTGGATATTGGGCTTGGGCATTTTGTTCAGTTGATGTAAAACCATTAGAATATTATAACGATGAAAGAGCAAATGAAATTATTCCAACTTGTAAAATTTACAATAAAGAATACCATAATGCTCGTTTCGCTTTGCCAAATTATTTGAAAGAGTTGTTATAATTTTTCAAAATATAAAAATTAAAGGTGGATAGATTTAAAATCTGTTCACCTTTTTTTAATTAATCCTTTTGGACAACTTGCAATTTTTATTTACTGGGCGTATGATGTAAGGGTTAAGTTTTCTTAAGTGAATATTTTATTTTTTATTTAGTTAGGGTACAATAGATTTATGGCAACAGAGGAAAAATTATATTCGGATATTCCGCCTACAAAATTGAGGAATAAAGAGGAGAAATTTAAACCAGCAAAGACAAATCGTTTTTGGTTAACTATTGCGAGTTTGTTTTTCTTTAATATGCTTCAAAATAGGTTTTACGCATTTAGATACACTGGACTAGAAAATTATACCGAAAGGGAAAAAGGTACTCCAACAATTCTTTTTGCTCCTCACTGTAATTGGTGGGATGGTATTGTTATGTATAATATTACCCACAGAATTTGTCATAAAGAAATTCGTTTGATGGTTGAAGAATTGAATAGATTTCCACTATTAAGACGTGGAGGTGCTTATTCTGTTAACAAAAAATCTGCACAATCTGCAATGAAAGCGTTGCAGTATTCAGTGGATGTTCTTGGAGATTTAAGAAATATTTTGTGTATATTTCCACAAGGTATAATTAGACCGCCTCATTTTAGACCTTATAAATTTCAAACAGGCTTAGCTTATATTGCTCATAACGCAGTAAAACGATATGGAAAAATTAATTTGATTCCTGTTTCAATTGATTATTGCTTCTTGCGTGATAATAGACCAGAAGTAATTGTTGATTTTGGTAAACGTATTGAATTAACTGACCAAAATATTAATAGACACGAATATACAAAATTCTTGGAAGCTGCATTGACTCAAACTTCTGATGAACAATTTAAAAATATTTCTCAAGGTAATATGGACGATTACGAAATTTTATTCAAACAGCATTTAAAATGGTATCGTCGAATTGAGCAAAGATTAAAAAGTATTGATTTACCAGATGTTTCAGAGGTGTAATTTTTTGTAAAAATACTTTTCTCCTCTGGGGGTTTATGTTATTATTTTTCTATGAATTTTGAAGAAAAAACATTAAATTCCGAGGTTGTTTTTGATGGAAAAGTTATCACTGTTATAAGAGATGACGTAGAGCTTGCTGACGGTCATAAATCTTTTCGTGAGGTAATTTTGCACTCTGGCGGGGTGGTAATTCTTGCGAAAAAAGATGAAAAAACAATTCTTCTTGTTAAACAATACCGTTATCCATTGAAAGAAACAGTGTATGAACTTCCTGCTGGAAAACTGGAAATTGGTGAAAATCCAGATGATGCTTGTAAAAGAGAATTAGAAGAGGAAACAGGTTATCAAGCTCATAATTGGACATCTTTAGGTTATATCAATACAACTCCTGGAATTTGTACTGAAAAATTGTATTTGTACCTTGCGACAGATTTGGAATTCGTTGGAGAACATCCTGATGAGGGTGAAATTATAAAATGTTTTGAATTTCCACTTGATGAAGTTAAAAATATGATAATGAGTGGGGAAATTAATGATGCAAAAACAATCTGTGCAATTGCAAGAGCGGATATGCTAAAAGATTAAAAGAGGTTTTGTATGATTAAGATGATTGCAACTGATATTGATGGAACAATTCTTAAATGGGGATTGGATTTTTCTCCAGCGATGAAGAGTTGTGTAAAAAGGTTGAAGGAAGCAAAAGTCAAAATGGTGCTGGTTACAGGAAGAATGCATTGTGCAGCGTTACCTGTTGCAAAAGAACTTGGACTTGAAACCCCGATTATTTCATATCAAGGTGGACTTATTAAAACTTATGATGGTGAAACTCTTTTTCAAGAAAATCTAAATTCTGACTATGCAAAAGAAATTATTAAATGGGCAAGAGAAAATAACATTCACATTAATTTGTATTTAGATGACAAATTATTTGTCGAACATGATAACGACATTGTTAAAAGTTATACAGATGGAAAATTCATTGATTACACTGTTTGTAATTTTGATGATTTAGAAATAAAAAATGTAAATAAAATTCTTGCAATTGATTTGACAGACCCAGAAAAAGTTACTGGTTGGGTGAATTTGTTGAGAGAAAAGTATCCAGATTTATATATTGTTAAATCAACTCCTTATTTTTGTGAAATAGGAAGTAAGGATGCTAAAAAGTCAAAAGGGGTACAATTTTTGTGCCATATGTGGGGCATTAAACCTGAAGATGTTTTGACCATAGGAGATCAAAATAATGATATTGATCTTGTACAATGCGGAGGAATCGGCGTTGCTATGGGAAACGGCACACCCGAATTAAAAGAATGTGCCGATTTCGTAACTGATACCGTTGAAAATGACGGATTTGTGAAAGCTATTAATAAATTTGTTATTCAACCTCAGGAATAGTGAATTTTTCTCCACATTTTGAACAATAAATTTGGAAACCTTCCTCTTTTGTATCAACATCTGTTAGTCCAAGAACTTTCATTTTTCCATTTTCATCTTTTGTCACTTTGTATTTAAGTTTACAGTTTGGACATACTGCATATGTTATATCTCCAATTTTTGTAAGTTCTGCTACTGGAGAGTGTTTAGTTGGTTTTTGAGCTGATTCTGGAGATTGATTTCCAGAATAACTATCAACAAATTCTGCAAGAATATTTCCTAAACCTCCAAGGGGAACATAATTTACAATTGGTTTAATGACAACAGCGTTTCCGTATGCGATAACTTCGGCTGTTCCGTATGCTCCACCGTATGAAACTGGGGTAATTTCAAATCTAAAATTAATTACTGCGTTAGCTCCGATTCTTTTTGCTGAAGAAACCATTCTGTCCCAAGCTCTTTGACGAACTTCATCTGACAATTCGGTATAGGAAGTTAGTTCTCCACCTGTAATATTTTTGCAACTCATCATTGTATCTTGTACGGCATCTTTTGCCCTCATTGAAATGCCCCATACAACACCTTTGTAATCCATAACTTGGTAGCCTTCAAATGATTCTTTTTCTGTTACTAGAACTCTTTTTCCTACTTCTGGCCTTGTTCCAGCAAGTAAATCTTCACGATTAATCATAAAATTTAGTCCTTCCTTTTTTTAATAGCTGTTTTGTCACTATATCTGAGTATTCTTCGTCAATTTTTAATAATGCTTCTTTTTGCAAAATATAGCCTTCGCAAGTTGTTCCTTCTGATAACCGAGGGCATCCCGTGCAGGCATCTCCTTTTCTTTTTAAGTTGTATAGATTTTTCACGAAAATAAAAGCAAAAATGCTGAGGAAACCTAATTCCCAATGAATTTTAAAACATAATACAAAAGCCGAAGCTAAGAATATTCCGTCATAAAATCTTATAAAATCTTTCGAAAGTCTAGAAAATTTGTAATAAACTGGCGGGTATGACATTGCAGTTGTTAATAACAATCCAGAAAACCACAAGTAGAAATATTTATTTAGGTGAACAGATTTTACTGATAGAATACAAAAAATTAATGAGAGAAAAAATCCTGTATATAGGAACAAACAGCTTCTGCAAACGTACAATCCAAAAATTTTAAGCGTATTATCTTTATACCTTTCACATAGTGGTTTATGTAAAAAGATAAATTTATAAAAATGTTTCAGAAATAAAAATTTGTATAAAATATTTTTACTTAGTTTTGTCTGTAATATTTCCATCGTCTGTTCTTTCAAGATTAGCACCACATACTTTGCAAGTTTCTGAGTTCATGTTTTCAGAACGAAAAGATTCTCCGCAAACTGGACATTTGTAATATTTTCTTGAACGAATAGATTTGATAAACCCAAGGATGGCAAAAATTACAATGAGTAATCCAACCCCAAGATACATAAATTCAACCAGACCCATTTGCCTAGAATAAGTTGTAGTACTATCTACATTGATGGTAGTTGAAGTGCTGGTATCACCAGAAACTTGTCTTGTAGTTGTCACTGTGTTGCTGTTATAAGTTGTCATGTGATTTCTCGTCCTTTTGTAAAAATGTAACCTTACTCGATTCTATTCTTTGGTTTAGTTTTATACATCCTATAAGTAAATTATATTTTTTTTGATTATTCTTTTGAATGTTTTAGTTCTGTTCCACAGAAAGGACAGTGTGTGAGATTTTTATTTTCTTTTTTAAATACTTTTTTACATTTCGGACATTTGATAATATTTTGTCTAACATATGCAATAATTCCAATAAGACCTAATAAAACGACTTGTGCAACGATGAAAATTCCGACAAGAACAAGAAGTAAATAACCAAACATTGTGAAAACTCCAAAAGGAGAATAATAGAATGGTAAATCATAATCGTATTCAAAATGTCCACTACAAACGGCACATCCAGTAGATGTTTCTGGAGCAGATGGTCTTGATACAACAACAGAACTTGGTGGTGCTTGATAATTCATCGCAATCCTTTCCTTTTCCAATTATAACATATTTACTCAATCTATGCTATAATTTTGCTATTAAAAGGAGAGTTTTAAAATGTATAGAATCGGTATTGGATATGATATTCACAAACTTGTTGAAGGAAGAGATTTGATACTTGGTGGTGTGAAAATTACCCACGAAAAAGGTCTTTTAGGTCATTCTGATGCTGATGTGTTAATTCATGCGATAATTGATGCTTTACTAGGGGCTTTGGCTCTAGATGATATTGGAACACTTTTCCCAGATACAGATCCAAAATATAAGGATATTGATAGTACAATTTTACTTAAACACGTTTATGAGCTTATTCAATCAAAAGGTTATAAGATTGTAAATATAGATAGTAATATCATTGCTCAAGCTCCAAAGATGATGCCTTATATTCCAAAGATGAAAGAAGTTTTATGTAAAATTTTAAATACTAATCCTGATGATTTTTCAATTAAAGCGAAAACCAAAGAAAAGTTGGATGCTGTTGGTCAAAAATTAGCAATTGAATCTAATGCTGTTGTGTTGTTAGAGTCTATGAGTAAATAAGTGGGTCGATTACGTAATATTTTCTCTCTCCCTACATAAAGGAATAGTAATAAGGGCACGAGTTCAATAAAAGTTCGGTCCTCAGAATGAGTTGTTTTTTTGTCCCCTCTCCTAGGGAGAGGGATTAAGGGAGAGGGTTTGATTAGAAACAAGAAGAACCCTTTTTCGAAATTGTATCTTTTTGCAATTTGTTCAATTTGTGATAAATCTATTCCCTTGTTCCTTAATTCCTTTTATCTTATAATTAACTTATGAAAGAATTTGATTTTTATATAGTTCCGACACCAATCGGCAATTTGGAAGATATTACATTGCGAGCAATCGAAGTATTGAAGTCCGTAGATTTGATTGCTTGTGAAGATAGTAGAGTAACTCAGAAACTCCTTAATCATTTTAATATCAAGACAAAATGTGTTTCTTATCACAAGTATAATGAAAAAGAACGTATTTCTCAGATTGTTGAATTTTTGGAAGGCGGTGGAAAGATGGCGTTGGTTTCAGATGCTGGAACTCCACTGATTTGTGATCCAGGTTCTGTCATAGTTAAAGAATTGACTGAAAAAGGTTTTTCTATAACATCTCTTCCTGGGGCAAATGCTGTTGTCACTTTTCTTTCAAGAGTTTCAAGGGTGGATGAAAAATTTTCATTTATAGGTTTTTTGCCGAAAACGCAAATTCAAATTGAGAATATTGCAAAAGATTATATCAATGAAGATTTTGTGTTTTACGAATCGCCTAATAGAATTATAAATACACTGAAAATAATTCAAAACGTTCGACCAGATGCAAAAGTTGCTGTTGGGAGAGAGCTTACAAAAGTTTTTGAAGAAGTCGTTATTGATAAAATTGAAAATGTAATAAAATATTTTGAAGAAAACATTTCAAAAGGTGAATTTGTGGTGATGATTTTCCGTAGTGAAAAAAACTCGGAGGATAATGAAATTGAAAATAAGATAAAATTATTGCAGGATAAGGGTTTTAGTGCAAAAGATATTTCGGTAATTTTATCTGAATTATATGGTTTTAATAAAAATAAAATATACAAACTTGCAATAGGTAAATAGATGTAAATTTTTTGTACTTTTTTATAGATTTATGCTAGACTTTTAGTGGAGAGTAGTGAGAGTTTGTTAAGGAATATATTTTGAACTTTAATGTTACAAAAAAGTTAGTATTTGCAGCTATTTTGGTATTATTATCCCAAAATTCAAGTTTTGCTGTTGATGATGTATGGGGCGGAATGGGAATTTCTGATGATTCTATACAGTATAACAATGATTATGCAAATACTGTATTTGAAAAATATACAACCCCTTCAAATAACCAAACTCCAGATATTTCAACAAAACAATATCCAACAAATTTATCTACTCAAACAACAACATCTTCTGTGAGTAAAGAAAATAAAACCATTAAAAACATTGAATTTTATGGGTTGAATTCTGTTCCGCAATCTGAAATTACAGATAAAATGCAGATGAAGGCGGGTGAAGAATATACTCGTGAAAAGATGCAAGCAGATTTGAAAACAATTTATGAAACGGGATATTTTACCGAAAAGATGAAGGCTATTCCGACAACTAATCCTGATGGAACAGTTTCTGTAAAAATTGTTGTAGAAGAAAATATTCCTGTAAAAGATTTTACTATTGAGGGTAATTCAGTAATTTCTACTGAAGATATTTTGGCTACATTGACTGGCATGAAAGGAAAACCTCAAAATATTACTCAACTAAACATTGCAATCTCCAAAATTCAAGAATTGTACCAAGAAAAAGGTTATATTCTTGCAAGAATTGATTCTGTAACTGATGATCCTGATGGTACTATCAATATTAGTATCAAAGAAGGTATCATTGACAAAATTATGATTGAAGGCAACGAAAAAACAAAAGATTATATTGTTGCTAGAAATATTTTGACAGAACCAGGAATGATTTATAATGAAAACCTAATCAAAGAGGATTTGGTTAGATTATATGCAACTCAAGCGTTCAAAGATGTAACAAGAGAAATTGAACCGAGTGAAGAAATTCCAGATGCGTATGATATCACAATCAAAATTCAAGAACAAAGAACAGCAAGTATTTCTGTTGGTGGTGGTTTAGATACTGTTACTGGTTTGTTTGGTTCTATGGGTATTACAGAAAACAATTTCCGTGGCAGATGTGAAAGACTTTCATTAACTGGTTTGGTTGGTACTGGTGTTATTCTTAACGATTCATCTGTTAAAGACCACATGAATATTCAAGCTGAATTGAGTTATTTCAAACCATATTTCTATAATGCTGATACTTCTTTAAATACTAGAATTTTCTTTAGAGATTTTGGTTCATATCAAGTTCCGTTGGCGGTTGAAAGAAGATATGGCGGAGAAGTTACTTTGGCTCACAAGCTTAAATTCAATAGACATGCAACTGCGACATTCAGTTTAGGTGCAGAAAATATTGATGTTAAAGAAGGTGATTTCAACGGTATTTCTGCATTGTATAGAAGATATAATATTCCAATTTCTGAACGTGCAAAACAGTTAGAAGGCGGTTTGTTCTTATCTTTGAGCCCAGCATTATTGTATGATACTAGAGATTCTGCTACTGTAACTAGACATGGTACAATGGCAAGTTTGAGATTTGATGAAAATATCGGATTGAATGGATTTGACAAAACTAACGGTAAACTTACTGGTATGATTAAACAGTATATTCCTGTTGCAAAGAAATCATCTTTATCTTTCACAGTTAAAGGTGGTGGTGCAATTCACGGTGATATTCCAGAGGTTATGGCTTATCGTTTAGGTGGACCTTATACCGTTAGAGGTTTTAAGATGAGCGGTGTTGGTACAGGTAATGCCTTCATAATGGGTTCTGCAGAATTTGCAACTCCAATTCCTTTCTTGGATAGAACAAGAATTGCCTTCTTAAATAATTTGAGATTCACAGTTTGGGCTGATGCTGGTAAAGTATTTGATGGTACAATTACCAACCAGCTTTATGATAGACCGATGTATGCAGTATCTGCTGGTGTTGGTTTGAAGGTATTTATCCCTGGAATGGGACCATTGTCAATTGATTATGGTATTCCACTTACTAACCCTGGTAGTAATGGTTCTAAAAATGGATACTTTACATTTGGTGTAGGTGATTTATTATATTAATTATAAAAAATAAATAGGAGGAACTATGAAAAAAATAAAATTGATGGCTCTATTAGCTGCTTTAGGATTAACTTTTTCAATTGGTACAAGTGCTAACGCTGAAGTTGGTTATTTAGATTATCAAAAAGTTTTAGATAATTATCCTGCTGCGCAACAAGCTGTAAAAGACATTGATGCAAAAGGTCTTGAACTTCAACAATATATGCTTGAAAAAGAAAAACAATACAAAACTTTGGACACTCCGTTAAAGAAACAAAATTTTGAAACTCAAACAGCTAATGAATTCAAAGCAAAACAAGATGCTTTGTATAAAATGAGAAGTGATAAAGAAACTCAAATTTTAAATCAAGTTCAAGCTGCTGCAAAATCAGTTATGGTTTCACAAAGATTAGATGCGATTTTGTCTGACCAAGTAATTTTTGTTGGTGGTGTTGACGTTACTGATTTAATTATTCAACAGTTGAAATAGTATTTGTTAAAGTGGATAAGTTTGTTGTTTTTTATAAAATCTATTTAACTTATCCGCTTTTTAGCTTAAAAGGAGAAATATGAAATACTCAGAAGATGGAACACAGTATCACGTTGGTATAAAAGCTGGAGATGTAGGTGAATATGTAATTTTACCTGGGGATCCTAAAAGATGTCAAAAAATTGCACAGTACTTTGATAATCCTCAACTTGTTGCAGATAGAAGAGAATTTGTGACATATACTGGTTATTTGGATGGGGTAAAAGTTAGTGTAACTTCTACTGGTATTGGCGGTCCTTCTGCTTCTATTGCGATGGAAGAACTTGTTAAGTGTGGTGCTAAGACGTTTATTCGTGTTGGTACTTGCGGTGGTATGCAAGTTGACGTCAAAGGTGGCGATATAGTTATTGCGACTGGTGCAATTAGAATGGAAGGAACTTCTAAAGAGTATGCTCCAATTGAGTTCCCTGCGGTTGCAAATTTAGATGTAATAAATGCTTTAGTACAAGCAACAAAAAACCTTGATTATTCTTGTCATACAGGTGTAGTTCAATGTAAGGATGCTTTTTATGGTCAACATAACCCTGAAATAATGCCAGTATCTTATGAATTACAAAATAAGTGGGAAGCTTGGAAACGCTTGGGATGTTTGGCATCTGAAATGGAATCTGCGGCACTATTTGTTGTTGCTAGTTTCTTAAAAGTTAGAGTGGGTTCTGTATTTTTGGTTGTTGCAAACCAAGAAAGAGAAAAACAAGGACTTGAAAACCCAGTTGTTCACGATACAGAAAAAGCAATTAAAACTGCTATTGAAGCAATTAAAGTATTAATAAAAGGATAGATTTTATGTTCGGGAAAAACAGAATGGAATATGTGATTAAAACATGTTCAACAGAAAATGCTCAGGATTTACAAAATTTGCTCAACGAAATGTCAATGAATGGTTGGGAATTGTATAGTATGCACGAATCTGGAGATGAAGAAACTCCTCAGATGAATTGTATTTTTATGCGTCCTGCGAAATCTGAAAATAGTTCTGATAGTGACATAATTAATATTTCGGATTTTAAAAGCCAAATGGAAAAAATGCTTTCTCCGAAATTAACCGAATATGAAAAATGTCTTGAAATTCAATCTAAAATTCGTTCTCAAAAGGATAAAATCAATAAAATTAAGGCAGAATTAGATAATGAAGCTCCTGCAACTGCTTCAAGAAACAAGTTGAACGATAAGATTTCTGCTGGCTTAAAAGAATTAGATGACTTGAAAGCACATTTGAACAAGGCAACTTCACCAGATTTGATGTATTCAAAACTTCATGAAGAAAAGTTGACTATTTATTTGAGTGAAGAGCTTTTGGGTTTTGTTGATTCAGAAAGAGATAATTCTGGAGAAGAACTTATTGCAGAAACTGTTAAATCAAGGTTAAAATTGACCGAAGAAGTTGGATATGTTATTCCAAAAGTTGTATTCAAAGATGATGAAAATTTAAATTCTTGCGAATTCAGTATTCGTATTCGAGGTATGGAGGTTTTTAGGGCTGGTGTTTGTCCTGGGTATTTGATGTTTTATGCTGATGAACTTCATACTGAACATAAAATTAAAAATTCTATATCTGCCGTGGATGAAATTTCAGAAAGAAAAGTTATTTGGGTAGAAAAAGATAAAACAAAAGATTTTTGGCAAAAAGGTATAACTTCATCTGAATATATTTCAAAAGCACTGGAATATGTTGCAATCAAGTACGTTGATGATTTGCTCGATTATGATGATATTGATAAATATTTAGAAGTTGTTGAAAAGGAAAATGATTTCTTGATAGAAAATATTGTTCCAGATTTATTAACATATTCTGATTTGAAGTATATTATGACGAGTTTGATTAAAGAAAAAGTTTCAATCAAAAATATCACATATATTTTCGAAAAAATTAATGATTTTGCAGAAGAAGGTAGTAAGGCTGATATTTTGAATAAAATCAGATTATCTTTATCAAGACAAATTTGTAGAAAATATACAAATGAAGATGGTGAAACTATTAGTGCATTTGAACTTTCAGAAAAAACATATTCTGATATAGTTCTTGGATGTGATGAAACAGAAGATTCATTGATTAAAATTGATGGAGAAGTTGCAGAAAAATTAGCTATGAAAATTCAGAAAAAAGCTAAAAAATTAAATATTCATTCTCCAAAATTGATTGTTCCAATGGATTATAGACAGATATTTTTCACATTGCTATCTTTGTACATCAATGATATAACCGTTCTTGCTCAAGAGGAAATTGGTTGTGTATTCAAAATTGATAGTCTTGGTGAAATATAGTTCAAGACGGAGTTTAGTTTTTTAATAAAATATGTCCAGCTTACATCAAAGTTGCGGCAAAAACTTTGCTGATTGTCATAATCAGCAAATTAATACAAACCAAAATTCCAAGTATTATTAGTAATTTTTTCATTATTTAATCCTAACCGTTTTCTAATGATAAAATAAGTTTTTTTGTTTTTGTATCCTCTTTTTATAGGAGTTTTCAGTTGTTTGATTTTTGCATTTTATGCTAGAATACAAGAAAAAGGAGATTATTATGTCAGATATTAGAGCAATCATAATGGTTATTGATTCTATGGGCATTGGTGCAATGCCTGACTGCAAGGAGTTTGGTGATATTCCAGAATGTAATACTTTAAAGCATGTTTGCGAATTCAATAATGGGTTAAATGTTCCGAATTTAGAGAAAATGGGGCTTGGTAATTTGCAAGATTTTATGGGGATTAAAAAAGTTGAAAATCCAACCGCAACTTATGCAACTCTTGTTGAAAAATCAAAGGGAAAAGACACAACAACTGGTCATTGGGAAATTGCTGGAATTACTTTAGATAGAGCTTTTTCAACTTTTCCAAATGGATTCCCAAAAGAATTTATTGACAAGTTTATTGAGCAAACAAAATGTGGTGGTGTTTTAGCAAATTATCCTGCTAGTGGTACAGCTATTATTGCAGAACTTAATGATGAACATCATGCAACAAAATTCCCAATAGTTTATACTTCAGCAGATAGTGTATTCCAAATTGCTGTTGATACAGACATGATTCCTTTGGAAACTCTGTACGAATGGTGCAAAATTGCTAGACGAATTTTGACTGAAGATAATTATTACGTTTCAAGAGTAATTGCAAGACCATACAAGGTTATTGATGGCAAACCAACAAGAATTTCAAAAGATAGAAGAGATTATTCAATTGAGCCAATTGCTCCAACATTGTTGAATGAAGTTAAAGATAATGGTGGTAAAGTTATTGGTATTGGTAAAATTGAAGATATTTTCTCTAAATCTGGTATTACTCATGCAATTCATACAGGTTCAAATAAAGAAGGCTTGGAATTGACTTTGAAAGCAGTAAAACATGAACTTCCATTAGAAGATATTGCTTATATCAAGGGTAAAAAATATAATAATCAGGAAATAATTTTTACAAACCTTGTTGATACTGATATGTTATATGGTCATAGAAATGATGCAAAAGGTTATGGAAAAGCAATTGAAGAAATTGATACATACATAAAACCTATTATTGATGCGATGGAAGAATATGATTTACTTATAATTACAGCTGATCATGGTTGTGATCCAACAGTTCCTGGAACTGACCATACAAGAGAAAAAGTTCCATTCTTGATGTATTCAAAATCTCTTCCTTCTCAAGGTAATTTGGGTGAAATCGAAGGTTTTGATTCTATTGCAAGTTTCATTCGTGATTGGATTTAATTTTGTTGTAGAAATTTTTAATTGTTTGTTATATAATTTTGTTGTAGGTTTAATGACCTACGGGTTGTAAATAATAAGGAGAAAACAAAATGACAGTTAAAGTTAATGATAGTTGTGTTGCTTGTGGTGCTTGCGAATCAGTTTGTGATGCTGTATTCTCAATTGAAGACAAAGCAGTTGTTAACGAAGCTGCTGTGGCTGATAACATGGATGCAGTTAAAGAAGCTGCTGATGCATGCCCAGTTGCTGCTATCGAAATTGAATAATTATATCGATAGTTTAAAAATACTAAAGGACCGATTAGATTTTCTAATCGGTCCTTTTTTAATACAATTTATTTTTATTTGAATTTTCGCATCATTTTCATTGCTTGAACCATTGCTTTTTTTTCGTTTTTCTTGTTAAAACCGCCAAACATTTTTTTCATTTTGTTCATTCCACCCATCATTTGTCGCATTTGTTCAAACTGTTTTACATACTGGTTGATAGTGTGCATGTCCATTCCGCAACCTTTTGCAATACGTTTTTTTCTACTTGTATTCATAAGTTGTGGATTATCACGTTCTTCTGGGGTCATACTTTGAATAAATACTTCTATTTTTTTGAATTCGGTTTCACTTGCGTGAGAAATTTTTTCTCTATCAGATTGTTTTAAATTTACTCCTGGAAGCATTCCCAAAATTTGATCCATCGAACCAAACATTTTCATTTGTTTTTGCATATTAAGAAAGTCGTTGAAAGAAAATTCTGCTTTATTCATTTTTTCTTGCATTTTTAAAGCTTCTTTTTCATCAAAAACTTCTTGAGCTCTTTCTACTAGGGAAACAATATCACCCATTCCAAGAATTCTTGTTGCCATACGTTCTGGATAAAAATCTTCTAAAGCGTTTAATTTTTCGCCTGTACCTGTTAACTTGATAGGTTTTCCTGTACAGTGAACAACAGAAAGTGCTGAACCACCTCTTGAATCCCCATCCAATTTTGTTAAAACTAAACCAGTTAAGCCGATTTGAGCATCAAAATTTTCTGCAACGTGAACAGCTTCTTGACCTGTCATGGCATCGATTACGAGTAGTTTTTCCTGTGGGTTGAAAACTCTATCAATAATCAATAATTCTGCCATCATATCAGTATCAATTTGCAAACGTCCAGCGGTATCTAGAATAAGAACATTGAATCCATTTTCTTTTGCGTATTCTAGTGCTTTTTGAACAATGTTTTGAACATCTTGCGATTCTGGAATTGTAAATACTTCGCATCCAATTTCTTGTCCAAGTGTTTGAAGTTGTGAAATTGCAGCAGGTCGATAAACGTCACAAGCTACTAACAAAGGATTTTTACCCTCTTTTTTTAGTTTAACAGCAAGTTTAGCAGATGATGTTGTTTTACCTGAACCTTGCAACCCAAGCATCATGATTAAACTTGGATGTCCTGATAAGTTAAGAGGCTTTGATTCATGACCTAAAATTTCAACAAGTTCATCGTGAACAATTTTAACAAGCTGTTGAGAAGGATTAACTCCTTGTAAAACATTTTCACCTTCAGCTTTATCTTTGATTGATGATATAAAAGATTTTACAACTCTAAGGTTAACATCTGCTTCTAAAAGAGCACGTCTAATCTCACGAAGAGCATCTTGCATGTTGTCTTGTGTTAACTCTTGAGAGTGGGTTTTTGCAATTATATTTTGTAATTTTTCACTTAAACTGTCAAACATCTATATATCCCTTTGTAAATATTACTATGCCTTGATTTTAGCATGAATAATAAGTAAAAGTCTATAAGTTGGTTAACAGGGATTAAGGATATTAGTATTCCATTTTCCAGCCAGCATTGATAATTGTGTTCAAACAACCAGATGCATATGCGTATAGTGAGCCAGTATTAGCGTCATTACAAACATTTTTACTTGCAACAACAGTTGGGTCAGGACTGTTTGAACCGAAATCACTTAATGAACCATCTGATTTAATATCAATAGCAAATAAATCTCTTCCAACCATGTTTGGTGAAGCTGTTCCGTTTACGTCAACTAACAAGTGAACCATTTTATTTTCTGCATCCCATTTGCCACAGATTGCTGCACCATTTGTATTTTGGACACAGTATTCGGCATCAATAGCTTTTGTGCCTCCATTGTTGATTGATGTATAGGCATTTTCTCCTGTTCCAGCAATACATATTTGGGTTTTATTCCCAGATTTACAATTTCTTTTTGCAATTTTAAAATAATTGTTCAAAAATACTCCAACACCTTTTTCACAAATTCCTTTATTGGCATCAGTACAAGAGTTTGCGTTAGCAATTGTTGATTCATAGAAATTATCTACGTGTTGGTCGTTCATCATTGCTTGAACGCTATCGGCAATTTGGGCATAGGCTTTTTGAAGTTGAGCTGTATATAATCTACTTTTATAGTTTTTCATAACTCCAGGGACTGTCAAAACTGCGACAACTCCGACAATTCCTAGTGTGATTAAAACTTCTGATAGCGTAAAACCTTTTTTCATTATATGTCCTTTCAAATTAATAATTCATTACCCAATTGTCTTTCATTATACGAGCCAAACAACCATGACCGCCTTCATCGCCAGTTGGTTTGCTTCCATCTGGTTGACATTGTGTCCAACCTGTTGCTCCATATAAATCATTTGTGTCTGCATCAATAGTAAATCTAAACATATCACGTCCGCCAATATTTGGACCATCAGTTGAGTTTATATCAACAGTTACGTAGCATCTGCGTTTGGGTGCAGAATTGCTAGAAAAGCAATAAAGTCCTAGAGCTTCGCCACTTTTTAATGTTACTTTTGCGGCAGAACTTTCTATTGCTATTTGTTTTCCAATATCTGTATTTGTGAGAGATCTATATGTTGGATTGAATTTATTTGTTATTGTGTTATCTGCTGGTTTAACAACTTTAAAATATTTATTTAAAAATTCACCTTGTTTTTCTGTATTTGCAGTCGCTGTAAAATAAGGCGTTTGGCTAAAAGCAGTTACATTATAATCGCTACAAGCTTCTTCTATTGCGGAGTATATCATTCCATAAGTTTTTTTGAGTTGTGTTGTATATAATTTTTTGTGATAATCTTTCAAAAATCCTGGAATAACAAGTACTGCAATAACTCCAATAATCGCCATTGCTACAAGCAATTCACTAATAGTAAGACCTTTTCTCATACTCTTATAAATATCCTGTTTCTAGCTGTAAACTTATAAAACAATTATACAACTTTTTACACTTGTTTTCAAGTGGGAGATGTTTTCACTCTAAAACAAAAACAAGGATGAACAATTTGTTCATCCTTGCAATTTTGTCTATTTTGAAGTTAATTCAAAATTATGCTTTTGCTTCTTTGATTACAGCTTCTAGAGCTTCAAGAGCATCAGCAGGAAGTTTATCGATACCTGCTTTTTCTGTTTCTCTTGATTTTACGAAGTTGATTCTATCGTTCATACGAGCAACAAATTGTTCTGCATATTCTTTGTTAGCAAATGAAGCATCAAATCCTTCAACATCCATAATTTCGATGTCAGAGAAGTTTTCCCATTTGTGGAAGTTAGCAGTACCTTCAACGATTGATTCAATGATACCCAAAGTATGTTTTGGTTGAACTTTAGTACCCATAAATTCGCCAGTGTTCAAGATATAGCAATCAACACCTTCAGCAATTAATTCTTTAAATCTTTCGTAATCCATTGCTAGAGGGTAAACTCTGAATGGGTTAGCATAAGGTTCAACAACTAATGCGTTAGGGTCAACGCCTGCTGCTAATCTTTCAGCAGAAGAACGTTTTGTTGCAAGAGTTGCACCCATTGCAGAACCTAGTGAAGCTCCTGACAATTTCAATACAGGAGGAATTGTAGGGTCTTTCATTAACCAGAAAATAGCGTTGATAGGTTCGTTAATTCTGTCAACTCTGTTTGGTGACCATAATCTTGATTTAACAGCACGACCGTTACCGTTTCTAATATCTTCTGTTACAGAAACAACTTTTCCATCTGCAAGAGCAATTGCACCAGCGTTTTGTTGAGTCAAGATAAATTTGTTATCTTCGCAACCGATTGGATAATCTGCTGTTTTGTCAAAATATGCTGGTTCAAGAGCAATTGTGTATTTGTCTTTCATATTGATAACAAATGCGTCATCATGAAGAACTGTAATATTGTATTTGTTATTGTGTTTTGCGTGAGTAATTGTTGATTTACCTGAGCCAGATAGACCGAATACTGCAACTTGGAAAGATTTTCCGCCATCAAGGTTGTAACGTTTCATACCACCATGGCAAGAAGCAAATCCATTACGAGCTGCACAACCCCAAGCAAGAGTTAATGTACCTTTTTTATGTTCACCAAAGTATCTCATACCCAAGATACAAGCACAGTTGTGTTCTGGATCAAAGAATGTTAAACCATATGGAAAATCTGGGTGTGTCCAATCTGGATCAGAAAATACGAAAATATCGCCTTCTGGATATGGTTTAGAATCGGCGTACATATTTGCATATGCTTCGTTGATGTATTGGAAATTCAACATCCAAGAGTACATAATATTTTCAAAGCCTTCTGGAATTAATAAGTGAGCTTTTACCATGTAATCTTTATCCAAACCTACAACAACTTCTGTTCTATACATTAATTTATCACGTGTTTTGTAGATAGCTTCACGGATAATTGGTAACAAGTATTTCAAATCGCAGTTTGGTTCACCAACGATTTTTCTTGCTGCTGCACAACGTCCAACAACTGTACCATCGTTGAATAACAATTGATTAGCTCCTTGTGGCAAACCTAATTTCTCTGGTTTATATACAGGCATTCCAGTTAATTCAACTGTCCCTGGTGATGTTCTTGCTAATTTGTATGCTTCTGATACAGTTTTGATTTCTTCAACATTGTTGCCAAAGAATGGAGCTGTAATAGTTGCACGTGCTGCAGACATCATTTGTTTCAATTCTTCTGAATTGGTAAAAAATTCTTTTGTAGTCATAATTTACTCCCTTTCTACTACCAAATATAAAGTGTACAGAATACGTTAAAACCATTTACTGGTACAATAATACTATAAATTTTAAAACTATACAAGCAATTTGGTAAAAATTTTTTGAGTTTTTGTTGAAAATTTAGTTTCTCTTGTAACAAATTGCTTAAATCTGAAGCTTGACCTATAATTTTGTTATGAAAAAGTTTGACTTTTTTAATCAATATAGAGATCCAGTTATTGTTATTAGGGACTATGAGGAGGTTGTTTTTAAAAACAATACTTTTTGTCGTGTTTTTACTCAATTTGGGGATATAAGAAAATTTGCTCATAAAATGAATTTTGATTTTTGCCCTATGGATAGTGAAAATGTGGATTTGTACTCTCCAATTTTTCAGGCAATTGTGTCAAAGCAAAATTTCTTTGCAAGAGTTTCTTATACATCAGCGTTAGGAAGAACCTCATATTATGATATGACGGCTGTAAAAAGAGGGCTTTATACAATTATATTTTTGGTTGATGTGAGCTCAGATGTTTTTCTTAAAGATAATCAAAAAGAAAGTGAAATTTATAAAGATAAACTTCAAAAATTACAAGAGGAAAATGATGAATTGCAAAAAATTCGTCAAAAAGCACAATCTCAAGCTTTTAGAATTGCGTTAATTAATAAAGTATCAAACATCATAAGAGCATCAATGGATATTTCCATGATTTTGAATTCTGCGTTGAAAGAACTTGCGATAATGTTCGGGTGTTTTAAGGCTTATTATGCTTCGGCTTGTGAGGATGGTTTTTCTATAAAAGAGGTTTATGGAGAAAATCGTCATGCTAGAAATTTAAGTATTTCATTTGATGAACATGTAATGAATAAGTTAAATTCTGGGAATATTTCAATAAGTTATTCTCTATTAGAATATATTGGTGCAGAACCTTTTAAGCAGTCTGTTTTGAGAATTATTGTTCCTGTTTATCATTTGAATAAAATGATTGGTGTTTTGGTTTTATTGAGTTACCAAAAACGTGAGTTGAATGAAGAAATTGAGATTCTTGATGCTATTTCTTCTCAATTGGGTAACGCAATTATTAGGGCAGAACTTTATCAAAAGAATGCTAAAAACGTAAAGGATTTAAAAGCAGCTTTAAATGAATTGAAAGAAACCCAATTGCAGTTGATAAATTCTGAAAAAATGGCATCTTTAGGTCAACTTGTTGCGGGTGTTGCACATGAAATTAATACTCCTGTTGCATCTATAAAGTCTAATAATTCTATAATTTCAAAGCTTATTCCTCAAATAGAACAAGAGGATTTGAAAGACATGCTCAGTCAGATAAATTCAATTGATAAAGAGGCTATTGCGAGGATTAGTAATATTGTTGTTTCATTAAAGAAATTTGTAAGACTTGATGAAGCGGAATTGCAAGAGGCAAATATTAATAAAGAAATTGATTTAACTCTTGATTTGATTAGTCATGAAACCAAGAATAGAATTGAAATAGAAAAACATTATGGTGATATTCCTCCAATAAAATGTTATCCAAATATGCTTAATCAAGTTTTTACAAATATTTTAGTAAATGCGTGTCAGGCAATTACCGAGAAGGGTAAAATTATTATTACGACGGATTATAAAGATGGTGATTTAATTGTTAAAATTCAAGATAATGGACAAGGCATACCTAGAGAGAATTTGAACAAGATTTTTACTGTTGGTTATACTACAAAAGGTGTAGGGGTTGGTACTGGTTTGGGTTTAGCTATAAGTCAAAAGATAATTGATAAACATCGTGGCAAAATTCAAGTAAATAGCGAAGTTGGAGTAGGCACAGAATTTATTATTACTATCAAAGGGGAGTAATAATATGTTACGAAATGTAACATGAAAGATTTAATTATTCTTCAATTAGGATTATTTTTAGAAAAACAGTTATAAAAATTTTTAAAATAATTTATCTAATTGAGGAAAAGATATGAAAAATGTGTTATTATAGTAGTACAAGTTAATTAAGTGTCAGTATTACCCTTAATAAAATTTCTGACTATAACTTACAAGTAGTAGGAAAAAATAAAACGTAGTTTATGAATTGTAAACAAAATTAACAAATATATTATAAAAAAGGCAATAATATTCGCAAAAAATTTTTTATATAAAAGTAAGGTGTGAATATTTATTGTAGTGTCGGAGGAAAATAATGACAATTAGTGTGAACAGTAAGAAAAAACAAGTGAAAAAAACATTTGACGAGTTATTGAATGACTTAAGAACAAGTAATTCTGAAAAAGTTAGATACAATGCGGCTCGTGTTTTAGGTGAAATGGGCGACTCAAAAGCTGTTGAACCTTTAATTGATGTTTTAAAACACGACAAAAACGGTTCTGTAAGATTGTATGCAGCAAGAGCTTTGGGTGAATTAGGTGATTCAGCTGCAACAACTCACTTGATTGAATCTTTACGTGAAGATAGAAATGTTGACGTAAGAGTTCGTGCAGCACGTGCATTAGGTCGTTTAGGCGGTGCAATCGTTGTTGAACCACTTGTTGAAGCTTTGAACGATGAAAACCCTCAAGTTTGTATTACTGCAACTGATGCTTTAATTGAAATCGGTGATGTTGCAACTGATGCTTTGATTGATTCTTTGGATCACGAAAAAGTTAACGTAAGATGTGATGCAACAAGAGCTTTGGGTGAAATCGGTAACAAAAAAGCTGTTGATAAAATTATCAATATGTTATACGACGAATGGGTTAACGTAAGAATTTATGCAGTTACTTCATTAGGTAAATTGAACGATACAAAAGCTGTTCCTGCATTGATTGATGTTATGAAAAACCGTTCAGAAAACGAACTTGTTAGAGCTGGTGCAGCTGCTGCATTGGGCGTTTTGAGAGACCCAAGAGCATTGATGCCATTGAGAGAATTGATTATGGAAGCTGAAGAATTAGGTGAATTAGAAGATACAGCTTTGAAATCATTCAAAAAAATCATGGCAGCAAATTGGCAATCAATTCCTGGTGCAACTCCACAAAAGAAACCAGCAGGCACTTTTTAATAAGATTTAAGAACTGTTAGAATTTATAAAACCCTAAATTTGACAATGTGAAGGTCATTTTTAGGGTTTTATTTATATATCTTTAAATTCTTTTTATAAAAAGCAATTTTCCCTTAAATATTTTTTTATTATATATAGGGGATAATTATATGGGATTAGAAAAAATTGGAATAAATGCTGCAAAAAGCGGTGTGGCGTTTTTGAAATCTGGGTACAATAAATATTTATTGCAGGTAAAACGGCCTATTTTTCATGGGATTAATCCAACATTAACTTATCCTTTATCTGGCAAGACTTTTAACTTGCCTCGCTTTGGAACGGTTGAAATGGCACAAGCTAGGCAAATGAATAAAATTGCAACTAGAGAAATTAAAACTGCATCAATTCCTACTTTCTCAAAAGCTAGCCCAGAGGATTTAAAGCGGTTAACCTCTTCTGCGGTTGATGCAACGAGTTCTCGTGTTCGCTGGACAAATCCTAAAGATGGAAAGGTTTATAATTTATTGAAACAAGGTGAATCTCAAAAAGGAGATGTTATTGTCAGAATCCTTGACGAAGATGGGGCTTTTGTTAAAGAAGCAACTATAAAACCTAAAACTATTGGTATAATTGATTCTAGAGATCATGTTATTAATAATCCGACAAATATTCCCGAAATTGATGGTTTGACTCATATAAAAACCGTTGAGCTATTTGCAAAAAGGAACAATCCTTTTGCAAGATATAAAATTATAGATGCAAGTTATTCTTCGGATGTCTTTTCTGGATTAGATGATAATAAAATATTAAAGGCAATTAAGGATTTTCAAAAAGATGGCGGTATTGATTATCTAAATTGTTCTTTTGGGCATACTGTATTTTCTTCAGAAGTAGGCTTTGCTTTAGAATGTGGAAAACAGACTTCAGAGTTGGATAAATTGGCAACTAAAGGAGTAAGAGTCCTAAAAGCTTCTGGGAATGGTGAGTCTAATTTTTTGGTACAAAAGACATTTGAAGCTGAACTTCTGAATAGTTCTAAAATAGAAGGTGTTGGCTCTTTATCAAAAAATGGTAAAATTTCTTCATTCTCAGGATGTCGTTCTTCAAAATATACTCAGCATTATGAAAAAGGTGAATATCCTGTTACCCAAACACCAGAGGGTGTGAATATTACTGGTTTAACTGGGACTGATATAGTATTAGAGAAAAATCCTTTTGTTGGGAAAACGTTAGGTAGAATTAGACGTTTTATTTGGAGTATGCCTGAAGAAAGTGAGTTAATTCAAAAACATGGTTATGAGAAAGGAAAGAATTTATACAAAGAATTATCTGAAAAATATAAAAAGTATAACGCTTATCCAAACCAATTACATTTCCCGAATGCTAAATATGAAGGGGATACAGACGCAATAGCTGAATTATATATCCCTAAAAATATCAATATTTCAGGAACTTCTTTTTCTACACCTACTCGTGTAGCGAAATTAGCACTGAATGATATGATGGAAGGTATTTTGTAATAGGCATGCCCAGTTAGGCTATTTATAAAAATTTTTTACAATTCTTAATACCACTCAAAACCATGGAAAAGCATGTTATATCATGGTTTTCCATGGCTAATAATCTAAAGACCATGCAATAACATGGTTTTTCGGGATATTGACTTCTTAAAACCCTTGTTATTCCTTAAATACGGCCTCATGTTACAAAACTTCATAACAACATGTTCCGACCTTGAAAAAAAACTCTTATTTTCTATAATTATTATATGAAGTCGGAAGCCTTGATATTATGGCTTTAGGGGAGATATAAGAGTATATTTCTTGGGATATTGATTGATAAGATAGAAAAGTGGAGATTATATAAAATTGTTTAGAAGTAGGGATATGGGAAGAGCCGTTGCAGTTAGAAGATGGACTACAACAGCGTTAGAATGTTATAAAAGAGGATGCAACTGCGAAGGTTGTTTTTACAGAGATTTTTTTAGTGGCTCTTCGCAAAAATGTCAAATGAAAGCATCTGTTTTAGAGCTTGTTAGGGTTATTGGTACTCCAGATGTTGAATTGCCACAATTTTTAGCAGATGAATAGTTAATATACCCTTTAAAAATTATTAAATCTGTGCTATACTGACAAAGCAGTATTGAAAAATTGGAGGTTTTAAATGCACATTCATGTAAACGGAAGAAACATTGAAATTACAGAAGCTATTAAAGCTTACGTTAAAGAAAAAATTGGTAAAGTTGCAACTCGTTATGACCAAATTCAAGGAATTGACGTAGTGTTGTCTGTAATTAAAAATCCTGCTGCTGAAGGAAAACATATTGCAGAAGTTACTTGCAAAATGTCAACTGGTACTATCAGATGCGAAGAAGCTGCTGAATCAATGTATGCAAGTATCGATTTGTTAGCTGACAAGTTGGCTAGACAAATTACAAAATTCAAAGATAAAAATATTGGTTCTGACAAAGCTTCAATCCGTACAGATGTACAAAATGAAAAAGATGAAGAAGAAACAGTTGAAGTAAAGGCTATGGAAGACTAGTTTTTTATTCTTAAAAATATTTATAAAAAAGAGGAGATTTTTCTCCTCTTTTTTTGTGCAAAAAATTTTATTTAGGGATTTTGTATAGATATAAAAGATTATAAAGTGAAAATTATGCAGATAAATAATAACAATTCTATAACCTTTAATGGTCACTATATTATAAAAGGTGATATAAAATCGATTGAAAAATTTAGTAAACTTGTCCATGCTAATTATATAGATGATTCATACGGGTTTGTAAATTTGAAAAATCCTAATAAATTTTGGGGTTGGGAAGAGGAGGTTTTAATACCAAAATTTACTCATAATCAAGATTATGCTGAGAGTTTGCATGTAACAAATGATGATGCGGATATTGTAAGGGCTTACCGCCATAAAAAATTTGAAAAGGAAGAAAAATCTTCTGAAAAATATAAAGATATTTATGAATACACAAATGTCTTAGAACAAAAGCAGGTCGCAAAATTGAGTGAATATTTTAGGGCACAATTTGAAGGTATAAACAGTTTTTGTGATTTTATGATAGATAGATTTGTTGAAGGACGTAGGCATTTGGCAGAAGTCATGGGATATGACGTTGCAAATGATATTAAAACTATTCATGCAAAAGATGCAATTCAAGCTATAAAAGAAAACAAGTTTGATTTTGTAGAGGGTAAAATTTTAGAATAAAATTATACTAAGTCTGTTGAGATTTTATAAAGCAATTTTAATTTTTCTTCGTCATTTGCAATATGCGAAAGATTTTTATTTATTGCTGAAATATAATCTTCTTTGGTATTCAATTCTTGGAATGAAAATATCTGTGAAATATCTACATTGAGTGCATTTGCAATTTTTTCAATGGTTTCTGGTTGTGGGTAATTTCTTCCCGTTTCAATTTTGCTCAAACTTGTAATATCCATATTTATAAGTTCTGCAAGTGTTTCTTGAGTAATATTTGAATTTTTCCTCAAGGATTTAATTCTTTGTCCAAGTTTTATTTTTAGATTATTCATTTAGACCTCTAAAATATGATACAAGTTTTCTGAAGTAATAAAAATAGACTACTAATCATATAATATCTTGTATAATATGCCTATCTATCATATAATATTGACCGTTAGGCATAAAATTATGAGGTTATTTGATGTTTAGGCAATATTGTTCAAAATTAAAACTTGCTTTTACATTAGCAGAAGTTTTGATTACAATTGGTGTTATTGGGGTTGTTGCTGCAATTACTATTCCATCTTTAGTTACAAGTTATCAAAAGCGAATGACTGTAAATAGATTAAAAGGTTCTTATTCCAAATTGGCTCAAGCATTACGAGCAGCGAGTGATGATTATGGCCCAGTTGAAGAATGGGATTTGAGTGAAACGGGTGTAGCTTCTTATGATAAGGCAATTGCAACATTGGTACATGAAAGAATAATGCCGTATGCTAGAGTTATTGATGATTGTGGACAAAATTGTCCGCTTCGACGAAAGGTAAAAATATGTCGCCCTAATGGTATATGTACTTGGGGGCACCGTGATAGCGGTTATTATACAATTTATCTTGCCGATGGTTCTAGTTGGGAGTTTATGATTGATAATGATGGGCAAAATTTAATGTTTGTAAAAGTATATATTGACATAAATGGAAATGGAAAACCTAATATGTTTGGCAAGGATATTTTTACTGTTTTGTTGGATGATGGGGTTCGGTTATTAGGCTCTGATGTAAAATATAGTAGGAGCAGTTTATTAGGGAATTGCCGTACATGTTGCAGTAAGAATGCTGGAGATTATGCTGGAGATATGTGTGGTGGTTTAATTCAGCGTGATGGTTGGCAGATTATGCCAGATTATCCTTGGAAGTAGATTTTATATTCTAAATTGAAGAAGCGGAATTTGTAATCAAATTCCGCTTCTATTTTAATATCTTTACCAAATATTATTATGTATCAATATTTGTTGCATATACTGCGTGAGTTTCGATGAAATCTCTTCTTGGTTCAACCTTATCACCCATCAAGACATCGAACAATTGGTCACAAAGCATAGCATCTTCAATGTTAACCTTTAACAATGTTCTTGTTGCAGGATCCATTGTTGTTTCCCAAAGTTGTTGAGGCATCATTTCACCTAGACCTTTGAATCGTTGGATTTGTAAGCCTTTTTGTCCTCTATCATCAATTAGTTTTTGAAGTTTTTCAAATGAATTGATTTCATATTTTTCTGCATCTGTTTCTAATAACAATCCGTCTGATTCTTCAATCAAGAAATCACGAATAACTGGGTATGCGTTTTTCAATTTTTTGTATTCTGAACTCTTGATGATATTCGGGTTAAGAATAACATGTTCTTCTTCGTTTAAGTGAAGCATGAATGAATATTTTGCATTTTCTGCATTATATTTAACTTCAACTTTATAATTTTCTGCTTCTGAAATATTGTAATTTTTAGCGTGGTCAATCAAGTAATGATTCAAATAATCACAAATTTCATTCATTTTAGTTTGGTTGTCAAAATCTTCAAGTTTAATATCTGAACGAATCAATCCTCTCAAGAATACTGCTGGGTACAAGTTCAAGATAGGGTTGTTGTATGAACGATAAAATTCTGACATGTTTCTAATTAGTTCTAATAATTCATCACCTGTTTTAACATTTTTCTTATCTTTATCAGACAAGCTCAAGTTTTTAATACCACGTTCTTTCAACATTTTATCTAACACGTGTTCGTTAAATAAGTATTCAGAAGTTTTACCTTGCGTAACTTTGAATAGTGGCGGTTGAGCAATATAAACATAACCATTTTCGATTAATGGTCTTGCATATCTAAAGAAGAATGTTAACATCAATGTTCTAATGTGAGCTCCATCAACATCGGCATCGGTCATGATGATAATTTTGTGGTATCTCAATTTGTCAATTTCAACTTCCTCTTCGTTACGGCTGATTTTGATACCGAAAGCTTGAACCATTGATTGAATTTCGTTGTTGCCATAAATTCTATCAAGTCTAGCTTTTTCAACGTTAAGAATTTTACCTCTCAATGGCAAAATAGCTTGGAACATTCTGTTTCTACCTTGTTTAGCAGAACCACCAGCTGAATCTCCTTCGACTAAGAAGATTTCGCATTTTTCTGGTTCACGGTTTGAACAGTCTGCAAGTTTACCTGGAAGAGTTGAATTTTCAAGAACAGTTTTACGTCTTGTTAATTCTCTTGCTTTTCTTGCTGCTTCTCTTGCACGTTGTGCTTGAAGTGTTTTATCCAAGATTGTTTTTGCAATTTTAGGGTTAAATTCTAACCATTCTTGTAATTTATCTTTAACTGCATCTTGAACAGCCCCAAGTGCTTCTTGAGAACCTAATTTTTCTTTTGTTTGTCCTTCAAATTCAGGGTTAGGAATTTTAACAGAAACAATTGCTGTCAAACCTTCTCTAACGTCTTCACCAGAAAGGTTAGAATCTGAATCTTTTAGAATATTATTCTTTCTCGCATAGTCGTTGATAACACGAGTGATTGAGTTTCTAAAACCTGTTAAGTGTGTTCCACCTGAATGAGTGTTGATATTGTTTGCGAATGATAATACGCTTTCTTGGTATGAATCAGTGTATTGCATTGCAACTTCAACTTGTAAATCTCCAACTACTTTATCAATATAAATTGGTTTTTCGTTGATTACAGTTTTATTTTTGTTCAAAAATTCAACATAACTTCCGATACCACCTGCATAGTGGAAAGTTTCTGTTTCTTCTGAATCATGACGAGAGAAGATGATTTTCAAACCTTTATTTAAGAATGCCATTTCTCTCAATCTGTTTGCGATTACATCACAATCAATTTCTGTTGTTTCAGTAAAGATTTCTGGATCTGGCCACCAAGTTGTTTTTGTACCTGTTTTATCTGTTGGTTTTACTTTTTCAACAGGAGCAAGAGGTTCACCTCTCATATATTCTTGACGCCATACGTAACCATCTCTGGAAACTTCTACGATATATTTTTCAGATAATGCGTTTACAACTGAAGCACCAACACCGTGAAGACCGCCTGAAACTTTATAACCGCCATCGCCAAATTTTCCACCTGCGTGAAGTACTGTGTGAACAATTTCAAGAGCTGATTTTCCACTGTCTTCTTTAATATCAACAGGAATACCACGACCATTATCTTCAACAGTTACACTATTATCTTTGTGGATTGTTACATGAATATCTGTACAAAAACCAGCTAAAGATTCGTCGATTGAGTTATCTACAATTTCGTAAATACAGTGGTGCAACCCTCTTTGAGATGTTGAACCGATATACATCCCAGGTCTTACTCTTACGGCTTCCAAACCTTCCAAAACACGGATGTTACTTGCATCATATTGTTTTGTAGTATGAGTTTCAATTTGTTCATATTGAGCATCTATTTGCTCATTGATTTGTGCGTTTTCAGCTTCTTTAAGAGCTTCCAAGCCTTTATCATTTGTCATGTCTTGAGTGTTGTTATCTGACATATACTTCTCCCTAATCTATTCAAATGTAGTTATAGTATAGCACAAAAGTAGTTAAGTTAACAAATTGTTTACAATAAACGAAAGACTTGATACGTGTTTGTATATGATATAAAATAATTGTTGGCTGGTCTTTTATGAATACGGATGATAAAATTAAAAATCTACTAATTTTTTCTGGAACTCCAAGTGATAGTTCAGAAGATTTTGAATATGCTGAGTTTTTCAAAAATTTTGTTGGCAAGAAGATAATTTGTGGAGGTTCTACTGCAAGTTATATTTCAAGAGAATTGAAAATTCCTATCAAAATGCCGAATGCAAAGATGAGTATTGATGGTTTGCCTCCTAGTTTTGTTATGGACGGAGTAAATCTTGTCACAGAAGGTGTTTTAACTTTATCAAAAGCTGTCGAATATTTAAAATCTGGACAAGTTATAGGTATTGACAACCCAGCTGGGAAGTTGGTAGAATTTTTGATAGACAGTGATTTTATTAGTTTTGTTGTGGGAACAGGGCTAAATATGAATAAAATCAATGTTTTAAAGTTAAAATCAAGAAAAGAAATTATTGATGAAATTGTATTGATTTTGCAGAAAAAATATTCAAAAAAAGTTAGCGTACAGTATATCTAATAGCATAATAGGAAGGTAAAGATGGAAAAAGTCAACGTAAAAGTATGTTTAGGAACAACGTGTTTCATCATGGGTTCGGCTAATTTGCAAGAACTGATGGAAATTGTTCCTGAAAGATATGGTGATAAGGTTGATGTTTCTGGTGTTCCTTGTCTTGGTTTATGCTCTGCGGATTGGGAATTTTCAAATGCTCCATATGTAAAAGTTGCAGATGAAATTATCAAAGAAGCTACTGTAGAAAAAGTTTTAAGAGCAATTAATGAAAAATTAGAAAGTAATAATTAAGGAAAAGGAATAGGTATATGGCAGTAAATACTCCAAGACAAACTTCACATTTGAAACGTGAAATTTTAGTTAGGTTAATCAGAGCATATTTGAGTGAAAATTTTGAAGAAAATACAAGATTAATTCCTTATGATATGCGTCCAAAAGGCAGCGAAGTTCCATACCGTTGTTGTATTTATAAAGAACGTGCAGTTCTTAGAGATAGAGCAATTGCGGGGTTAGGAACATCTATTGAAGATACTGATGATAGTGTATTATTATCTGATATAGCTAAAAAAGCAGAAGAAAGAGTTCAACCAGAAGAACATCCTTTGACAGTTCTTACTACGGCTTGTAAAGGTTGTGTTCCTTCTAGAATTTTTGTAACTGACCTTTGTCAAGGTTGTGTTGCTAGACCTTGTGAAAGTGCTTGTAGATTGAAAGCAATCTCAGTTCACGATGGAAAATCACACATTGACCCAGAAAAATGTAAAAATTGTGGTATGTGTGCTCAAGTTTGTCCATATCAAGCAATCCAAAGAATTATTGTTCCTTGCGAAAATGCTTGTCCTGTTGGAGCAATTGCAAAAGATGATGATGGTCATGCAAGAATTGATTTTGACAAATGTATTTCTTGTGGAAGATGTGTTGCAGCATGTCCATTTGGTGCAGTTCACGAAAAAAGCCAAATTATTGACATCTTAAAACAAATCAAAGAAGGTAAAAAATTAGTTGCAATGGTTGCTCCTGCATTATTTGGTCAACTTCCTTGCACTCCAAAACAATTGAAACAAGCAATTCAATCTTTAGGGTTTGATGATGTTGTGGAAGTTGCTCAAGGTGCAGATATTACAACTAAAAAAGAAGCGGCAGAATTTAAAGAAAGAATGGAAAAAGGCGATGCCTTCATGACAACTTCTTGTTGTGCTGGTTACAATGAACTTGTTGATAAACATATTCCAGAGTTGAAACCATTCCGTTCAGAAACAAAAACTCCAGCTTATTATACTGCTGAAATAGTTAAAAAAGAAAATCCAGATGCAGTTACAGTGTTCTTTAGCCCTTGTGTAGCTAAGAAACGTGAAGCATTGCAAAACGCTAATATTGATTATGTTTTGAATTACGAAGAATTAGGAGCATGGTTTATTGCAATGAATGTTCAATTATCTGATTGTGGAGAATCTGAATTTAAGGTTGAATCTTCAGCAGAAGCAAGAAACTTTGCTGTTACAGGTGGAGTTGCAGGTGCAGTTAACGCTTTATTAGAAGAAGGCGAAAAAGCTACTCCTGTTGTAATTGATGGACTTGATAAACAAGCTGTTCGTGATTTGAAAAAGTATGCTAAAAATGGCAAATGCGATTTAGGTAACTTAATTGAAATCATGGCTTGTACTGGTGGTTGTTTGGGCGGTTCAAGTACTATCAATGCTTACAAACCAGCTTTGAAACAGTTGACTAATTATGTTAAAGAAAGTCCTGAAATTAAGGATGTTATCAAAGATTAATTTTGATGAAAATAGTATTAAGGGTTGAAGGGTTTAATATTCTTCAACCTTTTTATTCAATCATTTATATGATTACAATGTTTGAATTTTTATGGTATTTTTTTATTATGAGTAATACGTTAAAAATTATATTATTTGCAATATTTGCATTTGGGTTATTTTGTGTGGCTGTACTTGGCTTATCAAAGGTCAAAGTTGATGATTTTCATAAAGCTGCGGTTATTTTTGTGGTCGATTCATCTGCTTCAAATCAGAAGCGATTACCAGAACAGAAGAGAGCCATTAGGCAATTGTGTTCAATGCTTGATCCAGAGGATCAGATTAAAATTCTTCGGGTATCTCAAGATGCTTATATTATTTATGAAGGTTCTCCACAATCAAGTGCCGAAGTTAGAAAGTCAATGGAAAAATTTACACAATTTGACTCAAAAGAATATGGTACTGCTTATGGTTTGTCTTTGAAAAAAGCTTTTAATCACGCAATAAATATGCACAAAGAAGGTTATGTTCCATCTGTTGTTGTTATTGGTGATCTTGAAAATGAAGGTGATGTTTCAAAACAAATTAATTGGAATACTCTTCCTAGTGAAGTTGCTCAAGTTAAAAAACAAACTGGGCATTTCTCAATGATGTTTTTGTTTGCCGATCCAGAAAAATTGGATGTTGTTAAAGAAAGATTAACTCCAGTTTTAGGGGAAAAAGACCTAGTGATAGGTACTGAAGCAAATTCAAATAAAGCATTGAGAAACTTTTTAACTTCTATAGGTAGATAAGCATATACTGGAGATACGATGAGAGTTGTTATAGAACATTTTGAAAAATCCAAAGTTTTTGAAGATAAGCATAATATTACAATCGGAAGAGATGAATCTTCCGATTTTGTAATAAATAATCTTGCTGAAAATATTGAAATCAAGTTTATTTATAATGAAAAATTTAAAAACTATGTGTTGATAAATTCTTCTGGTTCTAGTGATGTTTTGGTTAACAATAGAAATTTTTCTAAAGTTCTAACTCCTGCCCATTTCTTTCTTGAAATAAAAGGGTTGAGTGGCAAAATTAATGTTGAAATTGACACTGAACAAAATCATCATTCAGAAGTTAAAAATAACCAAACACAATCTCAAAATATAGAACAAAATAACGCTGAGGGGGCTAATACAATGATAAAAACGATGTCATCAACAAACGCTAATGATATTTTTAATAATGATGTAGAAAAAAATAGAATTGCAATTATTAAAGAAATTGGATACAAAATAACAGAATTGAAGGGTTCTATTTGGTCTGCAAATATTACGAATTTACTTTTGAACGCATCCATCTTTATTTTGTCTGTTGTATGTTCGTTTGGTGTAACTAACTTTTTGTTAGGTCTAAAAATAGATAATTCTAGTTCTGTTTTGAACTTAACAACTAATGCAGGATTTTTGGTTGCAATTTCAGCAATCGTTCTTGCTGTTTCTTTGATTATGAAGCATGGTGTATATTCATTGCTTGATTTTAATAGTTCTAAAAAATATGGTGAAACTGATATTGCTCAAAAGTTTATTACAGGTGTTTCAGCAATATTTATGTTTGTAATTTATATAATCAATTTATTTTATTATAAAGAAATCCCTGGATTTTTCGGGGCATCATTCTTTATTTCATTGTTGTTTGCTGGTGCATTAGCTACTGTATGTGTTGCGAGTGGTTATTTCAAATTCCAATTGAAAAATTACAATCAACAATTGACAAATTGTGAATATAGAGAAGATTTTGAAAATGTTATGAAACGTTATCGTTCAATGATTAACACTTTTGTCAATCAATTGAGCCAAAATAGAATTGCTACTGTAAGAGGTAGCCTTTTAAACAACCAATTAAAGATGATTGTAGAAGTGTTTATTGGTTTGTTAACAGCACCATTCTTGGCTTATGGTGTTTCTAACACTTTGGCTAGTTGTTTCCCAGAAGCTGCGAGCTGGGTTAGAGTTTCTGGTTTAAGATTTAGTCCAATATTTTTGGTACTTGCAACATTTTTGATTATTTTTGCGTTCTTCTCATTTGTAAGAGCATTTACTATTTCTAAACAAATTAAAGGTTCAGAAATTATTAAATTTGATGGTTTTCATGATTATAACAGCCATGGTGTAACTGTTTATGGTTTAGATTCTATGCACAGTTTAGGTAAAGAAAAAAATACTGTAATGTTTATTGCTTGTTTCATTATTTTAATTGAGTTTACAATGAACGTTTCATACTTCATTACAGAAATTGGTGGTGATATTCAAGGTATGTTCTTGAGTTTTGTTACAGCTCTTGTTCCTACTGCTTTGTTGATTGCAGAAACTCACCTTTTGAGTTCAACAATGTGTAAAATCAATAACTACAATGAATTGTTGTCAATGTTAGATTAGTACAAATTATGAATAAAAAGAATTTTTTAATAGTTGGAATAGTTTTGTTTGTTTTGTTGACGCTTATTGCAATGTCAATGGATGTTTCTCAGCGTAAAAAAGTTTCATTTACAAATCAGAATTTGGCTTTGAATAATGAAAATCCAAATATTGAAAACAAAACTACAAATGTAAATTCTACTAATTCAAAATTTTCTAATAAAAATATCTCAACAGATAATACTGGAGTAAATCTTCAAGGGACTGGCATGAAGTTAAGTGGCTCAAAGGTTAAATCTGAAAGAACAGATATAGATTTTGAACCGTTTGACAATCAAAATACAAATTATAGTAGTCAAAATACATCAAGTGATAATCAAAGTAATTATTATAAAAGTTTTGATGATTTCAAAAATCGTAAACAACGTTTAGAAAATGCAAGAAATCAGATTAACAATGCTTCTCCAAGGTCGAATAATCAAAGAACCTCAAGATATGTAGTAAAAAATATTGACTGGAGTACTTGGAAAAGTGAATTTATCAATAAGATTTTAGATGAGAGTATGAGTATTACATCATTGGATGATTATGGGGTTGGAACTTGGTTTTACTATTCTTTTGTTGTAACTTCCGATGGTGCAATAAAAAATGTAATAGTGACTTCGCCATATCTAAGTGATGAGGATAAGCAAAGGATAAAGAATCTGATTAAAAGTAATGAATATCAAGACATCACGATATTCCCAGCAAATTCAAGAAGAGTTACATCAAAAGTTGATGCAGTTGTAATGCTAGGTAATAGTGAAAAGAAATCAAACCCATCAGATTTTAACGATATAGAACGTATTAAAATGTCATTGCCTTAATAGGTTAATAAATTTATAAGTTGGTTAAATTAATTCCCTCGCTCTATGGGCGAGGGGGCTATTAATCTAGTTGGTGTAATACAATATAATAGAACAGTCATTCTGAGCGAAGCGAAGTATCTCTGACTAATACGAACTGATAAATCTCTCATCCTACCCTTCTCATAAAGGAGAGGGAACACGACATTTCCCTTATCCCTTTCAGTAAAAATTTGTCCACTAAATATAGGATATTATTAGGATATATTTAAGTTATTATATAACTATGGATATTTCTAACCCACAAGAAGAAGATAAAGATTTAAAGTCTGTCGGTTTAGAGTTAATGTTTATGACTCCTGAAAAATGTAATTCCGAGGACGGTATTACTGCGGTTGAACTTGCAAAACGAGTAAATCTTCCTGTGGAGATTGTGAAAAAAAAGTTAAATATTTTAAAAGAGAAAGATATTGTCAGGGTTAAAGGCATAAATCCAAAATATTGGAAGTTTAATGAATATAATTTTCAAAGAATGGATGAAGATGATGAAACTTATATGCTTTTGTGCAGTTTTGATGATGTTGATTTTGACAAATATTTTTCGTATTAAAATTGAAAATTTTTGTATAAATTTAAAATCAAGTATGTTATTATAAAAAAGAGAACTACACTACAAGGAGCGAATATGGCATCAAGTACGAACCAATTGTTAAAACCAGTAACTACCAAAAGAAATTCGGCTGGAAATATTGAAATAGGCGGATGTGATGCTGTTGAATTGGTTCAAAAATATGATACTCCTTTGTATGTGATTGATGAAGCTACTTTACGTTCAATTTGCAAAGATTATAAAAAAGCTTTTGAAAAATATCCAAAAACTCATATGATGTATGCTTCAAAAGCTCTTTGTACAAGTGCTATTTCAAAAATTTTAGATGATGAAGGCTTTGGATTTGACACTGTTTCAGGTGGCGAAATTTACACTGTTTATAAATCTGGTGTCGATATGAGCCATGTTTTGTTTAATGGTAGTAATAAATCTTATGATGAATTAAGCCTAGCACTTGATTTAGGTGTAGGAAGAATTTCTGTTGATAATTTCTTTGAATTAGCTTTGCTTAACGAAATTGCTCAAAGTAAAGGTTCTATTGTTGATATTCTTTTGAGAATAACTCCAGGAATTGAATGTCATACTCATGAATATATTCAGACTGGTCATTTAGATTCTAAATTTGGTTTTGATTTAACTCAAATTGATGAAGCGGTGGAATTGATTGTAAATGAGTATAAGAATATTAGATTACATGGACTTCATGCACATATAGGTTCGCAAATTTTTGAAACAAGTATTTATCCAGATGAGATTGAAATTTTAGTAAGAGAAATTGCAAGATTGGATGAAAAATTTGGGCTAAAACTTGATGAAATCAATATTGGTGGGGGATTAGGTGTAAAATATACCGAAAAAGATGTTCCTCCTTCCACTTATGAAATTGGAGAGCTTATTGTAGATAAATTGCACGAAGTTGTAGAAAAGTATAATATAGAACCTCCAACTGTATTTTTGGAACCTGGTAGAAGTATTATTTCAACTTCTGGTGTAACTTTATATACGATTGGCAGCTCAAAACAAGTTCCGAAGGGTAGAAAATATATTGCAATTGATGGTGGTATGGCAGATAATCCTCGCCCATCAATGTACCAAGCTGAGTATTTGGCTGAAATTGCAAATAAAAAAGAAGATGAAAGTTTGGAAAAAGTAACTGTTGCTGGAAGATTTTGTGAATCTGGTGATATTTTGATTAAAGAAATTGAATTGCCAAATCCAGAAGAAGGAGATGTTCTTTGCGTTTATAATACTGGAGCTTATAATTATTCAATGGCTTCAAATTATAATCGTGTTCAAAAACCTGCGATGGTACTTGTAAATGATTCTCAATCTGATATTATTGTAAAGAGAGAATCTTTGGATGATATAATTTCGCACGATGTAATTCCTGATAGGATGAAAAAATGATAAACAATTTATTTTCAATATTTCAAAATTTTATTAACTCTTGGCCTTTATATTTGAAGGATACTTTGGGCTGGAAAAATATTTTTGAAGTATTGATAATTGTTTCTATATTAATGGTTTTTTACCAAAAATTTATTCGCAATACGCATTCTGAAAAGTTTGTAAAAGGTGCAATTGTTTTGGTATTTATGTGGATAATAAGCGAACTTTTAATTGCTTTAGATTTGACAATTATTGGTGGATTTTTAAAATCTATCGTTATTTTTGTTGCGTTAAGTTTGATTGTAATTTTCCAACCAGAACTTCGTAGATTTTTGGGTTATTTAGGGCAAATTGATTTCTTCAAAAAACTTTTCTATAACGAAAAGAAAACTGTTGATAATAAATCAATTGACGTAATAAAAGAAATTATTGAAGCTGTAAAATATTTGTCAAAATCTCATACGGGAGCGTTAATCGTGTTCCAAAAAGATTTGAGCAATACTTATCACGATGTTGGAACAATTCTGAATGCGGATGTATCTACTGAGTTGTTATTGACAATTTTTCACATAAACACTCCACTTCATGATGGGGCGGTTGTAATCAATGGTTCTAAAATTATATCAGCAGGGGTTTTGTTACCTTTGACTGATGATCCAAAGCTTAGCTGGAAATATGGAACTCGTCATAGAGCAGCGATTGGAATGACTGAATCTAGTAATGCAGCTTGCTTGGTTGTGTCAGAAGAAACTGGTGATGTTTCAGTGACAATGGATGGGACTTTGAAAAAGTATGATGATATTCCAACATTAAAAGCTGATTTGGAAAATATTCTTGGTTATAAAAAAACTGAAGATGAAGTAAAGAAGCCAATTTTTAATTTGGAAAAACTTATTACATTAAAGAAAAATGAGAAATAATATGGAAAAAAGTGCAGAAGTTTCGAAATTCTCAAAATTTATGAAATGGGTTAAAAATCTTTTATTTTTAACTATTGGTGCAATTATTACGGCTTTTGCATTAGAATCTTTTTTAGTTCCAAATAATATCATTGATGGCGGAGTAATCGGTATTTCAATGATTGTGAGCCATATTACAAAATTGAATTTAGGGTTGCTAATTTTAATTATTAACACTCCATTTATTATTATGGCCTTCAAGAAAATGGGAGCGAAGTTTGTTGTTCAGACGGTGTATGCAAACATTATCTTGGCGGTGTTTTTGAATTTATTCCATCATTATAAAGTTACTGGAGATTTGCTTTTATCAACAGTTTTTGGTGGAATAATATTAGGTTTTGGTGTTGGTGTGATTTTAAAACACGAAGGCTCTTTAGATGGAACTGAAATGCTTTCACTCGTTGTAGCGAGAAGATTTGGCTGTTCAGTTGGAGAATTTATTATGGGGATAAATGTTTTCATTTATCTTGCTGCGGGTAAAGTTTTCAGCTGGGAAAGTGCAATGTATTCCATTATGACATATTTTATTGCATCAAAAGTTATTGATATGGTTATGGAAGGTTTGAATAGTTCTAAATCTGTTAGAATTATTAGTGATGAAGCTACTGCTATTGGACAAGCCTTGATTGAAAAATTGGATATTAGTGTTACTTATTTGCAAGGTATAGGTGGATATACTGGTCAAGATAAGGATTTAATATATTGTGTTATTTCTCGTCTTGAACTTCCTAAAATGCTTGATATAATTAAAGAAATTGATTCTAACGCCTTTGTTTCAGTTGTTGATGTTCACGAAGTATATGGCGGAAGATTTAAAAAATAATCGGTTGATAAAATTTAACATATAGACAATTCTCGCAAAATATAATATACTTGGGTAAGTTAGATTGACTCAACTATATAAAAATAAAAGAAGAGATAGAGGATAATAAAATGGCAAAACATAGTGATACAGTTCCGATAGAAGTAACAATTTTAACCGCTGACCATGATATTAAGGGTGTGGTTCACGTATCAAAATATACAAATACAAATAGAGAACTAACTGACCTTTTGAATGACAGAGAAAGAAGATTTTTGGCTGTTACGAATGCAGAAATTTATCCTCGTGTTGGTAATCAATCTCCTCGAAGATATAACTTCTTAGAAATTCATATGGATTATGTTCTTATGGTTCACCCAACAACTCAAGCAGTGTTCAAGGATTCTGGAAAAACACAAGAAGATATTTCAAGATTTAGAGAACTTCGTTTGAAATTGAACCAAACAAAACCATTCTAAGTTTTGAAAAAGTTTAACATAACAAAAGCGTTCTAGACAAATTCTAGAACGCTTTTGTTGTACGTTATAGTTTTACAAGATTCAAAAACGGTGGAAAGTTTTGCTTTCCACCGTCTGTACTTAATTACTTAACTGTAAGTTTTTTAACAGAGTCTTTTGTTTCATACAATTTTGGAGCTTCAATTTTCAAAACTCCGTGTTCAAGTTTAGCTTCTGTTTTTTCAATATTAATTTCTTGAGGAAGATAAACAGATCTAGCAAATTCACCATATTTGAATTCTGATTTTTTGAAGAATTTGTTATCTTCTTTCTTTTCTTCTTCTTTTTTAGCTCTGATAGTGATGTAATTTTTTTCAACATCAATATCAAGGTCTTCTTTTTTTACGCCAGGCAATTCAGCTCTTATGTCATATTCTTTATCTTTGTCTGTAACTTCGACAGGCATTGATAATTTGTCCATATCTTCTTCGTATCCATAATCTGGATAATAATTGTCAAAATGTCTGTTTAAAATAGAACTAATTTCATCGTTTACTGATTTAATAAAATTATCAGGTGCTTTCTTTAATAAAAATCTCATAATACACTCCTTTCGATTTCCTTTAGTACCTACTTATTAACTACACTTATATTATTTATCTATTTTGCATAAAACCCTTCTTTTTTAACCAAAAATTAACAATCTTAAAAATCTCTTCGGAGGCTTTTATTTTCGGGGTTTTGTTGTGCTAGAATATTGATATGATAATAGATTTAATTAAATCTGTATTTTATGAATTTTTATCATATTTTGTTCCAGAAAGAATGACATATGAAATTACTGGGAGTTGTAAAAAATGTGGCAAATGCTGTAATTATATGTACAGTGTTGACACTTATACTGAAGAAGAATTTAAGATTATGCAAAATATTTTCCCAACATATAAAAGATTTTATATAAAAGGGAAGGATGAATTTGGGAATTTAATTTTTGCGTGTAAACTTGTCACTCCAGATGGATTATGCTCTGATTATAAAAACCGCCCACGAATGTGTAGAAAATATCCAGTCAAGCGAATTTCTTATCCTGCAAAATTACACGATGGTTGTGGGTATAAAGTTAATATCAAACGTTTTGAAGATTATTTAAAAAAGTAGAATTTTTAGAACTGAAAATCTTCGTCATTAACTTCTCTTAAAAAATTTGTCCAGCTATTGTAATATTCTGCAAGAGCGTAGGTATAGCCGACAATGATAGATTTGTAAGATTGTTTCATTACAATTAGAGCAGTAATATCAGATTTTCCGTGTTCGTAAGATTTTTTAGATATATCAATAAGCTTGCCAGAACTTACCAAAATTTTTGATTCGTAATATTTAAGATTTTCACCTGCGGTTAGAAATTTTTCGTACGCTGATTTAATATCTTTTTCAGCCTTATTTTGTACAGAATTATATTTCAATTCAGCTTGTTGAAGTTTAAGAGTTGCATTTTTGATTTCTGGAGAATAATTGTAAAAAAGTGGAATATTTACTATGCTTCCTCCGAGATATCCTCCGCTATTAAATCTTCTATCGTCTGTGTGTAGTGGCATTTGGTAGGCATATCCCCCGACTATTTCAAGGTCAGGGATTTTTTGACGAGCTATAACTGTTAAGTTCTTTTCTGCAACATCTATTTCTTGTTTTGCAATTTGTATATCATATCTGTTTGCTAGAGCTTTTTCTTTTATTTGTGCAAATTCTGGGAAATTTGTATTTGGTGAAGGGGTTTGCATTTCCGCAAAATTGTTTTCTTCTGCAAAAATATTATCTGTACTATCGTAAGTTATACCGTTTGGGTCATTTATAATTTTGTTGAAATCAAGAAGAGCACTTTTAACGTTAACTTTTGCAGTGTTAACTTGTGTAATCATTTGATTGAGTGCAATTTCTGCTTGAATGATATCTATTTCTGGCACGGAATGAGTTGCGGTTCTTTTTTGTGCAATTGTTAATAATTCTTTTTGCAAAACTTCTTGCTGTTCTAGGGTCTCAAGAATTGATTTTGTTGCTACAAGGTTTATGTATGCTTCTCTGACATCCATTTTTAGGTCAAATTTTGTGTAACCAACGTTTTTTTCTACAAGTTTGAGATTAGATTCTGCCAAGTTTTTTCGTGCTTTTCTCTTGGCAATTTCTACTGTTTGGCTCAAGCCTAATTGTCTTGGTTCAGTCCAGCCAGAAGCTCCAAAGTTGTAGAATGCATCAAATGATGGATTTTGCAATCTGTTTGCTGCTTTTATGTTGTTCTTTGCGATAGTAATATCAATTTGTGCAGCTTGTAAATCAATATTATTATTGATTGCAGAGTTCATAGCCTCTTCAAGGTCAACTTTTTTGACATCTTCAATTGCAAAGGTTGCACTTTGACATAAAAACATTAATAAAATTATTAGAATCTTTTTCATATCAAAATTTATTATATCATGTATTATCCTATATTTGTATGTGTAAATATTTTCTAATTAAGATTATAATCTCCCTATGAGCAATATATTTAAAAATATAAAATATTATCTTCTTTCATTGAAAGAAAAGAATTTGAGAGAAAAATTAAAAAATACTACAAAAACTAGTTTCTCTAATAAAACTTCTAAAACTATTATTGGTTCAGGCAGTAATCTTACGTTGAATTCTGAAACTAAAAAGTTGATTGAATCAGTTAGAGAAAATGTTTCTGCAATAGTTAAACAGGTTGATTGCAATCCAGAAAAACTTTTGGAGTATATAAAAGCTGCAAATACTCCAGTCTATAAGATAAATAATGCAGATAAAATTTTAGCATTGCTAAAAGAAGAAGAAGGTTTAATTACTGAACAGCGTGGACTTCGGGCATTATATCTTTCGATTTGTGTAGGCCGAGGGTTTAGTTTAAAAACCCCACCAATGTTTGTAATGCGAGAAGGTGTAATTGATAAATATTACATGTTACATCATTTTTACCGTTGGTATTCATTGAAATCAGACCTTCCAGGTTTTGAATATGAAGTTCAGCAGAAGTTCAAACGATTTTTGATTGATAATTCTCCATCTGCAATTAGAAAATTCTCAATGGAAGATATAATTTCTCTAAAAGAAGCTATTGCTCGAGATCAGGAAGCAACAGATTTCGTATTGAAATATACAAAATCCGTAGATGGTTCAAAAAATGTTCTTGATAAAATCAAGAATGAAGGCGGAGCATCGGTGTAGGCTAAAAAGTCTATATGCTAATATGTTGAAAATTCTATAAGTTGGTTATTGTCGCCGTGGCAACGCCGACCTACATTTTTTGAGGTAATAGGGAATAAGGAAATAGGGGATAAGGTTGTTACATTTTACTTACTCCTCTCCTTGGGAGAGGTTAGGGAGAGGGTTTGATTGAATAAAAGTTATGTAGGTCGGGTTTACTAAGACGATATTGAAAATTATTCTATTATAACCATTTTTTCTACCAATCTATCCAATTATAATATTGTGTATTCGGGCTATAATTGTAAAGAAATAAAAAGTGAAAATTATTTCCACTTTACAAAATAAATATTGTTTGTTATAATCAAGCATGTAAAAAGATAAAATTCACACAGAGAAAGGTGGTTAAATATGAAATATGTATGTACAGTTTGTGGTTGGTCAACAGAATCAGATAAAGCTCCAGAAAAATGCCCTTTATGTGGAGCAACAACATTTAAAGAAATATCAGGCGGAGAAAAAGTTTACGCTTGTGAACATAATGTAGGCGATGGAAAAGTTGAAGATGCTGAAATCATGGAAGGTTTGAGAGCAAACTTCAACGGTGAATGTACAGAAGTTGGTATGTACCTTGCAATGGCAAGAGTTGCTGAAAGAGAAGGATATCCAGAAGTTGCTGAAGCTTATAAAAGATATGCTTTTGAAGAAGCAGAACACGCAGCTAAATTTGCTGAATTATTAGGTGAAGTTGTAACAAATTCAACTAAGAAAAACCTTGAAATGAGAGCAGATGCTGAACAAGGTGCTTGCGAAGGTAAATTGGCTATCGCTAAAAGAGCTAAAGAATTAGGCTATGATGCAATTCACGATACCGTTCACGAAATGGCTAAAGACGAAGCTCGTCACGGTAGAGGTTTTGACGGTCTTTTAAAAAGATATTTTAACTAATTTGTTTTAAATATCTAATAATTTTGAAAACTTGGCGGAATGGGTTAACCTTTTCGTCAAGTTTTTTGTTTGTTCCTAATCATTAAGTTGGTTGATTAATTCTAAAGATAAATGTAAGATAAGAGTACAATTAAGAGGGAGAATGATATGGAAAATAATGTTGAAACAAACAAAAATTCATGGAAGAGTGCATCTATTATAATTTTGGTTGTAATAGGGTTTGTACTTTCTATTGAACTTGCAAAAATATATTATAGTGCAAATTTTGACCAATATGCTTTGCCAAGTTTTTGTTCTATAAGTGATTTTGTGGATTGTGATGGTGTTGCAAAGACAACTGAATCACAGTTCTTAGGTGTTCCTCTAGCTTATTGGGGAATTTTCTTGTACTCATTTATTTTATTGTTGATGGGTGTAGATAAATTGAAAAATATTAAACTTTTCAAATTTATGGAAGTGTTTAAAAATAAATATCATTATATTGCATCATTAGGACTTATTTCATTTGTAATTTCTATGATTTTACTATGTGTAAGTTTATTTGGTATAAAAAAATTATGCTTGTTATGTGCTTGTACATATGTATTAGATTTGTTGATAGGTTTGGTTGCAGTTGTAGGAATTAAAGGTTCATTCTTTGGTGCAATAAAACAAAGTTTCTTAGATTTTATGGAAGCATTAAAGCCTATTCCATATAGAGTTGCTTTTGTTGTTGTAATGGTTTGTGCTTGCGGATTTTTAGGATGGACTTATACAAGTGCAAAATTCTCTCCAGCATTGAGTTTCAGTAGAGAATATTTAAAATTTACAAAACCTATCCCAGAAAATATTGCTCCAAAAGGCAATGTGTTGGGTAGTGATGCCAAAGATGCAGTTGTTTTAGAAATTTATTCAGACTATAAATGCCCAATGTGTTCTGCTTGTAACCATATGTTGGCTCAAATTGTTAAAGAATACAAAAACTTGAGGATTGAACATCACGCAATGCCTCTTGATACTCAATGTAATAAATATTTGGAACAAGAATTTCACCATGGCTCTTGTATAATGGCTCAGTATTCCGAAGCAGCTCAAATGCAAGGTAAATTCTGGGAAGTAAATACTTTATTTTTCGATAAAAAACCAACTACAGAAGATGAAGTTCTTGATGTTCTAGAAAATTCTGGTTTAAATCTTGATATGGACAAGATGAAAAAAGATGCTCATAGTACAGAAGTTAGAGATATGATTAATAAAGATATTGATTACGCTGTTGCAAATAAACAAATTGGTACTCCATCATTAAAAATGGGTGACGAATTTGAAATGGGTATCAAAGGTTACCACGAATTGAAAAAATGGGTTGAAAAAAATGGAGCAGAACCTTCAAACAAATTGTTCAAATAAAAAGATTTTACTGCATGCTTGTTGCGGTATATGTTCAGGTTATCCCATATCTTATTTACAGGATATGGGATATTCTGTTGTAGTTTATTTTTACAATCCGAACATTTTTCCTCTTGAAGAGTATGAAAGACGTTTAGAAGCAGAAAAGACTTTATGTTCTCATTTTAGGTGTGAACTTATTGTTGGAGAATATGAGCCAGAGGTTTATTATGATTATGTCGCAGGGTTAGAAAATGAGCCAGAAAAAGGCAAAAGATGCGATAAATGTTTTGAACTTCGACTTCGAAAATCCGCAGAGCTTGCAAAATTGATGGGGATAAATGAATTTACGACATCAATGGTAATAAGTCCGCACAAAAATTATGAAAAATTAACTGCAATAGGGAATTCTATTGCAGAAGAGTTCGGTCTAACTTATAATTCAACAAATTTTAGGAAATCGAACGGGTTTTTGAAAACCAATAATATTTCAAAATCTTTAAACTTATATCGACAAAACTACTGTGGTTGTAAATTTGCAATGCGAAATTCGTAATATCATTCATTTGGATTATGACGTGTAAAGAATAATATCATATAATATCCTTGACATAGAAGGTAAAATTATTAAAAAATTTCTAAAAGAGGATAAGATAATGAAGAAGAAAATCGGGTTATTATTAGCAACAGTTATGGTTTTGAATACCGCAATTGCATCAACTGCGTATGGTTGGACAAATCCATTGAAAAACTATAATTTATACGAAGATACTCACCCGTCTAGTAATGATGAAAGTGCGATGGAACGTGATAACGTTATGAGTGAATATTATTCAAATTCACTTACAGGGCAAGATAGTACTGATTATGTTCCAGCGACTGTTCCTAGTTATGGTTCTGAAAGTGAATCTAAGCAGGTTGAAGTTCCGCAAAGACGTAACGACTACTTGAGAGAATCTTCTAGAAAAGTATATTCAACTGGTCAACCAGGGTGGTTGTCAGAACCTTCTTTTTATTCAAATCCTACTTTAGCAAGCATAAAGACTAAATATCACAAGAGTAATTTTGCTGGATGCTTACAAGAATGTATTTCATATGTAAAACTTCATCCATCTGATACATTAGGATATTATTACTTGGCAATGTGTTATGCAAAAGTGAGCGATAAAGAAAATGCAATCAGAGCATACGAAAAAGTTATTGCTTTGAATGACAATCCAATGATTGTGAAATATGCTACAAACGGTCGTAACTGTGTAATGGGTTCTGATGATGCAAAATGTTATCAAGATGTAAACGTTCCAGAACTTATTTATCCATATGCTGATGTTGCAGAAAGTGTTGCTGATTTGACACCAATCGACCCACAAACATTGGTTAATAGAAATCTTACTCAATTACAATCAAAATTATCTCCAGTTGAAAAGAAAGAAGAAGATAATAACAATCCAAATGCAAAAGATAAAGATAAAAAGAAAATCAATTTACCATTTGGTCAACAAGATGCGAAGTTGGATGCTTTCATAAATGCTCCATACGGAAACGGTTTGTCTCCTGATTTGAACAAACAATACCAACAACTTCAATTGAAAAAGATTCAACAAAATCTTAACAATGAACAATCAACAACAGATGATTCAAATGTTTTGAAAAATATTCACAACTTTGACAATCATAAAACTGATTCAGGAGAAATAAAACTTGCTTATGCAACACAAAATGAGATGGAAAGTTATACTAAAAGTCCTGAATATATTCAGTCACAAAAAGAGTTAGAAGAGTTGAGAGTTTTGTTTGGCAATGACAATTCTTCAAAATCATCAGATGATGAAATGATGAATATGTTGCTGACTGGAAATGGTAAAAACTTGCCACCTGAAGTTATTCAAGCTATGATGCAAAAATCTATGATGACAGATTTTACTTTATAGATAACAATAAAATAAGATAAAGATTTATGACAGTTGAATATGAACAGATAAAAGAGAAATTTTTATCAGGTAAGCTCGATGGGTGTGAAACATTCTTTGAAAAGAACGGGTTTTATACTGAAGCTGGTTACTGTTATATAATCTTGGATGAATTGGAAAAAGCCCGAGATATGTTCAATCGGGCTTTAATTTCTGATATACGAGCTCATTGGGGGCTGATATTGTTACAAATGTTGGGCGGGAAAGTTACTTTGAACCCAACTTATTTTGAAATAAGAAATTTTTTAGAATTAGATTTGAGTATTTTTATTAGATATTACAAAGCTGGTTATATCAATGAAATTCTTAAATTCGCAGATTTTATGGCATATTATAATCCTGAATGTTACAAATATATAGGAAGAGTTTTTTGGGCAAATAATTTTATTCCAGCTGCGATGTTCTTTTTGCGAAAGGCAAAAGATAAATATTACAATGATCCAGAATTGCACTATTTGATTGCATATATTGCCTATCATAATGAGAATGATTTGAAACAATCAGAAAAATCATTAAAAACTTGTTTGGAGATATTACCTAAATATGCTCCAGCAGAGGCTTTATTAAGGGTAATAAAAAATAAAAATTGATAAATTTGTAATCTGATTTTTATAGCATGTTTAGTTAGATTTGCATAGCCAAATTGATACTTGACTAAACCTCCATCATGTAAACCATTTTTAACATGTCCCTTGCAAAAATGTATTTTTGGGATAGAATTGGGATATATAAGTGACAAAAACTAGCTAGAAAAGGAAAATAAATCATGGCAAAACATTGTGAAATATGCGGAAAAGCTCCAATTAAAGCAGCTAAATTGACTTTCTCTCACAAACAAATCGTTCATACTCAAGAACCTAACTTGCAATCAGTTAAGGCTGTTGTAAACGGTACTACAAAAAGAATTAGAGTATGTACTTCTTGTTTAAAAGCAGGTAAAGTTCAAAAAGCTTCTGTATAATAGAGTTTTTTACAATTAAAGATTAAAAAAGAGAATTACTTCGGTAGTTCTCTTTTTATTTACGTAGTTTTGTAAACTCTTCTAGTAGTTGTTAGATTTTGTGGTAAGATACTACTAAAAAAAAGGAGCTTAGAATTATGTATTATCAAGGATTAATTAACAGATATAGAGAGTTTTTACCAGTTGATGATTCAACACCAGTAGTTACACTTAACGAAGGTAATACCCCTTTAATTAAAGCGGATAACTTAGCAAAAAAGATTGGTGTTGATGCAGAAATTTATTTAAAATTTGAAGGTTGTAATCCTACTGGTAGTTTTAAAGACCGTGGTATGACAATGGCTGTAACAAAGGCAAAAGAATCTGGTTCTGGGGCTATTATCTGTGCTTCTACTGGTAATACTTCTGCTTCTGCGGCTGCATATGGTGCAAAAGCGGGTTTAAAAACTTATGTTTTAATTCCTGATGGATACATTGCATTAGGAAAATTATCTCAAGCTATGATGTATGGAGCTGATATAATTGCAATTCAAGGGAATTTTGATAAAGCGTTAGAGATGGTTAGAGAAATTTCTGACAAATATCCAATTACGTTGGTTAACTCTGTTAACCCATATAGAATTGAAGGGCAAAAAACTGGGGCATTTGAAATTTGTGAAGCATTGGGTCAAGCTCCAGATTATCACTTTATTCCAGTTGGTAATGCTGGTAACATCACAGCTTATTGGAAAGGTTATAAAGAATGGCACAAATTAGGTAAAATTAAGGAATTACCTAAGATGATGGGATTTGAAGCAGAAGGAGCTGCTGCAATTGTTAAGGGTGAAAGAATTATGAATCCAGAAACTGTTGCGACTGCTATTCGTATTGGAAACCCTGCAAGTTGGAAGTTTGCTGAAGCTGCGAGAGATGAAAGTAACGGTATGATTAATTACGTTACTGATGAAGAAATTTTGAAGGCATATAAGTTGATTGCTTCATGTGAAGGTGTTTTAGCAGAACCTGCGTCTGCTGCATCTGTTGCTGGTCTTATAAAGGTTAAAGATACTGTTAAATCTGGTTCTAAGATTGTATGTATCTTGACTGGTAATGGTTTAAAAGATCCAGATAATGCGATTAAATATGCTAATGACGAAGTTAAAAAGACATCTGCTGATATGACTGATATCCTTCGTGCTATGAATATTTAATGAAGTCTATAAGTAGATAAGTTTATAGGTTTATAAGTTAGTAGCTGTCGGCGTGGCAACGCCGACCTACTTTTTTTAGGCAACATGGAACAAGGGAAATAGGTTAATAAGAGTTCTCTCCAAGGGAGAGAGAGAAATTGTCTTTGAATAAAATGCGAAAAGATACAATTTCGAGAGAGGGTTTTTCTTGTTTCCAATCGACCCCTCTCCCTTAATCCCTTTCCCTAGGAGAGGGAAATAATTGTTCCCTTCTCCTTGGGGAGAAGGTTAGGATGAGGGGTTAAACCTAACGAGTTTAAATTTGATATGCTTTCCTTCGCTTAGTATGACGAATGTGTAAGATATTGTACATCATTCCCTCCCCAAGGGGGGAGGGCTAGGGAGAGGGGTCTGTTCACTTTTTCTTTTTTAATTCGATGAAAAAAGAATTAAAACCCTCACCCCTACCCCCTCTCCCTTTAAAAAGGGCGAGG
>ERZ779865.14-NODE-14-length-182854-cov-33.909119_pt1 | contig 182854 bp, 179 predicted proteins | sample MGYA00433088_ERZ779865 | MGnify/ENA primary metagenome ERZ779865 (study PRJEB29588, sample SAMEA2151703) | human gut metagenome | biome: human gut; feature: human-associated habitat; material: faeces | place: Denmark | collected 2008/2010 ... | reverse complement strand
TTTCCCTTTTTCCTATTGATTTTCCAACGACTCGTTAAACAGTCGTTTTTCTTTTTTTAGGGGTATTTAGGAAGTTTAATCCACCCTATTCACATGTTCCATTTTTTAAGATATAATCAATATATGAATGATATTTTAAATAAAATTAAGGGAACAGTTGTCGTTTCAGTTCAAGCAATGCCATCAGAACCGTTGTACCAAGAAGAATGTATCAACGCAATGATGAAATCTGTTGTTACAGGCGGAGCAGGAGCATTAAGAGTTGCAGGAGCAAGAGATGTAAAAAATGCGAAAAAACTTTTCAATATTCCTGTCATTGGGTTAACAAAACCAAATGTTATTCCACAAAATTGGAAAGAAATTGTTTACATCACACCGACAATCAAAGAAGTTATTGAACTTGTTAACGCTGGGGCTGATATTATTGCAACAGATGGAACTCAAAGAAAACGCCCTAATGGAGAGAAGTTAACAGATTTAATAAAATACATTCATATAAACAAAAAACTTGCAATGGCAGATATTGCAACACTTGAAGATGGGTTAAAAGCAAAAGAAGCTGGAGCAGATATTTTATCAACAACTCTTGCTGGATACACTTTAGAATCAGCAAATTCCCCAGCGAATGAACCTGATTTTGAACTTTTAAAACAGCTTGTAGAACAAACAAATTTACCAGTTGTATTAGAAGGAAGAATTTGGGAACCAGAACAAGTTGATAAAGCCTTTGAACTTGGAGCTCATTGCGTTGTTATTGGGTCTGCAATTACTAGACCACAACTTATAACTAAAAGATTCGTATTCAGAAAAACAAAATAATTATATTTTTAGGGTAATAGAGGAGTTAGTAATGAAAAAAGCACTTGCATTAGATGTTGGCGGAACAAAAATTTATAATGCAATAATCAACGAAAACGGAGAAATTATTAGTGAAATAGAAAAACACTCAACTCCGAAAACCTATGAAGAAATCAAGCAAGTTTTCAGAGAAATAATCAAAAAACACGAAAAAGATGTTGACGTTATCGCTTTTTCAACTTGTGGAGCGGTAAATAACGAAAATACACAAATAATTGGTTCGACTGGCAATATTGCAAAAGGGTATCCAAATATGCCATTTAGAGAACTTTCAACAAAGCCTGTTTTTGTTGAAAACGATGCAAATTGTGCAGCTTGGGCTGAACACGAAATTGGCTCATCTAAAAATTGTGCAAACAGTATTATGTTGACTTTAGGAACAGGTGTTGGTGGAGGTTTCATAGTAAACAATCAACTACTAAAAGGGAAAAATGGTGCAGCTGGAGAAGTTCATTTTAAAATGTATTCAGACAAAAGAAGAAAATGCACTTGTGGCTCTTGGGATTGTTTTGAAATCTATACATCTGGAACAGGGTTAAGAATTACAGCTCAAGAAATGCTGAATAACCCAGAAGTAACAACCTATGACGTTATAGATGGAGTCAATGCAGGTAATTCAAAAATGTTAGAAGTTTATCATAGATGGGAAGATGATATAACTAACGGAATTATTGGATTAGCAAACATTTTTGACCCAGATTGTGTTGTTTTATCAGGTTCTATGGCTCAGTTTGTCGAAACCGAAAAAATCGAGCAAAATGTAAATAAAGAAATCGTAACCACACCTACAAGAGTAGTTAAAGGCTCTGCGGGGAACTATTCAGGAATGATTGGGGCAGCTCTCTTAGCCTTTGAAAAAGGGGTAGTTTAATGGGGAAATCAAAAGCTAGGATATTCAGAAAAGGTATCAATGACCAAATACCAAGAATTAGCCGTGCTGATGCTATTTCTGAAACAGTTAAACACCTTGAAACAAAAAATATAAATGATGCCAAAAACCTCATCACAATGTTTGGATTATCAGCAGAAGAAATTTTAGAAGCTGGTGGGAGTTACGAAGCTGTAATTGCAATAAAAAACATCCTTAATCAAGGTTAATAATGTTAAAAAAATTATTTCAAAAAACTATATTTTGGCTAAAAGCAGCAAGGCTTTATTCTGCACCAATAACACTGCTTAGCTGGCTTGTAATATTTGTTTTCGCTCTAAAACAGGGCGGAAATATTTTAGCAGGAATAATTTCACTCTTTGGAATAAGCCTCGTTCACCTTGCAACAAACCTTATTGATGATTATATTGATTATAAAGATTTGCAAAAAGACGACAAATTCATAACCGCAGGCAGAGATTGCAAATGTGCATACATCCGCTCAGGAGAAGCTACAACGAAAGATTTACGCAACGTTATTTTAATCTTTCTATCCATTGCTGCATTTTGCGGAGGAATATTATTTTTCATGTCTGGATTTGCAGTATTTTGGCTGGCACTAATTGCTCTTTTTATTGCTCTAAGCTATCCGCATTTATCAAGTAGGGGGTTAGGCGAAATAGCAGTAACCATTGCATATGGGCCATTGATGTTTGAAGGAGTTTTTTATGTTATGACCAAAAACTTCTCACTAGATGCATTTATACTATCCATGATTTGTGTAATGTTTGTAAACACCATTTTATATTCCCATATGCTTATGGACTATGACGGAGATAAAAATGCAAATAAAACAACTCTTTGCACAAAATTTAAAAATAAAGATAACGCATTAAAATTGATATTATTTTTCTATGGATTTAGTTATATTTTATTAGGATTTTATATTTATAAAACAGGAAATTATTTATACCTGCTAAACTATATTACAATTCCACTTGTTATCGATTTGTATAACATGCTAAAACAATATAACCAAAACCCAAAGAGTTTACCCAAAGTTCAATTTTGGCATCAACCTCTAGAAAACTGGGATAAGGTCAAAACAACTTCTAATGCCCCATTTTACTTAAGGTTTTTCTTTGCAAGAAACATTTCAACAATTTTCATGCTTTTGACATGTGTTGCGATAATTGCTCATTAAAAAATTTTATTCTATTTTAAATTTTTATAATTTTCTTTTGTACCTTGCGACAACTCGATTTTACCCTTTGAATCAAAGTAAAATTGACAAGCAGAATTATTTACATATATATAACAATTTTGCTCATTTATGTCGCATTCTCCCAACTTACGTATTTTAAAATTTGACCCAATATGATTTATTATTGCATGAATTTCAGGGAAAAAGTCATTACTATTGGCAGGTACTAATACTGATGGATTTGTAATTAAAACAGTAATAAAATCCTCGTTACTAAAACCATTACCATACTTACTATAAACTTCCCTATAAGTATCCATTAGAATTTGACAATTTTGTTGCTTTAGTTCATTTTTCACAATATTTGCTTGTTGTTGCTTTTTGGCAGCCTTTAAAGATAAAAACCTACTTATACCTAAGTAAATAGAAAAAACAATTAAAAAAACTAATATCGCAATTTTATTCCATTTATTATTTCTTTCAACTACCAATTCTATATCTTCATTTCTTTTAGTTGCATTTTTTAGAACCCATTTATTTGCTCTAAATCCTACAAATATAGAGAAAACAAGTAACCCAACAAGGAAAAGTTTCCAAGCGTAATAACCCCACATCATTGCAATCACAAAACTTCCTAAATTCTCACTAGGTCCAAAAATAATTATCAAAAAGAAACCCGCAACATACAGAAAAAGAGGAATAGCGACCGCTAATAGAGCAAACATTGTAAAGTATTCTACTTGGCAATTATTCTTGAAAGACCAAATAAATCCAAGAAAAGCAGCACCCAAATTAAATATTCCAAGTTTTTTATCTTTTTCCATGTGAAAATTATAGCATGAAATAAGAATGGCTAAAACGCAATCCGATAAATAAGCATGGTTTTGGCATGGACTTTACTTCTGGAATTACAAATATTAAGAAATGTTAACTTAAATTATCATGCTACAAGCCAATAAAATCAACTGTTTTCAAATTTATATATAATTCCTCAATACAAAAATAGCACTTTTTTATATACAAAATCCTTTATATATATGTAAGCGATTAGAAAACCACATGAGAAAAAAGGAGAATATATGGCGAGAGTATTAATTTCAATGCCTGAGGAATTTTTGAACAGAATTGACCAAGTTGCAGATGGAGAAAATCGTTCAAGAAGTGAATTAATTAGAGAGGCACTAAGGACTTACATTTACAAACAAAAAATCAAAGAATCAACAGGAGCGTTGCAAAATGCTAACTTGTTAGAGTCATTGTTGAGTTAATCTGCGGTAAGGAAAAAGGCGAAAGATTTGGGAAACTTTTATAGAAGCCCTTGAGGAATCAAGTGCTTCTATATTTTTGTATATTCATTTTTGTAACTCTTTTTATATTTGTTATATAATAAATCTGGATGAAATTATTAAAACCCAGAGGAAAATGGAAATGCAATTAGAATTTTTATACTCAAAAATACATAGAGCAACAGTTACAGATGCAAACCTTAACTATGTTGGCTCAATTACTATTGATGAAACACTTTTAAAAGCTGCAAATATTAGAGAATGGCAAAAAGTTGAAATCCTTGATGTTAACAATGGCGAAAGATTCCAAACTTACGTAATTAAAGGAAAAGCTGATTCTGGTCAAATTTGCTTAAACGGAGCAGCCGCAAGAAAAGTTCAACCTGGAGATAAAGTTATCATCGTAACTTACGGTCAATTTGAAGAAAAAGAATTAGAAAACTTCAAACCAACAATCATTATTGTTGATGAAAACAATAAAATTATCGAAAAGAAATAAATGTAAAGATATTTTACATTTCAGATTTTATAAAAAAGGACCTTGAATTAGTAACAGTAAATAATTCGGTTCTTTTTTTTATACAAAAAATCAAATAAACATTTAATTATTAGAAAAATAATCAATAAAAATTTTCCAAATTGTTTTACTCTAAAAACCTCTTTACATAATCTTTACACCGAAAAACTTGACCAAATCAGAAAAATTTTTTATTCTTGTAAAGTAATCTTTATTTAAATAAGAATAGATTTGAAAGACAGAAAAGAGGTATTATGACAGATTTCAAACACATGAGATTAGACGGTAAACAATTTACCAAAGACGAAATTAAATCTCTTATTAAAGAATACAACATCAGATTTATCAAACTTCAATTCGTTGATATCAATGGACAAGTTAAAAATATGTCTGTACCATCACAACAAATTGACAAAGTTTTAAATAACGAAATTATGTTAGATGGTTCTTCTATTAAAGGTTTCAGAAGCATTGAAACATCTGATATGTTCTTCCACCCAGACATCAATAGTTTTCAAATCTTGCCTTGGAGAAATAAAGAAGGTATTAACGCAGCAAGATTGATTTGTGACATTTATAACGCTGACGGAACACCATTTGAAGGTTGTCCAAGATGTAACTTAAAAAGAGTAATGGAAACTGCTGAAAAAATGGGATTTTCAATGAACGTAGGTCCAGAAGCAGAATTTTTCTTATTCTCTAAAGATAAAGAAGGTAACGTAACAACAGACACTCAAGATAGTGCGGGATATTATGATGTTGGACCTGAAGACTTAGGCGAAGATGTTAGATCTGATATTGTTTTAACATTACAAGAAATGGGTTTTGACATTGAAGCTTCTCACCACGAAGTAGCTGATGGTCAACACGAAATCGATTTTAGATACGCCGATATTTTGACAGCAGCTGATAACGTTACAACTTTCAGAGTTGCAGTTAAAGCAGTTGCAGCTCAACACCACCTACACGCAACATTTATGCCAAAACCAATCTTCGGAATAAATGGTTCTGGTATGCACTGTAACATATCATTATTTAAAGATGGCAAAAACGCATTCTTTGATGAAAAAGCTGAATATCAACTATCTGAAACTGCAAAATACGCAGTTGGGGGTATATTGAAACACGTAAAAAGCATCACTGCAATTACTAACCCTGTTGTAAACAGCTACAAACGACTTGTTCCAGGATACGAAGCACCTGTTTACTTGGCTTGGTCTTTAGCAAACAGAAGTGCATTAGTTCGAGTTCCTGCAAAACGTGGAATTTCAACTCGTGTAGAATTGAGATCTCCAGACCCATCTTGCAACCCATATTTGGCATTTGCTGCAATCTTAGAAGCAGCTCTAGATGGTATCAGAAACAAAATTGATCCACCAGCTCCTGTTGAAAGCAATATCTACAAATTAACAACAAAAGAACGTAAAAAACAAAGAATTGATTCTCTTCCAGGAAGCTTGTATGAAGCTCTAGAACAAATGGATAAATCACTTGTTGCAAGAGCGGCGTTGGGTGATCACATCTTCTCAGAATTTATGACTGCGAAGAAAAAAGAATGGGATTCATTCAGAACATATGTTTCTCAATGGGAACTTGATAAATACTTAGAAAGATACTAATTTAATTTCAAATCTATAAATTATTACAGAGCCTCAATATGAGGCTCTTTTTTTATCTCAAACTAAGCCACTTGGGTTAAGTAAGATGACCTAATTTACAGATTTGGGAAAATATGATATATTAGAACAATCGGTTAAGACTCACACCCGAGAGAATAAAAACTCTTAAAAGTCACAAACTTTTCGATGGTAAAGTTGTTTGCCGATATGTTTTGAGGAATGTTATGCCTATAAATTTTCTAAGGCAGCAATTTTCATATCCTTAAAATCAGGAGTTCTGCCTGTCCAGATTTGTTCTGCGGCAAGAGCTTGGTGAATGAACATATCAACTCCATTGATTGTTCTGTATCCATATTTTTGAGCAAGTTTGAGCAGAATCGTCTTTTTAGGGTTGTAAATAACATCATATACAACCGCTCCTTGTTTCAAAGTTCTTAGCTCATTTTCTTCAACAGGAGTAAAATCAGCCGCACGACCAAGCATTCCAATCGGAGTGGTGTTTACAAGTAAATCAATATCTGACAAATCACGAATTCTTTCAATTTGATAAGTATTAAACTCAACATTCGGGAATGTTTTACGCAAATAATTCACTAATTCTAAACTATTTGGAACATTTCGAGTGAAAAGCTTTATTTCCTTCATTTGAGCTTGTGCAAGAGCAGTTATTGCAGCACGAGCAGCTCCACCAGTACCTAAAACACCCGCAACCTTACCACACAATGTCACATCTTCGGGAATTGCATTTCTAAACCCAAGAACATCGGTATTGTAACCTCTCATTTCTCTGGTTTGAGGGTCAATAACAACTGTATTTACTGCATTCACTATATCAGCAGAAGCATCAACTGAATCCAAAAACATAGTTATTGGTAACTTCAAAGGAATTGTGACATTAAAGCCTCTATAACCTTGTGATTTGAAAAATTTAACCCTATCTACAAGTGTTTCTGGAGGTGTTTCTAAAATTTCATAACTTGCCTTCAAACCTAAACTTTTAAACCCAGCCTCGTGAATAAAACTAGATAAAGAATGTCCCAAAGGATAACCAATCAAAGCATACTTTCTAGTTGGAGCATTCACGGCATCAGCCTCATAAGTTTGATTTGTCACAGACTGAGAGAAGGCTGGAACTTGTTCATTTACTACATTTGGTCTAAAAAACGAACTATTTACTGAAACATCAAAACTATTTGAAAAAGATTGAGATGAATATGCTTCAGGAGAAGTTTGTTCTAAATTGTTCTGCGGGTTTTCTGGTTCTTGAACAGAAGAACTTGAAAAAGATGAAGAAGAAGGCTGGTCATCCCAAGAATTTGAGGGTTCAACTACTCCATAAGACGACTGACCATATGTTTGTTGGCTATAAGAAGGTTGTTCGTAAGATGGCTGAACGGGTTGTTCGTAAGATGGTTGAACAGGTTGTTCGTAAGATGGTTGAGATTGCTGTTCGACTGTTTCAGAATAATTATTATTTGAATAAGTCGTAGTCCAAGTATTCTCAGATTGAGTAGGATTTGATTCAAAAGCTTGAGCGGATTCGTTTGAAGCTTGCTCAATAGGAGAAGAAGTCATATTTTCCTCTTCTTCCATTTGTTTTTTTAATTCAGTTAGGGTAATATTTATACCCTTAGCCTTCATTTCCTTGTATCTTGCCAACAACTCTTTACTTACAGCCATAAATCAAGCTCCTTCGTTATTCTTGCACTTGTTCTGGTTCTTTTTTATAACCGCATTTCATGTTTGAACAAGCAATAACATCACCTTTTTTAAGAACTTTTTTGACCAAAAGACTTCCACAAGTTGGACATTTTTCACCAGTTGGCTCATTCCAAAGAACAAAGTCACAATCTGGATATTTATCACAACCGTAGAATACCGTTCCTCGTTTTGATTTTCGTTCAACAATCGTACCTTTTCCACATTTTGGACAAGTTACACCAGTTGATTTTCTATAAGGTTTACGATGTTTACACTCTGGATTTGTGCATTCCATATATTTGCCATATGGTCCAAGTTTGAATACCATATCAGAACCACATTTTTCACATTTTTCTTCACAAACCTCTTTTGGTTTATCCGCAACTTCGCCAGATTGCTCTTCTTCCATCTCCTGCATTACATTCAAAGACATTGTCGTCTTACAATCAGGATAACCCGAACAACCCAAGAATTGAGAGCCTGTTTTACTCGTTCTTAATAGCATTGGCTTTCCGCAGTTTGGACACTTAATTTTTGTTTCAATATTAACTTTCTGTGCTGTTTTCATCACAGAATTAACATTTTCGATAAAAGGTTTGTAAAAATCTTCTAACACGACATTCCAAATAGCTTGTTTTTCCGCAATTTTATCCAACTTTTCTTCCATGCCAGCAGTGAATTGATAATCCATAATGTTAGGGAATTGCGAAACTAACTGTTTGCAAACAGTTTTACCCAAAAGCGTAGGATAAAGAGCCTTACTTTGATTTTTTTCTACGTATTTTCGAGTTTGAATAACCGTAATAATAGTAGCATAAGTTGATGGACGACCAATACCTTTATCCTCCAAAGCCTTGATTAATGAAGCTTCATTATATCTTGGAGGTGGTTGAGTAAAGTGTTGTTTTGGATTAACTTTTTGGCAAGCAACTAAATCACCTTTTTCCAAATCAGGAATTTTTGCATCCACAGATTCATTATTCCCTTCATTTCCATCGTCTTCTGTGTCATTGTAGAGCTTTAAAAAGCCGTCAAACATAATTTTACTTGTTCCAGCTTTCAACGTATAATCGCCAGAATTAATTTCAATAGTTTTGTTTGCAACTTCAGCAGGAGCCATTTGAGATGACATAAATTTTTCCCAAATAAGCTTATACAATTTGTATTGATCATTATCCAAATATTGTTTGATACTTTCTGGAGTTTTATCTGGATAAGAAGGTCTTATTGCTTCGTGAGCATCTTGTACATTTTGTTTACCTTTAACATAGACATTCGCTTTTTCTGGGTAATATTTTTCTCCATAATTTTGAAGGATAAAATCATGAGCCATATCTCTAGCATCATCAGAAACACGAACACTATCAGTTCTCATATATGTAATAAGACCGACAGGAGCTCCATCAATTTCTACCCCTTCATAAAGCTTTTGAGCAATTTGCATTGTACGAGATGCTCCAAATCCATATTTCGTACTTGCGGCACGTTGCATTGTAGAAGTAATAAACGGAGCTGTTGGTTTTCTTTTAGTTGTTTTCTTCGTAACTTTTTCTACCGTAAAATTGGTTGATGGATTTGTTAAAAATTCAACAATTTTATCTGCATCTTCTTTTGTTTTAATACTTTTTTCAACAGATTTGCCCTTAATTTTAGATAACTCAGCTTCAAACTGCTTTCCTTCTTTATCCATCAAAGTATGAATAGTCCAATACTCTTGAGGAACAAATGCTTCAATTTCTTCTTCTCTTTCACAAACCATTCTAAGAGCAACAGACTGAACTCTACCAGCTGACAAATTTCGATTTCCAATTTGCTTCCACAAAACAGGACTCAATTTGAAACCTACAAGTTTATCAAGAATTTGACGAGTTTGTTGTGCTTGAACCATCTCCATATCAATAGAACGTGGATTTTCAATAGAATGTTTTACGGCTTTTGGCGTAATTTCGTTAAAAACAACTCTAAAGATTTTATCATCAGGCACTTTCAAAACTTGGCGAACATGCCATGCAATAGCTTCTCCCTCACGGTCGGGGTCGGCTGCGAGATATATTTTATCCATTTTCTTAGCCAAATCATTTAATTTGGTTACGACTTTTTGTTTTCCTGGAATAATTTCAAATTTAGGAATAAAATGATTTTCAACATCAAAACCTAAATTTTGAGTTGCAGGGTCTTTTGTTGGCAAATTTCTAATATGCCCCATACTCGCTTCAATTGTATAACCATCACCCAAAATTTTCTTGATAGTTTTTGATTTTGCTGGTGATTCGACTATTACTAACGCTTTTTCTTTCTTCTTACTTGCCGTTGCCATTTATTTATTAACCTTCTTTTGAAACTTCTTCTTTATTTTCTTTATATTGAATTGATTCTTGCTTTTTACCTCTAGTAAATAATAATACTAAAGAAATAAGAAACTGAGCTATTTTGAAATCACTATATACCTTACTCAACGGTAATATAATTAAACCGATTATTAAAGCACAAATAATTGCAGGCTTTTTCTTTCCAAGAATATCCCATAACCTTTTTGCCATTAAAACAATATTAATCACTAATATGAATAAAAACAAAAATAATAAGGAACCATATGAAAACACCTTGAAAATTTCGCCATCTGGTAATGCCGTCGTACCAATAAGGATAGAGTATAAAAACAATAAAGCAAAAATTACCATGAGAATATTAATTTTAAAATATGGTAATCTACTCATTGGTTTATCAATGATAAATAAAGTATTTGAAATTTTCTCTAACTTTTCCAACAACATACTCTAAACCTTCTTATATCTATCCCCATTATACTGTTTTATTATCCCCTTAAGCTCCATTGTTGTCAAGTTCATAAGCAAATCATCCAACTTCAGCCCAGTCAAAGATAACAATTCATCTACTCCCTTTTCTTCAATTTGAAGATTGTCAAAAATCTTTTCTTCATCTGGAGTCAACATAGGTAGTGTTAATTGTTGTTGAGGATTTTCTCTTTTTATTTCCCAATTCAAAGCATTCAAAATATCTTCACTCTCAGTAACAATTGTTGCACCATTTTTGAGGAGTTTATAAATTCCTTCAGTATTTGGATTAGAAATCTCTCCAGGAATACACATCAATTCCCTTCCCTGTTCTAGAGTTAAATTTGCAGTAATCAAAGCTCCACTTCTTAATGAGGCTTCTGCAACAAGAGTTCCATAAGAAAGCCCTGACACAATTCTATTACGCTGAGGAAATCTGAATTTCATTGGCTCAAATGTTGGGTAATATTCACTCACCACAGCACCATAACCATTTTCAATATTTTGGTATAAAGTTTTATTGCTCGTCGGGTAAATATAATCAAACCCACTAGCAATTACACCTATTGTTTTTAAATTATTTTCAATTGCTGCGGTATGAGCAACAGTATCTATTCCAGAAGCCAAACCAGAAACAACACAAATATCAGTATTGCCAAGTCCAGAAATTATTTTCTTTAAGTTATCCCTTGCATAAGTACTAGCTTTCCTTGAACCAACAACCGCAAGAGTTTTTTCTAAATTACACTCAAATAATTTGCCCTTGTAATACAAAACAGCTGGAGGATTTTCAATATTTTTCAACATTTTTGGATAATTTTCATCCTCAAGAGTTAAAAAGTTCACCCCACGAGTTTCAACATTTGTATAAGTTCTATCTATATCAACTTTATCACGATACTTTAGAAAATTTTCGGCTTTTTTAACACTCAAACCCTCAATATTTTTTAATTCGTTTAAATCAGCGTTGAATGCAAGCTCAATATTACCAAAGTAATTAAATAATCTTTGGATAAATTTACTGTCTATTTGTTCTATCGAAGAAAACGCAATCCAATACTTATTCTTCATTTGCCCCAATTTTCTTTTTTATAGAAGCTATCAAAGCATTAACTTTTGTTTTTTCTTCTTCTGGAATATCAAAATTCATATAGTCTTCCAAATATTCAACAGCATCTTCATAATCCCCTCTTGCCATAAATAATATCGCAACTTTTTTATAAGGGATAGAAAACTTATTATTTGTTGCAATTGCCTTTAAAAAGTTTGAAATAGCTTTATCAATCTCATCATTTGCTTGATAAGCTTCTGCAAGATAGTAATAAATCCATTCATTATCTTGTTTAAACTCAAGAACATTTTCTAAATTTTCAATCGCAGAATCATAATTACCTAAATCAAAATAGACTCTTGCCAAATCATAATATGCATCAAAGTTTTCAGGTTGTTGATCAAGTATAAATTCAAGCTCATCCACCGCCAAATCTCTTTTTGCATCTTCAATATAAAATCTAGCCAAATAATGTCTGAAAATTAAATCATCAGGCAACATATCGATTGCATAAGACAAAATATTTATACCTTCGCCTAATCTATGTTGTTTGTAATAAATATCTACCAAATTGATATAACATTGAGGAATCTTAGGATTTAACTCTATACACTTTAGGTAATTTTTCTCAGCTTTTTCATCATCACCTAAATTTGCATAGCAAAGTCCTAAATTGTTATAAATTTCTGCATTGCTTGGTTCTACTTCCAAAATAGAAGTAAACAAATCAATAGCACCATTCCAATCTTTTTTCTTGAAACATTCAATAGCTTTATCTAATTTTTCTTTCATAATCTCTATAACCCTAATGTCATATTATCATCTGAACCAGAACCAATATTTTTAATTACAGTTCTAGTATTACCTTGAGCATCAAAACTCTTAGGCTTCATTGTCATTTTAATTCTATCAGCAAAAATTGTTCTCACGCCTTGTGAGATACTTGAACGACCAGTAAAATAAGCTTCATTTGGTTTTGATGAACCAGCTGTTGAATATAATGTAACTTTTGGACCAGCGGCATAATAATCTTGGTACCAAATCCTTACATTTCCACTAGCATTAAAAATTGAACGTTTTTGATTATATTCTTGGTAAGCAGATTTTAATACAAGTTTTGAACCATCATCCATTATCGCATTTGACGTCGTATGACCATAAGCTGTCAAATTACCAGAAGCTGCTTCATAAACAAATCTATCAGCAAAAGATTCATTGTTTTCTTGTTTTACCCTTGCATTACCCGTCAAAACAAGACGTTTCAAATCTCCATTTTTATCAGTGGTAATTTGTGCAGAATTTGAATACGTTTCAATTTCTTTATAGAACATTGTAACCGAACCAGTTGCAGTCATTACCCCTGTTTTTGTATCATATTCTTGAGCATCTGCGTTAATAACAACAATCGGTTTTTTACCCTCAAACACTATTGATTGAGTATCTCCCTCGGCTCTAATAACCTTCGTAATTAGAGATACTTTTAATATATTTGCTTTAACTTCTCTTTTTTTGTTTTTCTTTACTTCAAAAGCATAAGGTTTTTCATAAAAAGTAGCAGTATCGAGTTTTTGATCCTTTGTAATATTTACATCTGCACTATCACCAACAACTTTTAAATCATCAACAGTAACCTTTACATTCCCGTTGAATTTAATTTTATTATCAGCTTCATTGTATGATTGATTTTTTGATTCAATAATCAAATCAGACGCTTGAACTGCAAGCCCTGTCAACAACAAAGATGATACTAATATTGCAAATATCTTTTTCATACTACTTTTTATCCTCATAAACTTTAGATACGGTGTGACCAACTATTTTGAAACTACTATAATCTGGATTGATTATAATTTTATCTGCGGTAGATAACAATTCCCTACCCTTTTGAATTTTTATGTGACCTTCGGCAACAATCGGAGAATGCGAATTGAGCCAATGTAATTTATCTGCCTTTAAAGTAATTCCATCTTTCAAAGCAATAAATGTATCTGAATAAAGAGTTATATCACCCTCTTTAGAATTATAAGTGCCTTTTGAAGATTCAAAACTCATTGAAACTTCATTATCTTTATAAAAGTTACCTATAACTCCATTGAGCTGAGCAACACCATTAGCACTGTCCCATTTACCAGTATCACCGTAAATTTCCCAGTATTTCTGTTCTTCTTTTGTTTCGGTCAAAATTATCCCTTGAACAATGGCTTCTTGTTCATCACCTTGAGCTTGGACTTGTTTTCTATTGAAGTCATGAGTAATTACTCCAGCAGTAATAAATGCCCATGCCAGAATTCCAACTAAAACTAAGATTACAGCTATATAAGTACGTTTTTTCTTTTGAATGTTCTTCCAATTCATACTAAAAATTCTAGCACAAAATAAGAAAAGTGAATAGGACATACAAATTTCAAACGTTGATAAGGGTTTTGAAAATTCAATATTCTTAATAATTAGGCATAATATTTGATTTTGTAATATAATTACGAGTAAGGGATATACAGACTTAGAAAGAGGGAATGAACATGGCTTTAAGATACGACTGTGGAGAAATTATTACCGCAATGGTTACACCTATGGAAAAATCAGGTGCAATTGATTATGACAAAGTTGAAAAACTTGCAAAATATCTTATTGATAACGGTAGTGATGCAATCCTTGTTGCAGGAACAACAGGGGAATCTCCTACACTAACAAACGAAGAAGAAATTGAACTTGTAAGTACTGTAAAAAGAGCAGTAGCAAACAAGGCAAAAATCATATTAGGTGCAGGCTCTAATTCAACAGCATCTGCAGTTGAGTACTCAAAATTCGCTCAAAAAGAAGAAGTTGACGCAATACTTTCAGTTGTACCTTATTACAACAAACCAAACCAAAGAGGAATGATTGAACATTTTTCTACTATTGCAAATTCAACAAATCTTCCAATCATCATATATAACATTCCATCAAGAACTGGGGTAAATATAGAGCCAAAAACAGTTGCTTATTTGGCTAATCAATTCAAAAATATTGTAGGTATCAAACAAAGTTTTCCTGATATGGATAAAATTACAGAGTTAAAAATGTTGTGCCCAGATGATTTTGCAATCTATTCTGGAGATGATAGCCTTACTCTTCCAATGCTATCTATTGGAGCTCACGGAGTAATTTCTGTTACTTCTCATTTATTTGGTTCAGAAATGAAATCTATGATTAGAAATTACAAAACAGGAGATGTCGTTGCAGCTAGAAATATGCACAAAAAGCTTTATCCTGCATTTAGAGCTTTATTCTCAGCTCCAAACCCAACTCCAGCTAAAGCAGCATTGGCTTACAAAGGAATTATTAATGAATATGTAAGACTTCCACACGTAACTCTTACAGAAGAAGAAAAACTTTCATTGTTCAAAGTTCTTGACAATGTTAAAAAAGAATTAGGCGAGGAGGACTAATTCCTTTTTCGTTATTTGAATTTATAATCAAATATAAAATATAGTTGTAGATATAAAGAGGAAAAGAAATTGAAAAACAAACTTATTATGTTTTGGGTGATTGTAGCCATCGTAATTGCATCAATATTTACGATTTACAAAAAGCCAACAAAACTAGGACTTGATCTTGTTGGAGGTTCAAGAATTTTACTTGAAGCTAGAACAACAGATACAGTAAGAACTATTACTCCTGACGTTATGAGCAGACTTCAAGTAGCAATAGAAAGCCGTGTAAATAAACTCGGGGTTTCTGAAACAAGTGTTGCTCAAGTTGGAGATAAAAGACTTTTAGTTGAAATTCCAAACGTTACAGATTTGAAAGAAGCAGAAGCTTATTTAGGTAAAACAGCACAATTGGAATTCAAAAAACCAGTATTTGATGCAAATCATCAACCAAAAAGAGATTCAAAAGGTTTATTGATGTGGGAACCAACTGGATTGACAGGTGAAGATCTTAAATCCGCATCTATCGGAACAGACCAATCAGGTCAATGGACAGTTTCTCTTGAATTTAACGCATCAGGAGCTAACAAGTTCGCTGAATTAACTCAACAATTAGTTGGTCAACAAATGGCAATCTACTTTGATAATGAAGAAATCTCAGCACCAGTAATTAGAGAAGCAATCTTTGGTGGCAGAGCTGAAATCTCTGGAGGTAGCAGCGGATTCCAATACGAAGAAGCTCAAAAAATGGTTAACTTGTTGAATGCAGGTGCTTTACCAGTTCCTTCTGAAATCATTCAAGAAAACACTGTTGGACCTACTCTTGGTTCTGATAGTATTGAAAAATCAAAATTCGCAGCTATCATCGGTATTGGATTTGTAATGCTATTTATGATATATGCTTACAGACTTCCTGGAGCGATTGCTGACGTTGCTCTTATTGTTTATGGATTAATCTTGTTTGCATTATTCAAAGCTATCCCTGTAACATTAACCCTTGCAGGTATCGCTGGTTTCATCCTATCAGTAGGTATGGCAGTTGATGCTAACATCTTGATTTTTGAAAGAACAAAAGAAGAATTGAAAGCTGGAAGAAACTTGTTCACTGCAATTAACACTGGTTTTGACAGAGCATTTACAAGTATCTTCGATTCAAATATGACAACAATCCTTACCTGTGTAATCTTGTATTTCTTAGGTACAAGCGTTGTTAAAGGTTTTGCTTTAACACTTGCAATAGGTGTTCTTGTTTCAATGTTTACAGCAATTACAGTTACTAAAAACTTCATGCACTTAATCTTCGGTACTGGAGAATTAAAATACCCTGCATTGTTCGGTTTATCTAAAAATGAAATCGGTAAGGGTTATGAAGTTACAGAAACAAAACGTGAAAAAGCTCGTTTTGGTATTTTAGACTAAGAAAGTATGAGGTAAATATAAAATGTTTAATTTCAAGAAAAATGGAGTACACGTAGTTAAATACAGAGTACTATGGATGTGTCTCTCTGCGTTGCTATTAATTCCAGGAATTATAGCAATGATATATTCAATGATTACATACCCAACTCACTCTCCAATGAAGGTTGGTATTGATTATACAGGTGGAACAATTCTTCAATATGGTGTTCCAGAAGCAGTTTCAAGTGATGACCTTGCAAAAACAAGAGAAGACCTTGATAATATTGGGGTTACAAACACATACCTACAAGTATTGAATGTTAACCCAACAACAGAAAATAATAATATTAAATCTATTATTTCTATCAGAACAAAATTCATTGATGAAGGTTCAGATTTATCTAACCAAATCTCAACAACTATTAAAAAAGAATACAAAAATGCAGAACTTGTTCAAGTTTCATCAGTTGGTCCAACTCTAGGAAATGAATTATTCAAAATGTCTATCATTGCATTGTTATTAGCAATTGTTGGTATGATTGTTTATATTTCATTTAGATTTAAGTTAGAGTATGCAATTGCCGCAATTTTAGGTTTGGTACACGACGTATTATTCGTAATGGGTGTGTTCTCAATCCTTGGTATTTTCTGTAACGTGCAAATTGACGGGTTGTTCTTAACCGCAATTCTGACATTGATTGGTTTCTCTATCAACGATACAATCGTAACTTTCGACCGTATCAGAGAAAACTTAAGATATTATGGTAAGAAAATGACATTTGGAGAAATCGTTGATGCTTCTGTTAACCAAACTTTAACAAGAAGTGTAAACACTTCATTAACAGCATTCATCACTCTAGCAGCATTGTACTTCTTTGGTGGTGTTACAACTAAAGATTTCGTTCTAGCAATGATGATTGGTGTAGTTGTTGGTACTTATTCTAGTATCTTCTTCTGTTCAATGTTAGTTGACTTCTGGGAAGAAAAGAAAGGTCAACCAAAACACATGGCTGTTGAAGGTTAATAATTTTATAAAAAATTCAAAAACAAAAAGACGAATATATTCTATTCGTCTTTTTTGTTTTGTGTTTGTTTTCATCTCTAAGTGTAAACTTAGCTCTGCTCATTATAAGAGAATGCAATTTGCACATAAATTATATGTATAAACAAAAATATTGTTGCATTATTAGCGTATAATGCTAAAATAGTTGTGAAGAAATTTATTTTCTCAAAAGGCTTATATTAGCGATTAGACGGGGAGGTAGTGCATGATAAGCTCTTTTATTTCTTCTCATAGTGTTTTAGTTTCTGCAAGTTTGTTGATACTTGCGTATATTTTTATTGCACTTGAGAGAATTCCAAAAGTTACAATTGCATTGCTTGGTGGAGCTTTAACTATTGTGTTGGGGTTGGTTAGCCAAACAAAAACGTTGGGGGATGGTATAAATCCTCATTATTTTATCAATTTTATTGATTTTAATGTAATCTTTTTACTTGTTTCAATGATGGTAATTGTGTCCATTACTACAAGAAGTGGGGTTTTTAATTGGATTGCAAATGAACTTTTAAAATTTACAAAAGGTCATCCTGTAAAGGTTCTTTGTGCTTTAGGTTTGTTCACTGCTGTAACAAGTGCTTTTCTGGATAACGTTACAACTGTAATTTTGATTATGCCAATTACTTTTGCAATTGCTAAAAAGCTTGATATTGATCCAATTCCATTTTTATTAACTGAAATTTTTTCATCTAATATCGGGGGAACAGCTACATTAATTGGGGATCCGCCAAACATTATTATTGGTAGTGCTGGAGGGTTGTCTTTCATTGATTTTATAAAAGAGTTAACTCCCGTAATTTTGGTTATTATGTGTGTTGCCCTTACGGTTTTGGCATTTATTTTCAGAAAGAAACTTCACGCATCGCAAGATAAGATGGATGAAGTTGCGAAAATCGATAATTCTCATACCATTACAGATAAAGCTTTGATGATTCGTTCAACCCTAATTTTGGCATTGGTAATTTTAGGATTTATGTTGCACGATGTCACTCATATTGAAACTTGCGTAGTTGCCATGTTAGGTGCAAGTATCTTGTTGATTTTTGAAAAGCCTAATGAAATATTGCAAGATGTTGAGTGGAACACAATATTTTTCTTTATTGGTTTATTTATAATTATTGGAGGCTTAGAAGCTTCTGGCGGTATTAAGTTGATGGCAGAGTGGATTTTGAAAGTTACACAAGGTTCACAGGCTGCAACTTCAATGATAATTCTTTGGGCTTCTGGCGTAATTTCTGGAATTATTGATAATATTCCATATACGGCGACAATGGCTCCTATGCTTGTTGAAATTGAAAAGACTATGGGTGCAACTTATGCTTATCCTTTGTGGTGGGCGTTGTCTTTGGGTGCTTGTCTTGGTGGAAATATGACAATAATTGGTGCTGCTGCAAACGTTATTGTTTCTGAGAATGCTGCAAAATCAGGACATCCTATTTCATTTATGAGATTTTTGAAATATGGAGTTGGAGTTGTTGTAATATCATTACTTATTTCAACCGCTTATATATACTTAAGATTTTTACATTAAGTATTTTTATAGAATAAAATCAGCTCTCTCATTTGAGGGCTGGTTTTATTTTGCAAATACTCAAAAAAAAGTCCTGCAATTTTTTGCAGGACACGATTTCTACACTACTTTACTAACCTTTAGGATATTTATTCACATTTCTCATATTGAGGAATAAAGAGATTTTTATGCGATTATGATATTTTTATTATGATTTTTTATTAGGTGTTGCATATTTTGCATACTCGCCGCCCATTTTCTTTGCAATGATTTCAATTGCTTTGTTGAAAGCTGGACCTGCCTTGTAATTAAATACCATGCATTTGGAGTTCAATTCTGTATCTATTGCCGCAAATGCTTCTTGAAGAGCTGGGTCTTGAGCAATACCTAATTCCATTGCTTTTTGGCGTAAAGCTAATGAAATTTGTTTTCCATATTTTATTTTTTGTGATCTGTCAGCATCCCATAAGAAAGCATCCATAAATGATTCACCTTTTTCTTTAGATTTATTGGCATTCCAAGAAATCATCAATGGCATTACTGTATCTTTGTTGATTTGATCACATACAGCGTTGAATGTGTCATTATCAGTTGACCATCCACCGTATGTTGCATCATAGAACTTTTGAACCCAACTAAATACATCTACATTATTAGCAGGGTTTTTGATTTCGCCATTTTCATCAACTTCTGGAGCCCCTGTTTCTTCAGTAATTGAACCTTCTGGAGTTGTTGCTGAATGAGTAGCAGCAGTTCCTGATGTTGCTGTTGTTGTAGTTTCACCAGCAGTAGTTGTTTCGCCAGTAGAAGTTGTAGTTGTTTCTCCTGTTGATGAAGAAGCTGGAGCGTTAATATCTTTAATCAATTTAGATGTGTCAACTAAAATTTGTCTTAAAGCTTTTTCTTGTTCTCCAACTTTTTCGTATGCTGTTTTTGGGTCAAGATCAGAAGATTCAGCGATTTTTTTCAATTCTTCTTCTTGAGCTTTAACTTTATCTAACATATCGTTAACTTGTTTCTTTTGCTCATCAGTGATATTTGTATTAGTCAATTGAGCTTCTAAAGCTGTTTTTGCTTGTTGAATGTTAGCTAAACAACGATTCAAGTTTTGACTTGTCATTGTGTTTAAAACATTCCCAACTATTTGAGAAGCTCCTCGACGAACTGCATCATTGAATCCTTGAGTTCCTGGTGTTGGAATTCCTGAAGAAACAGGAGTAGATGAACATCCTCCATTACTAAATGGGTTAGCTGCATAGCATGTTGCTGCTTGACCTGGATTGAAAATGCTTCCGCCCCAAGTTTGTTGAGCTACAGGGTTAAGATTATAACCAATATTGTAACCAGCGTATGGTTCAATTGTACATAATTGTAAATCTCCACCGAAATTAGTTTGCATCATTGGTAAGCAACCATAATATGGAATGTTCGCAAATGTATTATTAGTAGCGTGCAACATAATTTTCCCCGTTTCTTTATTTTTCGTTCCCCGTACTTATATAAACAATTTTGCTTTTCAAGAATTGCCTTTTTATTTATATAAAATATATACTCAAAGGCGGAAATGCTTAATTCTATTGAGTTTGCGTTAAATATTTCATTGTTACATTTCTTAATAATTTTAAAATTTAACTTATTTCAATAAAAAGTATTCTGTATTTATGCTATTATTTTGCTATGCAAACATTAGCAAGATTTATTCAAAATAAAAGAAACGAATTAGGTTTAACACAAAAAGGGTTGGCTATTGCTGCAAACATTCCGCTAGAGGATGTTGAAGAGGTAGAGGCAGGAAAAGAGTTGTTTTTACCTGTAACGGTGCGTCAAGCTCTTGCAAAAGTCTTAAAATGTGAACCGTCAGAGATTAAAAAATTAGAAAAAGATATTGCGAGTGATATTGTTTCTCCAGAGATTATTGAAAGTTTGAAACAATTAATATTGAATGGTGCTGGAGGTTTGAAATGTCCTCGTTGTGGAGCTCCTCTTGATACAAGAATTGCAAGAATGTATGACTTAGAGGATAATCTTGTTCTTCATCCGAAAGCTCATTGTACAAAATGTCCGTTTCAAATTCATTCATAATGCTTATTTATAATAATGGTTCAAAATCTGATACAAAGACTTGATTTTTTTTCTTCTACATATTATTATTACCCTTGTAGAGTGCTTACGCCAATAATCACTCAACAAGAAAAGGAATAACTAAAATGTCAATTAATTTAAAAAACAAATCTGAAATTGTTAAGGCTTACGGTAAGAACGAAAAAGATACTGGTTCTGCTGCAGTTCAAATCGCAATGATGACTCAAAAAATCAGCGAATTAACAGAACACCTAAAATCTAACAAAAAAGATTTCGCAACAAAAAGAGGTCTTTTGATGATGGTAGGTAAAAGAAAGAGATTATTAGCTTATGTTAAATCTCAAAACCTTGATGAATACAGAGAATTGATTAAAAAGTTAGGAATCAGAGGTTAATCTGAAAAAGCTTTAAAGACCAGTCTTTAATAAGGCTGGTCTTTTTTAGTATTTGGAGGTTGTTATTTTTATGAAAACATTAAAATCAATGCGTTTACATATAGGAATTTTCGGGAAAACAAATGTAGGAAAATCTTCATTACTTAATAGAATAACAAATCAAGACGTTTCAATCGTTTCTAATATTGCAGGCACTACGACTGATGTTGTTGAAAAAACAATGGAACTTTTACCGATTGGACCTGTAAATTTTCTGGATACTGCGGGGATAAATGATTCTACCGCATTATCTTCTGAACGTATCGAAAAAACAATGAAAATTATAAATAGAACTGATGTAGCAATTGTTGTTTGTGATTATAATGGAATTGATGATTATGAGAGAAATTTGATTGAAAAATTTAATGAATTAAAAATTCCTTTTATGATTTTTATAAATAAAACGGATGAAAAATATCCTTCTGATTATATTATTGAGGATTTGAAGAATTATACAAAACATATTTTACTATCGTCTGTAAAAACAGATGATTTGATTGTTTTCAAGATTAAGGAATTATTGGTTAAATTGTTGCCAGAGGATTTTGTAAATTCTCCCAAAATTGTTGGGGATTTAATACCTCAAGGAAGTACGGTTATCCTTGTTATCCCTATTGATAAGGAAGCTCCAAAGGGTCGAATAATTTTGCCACAAGTTCAAACTTTACGTGATTTACTTGATAATAATTGTGTAAGTGTTGTTGTTAAAGAATCAGAGCTTAAATCTGCTATCGATAATTTAAAAATTGCTCCAAGTTTGGTTGTTACAGATTCTCAAGCTTTCAAAAATGTATCGGAAATTGTTCCTGAGAATATTCCTCTAACTTCTTTTTCTATCCTTTTTGCTCGTTTGAAAGGTGATTTAAACGCTTTTTCACAAGGTGCTAAGGCTATCGAAAAATTGCAAGATGGTGATAGAGTTTTGATATTAGAAAGCTGTACTCATCATGCAATTGAAGATGATATTGGACGTGTTAAAATTCCAAATTTGTTGCGTAAAAAAACAGGTAAACACTTGATTATTGATAATATTGCAGGTCACGATTTCCCAGATATTTCAAAATATAAATTGATTATTCATTGCGGAGCGTGTATGACTAATAGGCGAGAAGTTCTATCTCGAATTTTGTTGGCGTCAGAAAATAATGTTCCAATAACAAATTATGGCATTTGTATTTCGTATTGTTTAGGAATTTTACCAAGAGCTTTGAAAATTTTTGAAGTATAATAAAATCATGGACGAAAAGAAGAAAATATTAGCAATAAATTTTGGTGGAATCGGTGATGAAATATTTTTCTTGCCTACTTTGATTTCGCTAAAGAAACAATATCCAAATTCAGAAATTACATTAGCTCTTGAACCTCGTAGCAAGGGAGTTAAAGATTTAACTGATGTTATTGATAATTTAATTTTAATTGATGTAAAAGGAAAGAATAAGTACCTTGAGATGTTTAAATTGTTGAGGACTGCTTGGGCTGGTCATTATGATTTAGTATTGTCATCTGGAGGGAATAAGCTTATAAGTATTCTTCTTTTCTTAACAGGAATAAAAGTTCGCTGTGGGTATGATACAGGATTTTTAAGCAAAATTTTATTAACTCATGCAATGCGATTGAACAAAAAACAATATGCCTGTAAAATGTACCATGACTTAATTAGAAATATAACGGATTTTAATACTGAACTTCCAGAAATAAATGTTCAGCCAAAGGAAAAAATAGCTAATTCTGTATTGATTCACCCTGGAGTTAGCAAATTGAGTGTTCAAAAAGGTTGTATAAAAACAATTACGCCAGAAGTATGGGCAAAAGTTATAGATCTGTTAGTTGCAGAGGGTAAAAAAGTCCGACTTGTCGGTGGTCCTGATGATAAAGAGTGTATAGAAACAATTATGCAGAATGTTCGTACTCAAAATTTTGAAAATTTGTATGGTACAACGAAGAATTTAAGAGATTTGGCTGAATTGATTTCTTCAACTGAGAAGTTTTTGTGTTCAGATTCTGCTCCTTTACATGTGGCGGTTGCGTTACATACTAAAACGTATGTTATTTTTGGGCCTACTGATGTTGAAGCTTTGATTCCTAAAAATGACAATGTTGTTCCGATAATGGCAAATGATAATTGCGAATTTAAACCATGTTTGTGGGCAAGACGTCAAACAACTTGTGAAAAATTAAGTTGTTTAAAAATTTCAGCCTCTCAGATTGCTTCTGCTGTCTGCAATTTATAATTTTTTTAACAAATGTAAAGATATTTCTTTCTTGTGCAATTTCACATTCTAAAAATACTTTATATAAATGTAAGGTATAGTAGTGTGAAAGGTTAACGCATTTTATGTCATATAGTGATGTTGCAACAGTTGGATTTGCAGTAAGAAACATCGATAAAACAACCTCTGGCGATTGGGGAAGATTACTTGTTGCCTTAGGTCAAACTGCTAATGCCATAAAAGCAGGAGCAGAACATAATTCATATCTTAAAAGTGGCGTTAACGCTCTTAAAAAAGTCGCAGAAAGCGATTCTGTATTTAAGGGAGTTTCAAAAGGTGTAAAATTTGTTAGTAATAACATTAATCCTTTGATTGTTGTTTCAAGTGGCTATAACGTTCTTACTGCAAAGAAAGAAGAGCGAAAGAAAACGCTATTCTCTGAGGCAGGTTGTATTGCAGGTATGTTTTTAGGTGAAGGTTGGATGAAAAAGAATTTGAATCCAATTATTGAAAAGCTTCCGGTATCAAATAAATGGAAACCTGTAATTAAAGGTTTGATATTTATTGGTGGTTCAATTGGTTCATCTACAATTGGTCAAAAGTTAGCTGAAAAAGCGTATAAATATTGGGATAAACCTATAAAACAGCCAGAACAACATGTTTATCAACCAATGACTTTGAAAGCGTAGATTGCACTTACTTTGTTGTTATTGTATAATTTGCCCAAAAGAGAGGTAATTTATATGAAAACAATTAAGATAACAAAAATGCAAGGCTGTGGAAATGATTTTGTTGTGCTAGATTATTCAGAGTTTGAAAAATCTGGCTTAACAATGTCTGAGCTTGCAAAAAAAATATGCGACAGAAATTTTGGTGTTGGTGCAGACGGAATGATTATTCCAGATACAAAGCCAAATGGCGAAACTGATATTGCGTGGTATTTTTATAATTCTGATGGTTCAACAGCTCAGATGTGTGGAAATGGGATGAGATGTTTTGCAAAGTATGTTTACGATAAAAAACTTGTTTCATCAAAATCTTTTAGTGTAAAAACTCTTGCGGGAGTTATAAAACCTCAAATTTTAGACGATGGCAATGTTAAAGTGAATATGGGAACTCCTATATTAGAAGAATCAAAAATTCCGTTCGAAGGGGAAAAAATTGTCCATGTGAAAGATAAAGAATTTCATATTACCCCTGTTTCAATGGGAAATCCACATTGTGTAATTTTTACTGATGAGGACACTCTTTGTATGGCAAAAACATATGGTCCAGATATGGAAGTTCATCCATTTTTCCCTGAAAAAACGAACACTGAATTTGTAAAAGTTATTTCTGAAAAAGAGATAGAAATGAGAGTTTTTGAAAGAGGTTGCGGAATAACTTTAGCTTGTGGAACTGGAGCTTGTGCAAGTGTTGTAGCTGGTGTTTTAAATAACTTAACAGAAAACACTGTCAAAGTTAACTTGCTTGGAGGAGCTGTAAATGTTGAGTGGAGCGGTTCTAAAGATAATCCGAATGCGGATATTTTCTTAATCGGTCCTGCTAATTATAGCTTTACGGCAGACTATATATTGTAAAATTTTATGTTTTTATGATACTATTAGGATATATTCAGTATGAAAAATAGTAAAAGGAGATAAATTACATGAGAAAATACGAATTAATGGCAATCTTCAAGCCAAATTTAGATGTAGAAGAAGTTGATAAACTAATCGAAAAAATCGGTTCTGTTGTTTCTGATTTCGGTGGTTCAGTAGAATCAACTGATAAAGTAGGTAGAAAAAAATTAGCTTATGAAATTCAAAATTTCAGAGATGGTTATTTCTCTACAACAGTTTTAGCTTTACCTGCTGATAAAGTTGCAGAATTCAAAAGACAATTAAGATTGAATGACAATATTTTGAGAACTATGTTCTTAGAAGTTTCTGAAAAGGCTTCAGTTTAGTCAGACGTGTCATTCCGAACGATGTGTTTGGAATTTTGAATGTAAAGGAATAACAAAAAATGACATTAGCAAAAGCAGTAGTTACAGGTATAGTTTATAAAGCACCAAAAACAGGTTTTACAGCAAATAACGTTGCTGTTTCATCATTTGTTTTGAATATTGGAACTCAAGATGAAACATTGATTAGAGTTATCTCAAAAAGACAAGCTCTAGAATCTGTTGTTGCTGGTCTTTCAAAAAATCAAAAAGTTTTGGTTGAAGGAAGATTGCAATGTGGTGTTAGCAAAATGGATGACGGCACAGATAAGAAAGTTTTTGAGATTGAAGCTTCAACTATCGAATTGATGGGTGGTGCATCTCAAGCTCCTTCAAATTCTGCTAATCAAGATGGTGATATTTTAACATTTGGAGAAATGGAATCATCTCCTGAAGCTAATGCTGATGTTTTGTTAGATGATGAAGAAGTTCCGTTCTAGGAAATATCATCGATTGAAAAAAATAATGTAGTAATAATATAAGGCTAGAAAGGCAAATTAAAACAAATGGCAAGACAAGACGATAAGAAAAAACGTAAAAATTGTAGTCTATGTGCTGATAAAGTAACATCAATTGATTACAAAGATGCTGCTAAATTAAAAAGATATTTAACAGAAGCTGGTAAAATCATTCCTAGAAGAATTACTGGTAACTGTGCAGCTCACCAAAGAATGATTGCAAAAGCAATTAAAAAAGCTAGAGAAGCATCTATTATTAGTTACGTTTTTGACTAAAAATATTAATAGATAAAAAGCGGAGGTTGGAAATCCAACCTCCGCTTTTATGTTTAAATTTCTATTTAATTCTTTTTATAAATCCTTTAGCAAAATCAAAAAACTTGCCTAAAATCCCTTTTGTTTGATGTGGTCTTTCTAAACAAATAAAATTAGTTTTTGTGAAGATAGGTGGCTTTTTTAGTTTTTTAAGATTAGGATTCATTAGTCTATATTGATTTAAACCTCCTCGTTTAAGTCCATGTTCTTTTTCAGGTAAAACCTTTTTAATTATAGTTGTTGGATGAGTAGTAGTACTTCCCATTTCTAGTATCATTTTTTTCTCCTATGATTTATTTCCCCTATACATTATATAAGGATTTTGTAGCATAGAAATTGACTAAGAAATCTATATTATACTTTCTTTATTATATTATGTAGTACACTCTCGTTGCTTTTTAGCGATTTATAATTTGTTTTAATATTTTGTAATATTGTGTTCCCCTCCTTGTGGGGAGCTAAACGCAAAAATTTGAGATTCTTCAATTTTCTCAGAATGTCCGCTATTATTTAATCATTTTGAGCTATGTTAGTTCTTATTCAGAAATAAACAAATTCTGAGTGATAAAATTCTTATATTCATCGAAATCGATATATTTGTTATGGTCAAGGTCGTATTTATCAAATTCATTTGATAAATCTTGGATTTTATCCATAATAGAATCTAGACCTTCTTTATTAAGAGCCTCAATGTCCTCGCCAAGAAGTTTGATAAAGCTTAACATCCACTCATTTTTAGATATAAAATAGCTTTTGTCCATATCAAGAGCTTTAAAATCTTTAGCAATTTCTTCGTCTGTAAGGCTTCTAAAACCATCAGGAATTTCAATAGATTCTTTTTTGAAAATGTATTTCATTTGTTCTTCTCCTATATTGCGTTAATTATGTTCTTGATATTACTATCTGTAACGAGTTTTAATGCAGAAATTTTGTCGTTTTGGGTTAAATTATTTCTCTCTTTTAATGCTTCAATTGCTTTCAGTACAAGCGTTTGGTTTGTTGCATTAAATAGTAAATTTCTTATTTTGTCAGTTGAAGTTGTTAAATCAATTGCCGTAAACACAAAAGGGCTGTTTTCTGAAATTTCTTCTTCAATTATTTGAGAAGCTTTTACTTTACTCAAAAGTTTTTTAATTTCAAATATCTCTTGTTTCACTTCTTTCGTTTCATCGAAGAGGTATTCATCATTTTCTGTTAACGTTTCAAACTTTTCTTTTGCGTTAAGCAAAACAACTGCTGATTCAGATGTTGGAGCTTCAGACAATAGCATTTCAAGTATTTCATATAGCTGAAAATCAAATACTTGTCCTAGTCCTAAGATTTCACCTAATCCGTTTATTATTTGGTTTAAAACTATTAATCCATCTGTTTTATTGGTTTTTAGTAAATCAAATAAATTTGACAAATAAGGGATTTCTCCTGCAATATTTTCTGGCATAGCAGATGTTTTCATTGCTTTAATTATTTCTTCTGTTGCTTTTTTATCTCCGTACGATACAAGGAATTTTACTCCATCAAGTTTTTCAAATTCGTCGTTGGATTTTAATTTTTCTAAGGCAACATTGAATATTTCTTCATCTTTCAAAAGAGCGAGAGTAGAAGCACAGTTCGCACCTAAACAGCTATTTTCACTAAAAGCATTTGCTCTCAAGAATTCTAAAGCAAGTGGATCTTGAATGTATGAGAAAAACTTTGCACAGTATGTTTTTTCATCTTCTGTTCCGTTTTTAAATATTTCAAGCATTTTATCTGTTAAATCTTCATCTGCAAAGTTTGCAAGTGTAGAAACAATAAATTCTTCATATGATGGAGAATAATAGCCCAAAAATTCAATTAGGTTTTGATAATTTTTTTCATTACAATTTTTAACAAGTCGTTTTGCGACATTTTGTTTAACAAAATCAAATAAAAAATCATCGTTATCAACTAATTCTTTAAATAGTTCAATATCTGGCTTATTTATAACATCAAAAGCCACAGGTTCAAAATCACGAGGATTTTTGCCCGTTAATTTTTTCAATCTATCGCTACTCATAAAAGAGATACCTTTATTAGTCTAAGTAGAATACTGTAATAACTTTGTGGCCTTCTTCTGCGTATTGAACAGCATTATGAAGGGTTTTACTTGTGTGAGATAAGAAACAAATCAATTGATTACATTCATCAATAATCTCACGGTTACAAATTCTAGAGGCATCAGCAAGAGTCATCATTGCTCTGTCAGCGTGTTCAATGATGTTAGGAACACCAATTAATTGGTCTTGAACATCGCTAGGTTGTTGACCGATAGTTTGAGGTAAAACAACGCTAAGTTTATCTGGGTTAGCTTTCATCGCACCACGAATAGCAGCAGCGTTTGTACCAGAAGAACCACCTGAAGTAATAATTGTATTTCCTTGCATAACAAGAGCTGTTGCAAGAGTTTCAATCATTTGCTGATGAGTGATAGGAAGATTACGGCTTCCGATGATAGCAATTTTTTTAGCTGATTGTTTGATTGTAGCTAATTCCATTGCCAATTCATCCACTGTGTTTGGAGCATCTGATTTAACAGTATCCATGTCTTCATCAATAGGTACAACTATTGATTTTTGAATATCGTCTCCAGCATCGCTTGAATTTAAAATAATTTCCTTATCACTTTCTGTCATTTTTTCATTTACCTTCTAATTGCATTAATTACGTTTTTTGATTATGCTAATTATATCATATTTTTTTTTATTTGGGAAGAGGGTCATGCAAAATCTATTAGAAAATCTTAATAAGGAGCAAGTTGAAGCTGTTAAAACTACAAAAGGACCTTTGTTGATTTTAGCAGGAGCAGGTTCTGGAAAAACAAAAGTTCTTACTACTCGTATTGCTTATATGATTCAAAACGGAGTAAGACCTAGAAATATATTAGCCGTTACATTTACCAATAAAGCCGCTAAGGAAATGAAAGAACGTATTGGAAAAATTATTGGAGAAGATACGGTTAAATATATGTGGGTAGGTACATTCCACGGCATTTGTGGTCGTATTTTGAGAGAAAATATTGACAAATACAACACTGCAACTGGCAAAAATTTGGATAAAAATTTTACAATTTATGATGATTCTGATACAAATCAAATTATTACAAGAGCTATAAAAAAGCTAAATTTAGATGATAAGGTTTATCAAACAAAGTTAGTAAAATCTGTAATTTCAAATGCGAAAAACAAAATGCAAGATGCGACGACATTTGCAACATTTGCGAGAGATTTTAAATCTCAAAAAATAGCTTCTGTTTATGAAGAATATGAAAAAACTCTAAATGCAAATAATGCAATAGACTTTGACGATATGTTGATGCTGACGGTTAAGTTGTTAGAACAAAATGAAGAAGTTCGTCAGCAATATTACGACAGATTTCAACATATTATGGTCGATGAGTACCAAGATACAAACTTGGCTCAGTATAAATTAGTAAATATGCTATATACTAACTTGAAATCTGAAATTCCAGAATCTCGTTCATTGTGTGTTGTAGGTGATGTTGACCAATCAATCTATTCTTGGCGTGGTGCGGATTTTACTATCATCATGAATTTCCAAAAAGATTATAAAAATACAAAACTAATTAAATTGGAACAGAATTACCGTTCAACTGCACATATTCTAAATGCCGCAAATTCTGTAATTGAAAATAATGATGAACGTTTAGATAAAGTTTTGTATTCAAATAAAGGGGAAGGTGAAAAATTAAGCTATTATATTGCTGATGATGAAGCCGATGAAGCAAATTATATTGTGAGTAATATAAGACGTACCGCAGGCGGGAATTATAATAAATTTGCAATTCTTTATAGAACAAATAATCAATCCCGTGCGTTAGAAGAAGCTTGTATGGCAACAGGTTTGCCATATAGAATTTACGGTGGAACAAAGTTCTATGATAGGGCAGAAGTTAAAACTGTTTTGTGTTATTTAAAATTAATAAATAATACCGATGATTCTCAGAGTTTGCGTCGTGTAATAAATATTCCAAAACGTGGAATTGGTGATACTACAATGCAAAATTTGACAAAATTCGCAAATGAAAGAGATATTAGCCTTTATGAAGCAATAAAAATTTGTGAACAATCAGAGTTAAATTCTAAAACTCAATCAAAATTAAAGGATTTTGCAAATTTGATTTTGAAATTCCAGCAAGCAAAAGATTCTTATACATTGAAGGAGTTTGTAACTTTGGTTATTGAAAAATCTGGTTATTTAGCAGAATTACAAGCTAAGGCTGCGACTGATCCAGAATTCCAAGATGATATAAACAACTTGCAAGAACTTGTTAACGTTGCAGAAGAATTTGTTCCAGAAGAAGAAGATAATATCTTGGGTGAATTTTTGCAACAAGTAGCATTGGTATCAGACCTTGACTCAATGGAAGAGGAAAGCAATAATATTACGATGATGACTCTTCATGCCGCTAAAGGTTTGGAATTTCCTGTTGTTTTTATTGCTGGGATGGATGAAGGAATTTTCCCTTCTCAAAGAACTCTTCAGGTTCCGTCTGAGGTAGAAGAGGAACGTCGTTTGATGTATGTAGGGATAACAAGAGCAGAAGAAAAGTTATATCTTGTATCAGCAAAACGTCGTCAAACGTGGGGTGAATATAGATATTATAACCCTTCTCGATTTATTGAAGAAATTCCTCAAAACTTGATAGAATCTTCAGAATCTATGGGTGGAGGAGATTCATCATCCTCAACATTCAGAAGTGCTGTGTCAAGAGCGAAGGCTAATTCTGCAAAATCAGATAGTGATGGTTATATTAAACCTTCTTCTGGGTTCGGTGCTAATTTTGTAGCTCCTCAAAGAAAAGGTTTGGCAAGTGGAGGAAGAACTCACTCTACATCTTCTTCATCCTCTTCTAGTTATGGCTCAAATTCGTCATATTCAAAGCCATCGTATTCAAAACCTGTTTCAAATAGAACTCCGCATAGAGCAATGGTTGTCAAATCGGCAATAAACCAAAAACGCCAAGAAGAAGCAAGACGTGCAGCTGGTTCTGATGCGATAAATGCTCTTCGTAAAATGTCTGCACAGCGTCAAAATGAAAGAAAGTTAGCAGAAGAACGTGAAATTCAGAGAAAAGCTGCTCCTGTAATCGATGATGTTTTTGAAGTTGGACAAAGAGTTTTCCATGGACAAATGGGTATAGGACATATTACAGATGTCATGAATATTGGCGAAAGTATTATGTACACTATTGATTTTGGTGCAAAAGGCAAAAAAGCCATGGATGCAACTTATGCAAAATTGAAAAAGTTTTAGATCTAACGAGTTTTGTGGGAGATACTTATCTGTATGACGATTGCGAGAATATAAAAAACAAATGTCGAAGTGGTGGAATTGGCAGACACGCACGATTCAGGTTCGTGTAGCGAAAGCTATTGAGGGTTCGAGTCCCTTCTTCGACATTTTTCTAATGCAAAAAGCTTATTCTTGGAACTCTCACTTAAGTTTTTCTTGTTGAGTATAAATAAAGTGCAAGTGCGAGATGGATACATAATCGCTATGACTTCGATATAAAGCCTTTTATGCCGATTTTAATAGAATGAGATGCACTTGCACTAATTGGATTTTATCTGCACTTTTTTATACATTATCTGCACTACGATTACACCAATTTCAAAATCAAACTCCGAAAGTTAGCAATATATTTGCACTTTAGCCATGCATATTTAGTGCAAGTGAAAAATTTTCTCATAATTTGAGATGTATTAAATTATCTCTGAGATTGAGATGAAAACACTTGACTTCTATTGAAACAAGAGTAATTAATGTCATTGTAAAAGGTCTTTAAACAAGATTTAAAAGGGTTTTAAATGAACAAATTACACTTACTTCACGAAGCAGAAAAATTATACAGTGTTGAAAATTTAACTCCAGAAATAATTGCTAAAAAATTAAATGTTTCACGCAGAACTATTTTTAACTGGAAAAAGAAATACAAATGGGACAATCATATTGTTAAAATAAAAGATTTTTCAAAACAATTTGCTGATAATATTTATAACGTTGGAGTGAAACTTCTTACAAAATTAAATGATGATATAGATAACAATAGAATTTTGAATAAACATGAAATTTGTGCATTAGAAAATATTATCAAAATCATAAATAGAGAAGAAAGAGAACAAACAAAGAACTTGGATAATTTTTCACATAAAAAGAAATCTGCAAAATTCCTATCACTAGATATTATTGAAGAAATTAATAGCAAAATATTAGGTTGGAATGGAAGAGTTTAAAGTCTAAATTTTTCACTATATTTTTAAATTAAAAAGAGGTTACTTGCAAAATTTGCAAGTAACCTAAACTATGTATTTTATTGAGTTTTAACCACTTAATATTTCTTTAACTTTGTTTTGAAATATAAAATTGTGTCGAATTGTCTCTGAGATTGAGACAAGGAGTTGATTTCTTTGAGACAAAGAGTGATATATGTGTATGCAACCGAAGGAGGTGCATATGCAAAAATATTACCAACTATATGGAACAAAGATTTTAAACCTTAAAACTCAAGAAATAGGTTTATTGATTTGTATTTGGAAAAATAAATTTGCTGATGGCGAAATTGATTATGCAACTTGTGTAGATAAGCAAGGTAAAAGATACAATATTGAACTAGATAATATTAGAGGATTCGAAGATGATTTTGAAAAATAAATTAACAAAAGAAATCATAAATATTTCTTATAATGACTTTAAAACAAGGTTTTCAAAAGAAATACAAGTTGAATTAGATAGTTATATTAGAACTCAAAATAATAAACAAACTTTTAAATTTAATAAAAATTTTGAATCTGATTTTTATTTTGATCTTCAATGGAATTTTAATCATTTTGGTATGAGCGATTGGTATATTGAAAGGCTAAATTGATGATAGAATATTCAATTATATTTACTCCAGAAAAATCAAAGAAAATAGCCTTAGCAAGATTAGATTTGCTCAATCAATGGAAAGAATTTCGCAAAAAATCAAATAATAAACTCCAAGCTGATTATGATTTTGTAAACTTACATAATACTTCTAACTCATATCTTTTTGAGATATTAGGTAAAATATCTCGTGGTACACTCCACCGTTGGAAAAATATACTTAACGGAACAGAAGATTATACAAAACTTATCCCACAATACAAATATGCAAAAGTAGATGAATACCGAACTTGTTTAACAGATGAAGAAATTAAAATATTTATGGGATTATTACTCCACCCAAATAGACTTTGTATAGGTAAAGCCATTGCTCTTACAAAATACAAACTTCAACAACAGGGTCAATCATATTTTCCAGCAGATATTACTTTTAGAAAATATGCTAATTGGTTTAAGAAGAATAATTATGATAAATGGATTTTAGCTCGAGATGGTGAAAAAGCTTTATCCGATAAGGTTGAACCCTATATAAAACGTGATGCAAGTTTGCTTGAAGTTGGGGATATTCTTGTCGCTGACGGTCATAATTTGGCATTTAATGTAATTAATCCTTTTACAGGTAAACCAACAAGAGCAACTTTAGTAGGATTTTTAGATTGGAAATCCACAGCACTTGTAGGGTATGAAATTATGCTAGAGGAAAACACTCAATGTATTGCAAGTGCCCTTCGTAATTCAATAATAAACCTTGATATGATTCCTAAAATAGTTTACCAAGATAATGGGAGAGCTTTTAGAGCAAAATACTTTAATGATGATAGAGGATTTAGCGAGTTAGGATTTAATGGACTATATTCAAAATTAGGTATAGAAACGGTATTTGCTAGGCCATATAATGCTAGAGCAAAAGTTATTGAAAGATTTTTCAAAGAGTTCCAAGAAAGTTTTGAAAAACTTTTACCAAGTTATGTAGGAAGTAATATTCAAAATAAACCCGCCTATATGATGAGAAATGAAAAATTGCATAAGCGGCTTGCCGGCAGAGTGCGGAGTGCTTTTGCGGAGCAAAACACGCAGACACGTTTAACGCCGGCAAACAAGCAGCAAATTCATAACGATTTTGTGCCAACTTTAGATGAAACAATAAAAATGATTGATATGTGGTTGAATTTCAAAAACTCTCAACCTTGTCCGAATGCACCAGATAAAACAATAGCAGAAGTTTTAGAAAGTAGAAAAAGACAAAATGTAGATATTAATTTGCTAGACGATTTGATGCTTGCAACTGAAGTTAAAACAATACAGAGAAATGGAATCAGATTTTTAAATTGTGATTATTTTGATGAACGCCTTTATGGGTTTAAAAGTAAGGTTCTAATTAAATACAATTTATTTGATTTAACAAGTATAAAAGTTTATACAACAAAAGGTGAATATTTGTGTACGGCAGGACGAGTAACTGAAACTCATCCAATGGCAAAATTATTGGGAACGGTTACTGACTTTGAAGATTACAAGCAGAAAATTGTTAAACAAAGAAAGTTGCATAAGAAAACCATAAATGCAGTAAAAGAATATTTCTCTAACGATGATGTTAAGTATTTAGAAACAAAAATGCTTGAAGAAATTTCAACTCCTGTTCAAACAGAGTTCAAAGAGCCTTCAAAAGTTGTTCAAAAAATATTCAAGAATAATTCAGAAAAATATGAGTATTTAATCAAAAATAATCCGAATGATAAATGGATTGAGAATTTTAAACAAACTAAGGAGTACAGGCTTTTATATGAATAGAATTTTTGTTAAAACAACTAACGTGAAAAACTTTATTGGACTTGTTGAAAATCTAACCAACAAACCTAAAAATATTCCAAAAATGGGACTTGTGTACGGCGAACCTGGACTAGGTAAATCACAAACGGCATTATGGTTGGCTTGTAAATATGATGCAATATATTTAAGGGCGACAAACTTAATGACAGGACGCTGGTTATTAGAAGAAATTGCAAAAGACATGGACGAAATTCCAAGATATTTAACGTCAGATAATTTTAATTTGATTGTCCAAAAACTAAAACAAAAACCTCAATTAATCATTGTTGATGAAATTGATTACTTGATGAACAACTTGAAGACAATAGAAATTTTGAGAGATATTCACGATGAAACGGATTGCCCAATAATTTTTGTGGGTTTGGGGTTGGCACACAAAAAGTTGGAACGATACAAACATCTTTTTGATAGATTTTCTGAAATTGTAAAATTTGAAACTTTTGGGGTAAATGATTTGTCACAAATTGTCAGCCAGTTATCAGAAGTTACATTTACCCCAGATGCTGTTGAATATATCCATTCAAAATTTAACAGATTCAGGCAAATAGTTCAGTTAATAAACCAAATGGAAACCTTTGCCAAAGACAATAATTTAACAGAAATAACAAAAGAAATTACGGAGCAGATTTTATGAATATAGAAAAATTAGCAAAATATTTAAAAGAATTTACACTTGACGAAATAAATATGATTGCAGAATGTGATTGTAAAACTGAGCTTGAACACCTTTTGAACAGTAATAAAATATCTTTTGAACAAGGTTTGTATAAATACAAAGAAAACATCAATTCTGAAAATTATGAAATTTTTATTATTCCAAATAGAAATATTCAAAACATTTCTTCCAAAGATGCATTTGAAAGATTTTTAAACGATTATGTCAAAAATAATTGCAAACTTGAAACCTATAAACGATATTCTTCAGTTATAAAATATCATTTATTACCTTATTTTGAAAATAAAAATCTTACAGCAATTTGTAACAATGATATAAAAGAACTTTTTAATGAATATAAATTGAAGAAATTACCACCAAAAACAATAAGAAATAATTTATCTTTGTTAAATCAAATAATTAAATATTACCAAAATCTCGGAATAATTGATAGAAAATGTATTTTTCAAGTAAGAAGATTATCTGATAAAAACAAATTTAACAAAGACCGAATACTTTTTGAGTAGAGTATATAATTTATGTTTTTTGATTATAATTAATAAAAAGGATAGTAAAAAAATATGCTAATAGAATATCCCGAAAAAAATATAACCGACAACTCAAAAAATATTAAAATCAAAGGCGTTGCGGAATATAATAAAAATGAAAGATTCAGTTTAGAAATTGAAATAATATCTAATAATCAAGCAAAGCCTCTAATTGTAGTAATGTTAAATCCTTCAGAATCTGGTAAAGAAAAGGAAGGTATCTTTATTGATCAAACCATAACAAATTTAATAAAAATAGCAAATGAAAATAATTACAATAAAATCAAAGTATTCAATTTATTAACTGAAAAAGAGCCAAATTCAAGAAAAGTATATTCTAATTTCAATAAAGATAATATTAAACGAATATTGAGTGAGATTAACGATTCTTCTTCTGATGTGCTTTTAGCTTGGGGAACTAGATATAAAAACAATACAAAAAATATTCAAGTAAAAAAAATTCTTGAGAACTTAAAACTTAGAGAAAATGTTTTTACATTTTGTGCTAAACCAAATGCATCATTTCCAAAGCATCCAGGTCGAATAAATATTGATTGTTGTAGAAATTGTTATGGCAGAAAGAATAAAATAGACCTTAAACAATATTTTTCATAACACATAATTGGTGTTGATAATTAATTTTTAAATATGTTACATTTATTTTCTATCTGAAAAATATTGAATAATATTTTTATTATGCTGAAATTGTGCCCGTTTTTATAGTATTAGAGTAATTACAAAATTTTGTTTTAAATATGAACAAATTTTGTTTGAAATCGTTATATAAATAAAAGGAGAAATTATGAAGAAAATATTTTTGACATTATTGACGTTATGTTTTGTTGCAAGTTATGGATTTTGCTCAACAGTAAATTCTTATGACAGTTATGGCAGAAAAACAGGTAGTTATAGGACAAACGGTTCTACTACAACATCTTATGATAAATATGGACATAAAATGGGCACGATAAAACAAACATCTTCTGGTTATACCACTTACGACAATATGGGGAGAAAAACAAGTACCGTAAGACAAACCTCTAGTGGTTATACAAGATATGATAATTCAGGCAGAAGAACTGAAACATATCGTACAAATTCTAGCGGAAGAACAAACATTTATGATTCAACAGGACGAAGAACAGGAAGTTATAGAACCGACTCAAACGGCAGAACAACAAAATATGATTCATCAGGAAGAAAAGTCGGAAGTTATAGATAAATAAAAATCCAATACGTAGCCCTTTGACCTCGTTTTGAGCTAATCTCTTAACAACTATAAGGATTATTTAAAATTTATTAGTTAGTATTATATTTATCTAAATATTTTCCCATATTTTCAAAATATTCATAGTTTAGCATATCTAATATTACTTCATACTGACTTTCATCATCATAGTGAAAATCAATCTCGTATTTATATAAAATTTTACAAATTTTCCAAGCAAGTGATTGTTTTATATCTTCTTTGGTCTTTAAATGATACCTTTTCCTCATATCTTCACAAAGTGGAATATAAAAATTTTGCATTGCAGGGATACCATTATCACAAAAATAATATTTTATAAAGAAATGCAAGATTGTAACAACATCAATTAATGTATTATCAGCCCATAATTCAACATTAAACCAGCAGTAAAAATCATCATAACAGTCATGTTGATTTTCTTTATAATTCCAATAATTTTGAGATATTCCTGTATCATACAATAATCCCAAATAATTATTTTCATTTTTTATATATCTTATATTCTCTCCATAATCTTGTCTGACTAGTTTGAACTTATGATTTTTTAAGTAATAATAATTATCAATAGATATACTATCATCATTTGAATAAAATTTTGGGCGTTTCCAATTTTCAATATCATCAAGGTATAATTTGAACCTATCTATAATTGGTAATTCTTCTCCTCTTTTCCTTGCAAAAAGTCGTTCTATTGTTGGAACATCACATTGTTCTGTTTTATTTGTATTTTTTGAACTATTTCTAGAATAGATTTGATATTTGCAAATTTTTTGGTTTGACTTATTTTGCAAGTCTTTGTTTAAATAATATGGTAAATTTATGTTTTCTGGTGTTATTATAATTATATCAAGAGCTTTATCTTTTTCATAATATTCTCTTTTTACTTCAATTTTAGGAGTAATTGTCATGTAATTACTCAAAATAGTGATTATATCTTCAGTTTTTAAAGTGTTAGAATCGTCAGAAATATCATAAAAAGTTTTTTCCTTAGTTTTACTATCTTCTTTTATTCCAATAAAAATATATCTATGAGTTTTATCTGAAAGAGAGTTTGCTAGGCATATAATATCGTGTATCATATCAAACTTTCGTTTCTCATCTGAATACCATTGTTGTTTAAAGTCTATATAATCATTCTCTGTTGAATTAATTGCAATGTCTAATAAATTCAATGTTATCTCCTAAATTTGAAAATTATTGTAATCTTGTTCTGATAACTCAAAGTTTTTATCAATAGTCAAAACTTCTTGATATGTTAAATCATAAAGTTTATAGACCATTATGTCAATTTGTTTTTCGTATTCTTTTACAACATCTTGTTTTTCTTTGTTTTCAAGGTAGTCTTCAGATTGTGTTATTTCTAAAATTTTATCAATGATATTCAAAATCATTTCTAAGTTTTCAATTTTAGGAATAGGAAAATTATTAATCATATCTTTATTAAAAGTTATGCCTCCGTTATAACTTGCAGATGCATATTTTTCTTTTATATAACTAATAGCAAGATTACTATTTATAATTGCTAACAGTATTTTTATAAGTTTCATATTATTAGATTGTATAACTAATGTTGATTTACAGGGTACATATATTCCTTGATTATCTAAATATGCATATAATAATGTTAGACCTTTAATAATTAATTTAGGTACACCAACTTTTTTTGAATAAGAATTTTTAAATACTGAATGAAAATCGCTTTTATTAATAACTGGGAAATCATATTCATCTTTTAAATACTTTATTTTATTTGTTGACCATTTTGAATAATATTTTCCTATTGTTCCTGTATTAATCGCTTTGTATAACGTATCATTGTATTCCTTACAATTATCTAAAGATTTTAAAATCGGTTTTAATTTATATGCATCACTTGTTGCACAAGCACTTTCACAAGCACAAACGTTCGAAATTTTTAATGGCTGTAATTCAATTTTATTTAAAAGTTCAATTTTGTCAGATACTAAAAAGTCTAAAGTATAAGGTTTGGGCAAAATACTCAAATTAAAGCTTTGTATAAAATTTATATTGCCATTAAAGTATTTATTGATATTTGTTTTTTCACATTTTTGTTTTGAAATATTTGTAATAATTGAATCAACTAAAGCTGTTTCAAATATCTTTCTGCCAGCAAACAAAATGCTTAAAATATGATCTTTTATATTTAAACGAAGTATTTCGCCAAATGGTCGAGCTAACCATTTGTCAGGAGTTATGTATATCATATTTCCCAACTCTGTCAATAACCTATAACCTTTTTCAAAAAATGCTATATAAATATCCCAATTCCCTTTTGTCCACTTATAATTTTTTGCAATAAAATCTCTTTCTCCTTGCATTCCATTATTAAACATAGTTTCTGAATCTATATAAGGTGGATTCGCAATAACCACATCAAACCCACCTTTTTCATGAAATACTTCTGAGAAATAGATTTCAAAATCAAAAGTTCCATCTTTTGTTAGTTCTTTTATTATTGCATCAATTTGCTTTTTCAAACGTCTTTTTTCTGATTTTCTTGTTTCATTAAAGAATTGTGGTTTTAACTCTTCCAATTGTTTGAATAATGTATCATTAAACAAGTTTCGTTCAATGCCAAGCAAAGAATTGCCACAAACAATTTTATAATCTAAGTTTGGTAGTGCCTTAATATTTTCAATATCCTCTTCATCAACAACAAGTGATAACCAAAGTCTTAATTTCGCAATTTCTACTGCACCTGATTCTATATCTACACCATAGATAGAATTTTGAATTGCTTGTCGTTTATATTCATAAGTGGTTCTTTTCTTTGCTTCAGACAAAAATCCTGATTCAACAAGAGCAATTCTTACCCTCACGATTTCATTCAACATACCAACAGGAAATGCTCCTGAACCTATCGCTGGGTCGCAGATTTTAATATCTTCCAAAGCCTTATCTATCGCTTTTGCATTATTTTTTATAGAGTCTGAAAAAATATGTTTATATTTAGAATTTTCATTTTCTTTATCAGTAGCGATATTTTCAAGTTGAGAAATTTTATCAGAATGATGTATAAAATCTTCTATATCTTGTTTTGTAAGGTTTGTAGAGTCTGAAATATTATTGTTATCTTCATTAACACCAAGTTCTGTACACAAATAGTTAATCAGACTTTCTTGGCACATATAATGCACGATTTCACGTGGTGTATAAAAAGCACCTTTTGATTTTCTATCTTGAACTTCAAGTAAGTTTTCAAAAACTTTACCCAACATCTCTGGGTCAACTGCGACTTCTTTTTCAAGAGGTTCATCTTCTTTTACAGTAAAGTTATATCTATCGAATACGTCTAAAATACCTGTTCCGATATCGCCATTTTTCGTTTTCTTATTATTTGAAAAAATAGTATTATTAAAAACAATATCCGTATTAATCCAATCATAATCGTGGTATCGCTCAAACAAGCCACCGTTTAAGAATGGAATTTTGCAATCTAATTCTCCAAACCAATTATCATCTCTTTCACCATTTGCAAGTGCATTGTAGAACAATGGTTCAAGGTAATCGTTAAAGAAGTTTTTACCCTCGTTAATTGCTCTTTCAAATGTATGGCGTAAGAATTGTTTATCACCCTCGCCCCATTTTTTATCTCTTGCAACACCAAGCCAACCTTTTTTCTGTATAAAATACAAAAATACCAACTGACCTAACAATTTTTTACAAAAATCTGCATCAGAAATAGATTTCAATGTAAATTCTGCATTAATTCTTTGTGATGATTCATTTTCTCTAATATTTTTCAAATCTTCAGTTAATTGCAAGAATAGTTCTTTATAATTTTCAAAGAATTCTTTTGAAACTTTTTCAACATTAAACGCTTCTTCTATTTCATCTAATGTCGGATAATCTTTTTCTAAAAGAGAAACAAGTCTTGATTGTGCTGTATGATTAGGTTCAAATTCACCAACCAAAAACGAAAATCTTTTTGCTGGTGTAAAATTGTTTACGATTTTGATTTTGCCTTTATCATCTTGAATTAGAGCCGTATCAAGTTTTACAAAAGAAAATCTCCAATCGTTTCTATCTTCATTATAAAAAGCAACCAAAGCATTTTTTCTTAATGATCCGCCTCTGCCACCATTCAAATACCAAGCGACAAAGTTTCTTTGTACGGTTCTTGCCCTATCAAGTGAAGTATCTTTTTTAAGACTTACCCACAAGACTTCAATAGTTTCGTTGTTTTTATCAGTATATTTACCAAATCTGCCATAAGAAGTTATATAATCTCTAAAAGCCTGTGGCACATACGCATTACCACAAGTAAAAACTTTATTCTCATCAATTCCGTCTAAAAAATTAACGATAAAATTTCTATATTGTGTTTTATCAAATTTATTACATAAAGTATTTGTAATGAGTGTTTTTGCCGAGTTTCTATCCATTATTGTCTCCTATCAAAAACTCTGATAGGATTATTTCAGTATGAATATTCTCGTCTTTTTTAACTTCCGTTTTGTTTGTTAAATAAGTTTCCGGAATATTGTTTTTTATTATTTGGTAAACCTTAACGCTATCGAGTTCTTTTTCTATTGCATCCTTTATTGATTTGCTAATTTCGTTTATGATTTTGCCCTCATCATACAGTGCCAAAATCTTTTTCATATAATCTTCTTGAACATCAGTTAATCTGCCCTCTTTTATCGCAAAATCAATTCTTAATCTGACGTACTTATGATTTGAACTTCCACCTGTTTTCTTAACCTGAATATCATCTTCTTCGTTTGGTTTAATGAATTCGTCTTTATTCGCTTGTAGCAAGTGATAAAATTCATGAGGCACAGTTTGCTTTTCACAATTTTTATCACACTCAAAATATTTAACTGCATCTTCAAAACCGAGATTAACAGTCGTTTCACCATCACTTAAATAAAATCTTTCTAATGGTCCTTTTCTGAAAAATGTAATTACACTATTTTTATCAGCCTTAATTTTTCTTGCAGTTCTTGATTTTTTAGGAAGATATTTAACCTTATTGAAAAGCTCGTTATCGTTATCTCTTATATCTTCTAAAATTTTGATATATTTTAAATCAGAGTTTTCTTCGCTTTCGTCTTCATTGTAGGTGTCTTTATTTGTAACTTTATCGTAGAAATTTTCGCCAAAAAGTTTATGGTTAGTAGTTTCTTCTTCCTCTGTAAGATATTTTGCATCTTCTCCTAAAGTTTCGTGAAAGGCTTGAATTTTAGCTTTAATATTATCTTCCAAGTTTAATTCGTTATCTGCCGTTGCACTCGGAAAAATATTATAGATATGAATTTTGTCAAACTTACTGCCAACACGATTTACACGACCTACACGTTGCAAGACCCTCGTAGGATTCCAAGGTAGGTCGTAATTTATGATTATGTTTGAACGGTGTAAGTTTATACCTTCTGCTAAAACATCTGTTGTGATTAATACTTTGATATCATCTAATGTTTCATAATATTTTGGGTCGTAGTTTTTATGAATTAAATCTTTTACAGTATTTGGTGAAACTGATTTATTTTCATATCTGCATTCACCACTTGAATAGAATAAAACGCTATTTCCAAAATCTTCATACAATGAATTATACAAGTCCAAACCTGTTTCCATTGATTCTGAAAAAATTAGAATTTTATTGTCTTTTAAATATTCATCAGATTTAAGAGATTGAATAAATGTATCTTTTTTGAAGTCTTTGTCAATCTTTGACCAAGAGTCTTTCATCCATTTTAGAATCGATAAATCAAATTCTAATTTATCTATAAAATCGTTATTAAATTGTTTTGCTTCATAAATTTTTGCCTTTGAATCGTTTTCTAATGCTTCAATCAGTTCATCTTCATTTTCTGATTCCAAATAATCATAAACATCAACTTTTTTGCTGATATAAACAGTTCCAGAATTATACATTTTTATAAATTGCTCGTAAGAATTTATAAATCTGCTAACGGTTTGCAAGAACGCAAAACGGCTACTTTCAAGTCGTTTTATAAGCATTGTTTTCATAAATCCAACCAAGTTACGTTCTTGAGTTTGTTCAAAATCACTTCTTTTAAATATTGCTTTTAAATTATTCCCTGGTTGGTATCTTGCAAAAGTAAAATGTTTTAATTTTGAAATTGTTGTATCAAAAATTTCATTTGTTTTTTCATCGTATTGATAAACAATTCTATGAGGAACATCAACTTCAGGGAAAAACAATCCTTGTTTCTTTATATCGTTTGAAAAATATTCTTTTACATCTCGTCTTGTTCTTCTTACCAAAATATATTTCAAAACTTTGTTTCTAACTTCTTTTGAAATGTTTTTGACTTCTTCAATATATTCAGGAGTTGATTTATCCAACTTTTTAAGACGATTTCTTGCATTAACAAAAAAGCCTTCAAGATTTTTCATGCCAGGAATTGTGCTATTTTTAGCAGGTTGAAATAAAGTTATTAGTGGATAAAAATCATAAATAGAGTTATTTAGTGGAGTTGCAGTAATTAAAATAACTTTTTTACCATAGCAAATTTCGTGCAAAAGTTGATATTGGCTTGTGTTTTCGTTTCTAAATCTATGAGCTTCATCAACAAAAATATAATCAAAATCTTGATAGCCTTTTTTCTTGATATGTTCTAATTTACCTAAAGAAACGACAGTTGCACTTCTTACTCCAAAATCATTTATTGCATCTTCCCAATTTTCAATAATCGGTGGTGGACAAATAACAAGTTTTTTCCCTGGTAAATTTTGCATATACATTGCGGTTATATATGTTTTACCCAAACCAACTACGTCAGCAAGAAAACAGCCATTGTATTTATCAACAATTTCTGATATTGTTCTAACTGCCTCTTGTTGATATTCAAGTTTCATAAAACCTTTTGGTGGTTTTATCTCAAGAGTTTCTTTCTTTTCTAATTTTTCTTTAAAATACTCATACAAGAATTTTATGTATAATTCATAAGGTTTGATTGTGTCATTTAACCAAGTTTTATCATTTATGGTGTCAATGTAAGTTTCAGTTAAATCAACTGACATCGTCCAAAGGTTATCAAATTTTTCTTGTGCATATTTAACATCAATACTGTTTTTTAATTCTACATTAAATTCATATTGCGAATTTAAACCATTCTCGGAAAAATTACTTGAACCTGTTATAACTCGACCATAATCTCGGTCGTCTTTTCTAAACTTGCTAATATAAACTTTTGCGTGTAAATCTCTGCTTGGAAATGCTCTTAATTCTAATTTTCCACATCTCAAAAATTCAACAAATTTTCTTATACTATATTCAACATCATAATTATCTTCTGAACTATATAATTCTTTTTCTAATTCTTTAGAAAAAATATCTTTTGTGTTTGAGTGCGATTCTAAAAAATCTAATTGTTTTGATTTTTGATACGCCTCAACAGTTTGTTTATCAGTACTAAGCCCAATCAAAATTCTTATTTTATCAATATTTTCAAACTCATTACATAAGGCTTTAAAACCACTAGTTCTAAAATACCCAACTAAAATATCAAATGTTTCCACATTTACAAGAGTTGATTTAAATCTATCCTCTAACTTTAATCCTGGCTCGTTTGTGAAAAACATTGTATCAGTTGCATTTACTACCATTTAGAACTCCTTTTGGGACACAAAATTACATTGTGTATCCTTTCGGAGAAAAATTGGTAACTAGCGACTTACAAAGGGGTAATTTTTCAAAAATTTGTAAAATTGTTAATATGTGTTTCCTTTAAAATTAGGTATTTTTGTGGTAACTTTAATGCAACGAAACACAATGTAAGTGTAGTTCCTTTTTTATAAGAAAAATTTTTTGTAACTTTCGTTTATGGTTTCTTGTTCTAATCCGATATATCTTAAAGTTACGGCTGGAGATGAGTGGTTGAATATTTTTTGTAACAAAACGATATCGTCAAATTGTTTGTAATGATGATAACCAAAAGTTTTGCGTAAAGAGTGAGTACCAATGTGAACTTCGATTCCAACTTCTTTTGCTGCTTTTCTTAAAATTTTGTATGCTTGAACCCTGCTTAATCTATTATCTTTTTGTGATAAAAATAATGGCTCGTTAACATTTTTATTCTGTATAAAGTCTTTTATATCAGATTGGATTTTCTCATTGATTGGAAACTGCTTATACTTGTTTGTTTTTTGCTCTCTAAGTTCGATAAAAGTTTTATCTTTAACATCTTTTATATCAAGGGCAAGAATATCCGAAACTCTTAAACCACTATTGATTCCAAGATTGAATAACAATAAGTTTCGTTTATTAGTTGATAAAAATTTTTTCATTTGTGCAATTTTTTCTTTGTCTTTAATTGGATAAACTATGTTCACGAAAACCTCCTTTGTAATACCAATAACGACATTACAACGAAAACACAGAAACATCAGACAAAGAACAATATTCACGACACAAAAAGATACTTTTTAAATAATCAAAATACAATTTTATAAACAATATTAAAAACTAAACTAAGAAATAAAAACAGCAATTAATTAAAATTTGGTATTAGCATGCTTAATTTTATTATTGTTGAAGTTTATAACGTACATTTTCTATTTATCTTGAAAATAACCCCTTGTTTGATTTCGTTACATACTTGTTATGTCTTTAATAAAATGTTATGCTTGTTTGATAATGGATATGTTTGGAGTATATTAAAATTAAAATAGTCAGTGTATATAAGTGAGGTCTTGCATTTTTTAGCAAAAAAGATATAATGCCAAAGTTTAATGAAAAGATAAATACTGAAAATAACGGTTTTGAAATAAGAGTTTATGATATAGACTCTTCAAATCAAGATGATGTAAATAAACTTGAAAATTACATTATATCAAAAGTTAAAAAAATGAAAATACATAATGGCATTAGTACTTATTCTAATGTTAGTGGGATAAAAAAAGATTTTTTAAATAAAATTAAAGAAGCAGAAGATAATAACAAAAGCGAATTAAGTAAGATATGTACTCCGGAGGAAAATAAAAAGAAATGGTTTGATGTAAGAAGGTCTAGAGTTACAGAATTTATGTCACAACTACTATTAGAAAAAGAACTAAATTGTGTTTTCTTTGAAGAAACGGATAAAAGAATCAATTTATCTGCATTTGAAGCTGACACTCATGTAAAAGGAGTTGATGTAACAGGTATTCATACAGACAGTAATGGCAGTAGTAAATTTGTAATATGCGAAGTAAAGGCTAGTGGTAGCAATGACATACCTTGTTCATCAAGTTGCGAGTTGCTTAAAGATATAAAAAATTCCTATAATTTAACCAATGAAAGAGTATTTAGAGAAATTAAAGATTTTACATTAAAACTAATTGAGGCTAACCCTTCAAATGATATTAGCAATATTATTGAATATATTACAGATTTATATGCTCAAATTCTAGATAAAAAATCTTCAAAAAATTTAATCCTTGATAATATATTATTTATTCCATTTTTGATTAGAAGAAATCCTAAAATTATTGAAAATAATGACATTGGTGATTTTAATAATTTCAATAAAGATGACTTTGAACAAATAAATTTAAAGGGAGTAATGTGGGTATTAAATCAAGATATAGACACTTTCTGTATTGATTTATATAACAAGGCGGTGCCGAATGAGCAATAAGTTAAATGAATTTTTAGAAAGTTTAAGGCCTATTGTTGATAAAGCATGCATTGTTAATAAAAAGAATCCTTCTGAGCTTTTAAATATATTAGACATGTGTGAAAGAATCCATATTTTCAATGAATTTGAGATGTCTAGATTATCAGAGGAAAGTATTAATAATTTAGATTTAGAAGATATTAAACTTAAAGCAGAAACTTTAAATACGTTATTTTTATTTATAAAAAATAATCCTAAAATTCAAGAAATTATTGAAGATACTGATAGGACAAAATTAATTAAATGTCTTAACAGGGTATCTTATGAATTATATAAAATTATCTACCAGCTTTCTAAAAATGATAGTATACTTGATAGATTATTTTATCTTTGTTTCTTAGCTTTAAATGCTGTATTGAGCGATAAAATAGTTGAAATGGATAATTTTATATCTTCATATCTAGAAGAAACTTTTGATAATTTAGAAAATAAAGAGGTTATAGAATTATTACAAATTGATACATTACATTTAATTCTTAGCTTAAGTAAAAGGATTAAAAATGTTGATGACATTTCTGAATTAAAAAAACTTATTGCTAGAATCGATGAGCAATTAAGTTCTTTGCAAGATATAGAGATAAATAGCAATTATTTAAATGCTAATAATGTTTTAATTATTACTATAATTGCAAATATTCAATGTGCTTTAAAGATTGTTATGAGTTATTTGACAACAGGTTATATGGAAGAAAATATATACCCTCTCATTGATTCATATTCTTTAAATGCTTATAAAATAGCTGAACAAGGTAATTTAGAAAATTATAAAATCCTTAGTAATATGCTTGGTTATGGTTTAGGGACTTTATGTCGAAATTCTATTTGGGAAATTGCTAAAAGGGTTCCAAACTTAAAACGTTACTTTGAAAATTGTATAAAATCTTCTAAAAATATTATTTACTCATTTTTACCATCACAAAGAGATTCTATATTAGAAATGTTAACAATGAAAAGAAGTATTGTTTTAAACATGCCAACCAGTGCAGGTAAGACTCTGTTGGCGGAATTATACATATTATACATATTCCAGCAATATACTTTTTCAGAAGAAGAACGCCCAACAGTTTGTTATATTGTTCCAACAAATGCTTTAGTTAATCAAACAAAAAATAGATTTATCTCTGAATTACAACCATTAGGTTACAATATTGAAACCGTTGTGCCTTTTTGTGAAATAGATAAAATTGAAGATGAACTCTTAACAAGAAAACATATTGATATTTTAATATCTACTCCTGAAAAACTTGATATTTTAGTTAGAAATAATCACGCCTGTATTAAAAACTTAAAACTAGTTATTTTAGATGAAGCACATAATATATCAGATAAAGAACGTGGTTCCAAATTTGAACTAGTTTTATCAACAATAAAACAGAAACGTAACGATGTTCATTTTCTATTATTGAGTCCATTTATGAAAAATAATAAAAAATTAGCAGAATGGTTATCAGACAGTGAACAAGATAATGTTGCTATAAGTATAGAATGGACTCCGACAAAACAATATGTTGGATATTCATATTTCTCTTCATCTAAAGATGAAGCTTTTGTAAGATATTTGCCTTCTCCTAGAAACAACATTATAAATGAAGTTATAGATATACCACTCGAAACAAATGCCAATACTATAAAAAGTCAACTTAGAGAAAAAACGGTTAATTCTTCCGTAAAAAATATAGTTTTACTTGAAAAATACTATAATTTAGGTAAAACAATGGTATTATGCCCAGGTTCTGGTACCGCACAAAAAAATGCAATGAAAACTTTAGAATATCTAAAGTCTAGGAATAAATTAAAAAATTTGCTGGATGACCCTATTAAAAAGGATGAGATAAGCAAACTAATTGCTATTATAGAGTTAGAAGCCCTTGATGATAATGACTTAATTGAATGTCTGAAATATGGTATCGCATATCATCACTCAAAATTATCTGCTTTAGTCAAAGAAAAAATTGAAGATTTAATTACTAAAGATTGTATTAACATAATTTTTGCAACTACTACTTTAGCACAAGGTATGAATTTCCCAATTACAACCGTTATATTTGATGAATTAAAACTGGGAAGAAGCAAAGGTACAAAGGAAATGGATAGTTCTGTTTTTTGGAATATTGCAGGACGAGCTGGCAGAGCTTATAAAGATAAAGAAGGACATGTAATTATTTCTTATAGAAATAGTAAAAAATATATGTTAACCACTACAACAAATTACATTAAGTTTGATATTAAAGAAGTAATATCATCTTTAACATCTTTCTTTGAAATGTTAGATGAGAATACCGAAATAAATTTAAAACTATTAAAAGATAACCCTGCTGCTTCTAATTTTTTGCAATATCTTAATCATATTTTAAATGTTTCTTACCATTATAATTTTGATGATATTGATAGTGCAAAAATTAGAAATATTCTTAACAACTCTTTTGTATATAAAGAATTATCTTTTCAGGAAGGTTTTATTGAATCGCAAGAAAAAATTAGAAAATTTTCTGAAAAATATATTGACTCTTTAAGGGATAAAAGACAAGAATCGTTAAAACTTGCTGATGTATTTGGAATAAGTAATATAAGCTTAGGCTCAATGCAAGTAAAAATAAAAGAGCTTAGAGAAGAAATTATTAATGAACATGGTACAGAAGCCTTAAATGAATATATAAACGCAACTAATATAATACTTAATACTCAAAATTCAGATAATTTATCTAAAATTGTAGATATAATTGCAAGACTTCCAGAAATGAAAATTTTTATGATTGGTGAAGGGAAATTAGATTCCGAAAGTCTTGCAAAAATAATAATAGGTTGGGTTAATGGAAAAAATGTACGCGACATTGCAAATGATATTAAACGTGGTGGACAACATGTTAACGATTTAATTGGACTATGTAACAAATTCATAAATGGAAACATGAGAAATTTTGTACCATGGGGATTGTCTATATTCCAAATACTTACAAATGATAACGAGAAAAATTTACCTTCATATGTATATTATGGAGTAAATAATAAAGAAGATGTTATTTTATCAAAAATTGGTATACCTCGTTTCGCACTACAAAATGTTAAAACTATTTTAAGTAAAAAATATCCAACAGAAAGAATCTCAATTGATAATATGGAAAACTTAAAAAGCAAAATTATATCATTTGATAAGCAAGATTATGATATTGTGAAAGTTGATCAATCAGTGTATAAAGAAATTGTAGATACCGGACTATAGTAATTCCACACGAGGATATTATATATTTTTAATATCAATCTCATAGTTAATTAAATATTATTCTGTATACTAAATTACATTGAGAAAAACTTAACGGTTCAGCCGACTACTCGGCATACCTTCCTTGTACGGCTCGAATTTCACATTCTCGCCTACAATCAGGCAGAGTCCCTTCTTCGACATTACTCCTCTTGAAAAAATTTTAAAAAGTTGGAAGGGTTTAGGTGACAGTAAAATCAGCCCTTTCCCAGTCATAACTTTTCAACTACTTCATTGACAAAGATTTCAAAACTGTTTTAGAACCAATATGTTGAAATTCCTTCACTTCTTGAGTTTTTTTATTTGAAGTAGTTGTTTTTTTAATTTGGGAAGCATTAGCATTAGGAGTTTTGTTAGATTTTGGGCTAAACCAATCAAATGTATAGTTCAAGCCTAGTTGGAAGCCAACACCTGTTCTACCGCCATTTCTAAATACGATTTGGAAGAACGAGTTCAATCTATCTTTCCATGTTTTAGTTACACCTAAGCCATATTGAATATATCCGTGTTCCATTTTTACACTTGCTAAATCAACATTTCCAGCTCTACCACCAACTTGCTCATTGATGTTATACATATATTGGAATGTTGCATATACACTCCATGATTCTCTTGCATAAATAAAGTTCATTCCAGGAGCGACGTTAATTCCATTCAACAATCCAGAATTCATACTCATAGAACCAAAATCCGTTCCCCAATTTTGACGACCAAAAATATTATATGACATAAATGCTGTTGGCTGGATAGTGAAATGCTTAGTTGGATGGAAGTTGTAAGCTAATTTTGCAGCAGTGCCAGCGAACCAATTCCCCGCTCTATCTGTATTCCCTGCAACAGACATTTCATTATTATATCCTCCGCCATAAGCAACAACAGAACCAATGAAATTATCTTTCATAAATGTTCCCATCAAGCCACCTTGACCGCCGTTTTGATACATCCCAACACCATTAAATGTTTGGTGAGCACCATTATAGCCAATATATGCTGTTGGCATTAATCTCCAACCATGTTTCAATTTGATAACAGGGAAATCTGCACCAACTAATGAACCATATGAATTATTACCGACTTTTAATCCTTGAGTTAAGGACAAGTTTTCAAAGTTTACATATGATTTATACCACAATCCACCATCTTCCTTTTTATATTGATAAGGTGCAAATTGAGGAAGTGTTGAGGCGTAAATATTAGCATTTTTACTTTGAGCTAATAATCTTTCGCTATCAAGTGTCACGTGATTTAACAACATATCGTCAATCATCAATTGATTGTTATAAGACGCCAAAGTTGCAACTTGACCTCTAAATACTTGAGGATTGTAACGAGTCATATTGGATGTGTACCAACCGCCACCAGCAGATTGAAGATTATAATAACCTATTGGAGTAAAAATTTCTTTATCTGTTGAAGTAAAATTAACCTTATCATTAATTGAATTTGCATCAAATACTCTAATTTTGAACTGTCTATCTATTGGGGCAAGACCAATAAAATTAAAATCAGCAACATTCAAAGTTCCATTTGTATTTGAGGTTAAATTATTGATAATAAAAGCATCTCCAACTTTATTTCGTCCATCAATATCGATAGAAAGGTTGTTCTTGCCTTCAACAATCATATCATTTGAAATCTGATATTTGTTTAATACACTGTTCAATGCATTTAATGCTGAATTATTTGTCATATTCAAATCACTTACAAAGAAATGATTATCTGCAACACCACTACCGATATTTAATGCAGAACCATTTTTAATTTCAACCGTTCCACCTAAAATATAACTATCTGTCCCATCAATAGTAATATTTGATTTGTTATCAAATATTGAAACGCCTTTATTTTGTTGCAACATTCCACCAAAAGCAGAATTATTTACATTATCAGTTTTCAAAATTCCATCAAGTTCATTCTTAATCAAACCATTCCATTTATCATTAGAGTCAAGATTAAATTCTGCACCATTACTAATTTCAACAGTTGCTCCTTTTTGAATATCAACAGAAACAGCTTGTGCAATATTACTTGGTGATTTGATGTTTATATAAGAATTTTTTAACAAGTTTAAGTTTCCGCTTGTAGCAATCAAGTCACCAGTCATTGTAGAACTAGTACTTTCAGTCCTTTCATAATTTAAAGTACCACCAGCTAATGAAACTTCACCATTCCAAATATCATTATCTCCAATAGTTACCCAGCCATTATCTATAATTTGTAATTTTGAATTTGAATCAATATTTGTTTCAACACTACTATGATAAAACCATCTTTTCCAACAGTAAATGTAGAATTTTCTAGCATTAATTTTCCGCTATTAGCTTGGAATATTCCATTTGATGATGCAAAATCTTTAACCGTTAAAGTTCCATCAGTAAGAAGAACTCCGCCTTTAGAAGCCCAATCAGTAGTTGCACCCAATGTTACATCTCCGCCACGAACAGCCAACAATGTATCATCTTTAATTTTTACTGTTGTTGCTTCTTTTATCACATCACCTGCAGAAGCAGTCAATCTTCCACTAATAATATCTATAGTTCCACCATTAGCAAAAATTCCACCATTTGAAGTCAAACCATCAATTGTCAAAGTTCCACTTCCAACGGTATTTTCATCTCCGATAGAAATATTTCCAGCCCAAATATCCTTATCATCTAGAGTTATACTTCCACCGTTTAATTTAATTTCTCCCTTTGAGTTAATATTCACTAAAGTGTCTTTTTTAATATAACTATTGCTATTCAACGACAAAGAAGCCTTATTAACATTTCCGATGTTCAATGAACCTTTTTCTACTTTCAATGTACTATTGTAATTTTTCAACGTATTCCAATTTAAAACACCATCTGCAATTGTTGTTTCTCCTCCAAAGAATGTTGAAGAAGCATTGACATCAGTTTGACCAGATTCTTGAGTATAAGTTCCAGTATAACCAGAATTATCCGCATTTAAAATTAAAGTTCCTTTATTTTTTATTTCGCTAGTTGCATTTTCACTACTAATACTTCCATTTAATATATTAGTGCCACTAAAATCAGCGAAAGAGTCATTTGCCATATATATCGTATCAGTAGATTGTTTAAATTCTGTTTGGTTTAAACTTATATTTCCTGCGTTATAAATTGCACCCCCTTTTCCACCATCATTAGTTTTGTTACCATCAAATATTGTATTAGAGATTGTTAGGTTCTTAATCCCATTATAAATCGCCCCACCGTTATTTGCAGTGTTATTTGTAAATGTACCATTAATTATATTGCTGGTTATATTCCCTTTTTCATAAGCAATAGCTCCTCCATCAGATTCAGAGTAATTGCCGTTAAAAGTTGCATAATCCAAATTAAGGGTTACATTACCAGTGCCACCAGTGTCACCAGTTGTAACATCAATTGCACCACCATAACCAGTAGATTTATTTTCTGTAAAAGTTGTATGTTTTATCTCAATTTTAAAATCTGATGGTCCTAGATTATTAACTCCGATAGCTCCACCAGTTTTATTTGTATGGTTTAATTTAAAATGAGAATCACTTATATTTAAAGTATTATCTCCTACCTGCCCAGAAGTTCCATAAACATATATCGCACCTCCGTTATTCTTAGCACCATTACTGGTTTCAGTAGAATTCTTAGTAAAAGTAGAATTTTTAATAGTCGTAGAAACAGCATTTCCCATTGTCGCAACAAGAGCCATAGCTCCACCACCAACAGCGTTTTTAGTTTGTGCTTTATTATTATTAAATGTTACATTGTCAAGAGTTAACGTACCCTCATTATACATTGCTCCGCCCCAACTCGAAGCGTGTTGAATAGTATCCAATGTAATGTTGTTTAATGTAAGTTCTGTATTTTTTTGGACATCAAAAGCGAGAGTAGTACTTTTATAGTTTTTATTCTCACCCAAAATTGTAACAGATTTTGGAGTATTCTTTCCTATTTGGATACGATCATCAGCTGAGATATCACCACCCAATTTTACAGTAACAGAAGAATCCGTTGCATTTTTTAGGGAATCTTTTAATCCTCCAAAATCAGTAATTACATCTTCTGCCAATACAATTTGCGTACTTAATACCATCGCAACAGAAATTGCAATCAATTTAATCTTTTTATTATTCATAATATCCTCAAATTCCAGCCTACAAGTTTATTAATTTTATTATAAACAGAAACCTTTAACAATATTTTGATAAAGTTTTGTTAAAAAAAAATATATAAATTTTTAGCGGATAGAACTGTTATTATAGAAAGACATATTTTCAGCTTTCAAAGTTCCTTCATTATAGATAGCTCCGCCCCATTTGGAATCCTTAATAAGAGTATTCCTAATATTTAACTCCGTCCCAGGCTGAACATCAAAAAGAGCCTCCTTCGGTGTAATACCCAAAGACAAACCATTGGAATCCAAAATAGATTTAACAAAAATTAAGAAATAAATGGGTAAATGCTTATTCCTCTGAGGAACAATGAATATTACTGAACTTCCAACCACTATCTCGAAGAACAATAAATTGAGTTTCTCGCCCTTCAGTATGGATTTCATCATTTGTATCTTTCATCGTTGCAAAAAAATCCCAACGGAATTCTAAAAATGCCGTATTACCATAATATTTTATCATTATGTCTTTTATTTTAAAATCTCTATTTGAAAAATTTGTACTCATTCGCCCCAAGCGAAAATGCTCAACTATCTCTTCAAATCCAATAGCATACCCATTAGGATGGATAAACGAGATTGAACCCTCACGATCCCATATTTCTCTAAAAAGTTTTTCATCAGAAGTATTAACTGATTCAATATATGATTTTAGTAAATCATCAATTCTTTCCATAATTCCAGTTTATCATAAATAAACGTAAAGACCCTAAATAGGGTCTTTAGTGTGAATGAAATCATTCATCTTCTTTTTTCTCTTTGTGTTCTGCTAGTTTTTCATCTAGTTTTTCTTTTGCTTCATGTGCCTTTTCTTTTAACTCTTCAGCACCTTCTTTTATATCTTCTTTGAGTTCGCAAGCTTTTTCCTTAACTTTTTCCGCTGTATCGTGAAGTTTTTCCTTCATTGTTTTTTTATCATCATCTTCGTGCATAATTTTAACTCCTTTCGTTTTGTTCAATATTATTATTTACGAAGATTAAAAAATTTTTATGCGAAAAATGGGTAATAAAAAAAATAAAAATTTGAAGATAATAATTATTAAACCCTCTCCATTAATCCCTCTACATTGGAGAGGGAAATTTCTTTAAAACAATGCCCCTCGTCAAAATTGACTAGGGGCATTGTAAGTTTTTTATTCTCTAAATGCTTCAGATAGAAAGGCTGAAACACGTTCTGCATGACTAAACAGATTAATTTCTGCCTGTTTTGTTCAAAGTTTCAACATCAGCTACCTTCATAGCGTAATATGGAGTTTTTTGACCTTTTTCTGTTAAGAACAATACAAAATTATCAGTAAAGTAGAATTGACGACCATTATCTGGACGAAGCGAAGTCATTCTTACAGCAACAGCTGCTTCACTTTTTAATTTAACACCTTCATTATTCATTTTGAAATCTACTGTTTCAATTGAACGGTCAATTCTGAAATTTGTTCTTCTAATATCTCGACCTTCTACTTCTGGGAAGTTTGTTTCTTGATACAAGCTAATTTCTGGAATGATTAACTCATCATCTTTAACAAATTTTCTATTTCCATGATATTTTGAAGTTTTTTCCTTCATTTCTGAATAATATTTCAAGAATGTTTTATCATCATTTGTTCTATACAAAATAACTTCATCTTTATCTTTTGTGAATAATTTAACAGCAAAATCTTCAGAATTATTATAGAACAACACTCTTACATTCTTATATAACTTTTTATTACTTGATTCGTTTATGCCGAAATATTGAGCATTATAATTGTAATTTTTTGCAAATGGAGCTTCTGCAAGTTTGTCAAACGCTTGTAAAAATTTAAAATCTTTTTTCAACATTGCATAAACAAATAATTTTTGAGAATCTTTTGCCCAATCGAATGAATCTAAAATATCACTGGTTTCATTAAACTTTTCTTTTATACCTTTTTCAATTTCCTTTTTCAATTCTGGGGAAACTGTTCCATATTTTGTATAATAAGCATTTTCACTAACATTTGATTTTTTGAAAGATTGTTTATTTAATTCCTTAACTACTTTTGGAGTATCTCCAACAAAACGAATAGGTCCATATATAATATTATCCATCAATTCGTTCCAAACAAGTTGAAAAGTTCCCACCCAAATTCTATTTTGAGCCTTACTTTCAACAGACATTGTTGGAAGAATTTCTATTGGTTTTACAGTTTCTACGGATTCTGTTTGCTCAACTTTAACCTCAGATTGCTCAAGTTTGTTTTTTTTGTCAGATGCAACAACAGGCAAACTTGCAAGAAGAACCGCTAAAACACCTAAAGCTAATAACTTTTTCATTTTTTTCTCCTTCTATCAATATTTAACATTTTAAAAAAACTTTTTAAAAACCCACCTGCCGTATTCTTGTGAAGAATAGGAGCAGATTCATAGAAATTTTTATAGTTCTCTATAATATTTTGAGGCAAAGATTCCCCTTTTTCAAGGGTATAAGATAAAAATTCGATATAATCATCCTGCTCTTCTTTATACAAAGCATCACGATTTCTTAAATCTTCATCAGCTTCATAGTGAATTAAAGCATGATACGCCGCAACAAGACTCTCATCCTCTGTATCTTTTGGATAAGCAAGCATAGCTTCCCTAACGCAAAGCTGACCAACCCGCACAAGCCTCAATAGCCGTGCTACTTTTTGTCTATCTTCAATATTTTCAGCCATAACGTTATTTTACAAGAAGTTCTGACATTTCTCGTTCAACAAACTTTACCATGTCAGCATAATCACCATTAAAGAAATTATCTGTAAATTCCTTTAACATATCTAAAGCCATCTCTCTTTTATCCATAGTAGCTTTATAGAAAAACTTCTTTCCAACCTTATAACGAACTAAAATACTCTTAGATACCAATCTATCCATAACGGTTTTGATTGTTGTATAAGCTCTTTCTACACCATTTGAAGAAAGTTCATCTACAACATCTTGAATAGAAATATCTACATCTTCGTCTGTGGCAGTTAAATTCCAAAACGTATTTAAAATTTCAATTTCTAAAGAGCCGCAAACCATGATTTCCTCCTGTAACTGTCAACTATTACTATAATTGTAATATAAAAACTTTAGATTTCAATAGCTGTTACATAATATTTACAAATCCGTAAAATACTAAAAATCCATATTCATAAAATCTTCTGATTTTTTGTAATCTTTTTTGCTAGAGCGAACTTTTGCGTTCTTTTTCTTGGTTTTTTCTGGAATTGAACGATAAGCATTATCCAACGAAACCTTTGCAATTACTTCTTTTGTTCTTCTATCAAAGAACGTCAACCAAAATTTTCTATTGATATTATCGACAGCAAATGACACATTTGCAACAATTTTATCCCCAGGTCTGATTTGACGAAACATAAGTTTTGTATCCCCAAAAATAGATGGACTAAATTTTGCGTTGTAATCATTCATCAAAACCATGTCAAAACCAGAAAGAGTCTTGTCAGACATATTTGAAATCAACACAGATAAAGTAATCGTATTAACCTCTCCGAATGGATCTTTCTCATGTTTAATATTATTTATATTAACAGTTAAGCCGTCATAATGAACTTCTTCTTGTTTCAAAGCTTCTTCTTTATAAACTGGCAAGTCAACTTGAGTATTTATTTTTACCTTAATTTCATCCCCAGGAGCAATCATTACATGATTGCCTTTTCTAATTAAAGCAACACCAAGACCAGCAACACCGCCAATTGCAGCACCTCCAGCCAAAGTATAACCTTGAGAAGCAATCGCAGCTTCTAAACCTAACCAATTTAGAGCCATTAAACCGCCGACTGCTCCACCAGCAACAGTATAACCAACATCTTGAGCAACTATTTTTGCTCCCGCAGTAATTGGGTGAAGTTTGGTTGTCATTTGACCTTCAATAGGAATCTCTCTTCCATCTGGAGTAACTAAATAATCAAAAGACAAAGACATTGATGCTTCACGCCCCAAACGTGTTGGTTCGGTTGTTCCAGTCAATTTGCCATGAGCAACAGTTCCCTTTGGGATAATAATCCCTTTGTCGCCATAAACATCAGATGTTACCTCTGCAAAAAATTCATCTCCTTCCACAGAAATAGAAGAATCTAATACTTGAGATACCGTCATATTTATTACATCTTTGCGATTTAGTGATTCAACTTTCCCAGTAAAAATGTCATCTTGCGTTTGCTTATATTCACTTGACTCTGATACAGAACCTTTCAACGGCTCTGCAACTGACAGCAAAGTAAAATTCATAAAGCAAATCATTATTGATAATATAAAACTAGCAATCTTCTTCATAACAAAATTATACAACACAATTAAAAGATAGAGCAAATGTTAATCTTTTTGTTCTTCAACTTCTTGTGCCATCTCTTCAATAAAATTGTTTACCTTTGCAGGTTCAAAACATGAACAAGAATTCCAAATCAATGTTGGTCTAGGCTCAGTCAACAAAGGACTTGGAAATTCGTTATGACATTTACCTTTCAACATATTAGTTGAACCATCTGGACAAGACGTAAACATTGAGCAACAGCTACAAATTTTCAAGATTAAACCATAATCTTCCATTTTTGATTTCAATTGTTGCAAAGCATCAATCATTCTCAAATGAGATGAAGTTGTATATTTTTTATTTTTATAAATAAATCTAATTTTTGACAAACCACTTTCTGTTGAAATAAATTCTAACTTACAAGCTCTATCACCATGTTTTGTCTGTACCATAACATCAATAGAAAGTTTATCAACTTCTCTATCTGTATTTGCACCCAGTTTTTTTAGTAACACTCTTACCGGAGGGAAATTCTTAACAATGTGACAGATTGAGTAAATTGGATACAACATTAATAGCATTATTTCTTTGAAATTTAATTTTGCATTTACCAAACTCAAAGCAAAAATTGCTATCAAAACAAACGCAGTAAAAATCACCACGCTACATTTCACAATAAATTGACAATGATATGAATACGCTATTAATAATGCATAAATGGCAATCAATGTCCAACAATTAGGATTTAACAATGAACAAATATGTTCAATATAATTAAAATTAACGTTTTTTAAATTTTTAAAATTATTTTTCAATAAGTTAAAGCGTTTTGTTAATCTTGGCTTTTTAAATGAACAATCTTGCCCAAGAATGAAAGATTGAATATTAGGATTATAAACGCATTTGTGTCCTGTTTGTGATAACAATAAGCTAAATTCTAATTCTGAATTAATATCTTTAAAATTAATATCTTCAGCATCTTCCAATGCAGATTTTTTTATTATAAATAAGCCAGAATCAACATTTGTAGCCAACCCTAACAAAGAACGAGATTGTTTGAAGAAATTAGCTTGATATTTTTTATAAACAGCTTTAATCCTATCTACTATATCTAAATTTTCTCTATTGATATTCAATTCGCCAGTAACAGCATCATATTTTTTTAATGCAGCATTAGCCAATGTTAAAAATTCTGGAGCAATCCTTCTAGTACTATCAATAAACACATATGCATCAATAGTTTCATCTTTTTTAAGCTCTTCTAAAAGCATTGATACGGCTTTGTTTTTGCCCAGAGTACCAACATCTTGAATATTTACAACATGTACGAAATTGTCATTTTCAAAAATCTTTTCAGAACCGTCATTACAATCATCCAAAACAGCATAAACCTTGAAATCAGCAAGAGGATAATCTTGCATCTTCAATTCTTCAACAAGTTCTTCCAAGCACTCTTTATGATTATGGCTATATATTATTACAGCAAAACTCGCTTTTGAATCATCATATCTTGAATATTTTCTTTCGATAAAAAATGGTCTGTCTTTCAAGTTGCGAATAGACAAAATCAAAAGATACAATGAATAAACTAATACGTATAAATAAAGTAGATATAATATAAATTCCATATTTTAATCCTCGTTTCTATAATCTTAATAAAAACCAAGATAAATTTCAAATTCTTTAAATATCTAAATGAATTGCACCTTGTCTGAAGATTCTCAATTCGTTATCCATAACCCCAACAACTGTTGATTCTAGCCCCTTTGCGACATATCCATAATCTTCAATTATTAAATCCGCAAGACCAGACATATTTTCTAAAGCTTGTTCATAAGTTTTAGCAGAAGGTTGATGTGAAAGGTTTGCACTTGTGGTCGCTAAAACATGCCCAGGAATAATTTCACAAATTTCTCGAAAAACTTCATTATTAGGAACTCTTATTCCAACAGTTGGCATAGAGGAAGTTATATAATCTGGAGTATTCTCACTTTTATCGGTCACAATTGTCAATGCTCCAGGGAAATATTTCTTTATTAATATTTGTCCAATTTTTGAAATCGGCTTAACATAGTCAAGCAAAGGATAAATGTCATTAGACATTAAAATTAAAGGTTTTTGAGCCTCTCTTTTCTTTATTTCATAAATCTTTTTGACAGCAGATTCATTATTAGGAAGGCAACCTAACCCCCAAACAGTATCCGTAACATATGCAATTACTCCTCCATTAGTCAAAACATTTATAATTTCATCTTTATTTTTTAACATAATATAATCCTCGCTATTTTTATTTAATATATTACCATATAAAACAGAATAAATGACGGGTTGACAATTTTGAAAACATCATTATTATAAAGATAAAGGTATTATAGAAACAAGAAGGATTTATATTATGGCTTCATCAGGTGCATCAATAATCACAAATATTTCGTCTGGACTATCAAATACATATGCTTATCTTGCATCACTTTATCCACAGGACGGAGTGACTTATAAAAATATCACAGCAGCAAGAAACGACCAAACAAATTATTTAACACTAAATCAATCTTTTGCATCTTATTTACAAAACAATTTTTCAACAATAGATAAAGATGGAGATGGAAAAATTAGTGCTGATGAAATGAACAAAATGACTAATACAATTTCTACATCAGGAGTTTCAAGGGAAGAGTTATCTCAACTTGCAGCTTCTGGCACCTATTCTAGCGAAATGATTTCTAAAATCCTAGAAAACTTTGACGAAATGGACACAAACCACGACGGAAGAGTAACAAGTGCAGAAATTTCTAGTTACACTTTTTCTTGCAACAAACAAGAAATGATAGATGAAGATAACTACAAAAAAGCAACGAATATGTCACTATTTTACGGAGATGACAATTCTTCAACTGACGTATCAAGTTACAGTATTTTGAGTTACAAATATAAGAACTTTACAAACTCAAAAAGTTAAATAAAATTACTTTCCGATACAAAAATGATCAAAAATATTATTCAAAATATCGTCAGTAATTACTTCACCTGTGATTTCATCCAAAGATAAAAGAGCTGACTTCAAATCGATATAAATCATATCTTGAAGTTCGCCTAGTTCAGCTGCATCTAAAGCTCTTTTTAGACTCAATTTACATCGTTCAAGACATCCCTGTTGACGTTTATTTGTAATAAATTCCGTATCTTCAAGAGAAAATTGGCAAATTATGCCTTTCATCTTTGTTTTCAAATCATCTAAACCATCTTTTGAATAAGTAGAAAGTTTAGCCGTATTAGGAAATACTTCCTTAAATTCTCCCGACGTTAGCAAATCAATTTTATTAGCGACAACAATATGAGTTTTATCTTTAATAATATCGTAAATCTGAGAATCCTCATCAGTTAAACCAACAGATGAATCATACAAAAACAAAATCAAATCAGCATCTTTTGCCGATTGTTTTGAATACTCAATACCGATTTCTTCAACCTTGTCAATATTTTCATCTTCTCTAATCCCAGCGGTATCAATTAAGGTAACGGCAACACCAAGATCAATGTTTTCTTTAATCACATCTCTTGTTGTGCCTGCAATATCAGTAACAATTGCTCTATCTAAATTCAACAAAGCGTTGAATAAAGAAGATTTTCCAACATTTGGACGACCAACTATCGCAACTTTAACTCCTTGCCTTAAAATATCAGAAGATTTTGCACAGTCTAAAATTTTATCAATTTCTTTAATAGAATGTTTAAACCTCTCTACCAAATACGAATATTCTGGTTCAGCAACATCCTCGGGGAAATCAATTCCAGCCACAATTCTAGATGCGGTTTCAAAAATTTCGTCCTTTATCTCATTTATTTTATTTGCTAAAACACCAGACAAATTTTTGGCAGATTGAATTGCGAAATTTGAAGTTTTTGCGTGAATCAAATCATCAACAGCTTCAGCCTGAGATAAATCTAACTTTTTATTCAAGAATGCTCGTTTAGTAAATTCACCACGTTCAGCCATTCTTGCACCATTTTTAAGCACAACATCAAGAATATTTTGAACAACATTTATACCGCCGTGACATTGAATTTCAATTACATCTTCGCCAGTATAACTGTTTGGATTTTTGAATGGAAGGATGATAACTTCATCAATTTTTGTATCTCCATCAACAACCCAACCGTGACAAATTTTTCCAACGGGGAAATTATTTTTATCGGTAATTTTTTTCGCTATCTCAAAACTTTTATCACCAGAAATACGAATAACCCCAACTCCACCAGTTCCAATTGGAGTTGAAATAGCTGCTATTGTTTCAAATTCTTGTGTTATATTCATAACATCATTATACACAAAAAACAGAATTTACCCTTATAATAAAAAAAAGCTATGTACTGAGGTGCATAGCTGTTGATTAGGGATATGTGTATCTTAGTCTCTAAGGAGTATACTGTTATATTATCATTTTCATTTTATTTGTAATCATACAAACTAATGAGATTTTATAATATCAATTGAATTTTTAAAAAAGTAAATAATCTTTACTCTTTGAGAATTTTTGATATAATGTAGGTATTCAATAGACGAAGGGAGATGAAGAGAATGAAAAAATCTACAGCAGTTACTTTAGGACTTTTAATTGCATTAGTTGCTGGTATGTCTTGTGTCTTTGCAGCAGAATTTACAAAATTCTCATCTAAATTTATAAAGAATTTTAAAGATTGTGATGCTTACGAAGAATCCATCGTATCTGAATATGAAGGAAAACAATTCACAACCAACAGAAAAATTATCGGATGGCGTAATAGTTTTTGTAAATATCAAGAAACAATTAAATCTCCAGACGACGAATACCAATTGAATTGTTCTTTTTCAAACCTACAAGTTGATGAATTGTATGAATCAATGAAGGATAGAGCCAAAGAACCGCAAAAATACGATTTGGATATTTTCTCTGAGCAAACAGATAAAAAAGGTCAAACTAAATACGTTGTTGTTGGAAGCCAAACAATTAAAGGAAATAAAGCATACATTACTTGGGCAAAATACCAAAACAACCCTTATTTCTGTAAACCTCAAAAAATCAAATAATAAATATTAAATGTTTAATATAAAAAAATGGACACCTTCATTGAAGATGTCCATTTTTCATTAACTTAGAATTTATGCTTTTGCATCAACTTTAGTTTCTGGTTTTACTCCTTGTGCTTCTTGAGCCTTTTGAGCCTTTTTATCATGGAAGTAATTACCAATCCAGTTAGCTGGTTTCATTACAAGTACAGGAACTAGATATCTATAAACCATACCGAATACGAACAATGATTTCATTGCAGACAAACCATCTATCTGATGAGTGATTTTTATATCTTTTAATACGTCAAGATTAAAATCTCGAATATTAGAGTATGATTGGTTACCTAATTCTTGAAGAAGTTTTTGACCTTCTTTTGAATCTGGTTTAACATGTTTATACCATTCTTTCATCATGATTTTCAAATTCTTAGGATCCCAATCTCCAAAAATTTCAGTTTTCTTTGATGCGGGATTATTATTTAGATAATTTGCAACAGCTCTTGTGGTTGCATTATTACATTTCTTTGCTAACCAGCCATCTAGACCATAAGCACATCCAGTAGAAATTAACCAAGTTAACCCATCGTTAATCGCTAAAGTCTTGCGTTTTTCTGGGTCCAATTTATCATTTTCTAATGTTTTTACAACATACATACCAGAAATTAAAGTTGAACCTAACGCTGACATATGTGCCGTCATATTATTCCATTTTGGGCTCTTTGTATGGTCAACAATAAACTTTGCAACTTTACTTTTATAAAATCTTTTGTAGTAATTATTTGCAAGCCATTCAGTAAATTTACCGTACAAGCCTTCTGAAGCTTTTTCAGTTGCGGCAGTAGCCACGCTTGCTACACCTGTAAATTTTGGTTGAGCAACTGTTCTTTGGTTTGTTACATAAGCTCTTTTAGGAGTATTGTTATAATTTTGAATTGAACTAATTTGCATTATTCTTTTCCTCCTTGAACTTCTTTAAATACAGGGCTATTTACCAAATTTTTAGAATAATCTTGAGTTGGTTGTTGTGTTTGTTGTTGAACAGGAGCAGAGTCCTTTTTCTTTCCTTTTTCCATATGGAAAACATATTTCAAAATTGGAGGAATCAAAGCAATTGTTAACATTGCTTTTGGAATACCTAATACGATTGAATCCATTGCAAATTTTGCAATATCACTTAACTTTTTATATGCCTTTGATTTTTCAAGACGTCTTTTACCTATTGATTCAACACCAAATAGCTTTTCTAAACCTTTTAGATATTTTTCTGGATTGCTACTAATTTTTTTATACGCAGAACCAAATGGAGCCATCACAATTGAAGCAACAATAAATCCGATAACAGCGGATGATATTGCGTGAGATGCAGCGTATATACCATCTTCTCTATCTTTCTTACCCGTTGTTGCTAAATTTGTTGCAGGTCTTAAAACACCTGCGGCAACAAGAGAAACTAAACCCGCCCCTATCGGACCTTGAGTTCTAAATATTTCACGTAACTTTTCAAATTTCTTTGAACCAGAAATTTTATCCCAAGTACTTTTGCCTAAGTTTTCGAAAACATCAGCGGCAGCCCCGTTTTTCCCTCCGGTAAAGCTGCCGCTATAATATCCTCTATTCACATTTTTTTTGTCACACACGTCCGCACTCTTATTCTCTGCTCCGTTCTCCAGCCCGTACTTTGGCTTATGCTTGAGCATGACACCTGCGGAATAATTTCTAATTGAGTCTATATTCATTTCACACCTTATAATAAAATAATGAGTCTTACTGTACATGTATTTTAAATCAAAGGAAAATAAAATTTGTTATATAGTTACGAAAATGTTACAATTAATTTTATTAAAAAAGAGGAGGCTCAAACCTCCCTCTTTTTTTTAACTTAAGAACACCCCGAATATCCACAATTCAAACAAATAAAACATCCTTCCGCCATTTGAATTTCGTTTCCACATTCTGGACATTTTATTGTTTTAATTTCACCAGTTGGGTTGTATTCTTCCCTACTCTCTTCAACTTTTGGCTCTAAGTTCTTTTCTATTGGTTTGATTTCAATTTTTGGTTCTTTTTTCTTGGTATCAAGATTCATCGGCTGGAACTGTCGAGAATTATTACGGTAAACAGTAATTCCCTTTAAATTATTTTTATATGCCAATATATAAACCTCTTTTATATCCTCTCTTGTTGCGGATTCAACAAAATTAACAGTTTTAGAAACTGCATTATCAACATGCAACTGAAAAGCGGCTTGCATTTTTACATGCCAGTATGGAGCTATATCATGTGCCGTAACAAAAATACGTTTTATCTCATTCGGAACACCTTCGACATGGGAAAGTGAACCATCTTTTGCAATCTGAGCCATCAAATTATCAGAATATAAATTGTGAGAAAGCATGTAATCTTTAAATATCGGATTAACCTCAAGCATTTCGGTTCCATCCAAGATAAGTCTTGAAAAAACAAGTCCGAACAAAGGTTCTACCCCTCCAGAAGCTCCAGCAATCATAGAAATTGTACCTGTTGGAGCTATACATGTAGTCGTTGCATTTCTCAATCCATATTTTTGAATATCTGAATCTAATTTTGCCCACATATCATCCGAAATTTTCCCAGCAGACTTTCCATTGAATTTGTTATACAAATAATTAGGCTGATCATAAATACTGCCTTTGAAGTTGTTAAAACGACCTCGTTCCTTAGCTAGTTCTATTGATTCTGATTTTGAAATATAATCAATAAATTCCATAACTTGTCCAGCAAGTTTCGTTCCGTCTTCTGAGCTATAAGAAATTCCAGCTTTCATTAACATATCCGCCCAACCCATTACTCCTAAGCCAATTTTTCGGTTATTACTAACTAGTTCAGATATTTGAGGTAATGGGTACTTATTAACTTCAATTACATTATCCAAAAATCGCATTGCTGTTCTTACGGTCTTTTCTAATAAATCCCAATCTACATTCATAGAACCATTTTCTTCTTTCATCATCAAACCAAGATTTATTGACCCAAGATTACAAGCTTCATAAGGAAGTAGGGGAACTTCACCACACGGATTTGTAGATTCAATTGCACCAATCAATGGAGTAGGATTATCTGCATTCATCTTATCAATAAATACAACCCCAGGTTCTCCATTTCTCCAAGCACAATCGACAATTAAATCGAAAACATCTTTAGCACACATCCTTCCAACAACTTCATTGTTTTGCGGATTTACAAGGTCATAATCTTCGCCTTTTAAATATGCATCCATAAATTTATCTGTTATCGCAACAGAAATATTAAAATTATTTAATTTATCATTATCAGATTTACAATTAATGAATTCTATTATATCAGGATGGTCAACTCTCAAAATTCCCATATTTGCACCTCTACGAGTTCCACCTTGTTTAACAGCTTCTGTTGCTGCATTAAATACTTCCATAAAAGATACTGGGCCAGAAGAAACACCCATTGTTGATTTAACCTCGCTATTTTTAGGTCTTAATCGAGAAAAAGAGAACCCTGTACCCCCACCAGATTGATGAATTAACGCAGTATTCTTTATTGTTTCAAAAATTCCTTCTAAACTGTCTTCTACGGGAAGAACAAAACACGCAGCTAATTGCCCCAATTCTCGACCCGCATTCATTAAAGTTGGAGAATTTGGCATAAAAAAACGATGAGTTATTGCATCATAAAACCTCTTAGAAAGTTGATTAACTTCTTCTTGTGACTTTCCAAAATTCAAATCACCTTTCGCAATGGTTTCTGCCACTCTTTTAAACATATCAGATGGAGTTTCAGTACAATTTCCGTCTTTATCACGTTTTAAATATCGTTTTTCTAAAACTTTAATTGCATTTTCTGAAAAGTTTAAATTTTTATTTGAATTTTCTAACACATTAACCTCCAATCTGGATTATATTAATATTTTTGCCATTAACCATACATGCTAAAAACCGTTAATCTTGTCCTAATTCTATCACAAAACACTATCCAAATTGACAATACATTTAACTCTTTTTGTGATATTCTAAAAGCATGACATGGAGAGGTTTTAGGGTTTTATTAATAACGTTATTTTTAATTGCACTAACTTGTAAAGCGTGCTTAGTTAAAGATGTTCCGCCAAAGAAAAAAACTTTTACGCAAGAACAATCGCAACTTACAACAATAAAATACCCCTCACCTAAAAATATTACAATTAAAGGAACTGATTACTTAGAATCGCAAGCACCTATTGGAACTTTCGGAGGAGAATTGGTTTCCTCAACCATAGGAGAAGGACCAAAAACATTCAATCCATTTAACTGTAAAGATAACATTTCCGCTCTAATGTCTGGAGTTATGTATGATGGACTTCTTTCTTCTGACCCAATGACAGGTCAACCAACCCCAAAACTTGCAAAATCATTCTCCATTTCTCCAGATGGAACAACATATACAATCAAACTTCGTCACGGAATAAAATGGTCTGATGGAAAACCAATAACAGCGGATGACGTTGTTTTCACGTGGAATGATATTATTTTTGCAGGACTTGGAGATACATCTACAAGGGACTCTATTGTTATTGATAATAAATTACCAACAGTAAGAAAAATTGACAATTACACAGTTGAATTTATTACTCCAAAACCATTTGCACCTTTTGTAAGAATGCTATCAACTCCAATTGCTCCTAAACATATATTCATGCCCGCAGTCAAAAAAGGAAATACGTATTTTGATTCATTCTTATCTACAAACACAAAACCAAAAGACTTTGTTGTTTCTGGAGCGTTTAAATTAAAAGAATATGTTCCAGCTCAACGTGTTGTTTTTGAAAGAAATCCTAACTATTATGAAATAAATACCAAACAACAAAAGCTTCCATACTTAGATAAACTGGTTTACTTAATTGTAGGAGATTTGAATAACGAAGTTTTAAAATTTGAAGCAAAAGAATTAGATGTTATTTCACTACAAGGCTCAAAAGTAGCAAGATATAAATCACTAGAACCTCATTCTGATTTCAAATTATACAATCTTGGACCTGATACAGGAACAATGTATCTATCAATGAATTTAAATAACCGAAAAGATAACAAGGGAAAATATTACGTAAATACTGATAAACAAACTTGGTTTCAAGATTTGAACTTCAGAACCGCAGTTGACTATGCAATAGACAGAAAAAATATGGTTCTAAATATTGCAAATGGTATTGGAGCTCCTTTGTTTACTCCAGAAAGTTTAAATTCAATTTATTTGAACAAAAAATTAAAACCATATGATAAGAATTTAGACAAATCAAAAGAGCTTCTGAAAAAATCTGGATTCTATCTTGATAAAAAGGGAAAACTTTTTGACAAACACGGACACAGAGTAGAATTTGATTTATATACTAATGCAGGAAATACAGAAAGAGAAGCCATCGGTGTTATGGTAAAACAAGACCTTGAAGATTTAGGGATGAAAGTAAACTTTAAACCAATTGAATTCAACTCTCTTGTTAACAAACTCGTAAGTACATATGACTGGGATATGGTTATTATGGGACTTACAGGTTCTCCGCTAGAACCAAACGGAGGAAAAAATGTTTGGTTATCAGATGGAAGACTACATATGTTCAACCAACGAAATCCACAAGAAGGAAAAGCTAAAATTCTCCCTTGGGAAAAAGAACTAGATTACCTATATACCCAAGGAGCATTAGCTACAAAATTTGAAGATAGAAAAAAATATTATGATAAATATCAAGAAATTGTCTATAAAGAAAAACCGATGATTTATATTTATTCACCAATAAGAATTGTCGCTCTTAGAAACAAATTCAAAAATATTTATCCTTCTAGCTTGGGCGGTATTACTCATAATATTGAAGAAATATACATAGGAGAATAAAAAATAAGTGGAAGCTTTCAAATATATAATAAAAAGAATACTTCAAACAATACCATTACTCATAATGGTATCATTGATTAGCTTTTTTATAATTAGATTATCTCCTGTTGATCCATTAGCAGAATTAAAGTTAAACCCTTCTGTTTCACCAGCAACAGTAGAAAGAGAACGTCAACGACTAGGTTTAGATAAGCCAATAATAGTTCAATATGGAAAGTGGGCTTGTTCTTTTGTTCAAGGTGACTTGGGCGTAACATCAACAGGCGAAAAAGTAAGTCAAAAATTAAAAGAAAGAATTCCTAACACACTACTTTTAACTTCTATTGTAATTCTCTTAACGTGGCTAGTTGGAGTTCCCCTAGGAATTATTGCCGCCGTAAATTGGAAAACACCTTTTGACAGGATATTAACAGTTCTTACAAGTATCGGAATGGCAATACCATCATTTTTCTTTGCAGTTTTATTGTTAATTTTTACGGTTAAAACAGGATGGTTCCCTATTGGAGGACTAACAAGTCCAAACTTTGCAGATATGAGTTTTATCGGGAAATTATGGGATATAACCCATCACTTAATCCTTCCTGTAATTGTACTCTTCACAATCTCTCTTGCAGGATTACAAAGACAAATGAGAGCAAATATGCTTGATGTTTTGGATAGCGATTACGTAAAATTTGCAAGGGCAAAAGGGCTTTCAGAATTTTCTGTAATATATAAACACGCTCTCAGAAATGCAATAAATCCAATGATAACTTTACTAGGCTTTGAATTTGCAGGATTATTGAGTGGTGCAGCTTTAACAGAATATGTTTTTCAATATCCAGGACTCGGAAGACTGATTCTTGAAGCCGTTATGAAATCAGATATAAATTTAGTTATGGCATCATTGATGATGGGTGCTATTATGCTTGTACTTGGAAATTTAATTGCGGATATACTTCTTATCATCACAGATCCGAGAATTAGGGTAAAATCATGATTAAAGAAGTGTTAAAACAATTATGGAAAGACAAATTTGCAAGAATCGCACTCATTGTACTTGGGATAATTTATCTTGCTTTGTTTTTAGCAGATTTTATCGCACCATACACAAAAGATTTTTCGGATAGAACAATGGCTTATGTCCCTCCTTCTAAAATTTTCACCATTGACGAAACTGGACATATTTCAAAACCATATACATATAATTATATAAGAGATTTCAATTCTCAAACCTTAGAAATTGAATACAATTTAGACCGAAGCAAAAAACATTACGTTAAATTTTTCGCACAAGGTCAACCTTACAAATTTTTAGGACTGATTCCAATGAAAAGACATCTTATCACAACAGATTCAGATGGAAGATTATTTCTACTTGGAACAGATATTAATGGGCGAGATGTTTTTTCTAGAATCCTCTTTGGAGGAAGAATTTCTATGACCATCGGATTTTTAGCACTATTTGTTTTATTCCCAATTGGACTTTTATATGGAGGAATTTCTGGCTACTTTGGAGGCAAAGTAGATATGCTGATGATGAGATTTGCAGAAGCAGTTATGTCAATTCCTAGCTTTTATTTACTGATAATTCTTGCATCTATCCTTCCTTCTGGAATGACCAGTACTCAAAGATTTTTGCTGATTGTAATCATTTTGGCTCTAATCGGTTGGGCAGGATTTGCAAGAGTTGTTAGAGGGATGGTTTTATCTATAAAAAGCCAAGAATATATTCAAGCTGCACAATCTATCGGAGCTTCTAAAATGAGAATTATCATTAAACATCTCCTTCCTCAAACAACCAGTTTTGTAATTGTGGCAATGACATTATCAATTCCTTCGTATATTTTATCAGAATCAGGATTGAGCTTTTTGGGACTAGGAATTCAGCAACCAGATGCAAGTTGGGGGAATATGTTGAAAGAAGCACAAGAATTCACAAATATTTTGTATCGACCTTGGCTTTTAACTCCAGGTTTCTTAATTTTTGTATCAGTTTTGGCATTTAACCTAATCGGTGATACCATAAGAGATGTTTTAGACCCACAAAGCAAAGTTAGATAATAAGTAGAGGAAAAAATGGAAGTAAATTTAGAACATTTAACACACATAATAAACCTTGATTATATGCTAAGAATCCTAATCGCAGTAATTTTTGGTTTTTGTATTGGATTAGAAAGAGAATTAACAAATAAATATGCAGGATTAAGAACCCATATATTAGTATGTCTTGGAGCTTGTGTATTTACACTTATTTCTATATATGGTTTCCCAACTTTCGCCCCTGGGGATAATGTTATTATCGACCAAGCAACAGGAATTAGGGATACATCTCGTGTTGCCGCTCAAATTGTAACAGGTATCGGTTTTATTGGTGCAGGTACGGTATTAAGAAATGGCCCAATTGTACTTGGATTAACAACAGCAGCTACCCTATGGATTGCCGCAAGTATCGGTATGGCATGTGGTGCGGGAATGTTCGAAATTGCATTTGCAGGAACATTGCTTTCTATCTTAACTCTTGTGTCTATCAGAGTTTTTGAAAGAAAAGTTTTACCAAACAGCACAAAAAGAACTAAAAGAGTTAAACTTGTAATTGTTTGCCAAAATCAATTTGCAAACAAAATTCACGAATATATCATTGAAAAGTATCAAGATATTAGCGAACTTTCAAAAAAACAACTAAAAGCAGATGAAAATAGTACAAAAATCACTTGTGTTATGGATATAATTTCAAGAAAACCAATCAAAGATTTATACAAATCCTTCCAGACTTTAGATGGAATTGATTCTATTTCAATACAAGAAACTATTGATTGATAGTGCTTTACATTGAGGTTGGTTTAAGATAATATTACATAGAATATAAGTTTTTTTAAGGGAGAATTAAAGTTGAAATATAAAAGAATTTTGCTAAAAATTAGCGGAGAAGCATTATTAGGAGAACAACAATTTGGAATCGACCAAGCTCCAGTGAAAATGATTGCAAATGAAATCAAAAAAGTTACAGAAGAAGGAGCTCAAGTTGCCGTTGTAGTAGGTGGCGGAAACATCTTCAGAGGGATGAAAAACAGTGCAAAACTTGGGATGGATCAAGCTTCTGGTGATTATGTTGGAATGCTTGCTACTGTAATGAACGCTATTGCATTGCAAAGTGCTTTAACTCAAATTGATGTACCTTGTAGAGTTCAAACAGCAATTACAATGAACCAAATTGCAGAACCATATATTCGCCATAGAGCAATTAGACACCTTGAAAAAGGTAGAGTTGTCATCTTTGCAGCTGGTACAGGAAACCCATTCTTCACTACCGATACAGCAGCAGCTCTTAGAGCATCTGAAATCAATGCAGAAGCTATGCTTATGGCTAAAAATGGTGTTGACGGGGTTTATACAGATGATCCTAATACAAATTCAGAAGCTAAAAAACTTGATAAAATCACTTATGACGATATTATCAAAAACGGATTAAAAGTTATGGATACCTCCGCTTGTGCATTATGTAAACAAAACAACATTCCTATCGTTGTATTTGATTTCAAAAAACAAGATGGAATTAAAGAAATCCTAAATGGTAAAGAAATAGGAACATACATTAATTAGTTAATAGACAGACGAAAGAGGTAAGAAATGTCAGAATCTTTAGATGAATTATTTTTATTCGGTGAAGAAAAAATGGAAAAAGCTGTTGCTCAGCTTCAAAAAGAATTTGGTTCTATCCGTTCTGGAAGAGCAAACCCAGGAATTTTAGACAAAGTTCTTGTTGAATATTATGGTGCTCCAACTCCATTAAGACAAATGTCACAAGTATCAGTTCAAGACGGTACAACTCTTGTTATTACGCCATATGACAAGACTATTATGAAAGAAATTGAAAAAGCTATTATTAAGGCTGAAATCGGTATCACTCCAAACAGCGATGGTATTTGTATCAGACTTCCTTTCCCTCCTCTAACAGAAGATAGAAGAAGAGAAATTGCTAAAGACGTAAAAAAACTTGGTGAAGATGCTAAAGTTGCAGTTAGAAACATCCGTCGTGATATGACTGACAACCTTAAAAAACTTGAAAAAAGCGAAAATCTTCCAGAAGATATGGTAAAAGACAACCAAGATAAAATTCAAAAATTGACAGACAAATATACTGCAAACATTGACAATGCAGTTTCTGTTAAAGAAAAAGAGGTTATGACAGTATAATGATTAATTTAGGCTTGAATAAAAACGCAACAAGAATGCTTACAGGATTTGCGATGGGTACACTTGTTATGCTATGTATTATTTTAGGGGATTTGGCTCTATTAATAATGCTAGCAGTAATGCTATTCTTTGGTTCAAAAGAATATGTTAAAATGTTAAACCACAAAGGTTTTTATCCAAGTTTAAAAGTTATTTATTTTACAGAAGCGATTTTAGCATCCGTAGTATATTTCAAAAGAGTTGACCTTGTTGCAATAACACTTACAATTTGTGCAATGTGCTCATTTATGTGGGTTTTATTCAGAGGACGACAACCATACATCGCCAATGTTGCAACAACACTTCTGGGGATGGTATATTGCGGATGGTTCCCGCTTCATTTAATCTTTTTAAGAGATTTATCTTGTGCAAAATATGACAGCGGTCTAGCATTTGTAGTTTTAATGTTTACATCTATTTTATTAACAGATGTTGGGGCATACTACATCGGAACAAAATTTGGAAAGCACAAATTAGCACCAGTAATTAGCCCAAATAAAACAATTGAAGGTTCTTTAGGCGGAATATTCTTTGCAGTTCTAGGAGCCTTGGTTATTTGGCTATATATGAAAACTTTATTATTAATTGATATTCATTGGTATATTGCAGTTTGTGGAGCTTTAATCTCAACAATTTTTGCCCAAATTGGTGATTTATGCGAATCTCTAATCAAGCGAGATGCTGGAGTTAAAGATTCAGGAAATAGCCTTCCTGGGCACGGGGGATTTTTAGATAGAACTGACAGTTTTATCCTTACAATTCCAATTATGTACTACTTCTGCAAATGTTTTGTGTTCCAAACTGAATGGATACATACACTAACTCACTTTGTGAAAGGATTATTCTAATGAAATCTGTTGCAGATATTTTTGGAATAGAAACAATTACAAAAGATGCATATCGATACGCATTAACTCATTCTTCTTTCACAAAAGAAAAAGAGTTGCCATACAATGAATGTTACGAAAGACTTGAGTTTTTGGGAGATGCAGTTTTGAAATTAACAATTTCAGACGTGTTATTTAAGATGTTTCCAGATTTTCAAGAGGGGCAATTATCTAAAATTAGAAGTATCGTTGTATCAGATAACACATTAGCAGATATTGCAAAAAAAAACGGATTACAAGACCTTATAATAATGAGCAAACACGAAGAAAAACAAGGATGCAGAAAGCTTAATTCAATCTGTGCTTGTGCCTTTGAAGCGACCCTTGGAGCTTATTATTTAGACGGTAAATACAAAGAATTAGAAACGTATATTGCAAAAACATTCACACCATATATCAATGATGTGAAAGACCACTTTGAAAAATTTAATGCAAAAGCAATTTTACAAGAATACACTCAAGGGAAAACAAAAAACACCCCAGTATATACAGTTTTACGAGAATTAGGACCAGAGCATAAAAAAGAATTTGAAATTGAAGTAAAATATAATGATGAAGTTCTTGCAGTAGAAAGAGGGCTTTCCAAAAAAGAAGCGGAACAAAAATGTGCATATTCTGCGTGCAAAAAATTAGGAATTATCTAAAATGGCAAAAATTATCGTTTCTCCATCTATTTTATCAGCGGATTTTGCAAACCTTGAACGAGATATAAAACTTGTTGAACGGAATGGAGCAGATTGGATTCACGTAGATGTGATGGATGGACATTTTGTACCAAATATTACAATTGGAATACCTGTTGTAAAATCGATAAAAAAAGTTACAACATTGCCACTAGATGTGCATTTGATGATTGAAAACCCAGAAAAATATATTGAAGGTTTTGCAAATGCAGGAGCAGACATTTTAACATTCCACTATGAAGCAGTAAAAAAAGAAAATATAAAACCACTCATAACTAAAATTAAGAACTTAGGAGTAAAAGCTGGATTATCGATTAAACCTAAAACTCAACCTGAAGAAATTCTAGAATTTTTACCAGATTTAGATTTAGTTCTTGTCATGACAGTAGAGCCAGGGTTTGGAGGTCAAAAATTTATGGCTGATGGTGCTGAAAAGATTAAAATAATTAAACAGCACGCTCCCCAAAATTTATTTATCCAAGTTGATGGTGGAATTAACGCAGAAACAGGGAAAACATGCACAAAATATGGAGCAAACTCTCTTGTTGCAGGAAGTTATATCTACAAAGCAGAAAATATCAAAGAAGCAATCTCAAGCCTTAAACATTAGCACCATCAACATACTGACCTTCTCGAATTTTCTTTTTCAAGATTTCATCCAAACTTGCAGTCTGATTATTTGCTAAATCAGTTTTGTCACTATTTGAAGTTGAATTATTTTGAGTTTTTCCTGCTTCTTGGCTATTTGAATCTGAATTTTCGTCAGAGCCAGCTTCACCTTTCAAAACTGGAGCCGCAGCAACGCCAGTTTTTGATTGAACTTGAATTTTAAAACTTAATGCTGTTGATTTATTCGCATTATTAATATCAAGAGTCTCATTTTGTAAATTTAAAGTATTATCAGAGGCATCAACAGCACTATTACCAGCGTTAATAGTTGTTTTAGCGATTGGCATATAATAAAATATGCCCATTAAACCACTTCTTTTCGCAACATCCATCAACTCATTACCAACAGTAACAGTTTCTCCTCCAAAATCAAGAGCAGAATCAATAGTTGGAGTTTGAGCATTAATTAAGGAATCAAAACCAATCAAGTTCGCTTCTGTTGCAGAAATTTCTGATTGACCTTGAGTTCCCATTTTCTGCAATTCTTGTTGTAATCTATTTATTTTTGCGAAAGTAGATTTGTCGCTTTTATCTTCATTTATTTTTGAAACTTCATTTTTAAATTCATTTTGAGTTTGTTCCGCTTTAGCAAGAAGTTCATCCATATAACTTTCTAATTCTTGAATTTCATTTACAGAAGCATCCTGAGCATCCGAAATTATACTAGCAGATTCATTCACTGCCTTACGTCCAGCATTACTATCGGAGGTAAAAGAAATAGCCTGATCAACAAGACTTACTCCATCTTGTTGTAGCTGTTCTCTTTTTGTTTGAGCCTCAGTTTTATTTGTTTCCTCAGTCGTTGTATCACCAGATTCGTCAACTGGAGCCGTTTCTTCGGTATTTTCAGATGTCACATCAGAGGTATTAGTTGAAGTTTCAACAGAGGACGAAGATGTAGCCTTTTCATATGTTGTCACATCGTCAGAATATATAGAATTGACAAAGTTCTGAGCCCATTGAATATATTGGCTCGGAACATCAACTCCTTGCTCTTGATATTTAATTATCTGATTTGCCGTTAACCTCCGCCAATCAATCTGACGAGGAGATATAGCTTCTATTCGTGATACGTCCATAGTAAACCCTTGTTTTTTAAATACATATACGGAATAAAATAGAAAATCTTTAGCCCTTAAGAGAAAATGTTAACAAATTTTACGTTCATCTATTAAAGGGATATAATTTTACAAATTAGGAGTATAATAGAAAAGCAAGAAAAGAGGATTTATCATGGTTGATTACAAAGAATTGATGGATAAAGCAATAGAAGTTTCTAAAAACGCTTACGTTCCTTATTCCCATTTCCCCGTTGGAGCTTGTGTTTTAACAACGTCAGGAAAAACATACTGTGGATGCAATTTTGAGAACGGAAGCTATGGACTAACAATTTGTGCAGAAAGAAACGCTATTGGCAGTGCAATTGCCGATGGAGAAAAAAAGATTAAGGCTATTGCAATTTATTCCCCAAAAATGAATAAGTGTATGCCTTGCGGAGCTTGCAGACAAGTTATAGCAGAATTCGCAGAATCAGATACGGTTGTACTTCAAAAAATTGGAGAAGAAATTCGTCCATATACAATAAACGAACTTCTTCCAGAAACATTTGTTTTATAAAAATGTATATTTTAGAACTTTTATTTAACGCATTCAAAAATAAAAAAATCAAAAAACAAACTTATGACCCAATGGAAATAACAGGTACAGAATTGGAAGAAGATTCTGATGAGTGTGAACATCTTTTTCTCCCTCTTGATTCTTCAAACGAATACTTTGCCTGTAAGTATTGCGGTCTGGTCGTACCAAAAGAAAAACTTAAAAATAAAAACATCTTTGAAAATAAATCATTCTAATAGAAACTCGGAGAATTAAAAAACTTCTTTCACTTAGTAAAACTACTAAAAAGAAAGGAGTTTTTATTATGAAAAATTTAGGTGAAACAATTAACAACATAATGGAAGAAAATTCAAGCAGTAGAATTCTTATATTAACAAACCATTTACAAATAGTAGGGACTATCCATGAATACAAAAACAAATGCGAAAATTGCCACAATTGTCTAATCGCACTTAAAAATGTAAAAATCGCACGCATTGAGGATCTTTTAAACTGCGAAGAAAGTTGTGAATGTAACTTGCACATATTTAAAGAATACGATTGGTTTAATATCTGTGTAGATACAATTGTCGGATTTTCAATAATTTAGGAATTAAAAAAGGTGTTCTGATTTCTTTCAGAACACCTTTTAAATTTATTATTAAATCTTACACTTTTCTCTTACGAGCAGCTTCAGATTTATGTTTTCTTTTAACGCTAGGTTTTTCATATCTTTCACGTTTTTTAACTTCTGAAAGAATGCCAGCTTTTTGAATTTTTTTCTTAAAACGTCTCAAAGCACTTTCAATGCTTTCGTTTTCGCCAACTTTAACTTCTGCCATTTATATTTTCACCACCTTTATAGCTTATTGTTATGTACCTAGTATAATATAAAAGCCTGAAAATAGCAACTTTTGCCTGTTTTGTTAACAATTGTTACAAATAAATCCTAAAAAGTTATTTCCTCTGCTTACAAATAAAAACCTTGAAGTAAATATTCTCCAAGATTTTTATTCTAACTAGTCGATATTTTAATAATTATGACTACCTACCTCTAAAATAGTCACAAATCAACTTCTCTTGTCGAGGAAGCAAATGTTTAATACGATTCACCAATGAATTATTTTGTAAATCATCAAGTTGTTTTTTTAAAATTGCTTTTTCCAATAACATTTTGTTGTACAAATCTGAACACACTTCACTCTTATCAATATGTACTTTCAATTTCGCCAGTTGTAATTCCTTTTCACGAATAGATGCAATAAGTTTTCGTTTCACCTTGAATAAACCTCTCATATATCACATTATTAGAATAAACTGTTCTGACAAATTTAAAATCAACTTTTTAGGTGATTTTGAACTATACGTTCAATAAATCATACTCATAACCGAGTTTTAAAGCTTCAACATTTTTTGGAATTAAGTGCTTTCTATGAGGCGGAATCACATTATACAAAGCTTTTTCAAGAGTTTCTAAAGAAACCAATCCACAAGCTTTAGCTAATAAACCTAATGCAAGTATATTAGACATTTTAATATTTCCCAACTTTTCCTCAGCCATTTGAGTTATTGGAGCGAATACATAATTTATATCATCTCTTTTTTGAATTTTTTCCGCTAAAGAAGTGTTCACGATGATAGTCCCACCAGCTCTTACAATTGGCGTAAATTTATCAAATGAAGCTTGATTTAAAACAATAATATAATCAGCATGAGATTTTTGAACAGCACTTACTTCTTCATCAGCCATTGAAATAGAACAGTTTACCGTTCCTCCTCTCATCTCTGCACCATAAGAAGGATACCAAGTAACTTTTTTATCATCAAGCATAAAAGCATTTGCTAAAACTTCCCCAGCAAGCAAAACGCCTTGTCCGCCAAATCCTGCAATTATAAAATCTTTTTCCATAATTTTTATCCTTAATTATTATTTTCTGTTATATCTTTATAAACACCAGGTTTAAATACTTCCATCATCTCATTTTTTACTCTGTCATGAGCTTTTTCTGGAGTCATTCTCCAATTTGTTGGACAACTTGAAAGAATTTCTACAAAACCAAAGCCTAAACCTTTTTCTTGAGCTTCAAAAGCTTTTCGAATAGCTTGTTTTGCTTTTCTAATATTTGGCACAGAATCCAATGAAACTCTTGCACTGTAAGCAGTACCATCACACATTGCGATATGTTCTGCAATCTTAATTGGATAGCCATAGTATGGAACATTTCTACCTGTTGGAGAAGTTGTTGTTACTTGGCCTAACAATGTTGTTGGTCCAAGCTGACCACCTGTCATACCATAAGTTGTGTTGTTAATACAGATAGCAGTAATTTTTTCACCTCTCAATGCAGCATGCATACTTTCTGCCAAACCAATTGATGCAAAGTCCCCATCACCAGAATATGTAAATACACATTTTTCTGGTTTTGCTCTTTTTACACCAGTTGCAACAGCTAAAGCTCTACCATGAGGAGCTTCAATTGAATCAACATTGATGAAATCATAAATTGTAACAGAACAACCAATAGAAGTTGCTGCAATTGTATTTTCAGTTAAACCCATTTCATCCAAAACTTCTGCAACCAATCTTACGGCTACACCGTGGTCACATCCTGGACAAAATGTATATTTTGCATCTTTTTTCAAAGATTTTGGTAATTTAAAAACTTGAGTTTCCATTATAATAACCCCTCCACTTTAGCTGCAATTTCTTCAGGAGCAGGAGGAGTTCCAACCCCTTTATGAACTAATTCTACTGGAACTTTACCATTCACAGCCAATCTAACATCATTGACCATTTGTCCCATATTAACCTCTACAACTACAAACTTTTTAGTTGTTTGAGCCAATTCTTGTAATCTCTTATTTGGGAATGGGAACAATGTAATAGGTCTAAATGTTCCAGCCTTGATACCTTTTTGTCTTAGCATTTTTGCTGCTGTTCTAACATTTCTTGAAGTTGAACCGAAACTTACTAATACAACATCAGCGTCTTCTGTTCCTATTTCTTCCCATTCTGTTTCTTTTTCTTCAATTTCAGCATATTTCTTGTACAAATTGTCTAAAAATTCACATTGTTTATCCGCTAATGGAGCATAAGAACGAATTATACGAGCATCTCGCCCTTTTGCACCAGTTAAACACCAAGAAGAATTATCTATCTCTGGATATGGATAAGGCTTGAATTCAACAGGCTCCATCATTTGTCCTAACAAACCATCCGCCAAAAGAACAGTTGGGTTTTGGTATTTGTGAGCCAAATAAAATGCCTTGTATGTCAAATCAACACATTCTTGAACAGTAGATGGAGCAAGAACGATAAGTTTGTAATCTCCATTTCCACCACCTTTTGTAGCTTGGAAATAATCTCCTTGAGAAGGGTAAATATTTCCCAACCCTGGACCACCTCTCATTACGCTAACTAATACGATAGGTAATCTATCAGATGTTGCATATGACAAAGCTTCTTGCATAAGAGATACTGCACAAGAAGATGAAGAAGACATTGCTTTTACACCTGTTGAGCATGCACCCAATGTCATATTGATTGCCGCAAGTTCACTTTCAGCTGAAACATACGCTCTGCCAAGTTCTTGCATTTTGCCACTCATAAATTCTCCGATTTCACTCTGCGGAGTGATAGGATAACCGAAATAGCACTGACATCCAGCTAATACAGCAGCATTTGCTATTGCATAGTTACCTTTCATTAAAACTTTTTTACCTGTTAAACATTCAACCATATAATATTATCCTTTATAAACCTCTGTTATAGCCAAATCTGGACATCTTGTTGCACACATTGCACAACCTAAACATTCATGATTTGGATCACAAAATTCAACAACTCTATCGCCTAACTTGTTAGTTTTTTCACTAATCTTAATCAAATTTTTCGGGCATTCTTTTATACATAAGTAACATGATTTGCACTTGTTTTCATCAATTACTATTCGGCTCATTGTATCCCCTCTTTCAAATCTATTCCTCAAAAACATTTTAACACTAATACTAAAATTGAATAACTTATTTGTTTTATTCTTAACATTTGTAATAAATACACGTAATAAAATTTACTAAATTATCTATGCTTGGTAAGATTAAATTGTAGGGATATATATTTTAAGGACTAAGAAATGGCTCAAGAATTAGAACTAATTGTTGATTTACTAAAGGAGATGAAGAGAGTTAATAGCACTAACATGGAGGGTTTTGACCGTTTACTTGCAAATATTAGCAACAGACTTGATTCTCTCGATGGGAACGTTGCTTCTGCCGAATTATTAAAAGCTTATTTGGGAGAATTAACAAAGAAAGTAGAAGAAAAATATTCTACAACAATAACTAAATTTTCGGATATAGAACAAGCTTTGAGATCAATATTCTTAGACCAGCAAGAGCATGTCCGCAACAAAGACATGAAAGAATTGTTCGATATTTTTTCTAAGAACATGAATGGATTCTACACAGAAGCAAAACAACAAAAAGCCCTACTCTCTGGAATTGAATCTAGATTATCAGACTTGAGCAACAATAAATCAGATAAAGAAGACATTCTTAGAACTATAACCCTACTTAGAAATGATTTTGAAAACCTTAACCATGCCTACAAAAATACAATTGACGAAGTTAATTCAAACTTAAAAGGAATCTTAACAAATCTGATTAAGATGGATCAAACTGCAATTAATACAGAAATGAAGGAACAGCTAGATATCCTTTACAAAGCAACAAGCGATATTGTAAACGTTCTAAAAGCAATTGATGAAAAAGATGCACAAATTGAAAAGGTTTTGGCAAACGTTGCAACAAGCGAAAACTTAAAAATCGCTCAAGGAGTTTTAGACTCAATAATTGAAAAAACAATAGATATTTCATCATCTATTGGAAATCTTGCAGACAAAAAAGATATTGAGGGACTTCAAGCGGCTGCTGTTATTATGAACAACAAACTTGATGAAACTTCAACAAAAGAAGATTTTTCAAAAATTAACCTTAAAACTGAATCCTTACTAACTCAAACAGAAGAAGTTAAACAGGCTCTAGCTGAAGTTACAAAAAACATTGAAAACCTTCCAAATACAACTCAACTTGAAGAAGCTTTGGCTGGGATTTTTCAAGACACGAAAAAACTTCAAGAAGATATAGAATCTGCAAATATAAAAAACGAAGTAAATAGCATTGAAGAAAAGGTAAACTCATTAACAGACGAACTAACCACTGTAAAAAACATTATTGAAGATATAAGTGAAATATTAACTTCAAAAATTCTTTCATCAATCGAACAAATATCTTTTGAAAATGAAGCATATGATATTAAAGAACATGTGTCAAACATGGTTGCTCTATTACCTCAAAAAGAAGATATTGAAAGAATTTTAGAAGAACATCACGCTCATAACAAAGCTCTTAATTCTATTTTAGAAAAAACTGATGTTATCCAAGATAAGTTAGATAACCTTCCAACGCACCAAGATATGGAAATTCTTAACAACAATCAACTTGGACTTATTGAAAACCTTCAAGCCGTTGCGACAAAAGAAGATTTTGAAGCGTTATCTACGAAATCAGATAATCTTGAAGAAAAATTAGAGAACCTAAATTTTGATAACGAATTTGAAAACATTTATGATAAAACATCTTCCATTGAAGAATGGCTAGAAAAGTCAAAAATCAAAGAAAAGACAGAGGAAATAACTGAAAAATTAGAAGCAAAATCAGAACAGAAAGATTTGCTAGAGCTTCTAAATTTGACTAAAAATATAATTAAAGAACTTGAAGAACTATCTGAAAACGCAGATGTAAAAAAAGTTAATAGAACTGTTGCAGATATTTACCAAATGATTGATGAATTAAAGACAGACTTGATGAACACTCAAGAAATGCACAACGACTCAATCATAGTACAACTTTCTGAATTGCAAAAAACAATTTCAAATGTAGTAACAGCGGAAGAATTTTCAAAATTCATCGATGAACTCAAAGATTTTATTCAAGGAATTTTAAACCACACTGAAAAGTTAGCATCTGATTTTGACGATGTAAAAAAATTACAAGATGACATAATCTTTAAACTTGATAATATTGATATTTCTAACATTGAAAACACAATTCAGAAAAATATTGAATCAGCATCTAGCAATTTGAAACAAACAATTGAAAAAAAACATGAAGATTTATCAGAAAAAGTTTCAAATATTGATACAAAACTGATTACTATTTCTGAATATCTAAACAACGGAATTAAGCTAGACGATGCAACTTTAAAAACAACTATCAAAGAAATTCGTGAAATTCTTCAAAATAAAAAATCTAGTTTTGATAATATAGAAAAGGATACAAATAGTGTTGTTGAGGACATTCATAAATATGTTAACGAAATCAAAAATTTATTAGGTTCTTCAAATAAAGATATTTCAAACGACGTAAAGGAAAAATTAACAAACCTTGAAAATATCGTAGTTGGTTACAAAGCGTTCAACGAAAACCAATTTGAAAAAATTCTTGATAGACTTAGTGCTTATGAAAACCTTGCAGGAGCAACCAGTCTTCCTTCTAGTGAAATTGCTGGTTCAATTTCAGAATTGGGCGAAATTAAAGACCAAATTATTCAACTTGGAGAAACCTTTAATTCTTTGACAAAAGTTGAAAATATTACAGACAAAGATATTTCCTCATTCATTTCAGATAAATTGAATGAACTTGGCGAAAATTTAAACGAATTATCTAACAATGTGGAAAATGGAATTCAACAAGGTTTTGCATATAATGCCGAGCTTATTGAAGAAAAAACGACAATTATTCTTGGATTTATCAAAGAACTTCGTCATGCCAGCACTGAAGATATTGATTTGTTTGAAAGATTAACTGTTACAGACAACAAATTAATGGATTTGCAACAGGAATTAGAACTAATTAATACTGACGTTATTAATGGATTAACTTCTAAAACAACAACTTTAATTGAAGAACTAGCTCCAATTAAAGAATTGATTAGAGTTCTAAAACAAAATAACGATCAAATAACAAAACAAGAAGTGCATGAAAAACTTACCGATTTGCACGACTCAATCCATGAGGATTTAACCAACAATCCTAAAATTACAAGAACTTCTTATGAAAATTTTGAAAACACATATGACAAAATTTCTGAAAGATTAACCACAACAGAAAATAATTTGAGAGATTTTATCTTAGGAGATGTTGATTCTATAATAATTAAAATTGATTCTCTAAAAACCGAATTAGAAGACCAACTAAATAGAATTGCTCCTCCAGATGCTGCTCATATGGCAGAATTCCACAAATTTATTGATGAAATAAATGTTTTCAAACAAGAACAAAAAGATTTACTCGCAAATACAGCAGAAGACATCAAAACATCTCTTGCTGAAAAGATGGAAGACCAACACGACGAAATAAAATCTCTTTTAACTGTTGCTGTTAATAACGAGGAAATCATCAATGCAATTGAAGATTTAAAAAAATGTTTCAAATCACGAATTAAAGCACTTGCAGAAAATAAAGAAGAAGAAAAATCTGATGAATTTGCAACAAATGAATTTGAGGAAGCTTTTGAAGAAAATACCAAAACCGCTCAAGTTATTGCTGATATTAAACAAGACTTCAACAGATTTTCGGATTTAATTAATGATTTGTCTGGAGAAAATCCAGAAATAGAGGACGTTCTAAATACTATTAAAAACAAAATCGACACAATTACTATTGTTAGACCCGAAAAAAATGACGATGAGAATTTAACAGATTTTGACATTATAAGAGATGAAAATGATGAAGAACCTCTAGAAGAAAATATTGAAACAATTATCGGAGAAAACAATTTTGACTTCATCAAAGCATTTGACTTGTTAAAACAAGATATTACAAAACTTCGTACAGACGTAGAAAAAGCAATTCCTCAAGATGGGAATAAACCAGCAATTTCTTCTCTATCTTCAATTCCAAAACTTGGAAATGACAATCTATTAATTAATCTTAATAACAAAATTGATGATTTATCTAAAGAACTTAATAAAGATTGGCTTGAAGAAATCAAGGGATACATTGCAGGTAGTGAAATTCAGTCAATGTTAGAAGATATTAGTGGAAAAATTGACATACTTACGCTAACAGATAATTCTGAATGGATTGAGGACATCAAAAATACCCTTCAAAATTTAAACACATCAGAGATTTCTGGAGAACCAAATAAAGAAATCCAAGAGATGCTTAAATTGATAAGTCAAAAAATTGATATTTTGGCATCTTCAGACGATTACGAACTTATTGAAGATGTTAGAGATTCAATTGAAACATCAGAAGAAATTAAAGAAACATTAAATCTTCTAGATAAAAAAGTAGATATTATTGCAACGTCAAATAACAACGAGGAAATTGAAGATATTCAAGATTCCTTAGAAAATATTGAATCTAAAATCGATATTATTTCTCAAACTGACAACACTGAAAATTTTGATGATATTCAAAATTCATTAGAGAATATTGAATCAAAAATTGATATAATTTCTCAATCTGAGGACAGTACAACTTTAGAAGAAATTGATAATTTGAAACATCAACTTACAAATTTAAGTGAAAAAGTTGATATTGTTGCTCAAACTGATTATTCAAACGATTTGGACGAAATCAGAGATTATATTTATGGATTAGAAGACAAGCTTTCAGATATTTATACAAAAACAAAACCTATTGAAGAAAACGTTAGAAAACTATCAGCGTCAGATGCAAAATTAACATCAATGCTTGAAACTCTTAATCACAAAATTGATGAGATATTTACAAATAACAATGCAAATTCTCAAAAAGAGTTTGAAGACATTAAGCATTTAATCTTCGCTCAATCTGATTTTATCAAGAACTTTGAGAATAATAGCAAAACAGAAGCTTTCAAGAAATGTTTGAAAGAGTTAACTCTAGAAGTCAACAACTTAAACATAAATTCTCACACTGAAACAAAACAAGTTCAAAAATCATTGAAAGAAATGAAAGAATCAATCATGGCCGCAGTTGTAACCATTTTCAACCAAGTTTCTTTCATTGAAGAATCCGAAGATATTAAAGATTTTGTAGAAGAACGTACAGACGAAATCAATCAAAACTTGGAAGAAGTTACAAAACAATTGAAACAAATCACAAGTTCAACTGATGAAACTGATTACAACTACTCTATGCAAGATATTGAATCTGACTTAGCAAAATTAAGATTAGCTCTTAATGAACTTCAAAATAATGAACTTGAAAACCAATCAAGTGAACTTGCAAATATTGCAGATAATGTGTACAGAATTACTTCAACTGTTGAAGAACTTCAAAATTCAATGACTCAAGATGAAATAAAAGATATTAAATCTGAAATTTTCACCTTGAGAGAACAAACACAAAAGATTTTAGCTTCATCTGATGAATCGTATAATGCAATCAATACTGGACTTGAAGGCTTTAGTAAAGTTATTACAAATCACTTAACTGATAAAGTCGATAAAGTTACTGAAATGTTAGAAAAATCCTCTGTATCTGATAAAGTTATGCGTCAAGCTCTTATCTATATGGGAGAATGGATTGATTCAGCAAGCGAAAGTATTGATAAAATTTCATCAAATGCTGAAGAAATTGTTGATGTTAAAAATACAATTGAGAAATTGAAAAAAGAAATCCCAGAACAAACAGATATTTTAAATTCAATAGAAGAAAAGTTTGATGAACAACAAGAAAGATTAAGTTACTTTGAAAAACAAATATCTAAACTTGGAAATCTTGAAGAAAAATTTGAACAACAAGAAGAAAGAATTGATAGATTAGAAATGACGATTGAAAAAATTCTTTCTGCAGTCGAAGATATTGATGATTCAAAAGTAAACAAGAAAATCGATAAACTAGACAAACAATTAGCAAAATTAAGTATTAATATAGAGAAACTAACAGCATATGTTGACTGATAATTTGATAAAAGAATTGAATAAAGCACTACCGAAAGAAAATATACTCTCAGATGAAGCAGAACGGTATGTTTATTCTTTTGATGCGTCAAATAATCAACAAAATAAAGCTCTTCCCGATGCGGTTGTATTTGTTGAAAATATTGAACAAGTGCTAAAAGTCGTAAAAATTGCAAACGAACAAATGACACCTATAATTTGTAGAGGAGCTGGAACAAATACAGTTGGTGCTTGTGTTCCAACACACGGAGGGATTGTTCTAAATTTCTCTAAAATGAATAAAATTTTAGAAATAAATCCAGAAAATATGACCGCAAGAGTTCAACCTGGAGTTGTCGTTGGGGATTTACAAAAAGCAGTAGAAAAACAAGGACTTTTTTATCCTCCAGACCCATCAAATCTTAAAATTTCAACAATTGGGGGCAGTATTGCTCAAAATTCCGCAGGTGCAAGATGTTTTAAATACGGAGCAACAAAAGATTACATAATTGATATGCTTGTTGTTATGGCTAACGGAGAACTCATACGAACAGGTTCTAATACCATTAAAAATGCCACTGGCTACAATTTAGGAAGTATTTTCATTGGTTCTGAAGGGACTCTTGGAATTGTTGTTGAAGCAACGATTAAATTAATTCCCAAACCAGAAGAAACACAAGTAATTATGGCATATTTTGATACCGTAGAAGATTCAATTTATGCCGTTAATAAAATCATCGAAAAACAAGTTTTTCCTGCAACGATTGACTTTATGGACAAAAATGCAATCCAAACAGTAGAAAAATTTTATCCAACAGGATTACTTTGTGATAAAGAATCGGCATTAATTATTGAATTAGATGGTTACAACACTGAAATATCAAGACAAAGAGAAACTATTTGCGAAATTCTTAGAACAAACAATGCCGCAAACATTCAATATTCTCGAACAAAAGAAGAAGCAGAACATATTTGGGCAGCAAGACGTTCTTCTATGGCTGCTTGTACAAAACTCAAGCCGAACGTAACAACAGACGACATTATCGTTCCACGTTCAAATCTTGCAAAACTGGTTAAAGGTGTCCAAGATATTTGTACAAGACACAATCTTACAGTTTGCCTTGTTGGACATGTTGGAGATGGCAGTGTTCATCCTCAAATACCTATCGACTACAACAATAAAGATGAATACAAACATTATAAAATTGCGAAATCCGAAATTTACCAACTAACAGCAAGACTTGGAGGAATTATTTCTGGAGAACACGGAATAGGTTTAGAAAAAAAAGCTTACATTTCTCAAGTTGTTGATGGAGGAGCGTTAGGTTATATGCGACAAATCAAAAAAATCTTTGACCCTAAAAATATCCTCAACCCATACAAAATTTTCTAATTATAGAGAAAATGTCAATAATTCGGACAAATTAACCCCTAATGCCTCCGCAATTTTTACCAATGTAGAATATTTTGGGTCAATAGTTCCGCATTCAATACGACTAATTGTTCTTGTCGTCAATCCTGTTTTCAAAGACAAATCCAATTGAGATAAGCCCTGTTTGCTTCTCTCATATTTAATCTTATATCCCAATTTCAAAAAATCTGCCTTATCCATTTCATTATGATATATTATTGACAAAAATTAAGCGATATACTATACTTACTTTATTAGACATAAAGTATATATTATAGTAAGGTTTTATATGAAGAAAATTAGAGCATTCACACTTGCAGAAGTACTAATTACCATTGGAATAATAGGAGTTGTCGCAGCAATGACAATTCCAAATCTTCTAACAAAAATGGATAGAGATAAAAAAATTGCAACAGTTCGAAAAGCTCAATCAATTCTAAGCCAAGCAATAAAACTATCGACAATTGACAATGAAGATTATGAAGCTTGGGATACAAGCCTACCTCCAAGGGAATATTTGGACAAATATTACACCCCATACATGAAAGTTATTGCATATTGCGACACATATGCAAAGTGCAACTATAAAAGTGCGGCTCCATGGTCCAGATACAATGGAAGTAATTCATATACTGGATTTAACGCATATAGCAGAATTCCAATATTTACTCTCGATGGAATTTTATATTCAATTTCCCAAACAGGAGGAAGCAATGATCAAGATGACAATGGAATTTATGATTTTAACTATATTGGCTCAAATGGTGTTTTTATCGATGTAAACGGACCTAACAAACCGAATAGATTTGGGAATGATGTTTTCATGTTAGTAAGAAACCAAGATGGCTCTGTTATGCCTTTAGGCTATAACCTTCCTGATAGCAAAATTAATCAAGATTGCTCCAAACAAGGAAAATGTTTATATTGTGCAGAAAAATTAAGAAGAAATGGATGGAAATCAACTAACGATTATCCTTGGTAAAATCCGACCAAACTAACAAACTTGAAAACCGTTTATCCTTGTGTTATCCTTATCTTGCTAAAAATTTTTAAAGAAAGAAGGCTAAAATGTCAGAAGTAAGAGTAAGAATTGCACCATCCCCAAGTGGTAATTTACACATCGGGACTGCAAGAACTGCACTGTTTAACTATTTATTCGCTAAAAAAATGGGCGGAAAATTCATATTAAGAATTGAAGATACTGATGCTGAAAGAACTTCTCAAGAATATATTGATAACATTTTTGACAGTTTGAAAGCTTTAGGTCTAAATTGGGATGAAGGTCCAGATGTTGGTGGTCCTTATGGTCCATATACTCAATCTCAGAGATTTGATATTTATCCAAAATATGTTCAACAACTTCTAGATTCTGGATTTGCTTATGAATGTTTCTGTACTCCAGAAGAACTTGAACAAGAAAAAGAAGAAGCAACTAAGGCTAAAAAGCCTTATGTTTATTCTAAAAAATGCGAAAACCTAACAGAAGAAGAAAAAGCAAAATTGAGAGCAGAAGGAAGAAAACCTGCAATCAGATTCAATATCGCTAAAGCTCAAAAAGCTTTTCACGATTCTTCTATTTTAAAATTTGACGATGTTGTTAAAGGTGAATTACATATGGATACAGACCTATTAGGCGACTTTGTAATTCAAAAATCAAACGGAGCACCAACTTACAACTTTGCAGTTGTAATTGACGATGCGTTGATGAAAATTTCTCACGTAATACGTGGAGAAGACCACATCTCTAATACATACAAACAAATTTTAATCTTTGAAGCTTTAGGTTTTGAAGTTCCTAAATTTGGACACTTAGGAATGATTTTAGCACCAGATAGAAGCAAATTGTCAAAACGTCACGGTGCAACAGCTGTTTCTGATTTCGTTAAACAAGGTTACTTAACAGATGCATTGATTAACTTTGTTGCGTTATTAGGATGGTCACCATCTGATGGTGAAGAAATTAAGTCAGTTGATGAAATCGCAAAAGATTTCAGACTTAATGAAATTTCTTCTTCTAACTCAATTTTTGAATATGATAAATTGAAATGGATGAACAGCCACTATATCAAAATGCTTCCAATGGAAGAATTGAAAGAAAGATTGAAACCATATTTATCTCAATACAATTTGGATGAATTGACAGATGCTCAATACACAAAAATGGTTGAAATCACAAGAGAACCATTAACATTACTTTCAGATATTACAGATGCTGTTCCATATTTCTTTGGAAAAGATGTTCATATTGACGAAGAAACTCAAACAAAAACTCTTGATACTGAAGTATCACAAAACGTATTGAAAGACTTCGTTCCAAAAGCTCAAACTTGGGATTGGACAGACGAAAATCTTCACGAAAAATTGGCTGATTTCAGAGCTGAATGGAAAGAAAAAGGTGTTAAACCAAAAGTTACAATGTGGGCAATCAGAGCAGCAATAACAGGTAGAACTTGTGGTGCTGATATGGTTGGTATTCTTGATATTTTAGGAAAAGAAACATCTTTATACAGAGCTCAAAAAGCTATCAAGTAAAACATTATAACTATAATAAAACTCAAAAGAACCAAGTCTAAAATTTAGATTTGGTTCTTTTTTTTAAGTGAATTGTGACGAAATGTAAACATTTTCCTTTAATCTTTAAAGTTTTGATTACAAAATGTCGTTAACAATTATGCGGTTACGAAAAAAAAAGAGGTAAAAAAAATATGGAATTTAAGTTTAATGACTCAACATTATGGGAACACAAAGAAAATTGTGACAGAGAAGCAAACTCCTATATGATTTTATCAAAATCAGATGATGTCAAAGATGTTGACATTCAGAATATAATTCAAATTGTCGATGAATCAGGCGAAGAAGTAAGTTGTACTTATGACAAATTCGTTGAGATTTTTGACAATGAAGGACTTGCTGGATTTATAATGTAAAATAGCTGAAATATGAAAATAGCAAAGAGTCACCAGATGGTGACTCTTTTAGATTAATCATAATATTATCTTTACATCTAAACTTAGTAATTTATGATATTATATTTGTATGGGAAATTTCAAACACTATACCGTAATGAAAAATGAAGCTGTTGATGCTTTGGACTGTAAAGATGGTCTTATATACGTTGACTGCACTCTCGGAGGAGGAGGACACAGCGAACTCATCTTAAAAAGAATTCAGCCAAATGGAAAATTAATTGCGTTTGACATTGATCAAGACGCAATTGATGCAGCAACTGAAAGACTTAAAGATTATAAAAACTTAACAATAGTAAAAAGTTCTTATACAAACATTAAACAAGTACTAAAAGATTTAGGTATAGAAAAAATCACAGGCGGAATTTTGTTTGACCTAGGAGCATCATATCACCAATTAACAAAACAAGAACGAGGTTTTTCTTTTTCAAAAGAAGCTCCTCTTGATATGAGATTCAATATGGATTCTGATTTTTCAGCATATGATATTGTCAATGGATATTCCGAAGAGGAATTAGTAAAAATCTTTTCAGAATACGGAGAAGAAAGATTTTCAAAAAGAATTGCAAAAGCGATTGTCGAAAAAAGAAAAATTAAACCTCTTCAAACTACAACTGAATTAGCAGAACTAATTGTAAATTCGACACCAAGAGTTAAAACCTCTATACATCCCGCAACAAGGGTATTTCAAGCTATTAGGATTGAAGTAAACCACGAGTTACAAAATGTTAAAAACACATTAAATGATGTATTGGATTTATTAGACTTTGGTGCTATAATAAGTGTAATAAGTTTTCACTCTCTAGAGGATAGAGTAGTGAAACAGACATTCAAGTATTATTCTACTCGTTGCCATTGCGAAAAGAATCAAATGATTTGTCATTGTCCACCTCCAGCTTTGGAGTTGATAAACAAAAAACCGATAATGGCATCAGAAGAAGAAGTACAAGAAAATCCACCTTCAAGAAGTGCGAAGTTAAGAATTGCAAGGTGCATCAAAAAGTAAGAGCAATATCAGAAGTTTATTGGTAGGTAGTTTAGGGAATGATTTATAATACAGCGAGAGTAAAAATTGAAGAAAAAGATGAGTTACTTTATCAGGGAAGTAACTACACTTCTAATCCTGTTAAAGAAGAGAATTCTGTCATTGAAGGTTCTTTTTATCAAGTAAAACCGATGACAATTCGTGAAATGGTAACAAGAAAGATTAACAAATCTCTTTGTTGCTGTTTAATGATTACAATTGCGATTACTTTTGTTAGTTACTATATCGCAATGAACTACGAAGCAAAAATGAATAATCTTGATAATGAAATAGTAAGATTAAACGCTGAAAATCAAGATTTACAAGCAGAATTAGATAAATATAAATCATTCAATAATGTAGATAGTAAAATTGGAGAATATAATCTTCTTCAAAAAGCGGATAAAGTTATTGAAGTTACAGCTTTAAATAATACAAATAAAAAGTCAGTAATTAATACAACTAAAACAGCTTCAAGCGGTTTTAACTGGGCAATTGGTTACTAAAATTAAAAAACAATTTGTCAAAACAGACCTTGAGTGAAATTTCTCAAGGTCTGTTTTTTTATTAAATAGGGAAATAAATTCAACACTTACTTAACAAAAACGAAGTATATCTAGCTTAATGCGTACTGTTTAAACATCCAATTACAAAAGAAAAAACAGAATTTTAAAAATTATTACAAATTTTAAAATACTTTTGAATGAAAAATACCATACTTTAGTATGAATTTTTTAAATTTAGACTAAAGTTATTAAAAATTATGCCGTAAATATAAATAAGAAGGCATGTATCAAAAAGGAAAAATTATGGATAAAGAAGAGAAAAAGCAAACAGGAGTTTCATTATTCGGACAATCTGAATATTTAGTTGGAAGTGATCCGATAGAAGAAATGTTTGCATTAAACCTTGGAGATTTTATATCTGAAAATTTGATTTCAGAAGATTTAGCAAAAAAAATCAGCTCAAAATCAAATAAAAAAGAACGTCTTAAAAACCAATTGAAAGAATTAACAGACATATATTCTTCAAAGAATACTCTTTGCGTTCTTAATTTTTCTAGCAATGAAGAAACTGCAATCTACACCTCTATTGCAAAATCAATTGTGCAAATGATTGAAGTAGAAACTTGCAGAATTTATCTTGTTAAAGATGGAAACAAATTAGTTCTAACAGGAAATTCAACAGATAATGAACAGCATTGCAATATTGAACTAGACGAACTTACGCATAATGAACTTATTGAAAAAGACGGATTTACATATATTCCAATGAGAAGTTCATCTGTACCAGTTGGTGTTATTGAAATTTTGACAGAACGCAAATTAGACGAAGATTTTCTGGAACTTGTAATGAATATTGCCAACCTTCTTGGAACAACAATTACATTACAAAATGAAATTGAACACACAAATAAATTAATCGATAATGAATCTAGTGAATTTGAACTAAAACAAGCAAGAGCAGAATTGACAGCTCTAATCGGTGATTTATGTGATTATCAACAAAACTTTGTAGAAGCATTAGCAAATGCAGTTGACAAAAAAGGTCAATACACAGTTTCTCATTCAAGAAACACAGCTAAACTTGCTCGAGGAATCTGTAAAAAATTAGGATTAAACGAAAAAACAACCGATTTAATTTACTATGCAGGATTATTGCAAAATATCGGGAAAATTACACTTCCAGAAAAGATTTTTGCTAATAATGGGAAATTATCTCCAGAAGAATTGCAGAAAATCAAAAACCATACTAATGTTGGTGTAAACTTGCTAATGAATATAAACTTCTTATCAGAAGTTGTTCCGTACATCACTTATCAAACAGAAAGAGTTGATGGTTCTGGAACTCCAGAAGGATTGAAAGGTCAATCAATTCCTCTAGGATCAAGAATTATTGCAACAGCAGATGCGTACTCTGCAATGACATCCGACAGACCATACAGAAAAGCAATGGACTCAGAAAAAGCAATTGAAATTATCAAATCAGAAGCTGGAATAAAATGGGATAAAGATGTCGTTAACGCTTTAACTCAGATTGTTTAATAAATACTATTGAATAAAAAAAAAGAGAAAAATCTTGGTAAAAGATTTTTCTCTTTTTGAAGAACTTATTTAACATTTACTTATTAATTCATTGACTTTGTTTCAATAAATTCCGTATTTGGAGAATAAGAACCTTCTTGTTGATTCATATTCAACTTATTCACGATACTTGCACGTTTTTTGCGGAACAACATATCAACAAACGCTTCCAAACGAGTAACAAAACCAGCTTCACCAGTTTGTTCATCTATCGTCAAATTCAATAACGGCTTGTTAAATTGTTTTGCTCGTCTAGTAATTCTTTCTACCATCAATGAATCTGGACCACAACCAAACGCTGTAATAGTAATAACACCATCAACTTTATTATCTTTCAAATAGTGTCCAGCACTACCAGTCATTTCATCTTCATTTGCCCAGTATTTTTCATTTCCTAAACTTGCAATACCTTCATCTAATTGCTCAGCAGATAATTGAAGAGAAGTGCAAACTTTTACATCCATCTTTTCAAGTTTATCGAAAATCTTCATACAAACACGTTCGTCATAAATGTTATAACCATGACCAACTAAAGCAATTGAAATTGGATATTCTTTTGTAGTGTTAGAAATAACAACTTTTCCTTGCAAAGCATAACTAAGAGCTTTTGAATAAGGAAGTCCAGATTTTGTCATTACATAGAAATTGTTATAACATCTCCAACCAGCTTTTGAAGCTCGTTTGATAACATTCATATCGGTAATACCAAAAGGTCTAACAGCTTCTGACAAGAAATGATACAGACCTTGATTTTTTTCTGATTTATCCAAAGTTGCTTCAATCATCGTAAAAGGTTGTTTTACAACATTTCTCACTAAATCTGGCAACCCTCTAATTTTTGAACAATTGTATATTTTGTTATCAACAGATTGTAAAGAAGGAACAAGAATCTTATCTACGCCCTTGTTGATTAAATTCAAAATATGTCCGATATAAACTTTAATTGGCAAACAAGTTTCAGTAACAACCAAAGCCGCACCATCAGACATAGTTTGCTTTGTAGTTACATCTGACAAAACTATCTTTATTCCTAAATCATTAAAAAATCCATAATAGAATGGATAATTATTGTAAAAAGACATTGCACGAGGAATGCCGATTACCTTTTCTTCACATTTTGAATTTGTCATGCTATTTATCCCTAATATAATTCTACTATATTTATAATAGCTCAAAAAAATATTTTTTGTCAGCTAAATCAATATTATTTACGTTAGTTTATATATTTTAGTTAATAAGCCTATAAGTCGATAAGTGTATAAGTCTATTTCAAGATAAAAAAGAAAAAGTGAACATTAGTTTATTTGTCGGCGTAATAAAGCCAAGCTAAATTTTCTAAAAGGAATTAAATTCATCAACCCCTCTCCCCTACCCCTTAACCTCTCACAAAACAATTCACTGGATTGTTTTGCTCGGCAGAGTCCTTGGAGAGGGAAAATACCAAAGAAATCATACTATAATGGAAGAACCTCAAAAAAATCTCTCATAGGGAGAGAGAGAAATTGTCTTTGAGCAAAATGCGAAAAGACACAATTTCGAGAGAGGGGTCGTCTTTTTATAAATCATAAAAAACTCTTCCAATAGCTTCCATCCCTTGGAGAGAAAGCTATCGTTTAGCTTGAAGCAACCATACCCCCACGAATTGAGAAAGACTTTTTAAATTTAAATTAATATTTCTTAACAATTAAGCAATAAAAAGGCAATTTTATATATCAAAAATACTTTATTAGTATATAAGGAATATCTAGGATATATTTTTTACAGGAACAGGATACACAATTTAAGAGAAATCAATGGGAGGACAACGAATGGGCGTTGGTGCTGATGATTACATCGATAAGATGCTAGTACAAAAATATCAAGAAGAACGTGTTGATAATCACGACAACATGGAATCAATGGTCGATCCAAATAAAATGTTAGAAGCTATGAATGATTACGCTGCAACAGTTCGTAACATGATGGAGCTTAGACAAAGATTGAACATTGCTTGTTATGCAATAAATGCAAGAACTGCTAGATACCAAAAATCTTTGGGACAGCGATAAAAAGTTTTGTGTCTAATTGTGCCTATTTGAGATAGAATAAGGTAAACAAGGAGACAACACCATGGGAAAAATTATCCTAGGTTCTTCATCTCCCAGAAGAGCCGATATTCTGAAAAAACTAAAATTGGATTTTGAAATCATTCCGTCTTCTTATGTGGAACCACATGACCAGACGGATTTCTCTTATGCTTACGTTGAAAATTTAGCTTACAACAAAGCTCTTTACGTAGCAAAAGAATTACACCCAGAAAAACATCTTGTTCTTGGGGCAGACACAATCGTTGTGATAGATAACAAAATTCTTGGGAAACCTAAAGATTACGCAGAAGCAACAAAAATGTTAAACGAACTATCTGGCAAAACTCATTTTGTCGTTACTGCAACTTCTATAATTGATTCTCAAACAATGACCTCAAAAACGAAATCAACCACAACTTATGTAACTTTCAACAATCTAACTGAAGAACAAATTGATTATTACATCTCTAATTTCAAACCGTTCGACAAAGCTGGCTCATATGGAATCCAAGAACTTCCAGATGGATTTGTAAAATCCGTAGAAGGAGAATTAGATAACGTAATTGGGCTTCCTTCGAAAACAGTTTTAGAACTCTTAAAACATTTTGAATAACAACGTTAAAGGCTGACAAATTATGTCAGCCTTTTTTGGTTAATGAATAATAAACACATAAAGTAAATTAGACCATTCCCTCTTTTACCGCTTTAACCGCAGCTTGAACTCTATCGTTAACACACATCTTTTGTAAAATTGAACAAACATGAGCTTTAGCAGTGTGAACACTTACAATTAATTCTTTTGCAATTTCAGTATTACTTTTACCAGCGACAAGATGTTTCAAAACCTCACATTCTCTCTCTGTTAAAGGAATTCTTGCATGGTCAGACATTTTTGAACCAGTAATAGCAGAATTATCAACTTTTGGAATAGACTTTAATGCCATATTCGCAACAACAGAATCAATCCAACACACTCCTTGATGAACATCTCGAATTACATCTGCTAATTTTGAAGGATCAATATCTTTCAAACAATACGCATTTGCACCAGAACTCAATGCTGCAAGAACTTCTTCTTCTCTATCGTGAGAAGTCAAAGCAATAATTTTTATATCCTTTGAAAATTCTCTAATTTTAGCCGTAGCTTCAATCCCATTCATTGTAGGCAAGCCCAAATCCATCAACACAACATCTGGCTGAAGTTTTTGAATTTGTTTAATTCCATCTATTGCATTTTCGCATTCTGCAACAACTTTTATATCTGGATTAGAATTCAATGCACATCGCAATCCTACACGAGTTAATTTAAAATCTTCTACGATTATTACTGAAATTTGTTCTTGCTTAGTTTCCATAATTGATTCTCCATTGTCTTGTTGGCGTTAACATCTTTATCCAACAATTTCAATTTAGTACTTTAATTTCAAGATACTATTACCTAGTTAGCTAATATTAAAATCTTTACAATTCAAAAATTTTCTTATGGTATAATCTTTATATAATAGGGAGATATTTATGTTTAAATTTTTATTTGCGAAAAAAGAGCAGCACTCTGCAATTACAGAAGCTGAACTAAACAAAGTTTATTCAGAATTAAAAAAGGCATATCCAGCCGATAATATTCCAGAAATTAGGAAGAAATATTTGTCAATGCATATTCAAAAATATGGATACTTAACATATTCTTTCCAAAAAGCTCTTGATGAATTAACAAATGAAGAAACATTATTTGCACTAGAAGAAAAGTGGAAGCAAAATAACACCTTCAAAAATGGAGAATTTACATTCAAACCTAATCAAATCAGCCCTCTTGCAAGAAACCACGAAAAAAATTCTGATTGGTTCAAAAAAGAAGGTCATGACATCAAATTAATTAACCTTGCCGCACTTGGCAATGGAAACAAATCAGAAGAAACTGGAAAATTTTTCGATTGGTTAAAACAACTTCTAATTCTCCCAACAGGATGTATTGAAAATAAAATTTATAACACAACAATCTACCTAATCCCATTCCACCCAAGAGAATTCGGATGTGCTTATCTTCCAAAAAGTAGCGAAGTAAGCGAAAAATTAAAAGATAAACATATTGAAGAATTAACTGGGATGAATGCTAAACAACAATTGCAAACATTCATATATCTTGCACAATTAGCAGGACACCCAGTAATTTACGATATACTTCCTCAAACAGGAAGATTTTCAAAATTTGTACTAGCAAACCCACAAGTTGCACGCTGGTACGATATTACAGAATTACAAAAACAATTAATGAATAAAATCAATGAAGTGGCAGAATTTTTGTCAAAAGACCACGACTCAGACGATATTCAAATTGTTAAAGATATTTATATACAAAGACTTCAAGGAAATTCAGGGGACTTAAGCCCAGCATTCCAAGAATTGTACAATAGCTTTGACGGAATTATGATTGAACACAAAAAGACTTTCTCAAACGCAATGCTTGAAAGAAGTTATCAATTAAAAATTCAAAAAAGAGTTAAAGAACTGGTTGCAAAAATTCACGGATTTAAAAACGATAAAAAACAACTTGAAGAAAAAGATATTACAAAACAACTCGATACAATTCAAGCATTGATGACTGAAGGATTATGGCCAGCACCAGGCGGAGCTTGGTGTTCAGCAGGAGTTCCAATTTATGACGGAATGAGCGAATGTGGAGGATACCCAACCTTCAAACACTACGATTTCAAAGGTGATGATGTTACTGCTCTAGCAAACCTTGACTGTCAAACCCCATATTACTTCGTAAATCTTGAAAATGGAAAATTCAACGAAGATGTTATTGAACTATTTATCAATAGTATGAAACAACTACAACAAGATTATAACTTTGATGGATTTAGAGTTGACCACATCGACCACATTGTAGATGAAGTTTCTGAACAAAATGGAAGACCAATAAGTTACAGAGCTCCTCGATACGTTTTGAATAAATTAAATACTGCAATGAAAAAGAAATTCCCTTATTTTGCAACACTTGCAGAATACATGTTATGGGATAACTTCTATAAAGAATACCACCAAGACATGAAATTTGATGTATTGTGGGGAAATGATATTATTTCACAATTTGATAAAACTCCAGAAAGAATATCTGAAGATAATCAAAACTTATCAAACTACAATACAAAATTCAAAAAAGGTAACATGTTATCTATTTTAAAAACATATAATAACCAAGATGGAGAATTTCATTGTATAGACCAGTACCCAGCACAATTGGGAGAACAGGGAGCGTTGTACAAATGGGCAAAATATAAACTTCTTCCAGGGGGTAAATTTGCACAAAGACCAATGATGTACGTAGATGGCGACGAAAGTTTTACTCAAGGTGGAATTGAATACACTATTGGCGAAGAAGTTGCGATGAAACGAGCTAATAACGAAGACTTCTATACAAAATTTGATGCAATTGATAGATTTGTAAAAAGTAATAATGTTATTACTGGTGGAGAAGCTCAAATTATTGTAGATGATGAAGACGGTTATAGTGCTTGGTTAATAACAAGAGAGCCGTTAAGAAAAGCTTTTTTGGTTGTATCAAACCATAAATACCCAACAGAAAAAGTAACAAAAACGGCCGCAACAGGAGAATCATATAAAGAAATTGTTGAAGGATATACAATTTTTGATAAAGAAATTCCAATCCCTGGAGATTACACGTTAAAATATGAATATTCACTAAACGATAAAGACTATGAAGCAAGAGAAATCGAGCATACAGATAGACTTCATTTTGAAAAAATCGAGCCAAGTGAATTTAGGATATTTGAACTTGAACGAGGCTAGTGACTAGCCTCGTTTCCTGTATTATCTGCTTCTCCCTGGGAAAAGAACTATTTATGCCTTCTCCCTCGGGAGAAGGTTAGGATGAGGGGTTAAACAGAACAAGGAACACATTGAAGAATTAAATACTCAATGGACCACCTCAACCCTCCCCCTCTCCTCAAGGAGAGGGATATTTGTTCCTTCTCTTTTTAGAAAGAAAGAGTGGAATTTCATCATTGTTCATTCCTCCCCTAGGGGGAGGCTAGGAGAGGGGTTAACCTTTTCTCTGCTCAGATTTTAACACTCCAGTTCATCATTCCTCTCCTTAGGGAAAGAACTATTTATTCCTTCTCCCAAGGGAGAAGGTTAGGATGAGGGGTTGAGCAGAACAAGGAATACGGTGAAAAATTAAATACTCAATGGTACACCTCACCCTTCCCCCTCTCCTCAAGGAGAGGGATATTTGTTCCTTCTCTCTTTAGAAAGAAAGAGTGGAATTTCATCATTATTCGTTCCTCTCCGAGGGGGGAGGTTAGGAGAGGGGATATTTTGTAATGCCATATAATTCAAATCTCCAAATATTCCAAATCATCATTCGTCTCCAAGGGAGAAGGTTAGGATGAGGGGTTAAACAGAACAAGGAACACATTGAAGAATTAAATACTCAATGGACCACCTCACCCTTCCCTCTCCTCAAGGAGAGGGCTATTTGTTTCTTCACCCGAGAAAAAGTATCAACCCAAAATACAAATACGTTATTCTGAGCAAAGCGAAAAACCCCAAGCCTAACGTGCTCAACAAAACCCTTCATTCAAACCGTCCGCCTTAGGATAATTATTTTCCCTCTCCTTGAGGAGAGGGGGTAGGGGTGAGGTGGAAGCTCTTACGCATTTTACACTAACCTACTTATCCCCATTACAACTGCAAATAAACACCCATAAAATCACCCAAAAGAATTAAATATATTAACAAAAATTAAGCAAAATAAAGAAAAACCAAAATTTATTTACAAATAGTTACAATACCTAAAATACTCATTACACAATACATCCAGCCTTATCAAAATAAATAATCTAATCCAAAAGAATTAATTTTTTAAAATTAATGTTATCTCACTAGTAAATTTGGGTTTAATAAAATTGTAAAGCGATGAGGATTACTTACATTTTGAGAATTCGAAAAGTTATAAATACTGAATAGGATATTAAAAGTTTGGGATACAATTCAAAATACTGAAGAGTATCCCGTTGCGGTTTTCAAATGTCGTTTGGGACATAAGAGCAACCCCTCTAAAAATCCAAGCAAACAAGTCATTCTGAACAAAGCGAAGCATCTCTTACTAAACGAGTTCAAGGGTGCATCCCCATCGGAGAGGGAAAATAATTCCTTCTTCCGAGGGAGAGGTTGGGAGAGGGGACAACAACAAACAAAACTCACAACGAACGGCAAGAAACCCCGATATTTCAAGCAAAATCATCCAAACGGTTGACAGACTTTAAAAAAAATAGTAATATAATCGTTATGTAAAGCGTATGTTATAGTTTTATTTTAAAAAGAAAGGCGAAAAGATTATGACAAAAAGATTCGGTTTTACTTTGGCAGAAGTTTTGATCACATTAGGTATCATTGGTGTAGTTGCTGCCATGACTATCCCAACATTGATTGCTAATACTAACTCAGCAAAATTTAGATCACAATTTAAGAAAACATTATCAACATTGAACCAAGCAGGTTTGATGGCTCAAGCACAATACGATTTTGACTATGCTGGTGCTGATACAGCTTGTAAAGAAGCAACAGGTGGTACTGAAAACCCAGAAGATATGATGTCATTCTGTTCATTATTGAACGGTACATTGACTGGTCACACTTATGTTGGTAAACCATCAAAACTAAAAAGAGCTAACTCTGGAGCTACTAGTGCTGACAAAGCAACAACTTACTCTATCAACAAGGCTACGACTGGTTTCACATATACTTTAGCTGCTGGTTCTCATGATGAAATGATTGCTTACCAATTAGCAGATGGTTCAATCGTCGCATTCCCAGCAACAGCTACTGGTTGTACTCTTGAATTAGGTAAACAAGTTACAGCTAAAACATTAGGAGAGACTCCATTGAATGGATGTATTGGTTTCATCGACGTAAACGGTACAACATTACCTAACAAAGAAGTTACTTGTGGTACTGCTGCAACTTCTGGTATAGCATCAACAAAAGTTGAAACACCTTGTACTGTTAAAAACGATGCTAAACACATGACAGACGTATTCCCAGTAGTATTCCACGATGCAACAGTAGAACCAGCATCAGATGCTGCTAAATATGTATTAACATCAGCTAAATAGTTAGTTTGATATAAAAACTTTTTAATTTAAAAGCTTTTGATAGTGGAGATGTAATCTCCACTATTTTTTTGTAATTATGAGCTTTAATGTTTTTTTAGAACTTGTTCAACATCATTCCTCCCCTAGGGGGAGGTTAGGAGAGGGGTTAACATTTCCTCTGCTCGGATTTAACACTCCAGTTCATCATTCCTCCCCGAGGGGGAGGTTAGGAGAGGGGTTGATTTTATAAATATACTCATCTCAAATTTTTATCATTCCCAACAAATCCAACTTGTTTTATATTTAATTTTGTTCTACTCATTAGCTCAATTCTGAATAACCCTCTCCCCTGCCCCTCTCCCTTGGAGAGGGGATATTTGTTCCATCTTTGGATAACTGCCATATAATTCAAATCCTCAAATATTCCAAATCATCGTTCCTCTCCGAGGGGGAGGTTAGGAGAGGGGTCGATTCTATATAACACGCATCATTCTTAAAAATTTTAACTTGAACTCGTCATTCTGAGCGAAGCAAAAAATCCAAAACCTAACTTGTTCAACAAAACCCTCCATTCGAACCTTCAGCCTTGAGATTTTCCCTCTCCTTGAGGAGAGGGGGTAGGGGTGAGGTGGAATCTCTTACGCATTTTACATTAACCTACTTATCCCCAAACACTTCTTGCAAATGCAAATATACGCCCTCAAAATTATTATCTATTTCATTATTCCAAAACCTTATAACCCTAAATCCTTTTGATTGTAAATATTTTGTTCTTTCATTATCTAATTCTATCTCTTCTGGTTCGTTATGCTGACCGCCATCAATCTCTATGATTACTTTGTGTTCTAGACACACAAAATCAACAATATAATCTCCAATATTATATTGCCTTTTAAATTTTAACCCTTGAAAGTTTCTATTTCTCAATAAAGACCAGAGTTTTAACTCTTGTTTTGTTTGGTTTTGGCGTAATTTTTGAATAAGGAACTTATATTTATTCATAGCCAAATTTTAACATAAAGAAACCTAAATTATTTGCGTTTAATTGTCCACCTCACCTTCCCCTCTCCTCAAGGAGAGGGATATTGCGTATTCTCTCTTTGGAAAGTGTCATCTCTCCTTTGTACCTTGTTCTCCTTTGGGAAAGAACTATTTATACCTTCTCCCGAGGGAAAGGTTAGGTGAGGGATATTTATTTCTTCACGAAAGATTATTCTTTACATCTTTTCAAAAAAATGAATTTGATGTATAATACTATCAAGCTTTGTTTAAAAAGGAGAAAGAAATGGGATATAAAATTTTATCTAAAAAAGAAATCTGTCCAAACCAATTTGAAATCTCTATCGATGCACCATACGTCGTTAGAAACGCTAAAGCTGGACAATTCATAATTTTCAGAGTAGAAGAAGAAGGCGAAAGAGTTCCTCTTACTATCGCTGATGTTGACAAAGAAAATGGAATTCTTACTATCGTTTATATGGCAGTAGGTCATTCTACTAAAAAACTTGCTCAACTTGAAGTTGGAGATGAACTTCTTGACATCGTTGGACCTCTTGGAAAACCAACTGATATTAAAAAATACGGTACTGCCGTTTGTGTTGCTGGTGGTTACGGTGCTGCACCTTGTTATCTAATCTCTAAAGCTCTTAAAGATGCTGGTAACAAAGTTTACATGATTGCAGGTGCAAGAACTAAAGACTTATTATTCTGGGAAGATAAAATGAAAGATGCTTGTACTGAATTATACCTAACAACTGATGATGGATCTTATGGTATTAAAGGTTTTGGTACAACAGTTCTTCAAGAAATTATCGACAGAGAAAAAGTTGACTACGTAATTGCTGTTGGTCCTATGCCAATGATGAGAGCAGTTGCAAACCTTACAAAAGACAAAGGTATCTACACTGAAGCTAGCATGAACCCTATTATGGTTGATGGTACTGGAATGTGCGGAGCTTGCAGAGTTACTGTTGGCGGTGAAACAAAATTCGCTTGCGTTGATGGTCCAGACTTTGATGCTCACAAAATCGATTTTGATGAAGTTATTAACAGAACAAGAATTTACAAAGACCAAGAACGCAAACGTTGCGAAGGTTGTAACTTGTTAAAACAAGCAGAGAAAGTATAGGAGAATAGGTAATTATGGGTAAAAATGATATTCCTGTATGTCCATTAGTTAGTATCGGTTCTGGTATCGATATGGTTTGCAGTCAGACAAAATGTGCTTGGTATGTTCCAAGTGTTCAAAAATGTTCTATGTATTTGTTAGCTTACAATGCATTATTAGATGCTAATGCTAAGCAAAGAGCAGCTAAACAACAGCAACAACACTAATTGGTATATATGAAAATAGCGTTATGTATAAAACAAGTTCCAGATACCACGGATATTCGTTGGACGGAACATAATACAATTCAAAGAGAAGGGGTTGAGAGTATAATCAATCCTTTCGACGTTTACGCAACAGAATTTTGTTTGAAAATAAAAAAACTTCATCCTAATACTGAAATTACTGCTTTCACAATGGGACCAGCTCAAGCAGAATCAATGTTACGTAAAGTTATGGCTTTAGGGGTTGATAATGCAGTTTTAATCTCTGATAAAAAATTTGCAGGCTCTGACACCTACGCAACAGGTTTGACAATTTCTAGAGCTATACGAACTGCATTACCAGATTTCGATTTGATTGTATGTGGACAATTTGCAGTAGATGGAGATACCGCACAAACTGGGCCAAATATTGCAAACTTCTTAAATCTTCCGCAAGTTACTTTTGTAAAAGATTTTAAATCGTTAGAAAACAAAAATCTAACAATCGCAAGAGAAATGGAAGATGGTATTGAAACCGTTAGAGCTGAACTTCCAGCTTTAGTTTGTGTTATGCAAAATGATTTTGAACCTCAAAGACCCAAAATTAACGGAATAATTTCTGCAAATAAAAAAGAAATTAAAAAATTATCAATGGAAGATATTGGGTTGTCGCCAGAAAAAACAGGACTTAAAGGTTCTCCAACATACGTTAGCAAAGCGTTCAGAAACATTACAACACACAATGCACAAAAATTTAAAATGAATCTTGCTGACAGTGTTAATCTTTTAGAAGAAAAGTTAAAATCTTTGGAGGTTCTAAATAATGCCGAATAATGAAAACTCTGGAATTTTAATTTATGCACAACTCACAAGAGAAGAATACATTCACACCGTATTTTTTGAGCTAGTGGATAAAGCAAAAGAATTAGCTCAAAAACTCGGAGGAATTGAAGTTAAAGCCGTTTTAATTTCTCGTCCACATTTGATTGACTCATTCAAAGAATCTTTTCAAAATATGGGATTAAGCAAAGTTTATTACTTTGAATCTGAAGAATTAAAAGAATATTCAACCGAATATCACTCAAAACTAATTGTTGATTTAGTTCAAAATATTAAACCCGAAATTTTACTAATCGGAGCAACTAATCAAGGGCGAGATTTAGCTCCCAGAGTTGCCAGCGCATTGGGAACAGGTTTGACTGCCGATTGTACAGGATTAGATATTAATGAAAAAGGACAACTTGCAGCCACTCGACCAACTTTCGGAGGTCAACTTATGGCAACAATCCTTTGCAAAAATTACCCTCAGATGGCTACCGTAAGACCTAATGTATTTAAAGTTAACTCTGTATCAGACAAGGCAAATACTGAATTTATTCCTTGCCCTGCCAATATTATAGGGATGAAAAAACATGTTCAATTATTATCATTCCAACGCACGGTTGAAAATGTTATAAATGACTTAGATAGTGCTGAAATTATTGTTGCAGGAGGAAAAGGACTAAAAAATTCAAAAGGTTTTGAATTATTAAAAGATTTTGCAGACTCTTTGGGAGGTACAATCGCAGCAACAAGAGGAGCAGTAGAAATGGGGCTTGCAACTCCAGCGATTCAAGTTGGTCAAACAGGAAAAACAGTACACCCAAAAGTTTATATAGCTTGTGCAATTTCTGGAGCAATTCAACACACCGTAGGAATGACTGATTCCGATTATATTATTGCTATAAATAACGATGAATCAGCCCCTATTTTTGATATTGCGGATTGTGGTATTGTTGGAGATGTTTTTGAAATTTTGCCAGAATTTATCAAAAGAAATCGAAAATAAATACCTTTTTAACTTGCAACAACAACCTAAAAAAAGTATAATAGAACTATGATAAAAATAAGAAGATTAACGTGTTTTGACCATCCAAAATTAAAAAAGCTTATTTCGTATCTCTGCACAGACGACAACGACAAATTGGCAAAATCACTAGCAGAAGAACCCATTGGATTTCTTAATGCAATGTTGCCGTTAAAACTTAAATTTAAATCTGAATCATTTATTTTGATAGATAAACACGAAATTCTAGGGCTAATTACAACAGTTCGAACTCCAGGAAACCCCTATAAAATAAATATTACAAGACTCATTTTTAAAGACAATATGTACGAAATTGGGAAAGGTCTTGTTAAATATGTTATGGAAAAATTTGGAGAAAAAGGAGCAACGTCTTTTACTGTAACAATTGATGAATGCCACGATGAATTGTTTAATCTTTTTATAAATGGTTGTGGTTTTAGACAATGTGCATCAGAAACATTATGGAAAATAGAAAAACCAACACCTCAAAAACCTCATTTACACTGGCGATATGCTCAAAATTCTGATTCAAAAGCTATTGCACAAATGTATAATGATGAAGTTTTAAATATTTACAAACCATCACTTATTAGACAGCCTCAAGAATTTCAAGCTCCAGTTTTTGGAGGTTTTTGTGATTATTATAAAACAAGATATTTAATTGAAGAATGCGAAAAAATTCTCGGATATTTTTCAATTACAACAAGCGATAATCTGAATTATATTCTAGATATTACAACCAACAGCGGTTACGACTTTGAATATTCCGAAATAATAAATGTTATGCTATGTGAAATTGCGAGAAAAAAACGTGCTTTTTATCCACTAGTAAAACAAAAAAAATATATTAAAAATGCTGATAAATTAGGAGAATATTTAAAATCTCAAAATTATAACCCTATCCAAACCCAACAAATTTTAGTCAAAGATTATTACAAGCCAGTGAAAGAAGAAGCTTCTGATTGGAAAGTTTTCATCCTAGGGGAAAACCAAATCACAACGAATTAGTATCCGACAACTAGCAATAAAAACCTCTTCGTGATACCATAATGTGATAGAAAGAAATCGAGGTGGATATGGATAATCTAAAAATTTATCTTGATAAAGATATTAATCAAGAGCTTATTAAGTCTAAAAAAATTGCGGTAATTGGATTTGGTTCTCAAGGCTATGGGCAATCAATGAACCTTAAAGATTCTGGATGTGATGTTGTTTTAGGACTTAGATTAGGCGGTAAATCAGACGAGAAAGCAAAAAAATACGGTTTTAAAACAATGTCAATTGAAGATGCCGTAAAATATGCTGACATTGTTCAAATTCTAATTCCTGATGAATTACAAGCCGAAGTTTACGAAAAACAAATCAAACCAAACATGAGAGCTGGACAATATTTAATGTTTTCTCACGGATTTAATATTCACTACAAAAAAATTGTTGCACCTAAGGATATTAACGTAATTATGGTTGCCCCTAAAGGCCCAGGACATACTGTTAGAAGCCAATATGTTGAAGGGAAAGGTGTACCTTCTTTAATTGCTATCTACCAAGACCCAACAGGTGATTCTAAAGAAGTATCTTTGTCATATGCATCTGCAATTGGAGCTGGTAGAGCAGGAATTATTGAAACTACGTTTAAAGAAGAAACAGAAACAGATTTATTTGGAGAACAAGCTGTAATCTGCGGAGGTGTTTCAGCCTTGATGAAAGCTGGTTTTGAAGTTTTAACAGAAGCTGGATATTCTCCATATATGGCATACTTTGAAGTTCTACACGAAATGAAATTAATTATTGACCTTGTAAATCAAGGCGGTTTAGCGGATATGAGATATTCAATTTCTAATACAGCTGAATATGGTGATATGACTAGAGGACCAAAAGTTATAGGTGAAGCATCGAAAAACGCAATGAGAGAAATCTTGAAAGAAATTCAATCAGGAAAATTTGCAGATGAATTTACGAATGAAATGCACTCTGGTTGCGAAACATTCAATAAATTGAGAAAAGAAAATGCAAACCACCCAATAGAAAAAGTCGGAGAAGAAATTCGTTCTTCTTTCGTTTGGGGCAATGATGACAAAATTATAGATAGAAACAAAAACTAAGACTTTCACTAACTTGAAATTATTATAAAGGAAGAAAAAATGTTCAATACAGAAGATACATACGAAGTTGTTATATTTTCAATCGGAGACACAAAAGCTGGGACTAAAATGGGTAAATTACAGCTCAAAAATACAGTAGATAATTCCGTTTTAAACTGTATTTTATGGGAAGAAACACTAAATCGATTTGACAACAAAATATTTAGAACAGGAAATTTAGTCAGAATTGTATCAGCAAGTTTTAATGAAAAATTTAACAATTGCTTAATTTCAGCACTAGAACTAATTAAAGAAGCAAAACTAGGCTTAGATGAAAACGAAATTGAACAATATTGGACAAAACTTCAATCATATATTTCAAAAATTAAAGATGAAAAGTTAAGACAATTTGTCGCAGAACTATTTGAAAAACACGCTCAAAGTTTTAAAATTATGCCTGCTGCAAAACTTATGCACCACAATTATATCGGGGGACTACTTGTTCACACAGTTGAATGTGCAGAATTTGCAGAACTAAATATGAACAAGTTTACATACCAAGCAAATGAAGATGAAATTTATGCAGCGTGCCTATTACACGATTTTGGCAAAATTTTTGAATACACTATCGATATTGAAACAGGACTAATTGATTATGCTCAAGGCTTTAGAGATGAATGGATTTCTCACTCTCAATATGGTTTTTGTATATGTATGAATGCAGGATTCAAAAAAATAGCAAAAATGATTGCTGCTCACCACGGAAGAGCAGAATGGGGTGCTATTATTGATTTAGATCAAAAAGATTTAGAACCTGAATTGTATTTAATCCACTTTATTGACAATCTTTCAGCAAAATTCGGAAAAATAAGCACAAGATTATTGGAAAAGAAAGAAGGGTAAAAACTTGTCAAAACTTACAGAAAAACATCACTACGACGGAACTCTTGTTTGTGTTGAAGGGATTGATGGTTCTGGAAAATCAACCCAATTGGCTCTTTTACGTGACTGGTTAAAAGATATTAATCAAGATGTAATTTATACAGAATGGAATTCATCTGAATTAATTTCTCAAACAACCAAACTGGCAAAAAAGAAAAATATGCTCTCTCCAAGAACATTCAGCTTGCTTCACGCCGTAGATTTTGCAGATAGACTAAAACAAGTCATCGCTCCCGCACTAAAAGCAGGATTCATTGTCCTTGCAGATAGATATGCTTATACAGCATTTGCAAGAGATGTGGCAAGAGGCGTTGACCCCAATTGGGTTCGAGGAGTTTATGATTTTGCAATTAAACCTGATTTAGCTGTATATTTTGATATTGACCCAAAAACTTCTCTAGAAAGAATCTGTTCAAACAGAGCACCTAAATTTTACGAAGCTGGAATGGATTTAAAAATAAGTAATGACCCGTATGAAAGCTACGTAATATTCCAATCGAGAGTAATTGAAGAATATAAAAATATGCTAGATGAATTTGGAATAGTAAAACTTGATGCAAATGATACTATTCACAAAAAACAAGTAGAAATAAGAAAAATGTTGAAAAAAATTCTACAAGATAAAGGAGTTAAAATTTAATGGAACAATTCAAAAGAAAACACAACTACAATGGACTTTTGGTTGTTATAGAAGGCACAGATGGTTCTGGAAAATCAACACAGCTTGAACTCCTAAAAAAATCACTTCAAGATCAATGCTATGGAGTGATGGTATCTGAATGGAAAACATCTAGACTTATTGCAAACGTAATTGATGATGCGAAAGAAAGAAATCTTTTAAATGCAACAACATACAGTCTTTTATACGCTGCAGATTTTGCAGATAGACTAGAAAATCAGATTATACCCGCATTGAAATCTGGATTTGTAGTCCTATTAGATAGGTATTATTACACCGCACTTGCAAGAGATGTTGTAAGAGGGCAGAATATTGAATGGGTAAAAAACCTTTATGATTACGCCCCAGAGCCAGATTTGGTATTCTACCTTGATATGCCTGTTGATACTCTTTTGAAAAGAATTATTGGAACAACTGGTTTAGATTTTTACGAAAGTGGCCGTGATGTGGGTTTTTCAACAGACTTTTATAAGAGTTTTGGAATCTACCAAAACAAATGTCTTGAACAATACAACCAGATGAAATCAGAATATGGATTTATCAGCATTGATGGAACAAAATCCATCGATGAAATCCACGAAATTATGTCAAACGAAGTACAAAAAATTCTTGATACTGGGATTTTAGATTAAGCACTACAACAAATAAAATCAATACTTTCCGCTTAAATGTTAACAAAATAAATAAAAATTTACGTTGCGAAACATTTTAAGTCATGGGGCATGGTTTATGCTAAATTAAAGGTTGTAATAAAGGATATATTTAGGAATAGTTGAGTAAGGAGATAATTAATGTCTGAATACTTGAGCAAAGAAGAGATTAAACAATGGAGAAGCTCATTAGAAAAGATAACGTTAGAGGAGTTCGCTGCTAGATTAGGGAAAAAAGTAGAAGAAAAAAAAGAAACTAACGACCTTATTGACATTGTATTACACGGGAAACCAGTAGTGTCAAACGAACCAGAGTGGAACGCAAAAGCTGAAAGACTTAGTACAATTGCAGATAGAGCATACGAAAAGGAAAAAGAAATTTACATTTCTCCTTTCTCTGCTAAAAATTTAAAACTAGATACAGAAGAAGTTGAAAAACACGAAGTAAAAAAAGAATCTAAACCTGCAAAAATCACTCATAAAACTGAAGCTAAAGAAACGAAACCAGTAACACATAAAACAGCCAAAACAGCAACTAAGAAAACTTCACCACACAAAGAAATCGCTAAAGCAGAAAAAGCCATTATGTCAGAAGAAAAAACTGGTGATATTGTGAGAGATGAAGTTAGAGTTGTATTCAAAAAAGCTTTGACTGATAGAGAACAAAAAGTATTTGATTATTTTGCAGCACACAAAAATAAAATTGTTTACGCTAAAGACTTGGCAACTTTACTTGAACTTCCAAGAGATTACGTTTACAAATACATCAAAAATCTAAGAGCAAAAATTGAGGGAGAATCCTTAAAAAATGCTGATAAAGGCGGATTTGTTCTTACAATAGACTAATTATTATTCTTAAACTATATACAACTAAAAAACCTCTTAGATTCAACTAAGAGGTTTTTAATTATAATTAAAATAATAAATTTTACTTAATTTCTACTTTTGCACCAACAAATTCTAATGCTTTTTTAGTCAAATCCGCTTCTTTATCTGAAATTGACGTCATAAAAGTAGTAGGAATAAATTCAATAACTTTTTTCGCATCTGCATACCCAAGCCCAGTTATTTGACGCAATGTCGCCATTACAGTTGCCTTATTCGAGCCAGCATCGATTAAAACTAATGAATTATTACCAGTTCCCTTATCAATTACTGGAGCTTTTTCTATATGGATTGAATTTTTTGAAATAAGAATTTTATCCATATCAATATTATAATTTTTCTTTAAATATTCACGAGCAATCATAATAAGCATTATCAAAATACCGCATATTAAAAAAGTCATATTCATATTAAAGCCCTCATTTTAAATTTTATGGGCGGGAATTAACCGCCCACTCATAATAACATGTTATTTTTTGAAAATCAAATTTATTATCATTCAAAACTAAAAAGCGAGCGGTTACAAAGTAACCGCTCGCTAAACTTGTTATTGAATAAAATCAAACTACTTGATTTCAACAACAGCACCAGCTGCTTCAAGAGTTTTCTTGATTGATTCAGCTTCGTCTTTTTTGATGTTTTCTTTAACTGCTTTAGGAGCTGCTTCAACTAAATCTTTAGCTTCTTTCAATCCTAAACCTGTCAAAGTTCTAACTTCTTTCAATACAGCGATTTTCTTATCAGCTGGAACTGAAGCTAATACAACAGAAACTTCTGCATCAGCATCATCTGCTGGAGCTGCTGCTGCTGGAGCTGCTGCTACTGCAACTGGAGCTGCTGCTGATACGCCGAATTTTTCTTCCATAGCTTTAACTAATTCAGCTGCTTCTAATAATGTTAATTTTTCAATTGATTCTAAAATTGATTCTACACTCATGATTTTCTCCTTTATTATTATTTTTGAGTTTTCTAATACATTGTTAAGCACAACGGCTTAAATAAAGTTGCTGCGAAACTATGCAGCTTTTTGATCTCTGACTGCTGCCATTGCTCTTGTAAGTTGAGAAAGAACAGCGTTGATAGAGTTTGCGATACCTGATGCCGGTGAATTGATAGAACCAAGCATTTTTGCATAAAGTTCTTCTTTTGAAGGAAGAGCTGCCAATGCTTTTGTTTCTTCAACTGTTAATAATTTACCATCCAAAACTGCACCAAGGATTTCACCTTTTTTAGTTTCTTTGATAAATTTAGTAACAGCTTTCGCAGGGCTTACAGGATCATCAAAACCGAAAGCTAAAGCGATAGGACCTGTTAATTTTTCAGTCAATGCTTCATATTCAGTTCCTTTTACAGCAATTTTAGCCAAAGTGTTTTTAGTAACCATGTAGTCACCGCCGTCTTTTTGAATTTCACGTCTTAATTTAGTGATTTCTTCAACGGTCAAACCTTTGTACTCAGTGATAACTGCAACTTGAGCTTTTTCAATTTTTGATTTAATCGCATCTATTTTTTCTGATTTAAATGCTTTTGTTGCCATTTTTAGCTCCTTTGATTTCTGCGACGAAAGGAAACTTTTCCAATCGTTGTTTTTATTATCGACCTATAAAACTAAAAAAGACTTTGCTTTTCTAGTTTTACCGCAAAATCTTACACATAAGTCTATAAATGCTATTTACTTTCGTGTAACCTCGATTAGCTGATTTCTCATTTAACCTTGGTGCATTTAAAGAAGCCTCGCCCCTTTTACGCACTCTTGGACTAATTGTCTGCGGCTATGGTTTTACTTTATATGAAACACATTAAAAAATCAAGCCATATAATAAACTCTAACGAGCTATAGTAATATTTATTTACAAATAGAGCTAATTATCACGCAATTTTTTATCACAAGTTGTTTTAATTAATGTATGGTAGATAAACTTCAAGTAGATAATCCTGCAAATAAACAGATGCACTATGGACAAACTTCGGTTGGAATTTTAACCCCTCCCGATAGATTGCCCAAAGTTTTGGTTTATTCAGGAATTGAAGCCCAAAAACGATATGATGACATGCAACATGATTTATACGTTTCAGAAAAGAAGGCTAAAAAATATGAAAAAAGAGGTTTCCCAACTGTTTTGAAATATTTAGGTGTTGGCATTATTGCTGCAGGAATAATTAAATGTCGAAAAGACATCGTTAAAGGATTGAAAAAACTATTGCACTTTTAAAATTATTCTTCAACTTTAAACTCTCTTAATTGAGAATAAATAATTGGAGAAAAATCTTTTGTTGTAACTATGTCAATGACTTTATATGACTGCGGAATTGAAAGAATGGACGGAGAAGAAATGTGATAAACTCCATTTTCCATCGTTTCACTATTTGTATGAAAATGCCCAGTAATTATTGCTAACACGTTATTATGTTTAGCTAAAACTTCTTTGTAATCCTCGACTCTATATGTTTTATGAGTTTTCAAATCCACACCATCTGGATAGATTACAGGAAAATGCTGAAAAATAATAACAGATTTTTTTTCATTCTTAGTCAACTTTTCATCTAACCATTTCAAGGTATCTTCTCTATAATATCCAGTTGAACCAGGAATAGCTTCTTTTGCCCCATCTACAACTAGAAATACAAAACCATTTTTCTTAAATTCATAATTTGGACGTTTTTGAGGATAGAATATATTTCCTTCTCTTACAATTTCAAAATATCTTACCTTCGACATTCCTTTTGATTTATATACGTCATGATTTCCTAAAGCAAGATAATATGGAACTTTTAATTTATTCGCAACTTGAAGAAAGGCTCTTAAATTTGTTTCTGAAGGGTTATTGATATTATCCCCAGTAAAGATTACAAAAGAAACATCTGTTTGATTATTTATATCGTCAACAGCACTTTTCAATACTTTTTGAGAATATTCAGAATCCGCAGACAAATGAGAATCTGCAATCTGAATAAATTTTATATTTTCTGCACTAACTTTTTGTGCAAAACCAACAAGTAAAATAAATAATCCCAAAACTAAAGAATAAATCTTTTTCATAAAAATAATATCTCCCTTAGACAAAATTATATCATGAAATCTAAATATGTGATAAAATGTTGATATTATGAGATTAGATAAATTTTTAAAAGTTTCAAGGCTTATCAAACGTAGAACCGTAGCAAACGAAGTATCTGATATGGGAAGAGTTTTAATCAACGGAAACCCAGCTAAACCGGCAAAACAGATTAAAGAAAACGACATTATTACAATAGAATACGCAAACCGCACAGTTAAAGCTCAAATTTTAAAAGTACCAACAACAAATGTTAGTATCCAAGAAGCTCCTAGCTTGTACAAATTGATTGATTAAAATTATATTAACTTTTGTAACAAAGAAACAGTTCTCTGAAATTATAAAAAATCAAAATACTTTATTAAAGTATAGAGAGCAATAAACAACGGAGAACACAAAATGAGCGGAGTAGAATTTAACGGTAATGTTGGTGGTATTAAAGGGACACAATCATTAACTAATATTGGAAAAATAAGCAAAGCAATGAACCTTGGAATTATGGGTTATGGACACTCTGGTAACACTGGAGGAATTGCCGTTGAAAGAAATATTCCAGGATTGCAAGCTGTAGCACAACACTTTGAAGATGTACCTCTAATGGTATATAACAACAAAGGACAAACAAATCTAGACCTAACAGGAGCAACACTTATCCCTGACTACGAAGCAGTAACAGCGGAATTATAAAACAAAACCCAAGACGCATGTGAGAATAAGTTGGAAATAAAGAAAAGCATAAGGAAATTAAAAAAGAGCTAAAGTATCAACTTTAGCTCTTTCAATATTGTTAAGTGAACAACCAAACTAAACTGAATATACACTAACTTGTTTTCTGTCACGTCTGTGTGGTTCAAATTTAACTGTACCATCAATCAAAGCATACAATGTATCATCAGAACCGATACCTACATTGTTACCAGGATGGATTTTAGTTCCTCTTTGTCTAACAAGGATGTTACCAGCTTTAACAGCTTCTCCGCCGAACTTTTTAACGCCTAAACGCTTAGCTTCGGAGTCACGGCCGTTACGGGTAGATCCCATACCTTTTTTGTGTGCCATTTTCTATTTCTCCTTTTTACTATTTGTTAATAACACGAATTAGGCTACTTATTCAGCAGCTGTTTCTTCTGTTGCAGACTTTTTAGCAGAAGTTCTGATTTTTGAAATCATAACTCTTGTAAAACCTTGTCTGTGACCTTGTTTTTTTCTATAACCTTTTTTAGGTCTTTGTTTGTAAACAATAACTTTTTTAGCTCTGTCATGTAACATGATTTTGCCTTCAACTGAAGCACCAGCTACATAAGGTTGACCAACTTTTGACTTTTTACCGTTAACTAACATAACGATTTTGTCAAAAACGATTTTTGCGTCTTTTTCGCCTTCTAATAATTCAACATCAACGTAGCGTCCTTCTTCTACTTGATATTGTTTTCCGCCTGTTTCGACTATTGCGTACATCTTTTCGTCCTTTCAATTGTGGGTTTCGTAACCCTTGTGGGGTTTTATGAACGATTGACCCGAGTAATCACGTATAGTCATTATCACCCAGAGAGAAATTGATGTCAAGTAGTTTTAATATTTATTAACGTTGTTGTTCAGCCAAATTGTTTGAAGTATGATAGAAATATGATGTTTACGAGGGATGAATTAATAAATGCAACAGGGGCAGTTGTATTAAGAGATAGCTTGGATAACGATGCCTCAATGTTCAATATATCAACTGATACAAGAACTATTAAAGCCGAAGATATTTACTTGCCATTAAAAGGAGAATCTTTTGATGGGGAAAAATTTATTGACAAAGCAATTGAAGCAGGAGCAAAAGCGTATTTTACAACAAATGACACACTTAGTGAAGATGCCGACTTAGTATTAAAAGTAGATAATACGTTAGCAGCCTACTTAAATATTGCAAAATATTATAGAACTAAAATTAACCCAATCACTGTTGCTATAACAGGAAGTTCTGGAAAAACGACAACTAAAGAAATTGTATATTCCGTTTTAAGTCAAAAATTTAAAACACAAAAGACCTTTTCTAATCACAATAACGAAATAGGATTTTGTCAAACAGTTTTGGGCATGAATGAGTCAACTCAAGCCTTAATCGTAGAAATGGGTATGAGAGGCTTAGGAGAAATTGAATTAATATCAACTCATCTTGAACCCGATTATGCAATTATTACAAATTCTGGGTCTGCCCACGTTGGAAGGCTAGGAAGCTTAGATAATATTGCAATTGCAAAATGCGAGATAGCAAAAGGATTAAAACAAACTGGAACTTTTATTGCAAAAGACCAAGACATTATAAAAAAACATCTTAATTTTAATGGAGAAAAGATTTATTATTCAATTGAAGATGTTGACGTTATTGACAAAAAACAAGCTTATACTAAATTTCAATATAAAGGAAACACTTACGAACTAAATGTCGAAGGTGATTATAATATAGAAAATTCCTTAGCTGCAATTGAACTAGGATTTAAAACAGGATTAACCGTTGAAGAAATAAAACAAGGACTTTTATCCTATCATCCAATTGAAAAAAGATGGGAACTTGAAGAAATAAACGGGCTAAAATTTATAAATGATAGCTACAATGCAAATCCTGAATCAATGAAAGCATCAGTTAAAACTTTTATTGATTTATACGAAAAACCAGTTGTAGTTCTTGGTGATATGGGAGAACTCGGAGATAATGAAAAACTTTATCACCAACAAGTTGGAGAATACTTAGGACAATTAAATAAAAATGTTAAGTATTTAACTGTCGGAAACCTTGCTAAAGAAATAGGAAAAGCTTTAGAATCTCAAGGTCTAAATGTAAATTATTTTGAATCTAATGAAGATGTTTCTCGTTACATTCTTGATAATTTAAATGATAGTTATACAATATTTTTAAAAGCATCCAGAGCGATGAAATTTGAAGAGATTTTAGATTACGTAAAAAGAGGGATATGTAAATTATGATAATGATTACAATAGCATTCTTGCTTGGAATGATTTTGTGTATGCTTTTTGGGGTACCATATATTGATATGCTAAAAAAGAAAATGATAGGTCAATATGTAAAAGATTTAGCTCCAGAAACTCACGCAAAAAAACAAGGAACTCCAACAACAGGAGGAGTTTTTATTATAGTCGCTATAATTATGACATCTGTTATAACGTTGTTATTAGCTCAAAAAATGACAACTATTGCTCTCATTACAATTATGACACTTGTATTTTATACTTTTGCAGGATTTCAAGATGATTATATTAAAATCAAAGACAAAGGTAACGATGGTTTAACAGCTAGACAAAAATTATTTAGACAAATTGCTATCGCACTTTTACCAACCTTATTCTTGGTAACAACTAACCCAACAGCTTGCACTTTTGAAATTGGGAATTTGGTTTTAGATTTAAAATGGTTCTACCCATTCTTTGCAGTATTCATTATTACAGGAGCATCTAACGCATACAATTTAACCGATGGATTGGATGGGCTTGCTGCTGGTTGTGGTGTTCCGGCATTTATTGCATGTGCAATTATTTCGCACGCATTAGGAGAAACCGAACTTGCAATAATTTCATCAGCAGTTGCAGGTGCTTTACTAGGATTTTTGAAATTTAATAAACCGAAAGCAGAAGTCTTTATGGGCGATACAGGTTCTTTAGCGATTGGAGGACTTTTAGGAACACTTGCGGTTTTAGGAAAATTTGAATTCTTATTAATATTTATCGGAGGCGTTTTTGTTATTGAAACTTTATCTGTAATAATTCAAGTTACAAGCTTTAAAACAACAGGGAAAAGAGTTTTCAAAATGGCTCCTATTCACCATCACTTTGAATTATTAGGATGGAATGAAAAGAAAGTTGTTACTGTCTTTTCGATAGTTTCATTAATTTTATCAATATTTGCAGTTGCATTATTTGAAATATTTAGTAAAGGAATTTTATAATGAGTATATCTGGAAAGAAAGTTCTTGTTTTAGGACTATCAAAAAGCGGAATTGCCGCAGCTAATTTTGCCAAAGAACATGGAGCTGAAGTATTTCTATCTGAAGGAAAAGATTTACAAGAAAACAAACTTGAACAAGTAAAAACACTCCAGAACAATGGTATTAAAGTTGAATACGGTGGTCATAGTGATAATTTTATTGACAGTGCAGAAATAGCAATTACAAGTCCAGGAATTCCTCCTCATAGTGAAATTATTACAAGATTAAAATCAAAACATATTCCAGTAATTTCAGAATTAGAATTGGCTTATAGAGAATGCGATATTCCATTCATTGTAATTACAGGGACAAACGGGAAAACAACAACAACAGCTTTAACAGAACATATTTTAGAGGAAAAATTGAATGTAAAAGCTTGTGGAAATATCGGAACACCTCCTTGCAGTATTGCAGATGAAAATTTAGATTACTTTGTATGCGAAGCAAGCTCTTTCCAACTAGCAATGAGTCCAACTCTTAAACCATTCATTGCTGTATGGACAAATTTTACTCCAGATCATATTGATTGGCATCAAGGTTTAGAAAACTACTTCAAAGCAAAAGCAAGAGTTTTCCAAGACCCTCAAACTGCTAAGTATTGTGTCCTTAATGCAAAGGATTCTAAACTTTTAGAATTTTCAAAACAAGTAAATGGAACTGTCTTTATGTTTGCGGGAAATATTGGAGATAATTGTTGTTATGAAGAAAATGGAGCAATTATTTATAAACAAGATGGAAAATCTGAAGAAATCATAAAACTTTCAGAATGTCCACTAATAGGAGAACATAACTATCAAAATATTATGTGTTCGATTATCTGTGCCAAATTAACAGGAATAGATAATTCTACTATAAAACAAGCAATTATGACATTTAAAGCTCCAGAACACCGATTAGAAAAAGTTCGAGAATTCAAGGGGATTACATTCTATAATGACTCTAAAGCAACAAATCCCGAAGCATCTATTGTTGCAATTAATTCTTTTAACAATGTAGATGTAACCTTGATTGCTGGCGGAAGAGATAAAAATACAGACCTAACAGAATTCTGTGAATCTATAAAAAAACACATAAAAACAGTAATTTTGATTGGAGAAGCAACAGATAGATTTGAAGAAAATCTTATCAAAAATGGTTTCACCAATATTATTCGAGAAAAAACAATGGAAAGTGCAATAGATAAAGGTATAGAATTAAAGCCTGACGTTGTTTTATTATCCCCAGCTTGTGCAAGTTTTGATATGTTCACAAGCTACGAACATAGAGGAGAGGTATTTAAGGAATATGTCCTATCGAGAGTATAGATCCCCACAAAGAATAATTGATGAGAGAAGACGCCACAGACGTCACTCAAATTCAAACATAATTTTATCGGCACCAGACAAATCCTTGATTATAATAGTAGTTTTTCTTGTAATCATTGGTTTTTTGGCGATATTTTCAGCGACCGCTCCAAAATGTATGAGAGAAGGAACAAATCTTGCTTCTTATTTAATTAAGCAAGCTATTTTTGGAGGGGTAGGATTTTTTGCAATGGGATTTTTTGCAAAATTTGACTATAAAAAACTCGAAAAGTACAATTTAAAATTTATGTGGGCTGTAATTATAATGCTCTTCATTGTAAAATTTACCCCACTAGGGATGGAAATTAACGGAGCAAAAAGATGGATTAACCTTGGATTCATGCAACTTCAACCATCTGAATTTGCAAAACCTTTGTTTTGTATGCTTTTAGCCTCAATGTTTAAGGATAAAATTGACATGAGTACTGTCAATAAAAACATGCCAGTAATTTTTGCAATGCTATTTATCCTATTTTTAATTCTAAAACAACCAAACTTGAGTATGGCAATCATTCTATGTGTAACAACTTTTGGACTATATCTTGCAGGGCGTGGACCTTGGCAACCAATTGCAGCAGGTGCTGGAGTTATGGGTTTAGGCATTTTAACAATGCTACCAAAACTATTACATGGTTATCAAATGGACAGAATTACGGTTTGGTTAAACCCAGGAAGTGATGCTCAAGGGAAAGGTTATAATATTATCCAATCAATGATTGCATTCGCCTCTGGAGGATTTAGTGGAACTGGTTACGGTGGTTCAATCCAAAAATTAGCGTACCTTCCAGAATGTCATACAGACTTTATTTTCGCTATTATTGCAGAAGAATTTGGATTTTTAGGATGTCTGTTTGTAACAGCATTATTTGTTGCACTTGTTCTTAGAGGGTTAAGAGTTGCTAAACGATGCCCTGATATGTATGGGAAATTGATCGCAATAGGAATCACAATTATTTTTGGATTCCAAGCATTTTTGAATATGTCTGTTGCTAGTTCTTTCTTACCTGTAACAGGGGTAACATTACCATTCATCAGCTATGGTGGAACATCTATTATTGTATCTCTTGCAATGGTTGGAATATTATTAAACATCTCAAAACAAAGAATTCAAAGAATAAGGACAGAAGCTCATGGACAATAAAAAAACTTATTTTATCACAGGCGGAGGAACAGGCGGGCATATTTATCCTGCAATAGCAGTTGCAGATGAACTTTTACAACAAGATGATACCGCAAAAGTTTTTTATGTTGGCAATCCTAATAATTTAGAAGCTGAAATAGTTAAGGATAAAAATTATCAATTTTTACCTGTTATATCCTCTGGAATGCCAAGAAAAATAAGTTTGGAATTGGTTAAATGGACTGCAAAAATGTTTTTTGCGTGGATTAAATGTTGTAAATATATAAAACAATACAAACCAGATATTATCTTTGGAACAGGAGGATACGTATCAGCTCCAGTATTATTGGCAGGTTTAACAATGAAAGTGCCTTTTGTCATGCACGATTGCGATGCAAATCCAGGACTTGTAACAAGAGAGCTATCTCCTTTTGCCAGAAGTATTTCAATCGCGTTTGATGTAGCAAAATCAAAACTTAAAAACCCAAATTGTTTTATAAACGGAAATCCAATAAGAACAAAATTTGCAACTCTCACAAAAGAAGAAGCAAGAAAAAATTTAGGACTTGAGGATAAAATTACACTTTGTATAATGGGTGGTTCTCAAGGAGCAAAAGCAATAAATAATGCCACAGTAGAAATTCTACAAGACTTATCAAAAAAATATGATTTGCAAATAATTTTCCAAACAGGAAAACGAAATTTTGAGGAAGTATCAAATAAATTAAAAGAAATCTATCCAGAATATGAGCAAGATAGAAATTTAATAGTAAAACCATACTTTGAAGATATGGTTACAGTGTTAAAAGCTTGCGATATTGCAGTTTCAAGAGCTGGTTCTTTGAGTATTTCTGAACTTTGTGCAAGTTCTATTGCAACCATTTTTATTCCATACCCATATGCAGCAGCAGATCACCAAAGAAAAAATGCTAAATATATGGTTGAACATGGAGCAGGCTTATACTTGGAAAATGAAGATACAACTCCTGAAACGTTAAAAAAAGATATTCTTCATTTGTTAGAAAACAAGAACGAATTACATCAAATACAAGAAAATGCAACTAAACTTGCCAAATTTGATGGAGTTCAAAAGATTGTCGAACAATTAAAATAATTATGATTCAACTAAAGCATCCAAAACTTCTTTATTTGCATCTAATGAAGGTTTTGTTGCCGTAATTGAATAGATTGGTTTTGATGAAAATACGTTTTGAGCGGTATGTAAAATATCATCAGCGGTAATACTGTCAATCAGTTCCAACTTTTTGTTAATATATCCTAAACCGTAAGGATTTTTTGCAGAAGAAAGAAGGGTTGAGGTTTTAGCTGAAGACATTTCCAATGGAGAAAGAATTGCTGTTTTTAGAGCCTTCTTTGCCGCTTCCAATTCTTCTGGAGTAACTTTCTCTGTTTTTATCTTTTGAATATTTTCATTAAAACCATCTATTGATTTTTTGATATTATCAAAAGTTTGTTCTCCAGATTCTTTGTTTTCCGTAGTTGTTCCAATCGTCATATACATTGAACCAATATTATCAACAACATCCCAAGAAGAAGATACAGAATAAGCTAAATGGCGTTGTTCTCTTAAATCTGAAAATAAACGAGAAGAAGGAGAACCACCCAAGATTTCATTCAATAATTCTAAACATACAGAATCTTTTATATTTTGTGAATACTTGAATTTAAAACCTTCTACAATTTTTGCTTGGTTTTTCTTGTTTTCAGCGGTATAAACTTCTGTTTTTTCTTGTGGGATATAACTGTCTTTAAGCTCAATTGTTTTTGGTTTCACTGCATTTAAAGAACCTATATTATTAAAAATTTGAGCTTTCAATTCTGGATGTTTTGAAAATGGTCCAGAAACAACAACTTGACCTTCAGATTTTTCAATTAATTCTTTATACAAGGCTTTAACATCATCTAAAGTTACAGACGGAAGTGCTTCTTTTTTATCATCTACTGAAACTTCCCAAGAAGTATTTTTATACATAGCCTTGTCAAATTTGTCAAAAGGAGATACTTCATGAGTTGAATAAGTATCAGAACATCCTTTTACAGCTTTTTTAAAATTATCTTCTGATAAATTTGGAGTTAATACATTCTCTTTTGCTAATTCCAAAACTTTTTGCAAATTATCTTTAGGAAAACGAGCAGAAAACCCTATACCTCCAGTATTTGCAGAAATATCAGTTGTAGCACCTAAAGTATCAAAAGCCGAAGACATTTCTGAATGAGATTGTTTTTGCGTTCCACCATATAACAACATATAGTCAAGCACATCCGCAACAGCAGAACGCTTAGGATTATAATCTTTATTATTCAAAATATAATGGAAATCAATTACATCCGAATTTGAATCATTTAAAATTACATCATAATTATTTGGGAGTTTATACTCTGAAACATTTTCCATTTTGATTGGAGTTTTTTTATTTGCTCCAGTGAAGGAAATACTTTCAGTCGCTTTGTAATTATTATTTATATCTTCTGGTTTTGTATTACTTGGATGAACAACGGTTAATGCAACCTTATTCAAGTCAAGATATTTTTTTGCGATATTAGAAATATCTTGAGGGGTAAGTTTATCAATCATTTCATTATATTTTGATAAATATTCAGAACGACCATCTAATATTGAAGAACCAACAGCATGATTCAATGCGTGAGAACACTCTAACCATCTATCATGTCCCATTTTCATTTTATTTTTAATTGCGGTTAACTCTTTTTCTGATGGAGGAGTTACTGCAATTTTAGAAATATTAGAATATAAATCTTTCAAAAATGGTTCTACATAATCATCTTTAACTTCTGTTTCAAAAACAAGTATTGAATTATCATTCGGTTTTGAACTTATACGTTCTTTTTGCAAAGAAACCCCAGTAGAATACTTTTGTTCTAAGGAAGAAAACCTTGAATTTGCTAAATCACCTAATAAAGTATAAAGAGCGTTCACCTTAACTATATCTTCACCATTATTATTTTCGGGACCAACAAAACCTAAGAATATACTTGCCCCTCCTTCGGATTTTGAAGAAATCAAATCTTGTCTAATAGGTTTATCAATAGGAGTCATCGTTTCAAAATGTCTGTTAAGATTTGGAATTTTTTGAGAGTTAAAATATTTTGAAACAAGCTTCATTGTTTCATCTGGATTAACTTCGCCAGTAATAACAGTGGTCATATTTGCAGGATAATAATTATTGTTGAAATAATTTACAACATCATCTCTTGTTAACGCAGTAATATTATCCGTTGACCCCGCAACTAAATCATTGGAAGAGGACTTAATATTAAATAAATTTTTAACAGTTTGGGTAAATCCAATATTTTCATCTTCAGACAAACACATATTGATTTCAGAATTTACAATATTCTTTTCTTTTTCTAATTTATCAAGTAAAAATTTCGGAGATTGAATCATTCCAGCATGAAGCTTAATCTTATTTTCTAAATCAGTATCATCTAATAAATTTGAACTTATATAATAATCAGTTACGGAAAACGAAGTGGAAGCGTTTGTATTCGCACCCATTTTATTTACCTCATCAAAAAAGACTTTATCGCCCAAATCTTCTGAGCCATTAAACAAATTATGTTCAATATAGTGACTGATGCCACGTAAATTATCTGGTTCATTCATTGAACCAGTATTTACATATGTTTTAACAACTGTTGTGCCATCTTTTGGAACAATAACGACTTTTTGACCGTTTGCTAATTTATAACATTGAGCAGTCAAATCATCCGAGATTTTTAACTCTCCAGTTTTGGTATAAGACATAGGAGCTTTGACACCATAATCTGGAGTTACGTTCGAAAGACTTTTAATCTCTTGCTCCTCTGATTGAGGCTGAGATTCTTTTCCTGCAACGGGATTTGATGCCCCAAACTTAGGAGCATAGACAGAATTACTTGAAATTCTATAATTTTGGATATAATTCATAAAACAACTACCTTTTATTGTATAAAAAAACTACAAATAAAATTTATTGCCTATTGTTTAAGAAATATTAACAAATATATAAATTCAAAAATATTTAATTACTTTTTGAAAATTGTTTGATCTCTATCTGGTCCAACAGAAACAATAGAAATCGGTGTTTCCAAAATTACCTCTAATCTTTCAAGATATTTTCTGGCATTCTCTGGCAATTTTTCATATTCTCTTACTCCTGTAATATCCGAATTCCAACCTTTATGCGTTTCATAAACAGGTTCCAGATATTTGTGAATAAATACATCTTCTGGATATGAAGTATAAATTTTTCCATCTCTTACATCTTTATAGGCTGTACATACTTTGATTTCATCAAAAGAATCAAACACATCAATTTTTGTCAAAGCAATAGATGTAATTCCACCAACAAGACACGCATATTTCATTGTTACTGCATCAAACCAGCCACAACGCCTAGGACGACCTGTTGTAACGCCAAACTCGTGTCCAACTTCACGAATTTTATCACCTATTGCATCTGTCAATTCCGTAACAAAAGGTCCTTCTCCAACTCTAGTAACATAAGCTTTTGCAACACCTATAACTTCATCAATAGTTGTAGGTCCATAACCAGAACCAGTTGCAGCTCCACCGCCAACAGGATTTGAACTTGTTACAAATGGATATGTTCCGAAATCAACATCTAACATTACACCTTGAGCTCCTTCAAAAAGAATTTTCTTTCCACTTCTTTTTGCATCTCTCAACATTTCTTGCCAATCAAAACAAACATATGGCTTGAAAATTTCTGCATATTTTTTACACAAATCCAAAACTTCTTCTTTTGAATATGTTTTCAAACCATAAACTTCTTTTAACTGTTTATTTTTCAATGGCAAAATAATATCTAACTTTTCAGATAGAGATTCTGGAGAATATAAATCTCCGATTTTTAAACCAATTCTATTCATTTTATCGGTATAAGTAGGTCCAATACCTTTTTTTGTTGTTCCAATTTTTCCTTTTTTAGAAGCATTATCTTCTGAATACCCATCAACTTCCGTATGCCAAGGCATAGTAATTGAGGCAAGAGGACTAACTTTTAATCCTGATAAATCAATATTTTCTTTTTTCAAGCCGTCAATTTCTTCTTGAAAATATTCAGGAAGAACAACTGTACCATTACCAATTAAACAAATTTTATCCTTATACAAAATCCCAGAAGGAATTAAATGAAATTTAAAAGTCTTACCATGTGCAACAACTGTATGACCAGCATTACATCCCCCTTGATAACGAATAATCAAATCCGCATCTTGAGCTAACAAATCAGTAATTTTAGCTTTTCCTTCATCACCCCATTGAGCACCAATAACAACTCTATTTGTCATATTTAATATCCCTTCATTTTATGTACTTGTGCAAGGATATTTTACCATAAAAATTTTGATTAGATATTTTATAATAAAAAAAAAGACCTCTTTCGAGGTCTTTATAAATCAAACAGAAAATAACAAAATTATTTTTCAGTTTCTTTTACTGAAACTTCTTTTACAGGAGTTTCTCCATTATCAACTTTTCCTAAAATTTGAGGAAGTTCGATTCCTGCTTGTCCAGCCAAATCGTGCATTGCAGGAAGTGATTTGATTAAATCTTTCATAAAGTTTGCAGTTGTAGAACCTTTATCTGAACCAGTTCCACCATCCCAAACAGTGATTTTATCAAATTTAATATTCTTGATTGCGTCAACTTGTTTTTCAACAATTTTTTCAATTTTTTCAATCATCAAGAAGCTTGTAGCAATTTCTGGACGGTTGTTAGAAATTTTAACTAAATCTTGATAACCTTTTGCCTTAGCTTCCAACACAGCTTTAACACCTTCTGCTTCAGCGAAGTATTTAGCTTTGATTGCATCAGCTTGTCCAGCTGCAATACGTCTTAGTTTTTCAGCTTCAGCATCTGCTTCAACTTGAACCTTCAATTTTTCTACTTCTTGTCTTGCAAGTTCTTCTTTCTTCAATTTTGCTTCTTCTTGTTCTTTTTGAGCAAGTAATACATCTCTTTGAGCATTTGCTTTTGCAACTTCACCTTCTCTAAATGCGTCTGCTTGTTTTACCGCAAGAGTGGCATTGTAATCAGCAATATTAGCCTTTGAAATATTTTCACCTTCAACAGCTTGTGCTTCAAGTTCAGCAGTTTTGATACGTTGTTCTCTTTCTGCATTAGTTTTACCAATGAAAGTTTGAGCTGTTTGTTCTGCTACTTGAACTTCTTTTTCTTTATTTGCAGAAGCTTCACCAACTGCACCTAATTTTTCTTGTTGTGCAACTTCTACTTTCGCTTTGTTAATTGCTTCTGCTGCTGCTTTTTTACCAATAGCATCAATATATCCAGATTCATCTGTAATATCTTTGATGTTTACGTTGATAATTTCTAAACCAATTTTATTTAACTCAGTGTTTACGTTTGCGTTAATTTGTTCCAAGAATTTTTCTCTATCTTGGTTAATTTCTTCAATTGTTAAAGTTGCAATCGCTAGACGTAATTGACCAAGAATAATATCACTTGCTTGAGTAATCACATCTGGTTTTGTTAAACCTAATAAACGTTCCGCAGCATTTATCATAATTTTTGGATCAGTTGAAATACCAAAAGTGAATGTTGATGGAACTGCAACACGGATATTACCTTTTGACAATGCACCTTTAAGGTCGATGTCTGTTGTCATAGGTTCTAGAGAAAGAACTCCAAAATCTTGAATCAATGGAATAATGAATGTACCGCCACCGTGTACACATTTTGCAGTTTTCTCACCTGAAGTTTTACCATAAACTACAATAATTTTGTTTGAAGGGCATCTTTTGTACTGATTAGCAATAAAGATAAATACTGCTAATAAAATCAATGCTCCTGTAATCGTCAATCCGAACATATTTTTCTCCTTTTTATGTAATACAAATTATTTTTTAACTTTCTCAATATATAAAAGATCATTTTGAACCTTCACAACTCTTACCAAATCAAAAGAGTTTATAGATTCTTTAGTCTTATTGACAGCGTTTGCTACTTGCAATTTGCCATTTATTTCAATTTCAATCTGACCATTTGAATCTGGATGAAAACTTGTATAAGCTTTTCCAATTTTATTTAAAGCATCAGCCTTATCGTTAGTAACTTTCTTTTCTAATTTCTTAGCCATAAACATTAATGTTGCACTCATGAACATAAACATAAAACCAACAGCAAATGCTAAGAGTAGAGCCATTTTATGACCAAAGCCAAGTTGAGTTAATGCAGCATAACCCATCCAACCAAAACCCATCAAGAAAGCGGTTATTGATTGAAAAGAGAAAAAGCCGAATGAAGGATCCGTATCAGTTTCAGTATTAAAATCCGCCATTACTTCACTTTCTCCACCACCAGTAAATGAAAACAATATCAATTTAAAAATAAACAATATTGTTGAAAATATTGCAATATAATAATAGACTTTCCAAGGATTTGCAGTCGCTTCTGCTAATATATTACCCAAATTACTAACCATTATATAAACTCCTATGTTTTATGTACTAACCTTCTGTCTTTTTGGGACGTTTCTTTTGCCTAAAGCCTCGAGAAGTCTTACTTGCAGAAGATTTTTTAATCATACTTGAAGATGTTTGAATTCGTTTTACACTGAAAACATCTGGTAAGTTTTGAACACAAGTAATAACTTTCTTCAAGGTATCAATATTATCAAGTTCAAGCCCCATTTCAATAATACCGACATGGTTTTTTGTCTTAATATTTGCATTGACAATATTCGCATTATTATCTGAAACAGCAGCAATTACATCTTTCAAAAGGCCTAGTTTTTCAGCTGTTTCAATTCTAATAGTTGTTGTATATGTTTTATTTGTATTAACACCAGCCCAATGAATATCCATCAATCGTTCGTGAGGAATTGTTTCAAGAGTTTTACAATCTACTCTGTGAACAGTAACTCCCTTAGCTCTTGTTACAACACCAACAATTGGCTCTCCTGGGATTGGGGAGCAGCAATGAGCAAAAGAATACAATAATCCTTCCAACCCAATAATATCTTTATGTGAGCCTTTTCTGCCAGAAGCGTGAAATGTTTCTTCTGGTTTCTTTTCAACTGGTTTTTTAAGTTTATTTAGAACCTTTGTTATAGTTGTTTCACCATAACCTAGAGCCGCAAATAAATCTTCAGCAGATTGGTAATTCATAGTTTTTGCGACTTTATCAAATTCTCCAGATTTTACATAATCATCAAACACTGCCTTTGTAAGTTCATGTTCAAGATTAGTTTTTCCTAGGTTAACATGTTCTTCTCTATTATTCTTCTTGAACCATTGTCTAATTTTTTGAGAAGCTTGTTTTGTAACAACAAACGTTAGCCAATCTAATCTAGGTGCAGGAGTTTTGGAAGTTAAGACCTCCACAATATCACCGTTATTTAGTTTTGTATTTAAAGGAACAATTCGACCATTAATCAAAGCTCCAACCGTTCTGTGACCAACATCTGAGTGTATTCGATATGAAAAATCAACAGGAGTTGCATCTTTTGGTAAATCTATAACATCTCCATTTGGAGTAAATGCAAAAACTTGGTCTGAGAATAAATCAATTTTTACACTCTTAACATAATCTTCTGCATTTTTCATTTCCTTATCGTATTCAACAAGTTTATGCATCCAAGAAAATTTCATATCAGAAGCATTGTCCGCTTTTTGAGAACCTTTTTCTTTATATCTCCAGTGAGCAGCAATACCATATTCTGCAACTTGATGCATTTGCCAAGTTCTAATCTGAACTTCCAAAGGTTTTGAACGAGGACCAATTACTGAAGTGTGCAAAGACTGATACATGTTACCCTTTGGCATTGCAATATAGTCTTTGAATCTTCCTGGGATTGGTTTAAATTGGGAATGAATTAAACCCAAAACCTCATAACATTCTTTCACTGTATCCACAATTACACGAACAGCAGTAATATCATACAAATCATGGAACGCAATATTTTGACGTTTCATTTTTGCATAAATACTATAATAATGTTTTGCCCTTCCAGTAATTTGTGCATTTATACCACTTTTTTTAACATCTTGAGAAATCTTTTCAATTAAAGCATTAACAGTTTCTTCTCTATCAGCTTTTGTTTGAGCAACAAGCTGAGCAATTTCATAATACTTTTCTGGCTCTAAATATCTCAACGACAAATCTTCTAATTCAGCTTTAATTTTATAAATACCTAAACGATTTGCTAAAGGTGCGAAAATATCTAACGTTTCTCTTGCGATTTTCTTCTGCTTCGCAGGTTCCATAAAATTAAGAGTACGCATATTATGAAGTCGATCTGCAAGTTTCAAGAAAATTACACGAATATCATTTGCCATTGCAATAAATAATCGTCGAAAGTTTTCAGCTTGTCTTTCTTCTTTTGACTTAAATTGGAGCTTGCCAAGCTTTGTAACTCCTTGTACAAGAGTTAAAACATCTTCTCCAAAAAGTTCTTTTATAACCTCTGGCTTGGTATCTGTATCTTCCAAAATATCGTGTAAAAACGCCGCAATAAGAGTATGAGTGTCAACCTCTAACCCTGCGAGAATTTTTGCGACCTCAACAGGGTGTATAATATACGGTTCACCTGATACCCTAAATTGACCTTCGTGTGTTTTTTTTGCGAATTTATAAGCCTTCTCAACCTGTGCAATATCCTCTGGTGAATGCTGTTGAGAGATTAGTAATTCTTTTAATTCTTTAAATAATTCTACGTCTGACATAATAGATTTATGATACAGATTATAATTATAAATCGCAAGGGAAATTGAAAAATTTCATATAAAGAGTTTAGAGAAAATTTTATGATAAAATCTAAATATGTTGAAAGAAACCAAAGATGGACTAATTGCACATATAAAAATCTCCCCCAATTCTAAAAAAAACGAAATTATTAATGAAGGAGATTTTACTAAAATTAAAATTACAGCCCAGCCAATTGATGGAAAGGCGAATAAAGCCTTGATTGAATTTTTATCTAAAAATTTCAAAATACCCAAAACATCTATAAAAATTTTAAAGGGTGAAACATCCAAAGAAAAAACTGTACTTTTTGAAACAAAAGACGAAGAAAAATTACAAAAACTTAAAGAAATATTATAAAATAGCAAAATTTATTTTTAGGATATTTAAAAAATAAAAACATAGGGGGATAAATGCAAATTTCAAGACTAAATCCTTTCGGATACGAGGCAACAACAGAGAAAGGAAATAAATATAAGGCAACAAATAAAATAGGTGCAATATTAGGAACAGTAGGAATTGCAGTAGGTGGAATTGATTACCTAAGAAACGAGTCCGAAATGTGTTCAAAAGAAATAAAAGGTGAATTTGGTCTTCCTCCGCTTAAAATAAACAAAAAAGAAGCGGGATTATGGAAATCATTAGGGGTATTAGCTGTTATTATAGATGCAGGAATAATGATAGGTATTGGGCACTGGATAGACAAAAAGACAAACAAAATACGTGCTTATAAAGCAGATGAAAAAGCTGAAAAATTAAACACAAATGCATAGCTTTACAAATATTACTTTTATAATATAATAATAACAAAGGAACAATTAGACAGATGAAACAAAAATTTTTACAAATACATCATCATCACATTCATATCAACCTGAAGAGGTTGTAGAATTGGTGATACGCTTGTAAAAATAATTCAATTCTTATAAACAACTTCTTCAGGATACCCCAAAGCGAAGTTGTTTTTTAGTATTAAGAATTGAGGAAATAATAATGACATTAACAAACATAATATCTGCCATTGGCAATAACAGTAGCATTTACCCATTAATTGTGAGAGATTGCGGAATTGAAGCACCTTCCAAAATTCTCATTGCTAGAAATGAGAACAAGAAAGAATCGAAAGAACTCGCCAATGATGCAACAAGAGAAAAAATAATTGACGAATATGCGACATCCGCAATTTGGTTGGGTGGAATTCCTGCGGTTGAATGTATCGCCGACAAATTTATCTCAAAAAAAGGATATAACCCTAATGTTAATATTAAGCTATTCAAAGAAGAACAAAATAAAAATGCCAACAATATTTTCCAAGGAATTGAATACAATATAAACAAATTTAAAAACATTCAAGAAAAAGATGTTCAAGAAGCAATTGCAGATTTAGTCAAGGTAAAAAACAATAAACCATTGTTTGAAGGACTTTTAACAAAAAAATTCTTTGCGGCAACTATCATCCCAACAGTTATAATGGGGTTTATCCTTCCAAAATTAAATTTTGCACTTACTGCAAAACTCAGAAAAAATAAGAGCGAACAAAAAAGCTCACCTCAACCACAAGCTCCAAATTTATTATTAAATAAGAATATCAACTTTACAGGAAACATTACCTCAACAATTGCAAACCTTAGAACTGTTGATAAGATGGCTATTTCCGATGGAGGATTAACAGTAGGAAGAGTTTCAACTTCAAGAAATAAAGATGAAGGATATGTTAATGCTTTCAGAATGATAGGTTCTATGATTTTGAATTTTGTAACTCCTGCATACATTGCAAAAGGACTTGATAAGACCTCTAATAAATTATTCAAAATAAATGTAAACCTAGATCCAAAAATTTTATCAAATAAAGACTTTATTTCAGCAATAAAAGAGAACAAATTTGAACTTCCGAAATCAAATTCCGCAAAAGATTTATTTGAATTTATAGATTCTAAACCAACGAGCTTATTTTCTCAAATGGCACAAGAAATGAAAAAAGTTTCATATCTAGAATCTGGATATAGAGACCCTAGAAAATACGTAGATATTAACGACTTAGCAAATTTCAGAACAGAAGTAGTGAAATTTATTGAAACAGCTAAAATTTCAAAAAACATCGACAAATTTGCACAAAAAGCAAAATGGATAAAATGTGCAAATATTTTAGCAAATGTTGGTATTTCTAGTTTCTTACTTGCAGGAGTTTTACCAAAATTGCAGTACGAATTTAACAAACTTATAACTGGTTCATACGCAGACCCAGGACTTAGAAAACAATAAAAAACTTATTAAAAATCTCCTCTCAACATACTATACAAAAATTCAATTACGTGGTATCATGTTGGCAGATGTAGTAGGAAATATTTTTTAACGTATATGCAATAATTTTTATTTAAAAACAACTAAATAGAAGAATTCGGGTAGGATATATGTACCCGAAATTGCATGTATTATAAAAAAATAGAAAAGGATAAGGTATTACTTTATGGAAGCAAAAACCTTGTTATTAGTCATTGCTATTATTGCGGTAATAGTTTTAATTGCGGTGCTAATTATTCAAAAAAACAAAGTTAAAAGTGCTCTAGAATCCTTGGAAAAAGACAAGAAAGCTCTTGAAGACAAGGAAAAAATTCTCTACAAAGAAGCTAAAATTAAAGCCGTAGAAGAACTTCAAGAAGATAGAGAACAACTTAATGAAGAAGAAAGAGAACGCAGACAAGAAATCGCTAGACAAGAACAAAAACTAGCAAAAAGAGAAGATGTACTTGAAGATAAAATTCAAGAATACACAGAAAAAGACCTTCAAGCTCAAAGAAAAATGGATCAATTATTAGAAAAAGAAGATTACTTAGCTGAATTGGTTCAAAAACAAACAGAAGAACTTGAAAGAATTTCTGGAATGTCTTGCGAAGAAGCAAAAAGAACTCTTTTAGAACAATTAAAAAACGATTTAGCTCAAGAGCAAATGCAGTTAATTAAAGAAAATGAAGCAAAAATAAAAGAAATTTCTCTTGAAAAATCGAAAGAAATATTATCAACCACAATGCAAAGATGTATGATTGAACAAGTTGTAGAAACAACTGTTTCAGTTGTAGCCCTTCCAAATGATGAAATGAAAGGTCGTATTATCGGAAGAGAAGGACGAAACATCAGAGCTTTAGAAACTTTAACAGGCGTTGATTTAATCATTGATGATACTCCAGAAGCAGTTGTACTATCTAGCTTTGACCCAGTTAGAAGAGAAATTGCAAAACTTGCATTAGAAAAATTGATTGTTGATGGACGTATTCACCCTGTAAGAATTGAAGAAATGGTTGAAAAAGCTAGAGAAGAAATCGACAAAAAGATTTGGTCTGAAGGTGAAAATGCAGCTCTTGAAATGGGCGTTATGGGACTAAACAAAGAGCTTATCAAAACACTAGGAAGACTTTATTACAGAACCAGCTATGGTCAAAATGTTCTAAAACACTCTTTAGAAGTTGGTCATATTGCAGGAATGTTAGCGGCCGAACTTGGAGCGAATGAAAAAATTGCAAAAAGAGCTGGCTTATTACACGATATAGGAAAAGCTGTTGACCAAACTCAAGAAGGAACTCATATCCAACTTGGGGTTGAACTTGCAACTCGATACGGAGAAAGAGCTGAAGTTATTCATGCAATCGAAGCTCACCACGACGACATTGTTGCCAATACAATAGAAGCGGTTTTGGTTAAAGTTGCAGATGCAATTTCTGCGGGCAGACCAGGAGCTAGACGTGACACTTTGGAAATTTATATCAAACGTTTACAAAAAATAGAAGAAATTGTAAATAGTTACGAAGGAATTAAACAATCATTTGCAGTTCAAGCAGGTAGAGAAGTTAGAATTATTGTCCAAGCAGAAATGTTTGATGATCTAGCTTCGGGAAAACTAGCAAGAGATGTTGCGAAGCGAATTGAAAACGAACTTGATTACCCTGGACAAATCAGAGTAACCGTTGTTAGAGAATTCAGAACAACAGAAATTGCGAAGTAAAAAACTTAAAAGCATAAGACTCTAAATTAGGGTCTTATGCTTCTCATATAAAACAGTTTAGGAATATAAAATGTCAGACGGAAAGATTATAAAAGTTATATTTTTTGGAGATATTGTCGGGAAACCAGGAAGGGTTGCTGTTCGAGATTTTTTGCAAAACAATGATACCTTCAAAAATTATGATTTTATAATTGCAAATATTGAAAATGCCTCACACGGCTTTGGATTAACAGAAAAGAATTACAAAGATTTTCTTGAATATGGAGTTAATGCAATGACTTGTGGAAACCATATTTGGGATAAAAGAGATATTTATAACTACATCGATTCTGCGGACAAACTTCTAAGACCAATCAATTACCCACAAGGAACAAGAGGGGTTGGTAGTAGAATTTTTGATATGGGTGAATTTAAGATTGGAGTAATCAATGTTCTTGGTAGAGTGTTTATGAACTTAGTTGACTCTCCATGGCAAATGGTTAAAGAAGAAATTGAAAGAATAAAACAAATTACACCAATCGTCGTAATTGACTTCCATGCAGAAGCAACAGCAGAAAAGATTTGTTTTGGAAAATTCTGTTCTGAACTTGGAGCAAGTGCCTTTTGGGGAACTCATACCCATGTTCAAACAGCAGATGAAAGTATTATAAACGGAATGGGATACATAACAGATGCAGGTTTTTGCGGAGCATCAGACGGAGTGATTGGTATGGATTACCAAACATCACTCGCAAGATTTTTAACAGCTATTCCTGAACGTTACGAAGTAGCAAAGGGTGAAACAACTCAGGTTAATGCCGTAGAAGTTCACATAGATTCTTCCTCTGGGAAAGCCCTTTCTATTAAAAGAATTTTTTGTAGTAGAAATAATTTAGAAGAGGAAAGTGGAAATGAGGACTGATTTACATATTCACACATATTTCTCTGATGGAGTTTTTTCTCCAGAGAAAATTGTGGATACGGCAATAGACGTTGGTTTGCAAGCTATCGCTATTACCGATCACGATAATGTTTTAGCTTATGATGTCGCCCAAAAACACATCAAAGATAATCATTTAGAAGATAAAATCGAAGTTATACGAGGAATTGAAGTTAATACCTTGTATAAAAATCACGAAGTTCATATCTTAGGATATTTTATGAATACTAAAGATAAAGACTTTGTTGAACTTCTAAAAAATCAACAACAAGCAAGAATTAAACAAACAAAAGAAATAATCTCACTTCTTTCAAAGAAAGAAGGAATCAAAATTAAGTTTGAAGATATTAAAAAACTTGTAGCTGAAGGTGGAAGTATAGGACGTCCACACATTGCAAAAGCTATAACTAATGCTGGCGGAACAAACAACGTTATGGATGCTTATGCAAAGTATATCCATGATGATTCACCAGTTTATGTTCAAAGAAAAACAGTAACCCCTTTTGATGCAGTAGAAATAATCTACGATGCAGGAGGAGTTCCAGTAATTGCACATCCACATGATTTGGAAATTGCAGAACCATTGATTAAAGAACTTATGAACTATGGGCTTAGAGGAATCGAAGCTTATCATAGAAAACATTCACCAGCTTGTGTTGAATATTTTTCTTCAATGGCTGAAAACCTAGGGCTAATTGTTACTGGAGGATCAGATTTTCACGCTCCAAATATTATGAATGGACAAATTATTCTTGGAAAAAACTTCGTTCCAGAATGGGTATATGAAAAACTTGTAGCAGAGAAAAAAAGAATAGATATGGCGTAAGAAATCATGAAAAAACGATTTTGGAAAATTGAATATTCAATAACAATCTTTGTTATTTTCGCAATAGTACTGCTTTTGTTACCATCATCTTTTATTTCTTCAAAAGAAGCTGCTTATATCCACAAATGGAACGAAACTTACAATAAAGTTGATTATATGTTCACGGCAATGACTGCACAAGCAAGCGAAAACATTGTCAAAGGTTTTCACCGAGCAAAAACAAACGAAGAAAGAGAACAACTAATGATAACATTAGTAAAACCTTATCTTCGAATTCAAGAAGAAGATGCCTTGAAAACAAAATATAAACAATATTACATGAATGGAAACAAAGTTAATCCTAAGGATCAGTTCTATTTTGATAAATTATACAATTCCAACAATGGACAAATTATTGGAATTAAAGATATTAAAGACGAAGATATATACCATCCTGGATTTTTAATGCTGTTTGATATGAATGGCTTGAAAGGACCTAATACTTGGGGGAAAGACATTTATGGAATAAATATTTTTGTAGATGGAAAAATTACTCCAATAGGCTCTGGATGGAATATTGATGATGTAAAAAAAGACTGTTCTGAAACAGGAACAGGAGTTTCTTGCTCATATTATTACAGAATAGGCGGAGAATTTAATGAATAATAATATAAAAAGAGTTTGTGTTTTTGCATCCTCTTCAAATTTTCTTGATGAGAAATACTATGAGGATGCGAAAGAACTTGGAAAACTTTTAGGTCAAAACAATTATGACATCGTATATGGAGGTAGCAATCTCGGATTGATGTGGGCTTGTGCTTCTCAAGTAAAAGAACACGGAGGAAAAATCACTGGAATTATGCCTGAAAAACTCCATAACTTGGGCGTATTTACTGAAGGTTGCGATGAATTTATCATAACAGCAGGAATGAGAGAACGCAAAGCAAAAATTGATGAGATTTCAGAAGCGGTTATAGCTCTTGCTGGAGGTTTTGGAACATTGGAAGAACTATCAGAAATGATTGTTCAAAAACAATTGGGGTATAACAAAAAGCCTATCATTATTTTAAATACAAATGGTTTTTACAATAAACTTAACGAATTTTTTGAAGAAATTATTGAACAAAAATTTGCAAATAAAAATATGAGAAAAATATACTTCATTGCTCAAACTCCAACTGAAGCAATTGAATATCTAAAAAACTATGAACCATCAGTTCTAGATGTAGATAAAAACGCAATTTACGCAAGATAAAAACTAAAAGAGGTCTAATTTTTCTTAGACCTCTTTTTAATAATATATTATAAATTGTTATCAACTATTTATTAAATCATCTATTGATTTTTGGAAAGCTGAAGTGTCCGAATCCAATTTATTTTTCGCTACTGTTTCAGCATTTTTTTGAAGTTTCATTGCAGATATTTTTTTTTGCTACTTTCGGCAATTTATTAGCAATATTTAGGCATTTGTGGTAAAATTATCTCAAATAAGGAGATAGTATAACAATGGATCAAGAACTAAGAGACAAATACGAAGTCGTGATAGGCTTGGAAGTCCACGCACAATTAAAAACAAAATCAAAAATATTTGCACCTGATAAAAATGAATTCGGACAAGAACCAAACTCTTTAACAAGTCCAATTACATTAGGAATGCCAGGAGTTTTACCAGTATTAAACAAAGAATGTGTTAATATGGGTATCTTAACAGGTTTAGCACTAAATTGCGAAATCCCTTCTCGTTGCAAATTTGACAGAAAACAATATTTTTATCCAGACCTTCCAAAAGGTTATCAAATTTCACAATATGATGAACCAATTTGTGTAAATGGTCACTTAGATATTAACGGAAAAAGAATCGGTATTACAAGAGCTCACTTAGAAGAAGATGCAGGCAAACTTGTTCACGCAGGAGCGAATGGACTTGCAGGCTCAACATATTCTCTTGTTGACTTGAACAGAGCAGGAACTCCATTATTAGAAATCGTGTCTGAGCCAGATATGAGAAGTTCAGAAGAAGCTAAAAACTACATGGAAGAACTCAGAAACATCGTTAGATATATTGGTGTTTGCGATGGAAACTTAGAAGAAGGTTCAATGAGATGTGACGCAAACATTTCAATTATGCCAAAAGGCTCTAAAGAATTCGGAACTCGTGCAGAAATCAAAAACGTAAACTCATTTGCAGCATTACAAAGAGCAATTGAATACGAAATCGAAAGACAAATTGAAATCGTTGAAGATGGCGGTCAAGTTGTTCAAGAAACAAGATTGTGGGACGATAATGCTCGTGAAACTCGTTCAATGAGAGGTAAAGAAGATGCTCACGATTACAGATATTTCCCAGAACCTGATTTGATGCCATTAGAAATCTCTAGAGAATGGGTTGAAAAAATCAAATCAGAAATGCCAGAATTACCTAGTCAAAAACGTGCAAGATACCAAGAAATTGGTCTTAGCGAATATGATGCTAGTGTAATTGTTGAACAAATGGGCTTGGCTCTTTTCTTTGATAAAGTTCTTGAACTTGGAGCTAATCCTAAAACAGCAGTTAACTTTATTATGGGTGAAATTGCTGCATTCTTAAAAGAAGACCATATTGAAATCACTGATACAAAATTAACTCCAGAAAATTTAGCTGAGTTAATTGCGTTAATTGAAAAAGGAACAATTTCAAATAACATCGGTAAACAAATCATTATTGAAATGTTAAAAGATGGAACAAAAGCATCTGTTATCGTTGAAAAGAAAGGCTTGAGCCAAATTTCAGATGAAGGAGCGATTAAGGAACTTGTTCAAAAAGTTGTTGATGCTCATCCAAATGAAGTTGAAGCTTATAAAAACGGTAAAACAAACCTATTAGGATTCTTCGTAGGTCAAATTATGAAAGAAACTAAAGGTAGAGCTAACCCTAAAACAGTTAACCAATTGCTTAGAGAAATTATTGGCTAATAAATAGAGTAAATACAAAAAAGGTCATAGTTCTCTATGGCCTTTTTAATTAAAAAAGGAAGAGAAAATGCTTTTTAATTTTAGAAAAAAAAGAAGTTGCATGGAACGAGAAATTTTAGAACAATCAGAAATTTCACAAAGAATTATTGATGCTTACGTATCTTCTGACGGAAATATTTCTATTGATTTACCACAAAATATAAATAGAATTATTCTCGTTGCAAGTGGATCATCATACCATTGTGCAAGATACGCAGCAGAACTATTTGGAACAATCTCTAAAATCGAAGCTAGTGCTGTATATTCAAGTGAATTTTTACTAGAAAATACAATTGCTCATGATGAAAACATACTATACATTTTCATAACTCAATCTGGTGAAACAACAGATACAAATAGTGCGTTAGAAAAAGCTAAAGAACATGGAGTAAAAACTCTTTGTATCACCAACAAGGAAAATTCAACTATCTGGAACGCATCTGATTACAAAATTGCTTGCCTTGCGGGAGAAGAAAAAAGCATTGCCGCAACAAAATCTTTCACATCACAACTGCTATGCTCAACACTTTTAGCTCTAAAATTTGCTCAAAACAATGGAATTGATGTTTATGACTATGTCCTAGATTTAAAGACAATTCCTTCATACATAAATAAAACGTTTGAATTAAGACCAAAAATAAAACAACTTGCAAGATTTTTATCTAAATTCAAAAATATAATTATGACAGCAGATGGCCAGTCTTATGCTCTTGCAAAAGAAGCATCTTTAAAAATCAAAGAAACATCTTATATTAGTACAACTTCTGCGATTTTGGGAGAATTTATGCACGGACACGTTGCGGTTCTCAATAATAAAAATGCCGTTCTTGTTTATATCTTGAATGATGATTTAACATATACGGCAACAAAAAATCTTAATAAAATTAAAGAAAGCTACAATCCGCCAATTTGTGTAATCGGAAACAGAACAAACCAAGTTAAATCTACGTATAATATAAATATCGATTGCGAAAAACCAATTGTAAAAACATTCTGTATTGCAATTATTATACAGCTTTTAGCATTGCAAATTGCATTGAGAATGCACCGAAACGTAGATAAACCACATGGTTTGAATAAGGTTGTAAAATAAGGAAGTATTGGACTTCCGAGTTACATGGCACTACAGTTTTGCTTAAGTCTAATTGAACACATGAATCTTTAAACATGACTTCATGTCGTTTCGTTCACTGTTCCTGATGTTCAGTGTGACAGTTGAGTGTTATTTTACCTGAATATTCTCTGGGGTTATCATAAAAGTTGTCCCTAATCCCGTTTTATCAGGAATAAATTCAACAGGAACAACTACATTTCGACCACAGGCATTAACCACCCAATCTTCTTTCCATTTACTACTGGCATATCGTTTTCCTTGATATACTTTGTTATATTCAGGTTTTGACTTTAATATCGTATTAGTAATATTAAAATTAGAGCAATTAGATTTCAATACAAAAGAAGATGCTGCATATACTGTACCAATTGTATCTGCTTGCAACTTTGTATCAGCAATAGATGAACCTGGAAGTCTACCGTCATTTGCGAATACAGAAAGTCCTAATAGTATCATTGTTGAAATTACAACATATTTTTTCATAAGATAAACCCTTTTAAAAAATGATGCACTGACAAATAATATCATATTATGCAAAATCGGTCAAGATTAAATATCTTGACCGATTTTGTAATTTCCAAAATTATAAAATCAATTATAATTTTTCAGCAACCATCAATGTAGTTTCAGCTAATCTTGTAGAATAACCACATTCGTTATCATACCAAGAAATAACTTTAACCATGTTGTCACCCATAACTCTTGTTAATAAAGAGTCAACAGTTGAAGATTGGTGAGAACCAATGTAGTCAGTTGAAACTAATGGTTCATCTGAATAGCACAATACGTGACCATCAGCAGCTTCTTTCAAAGCAGCATTAACTTCTTCAACAGTAACTTTCTTTTCAGTTTCGAAAACAACGTCAACTAATGAAACGTCTGGAGTAGGAACTCTCATAGCGAAACCATCTAATTTTCCTTTTAATTCTGGAAGAACTAATGCAACAGCTTTAGCAGCACCAGTTTTTGTAGGAACAATGTTCAAAGCCCCAGCTCTAGCTCTACGAGGATCTTTGTGACCAGCATCTAAGATTCTTTGGTCGCCAGTGTATGAGTGAACAGTTGTCATCAAACCTTTAACGATACCGAATTTGTCATTGATAGCTTTTGCAACTGGAGCTAAGCAGTTAGTTGTACAAGAAGCCATTGAAATAACGTTGTGTTTAGCTGGATCGTATTCTTTTTCGTTAACACCTAAAACGATAGTTTTATCTTCGTTTGAAGCAGGAGCTGAAATGATAACTTTCTTAGCACCAGCATCGATGTGAGCGTGAGCTTTAGTTGCATCTGTGAAGAAACCAGTTGATTCAACAACAACTTCAACACCTAAATCTTTCCAAGGTAATTGAGCTGGATCTTTTTCAGCGAAGAATTTAATTTTTTTACCGTTAACGATAATACCTTCTTCATAAGCTTCAACGGTACCATCAAATTTACCCATAACTGAATCATATTTAAAGATTCTAGCAGCATCTTCAGGTTTTAGACCTGGGTCGTTGATTGCTACATAATTAATTTTGTCAAAAATACCTTCTTTGATAGCGGCTCTTAAAGTGTTACGGCCGATTCTACCAAAACCGTTAATTGCTACGTTTACCATAAGTTTTTACTCCTTCTTTATGTGTAACATATTATACTACTATAACATGCAGATATTACCATCAACAAAAAAACTAATCAAGTATTCTAACTCATTGAATAATTAAGAAATAGTTAATTTTTAACAAAAAAAATGAGCAAAAAAAAACCCTTTCTTTTGGAAAGAGTTTGGAATCTTTTTCAATTCCTCGTGTGTAGAAGGTTAGTGTGTAGTAGGTAGTGTATAATTTATGTCTCGTGTTTATTTAATCTTTTTTATTGTTTGCTTATCGCTTACATATTAATAAAGTATTTTTGGAGTATATAATTGCTATATCTATTACATATCGTTACATAACTTTACAATAGAGGGAAATACACACTATACGAGTATCACAAGGAATTTCTATTTAATAAAAAGAAAAATTACTCATCAATTTTTTCGAATTTTATATCATAACCCAAGACTTTAGCAAAAAATTTCATCTCATCATATTTTATTGAATTACGAGCCAATTTTTGAGAAATACCGAAAACAGTATATTTCTTGCCAGATTGCTCACTTGCCAACCTAGCAAACTCCGTTATCGTTAATTTTTCTTTTATCAATAAAATTCTAAAGTCTTCATTTACACTCATAACTAAATTATATATTTTTGGAATTATATTGACATCTTTTTGATTACATGTCATAAATATTATTATTTGTAATAAATTTTTATTGTTTATAATAAATGTTTAATAATATTACTTTACAAATAGAAGGAGATTTTATGGTTTCAAATGACAGAAAGGCAAAATATTTAGCCTTTACTCTTGCAGAAGTTCTTATAACTTTAGGAATAATCGGAGTTGTAGCAGCAATGACAATACCTACATTAATCTCCAAAACTCAGAAAAAAGAAGCCGTAACTCGGTTAAAAGGGGCGTATTCTCAAATAGCACAAGCAATTAGGATGTCAGAAGCGGATAATGGCGATATATCAAGTTGGGATTTTTCAGATATTAACTGGTTTGAAACATATTTAATCAACTACATAAAATATCAAAAGGATAGTTTTAAAGATGTTTCCAATGAAAAAGCCATTCCATACAAACAAATATCTGGGAATAGAGAAACTGGTCTTGCATTAGTTCGACCAGGATTTGGCGGAAGTAAGGTATATACATTATTAAATGGAGTTGACATTATTGCAGGAGGAGATAACAACGTATCAGAGGGTCGCCGAGGATTTATTATTGATACTAATGGAGTAAACTCAAAACCAAATCAATTTGGGAAAGACACTTTTTATCTAGTCCTTGATTCTGAACATGGGTTATATCCTATGGGAAAATGGAAAACTACAGAATGCACACCCCCAGCAGATGGCAATCCTGATAGAAATTGGTATAAAAACACAAGTTGCTATAATTATGGATGTAACAAAAATGGAAGAGGAATGTATTGTGCAGGTTTAATCATTGCAGATGGATGGACAATAGCAAATGATTACCCTTGGTAATAAATTTTTGTATATTTTTCCCTTTGTAGTAGAATAATGTTATGGAAAAGAAAACATTATTTAGCGAACAAACAGTAAAAATTGGTCCTGATTCGGGATATGATAATTATATTATGGCAATTGAATCAAGTTGTGATGAAACAGCTTGTGCAATCGTGAAAAATGGAAGAGAAGTAATCGCAAATGTCGTAGCTTCTCAAATTAAAACTCACGAAAAATTTGGCGGGGTTATTCCAGAAATTGCAGCAAGAGAACACCTTGATGCAATAAATATTATTGTACAAGAAGCATTTGACCAATCGGGATTAAAGCCAGAACAAATTACAGCTTTTGCAGGAACAGTTGGACCTGGACTCGTTGGCTGTTTGCTAGTCGGACTTAATGCCGCTAAAACTTTAGCACTTGTTCATGACAAACCGTTTATCGGAGTTAATCACCTTAACGCACACCTTTGCGGAAATTATATTGATACCGATATTAAGCCGCCATTTATGGCTCTTTTGGTTAGTGGTGGACACACACAAATTATTGATGTTGAATCTTATTCAAAACAAACAATTCTTGGTGAAACAATTGACGATGCAGTAGGAGAAGCATATGACAAAGTTGCAAGACTAATTGGGCTTCCATATCCTGGAGGACCAAGATTAGATAAGCTCGCACAAGTTGGAAATCCAAAAGCTTACGAACTCCCAGAAGGAAAGGTTGATGGTTACAACTTCTCTTTCAGCGGACTTAAAACGGCAGTACTTCGTCTTGTAAAGAAATTAAAGACTGAATATTGCACCGAAGAATGCCCAGAATTACCAGAAAACGTTATCCAAGATATATGTGCAAGTTTTCAAGAAGATGTTTCTAAAACTCTTGTTAAGAAATTAAAGAAAGCAACTCAAGAACGTGGCTACAAACAAGTAGTTATTGCTGGTGGCGTTGCGGCGAATTCAGAAATTCGTAAAAAAGTTTTTGACCTAGAAAAAGAAGGTTATAGAGTAAATGCTCCGGCAATGAAATTCTGCACAGATAATGCTGCAATGGTTGCATCTTGTGCATATTTCAATACAAATACTTTTGATGATATTGATGTTGAAGTATTTTCTAGAGTTAAATAAAAAAAGGCAATTTCTTTACCCTTTATGTTTTTATAAATAAGTAAAGGGAAATATAAATGTCTTTAGTAACTACAATATCTGGCTCTGCAGTAAAAGTTGGGAAACACAAAATCCCAAAATATTTGTATCATATTACTCCAACTAAAAACGTCGAAAACATTCAAAAAAAAGGGTTGCAAATGACAGAAGATGACCTTTTTGGCGAAGGTGTTTTTATGTTTGATTTAGCGAATCTTACCAAATTTTGGACAAAAACAAACAACAAACAAAAGACTAATTTTGCACAAACCTTGATAGACTATGTTACAAGGCGAAGCGGAAATTTTTCTATTTCCATATTTAGGATACCGACAAAAAACATACCAACAGATGCCTTGTCAATAAGACGACAAGATAAATTATTTGAAATCGGTAACAAATACGAAACCACCTCTGACATATACAATGCTTATGCAAGAAAAGAAATAACAGAAAAGGTTATGGATGAAATTACTATTGGCTCGCCAGCAACTTTATCAAATAAATTTGACAGAAAGAAAATCCCAATTGAATATATTCTAGAAGAAAATATTCCGGCTAAAGATATAGAACTCTTTGGAACTGCAAAAGTAGATTTTAATAATTTAGACTTAAAAAGCGTACTCAAACAATTATTTGCAGACAAAAAAGAAAATATATTTTTATATAAATTTTTATAATTTATACCACTGCAAGCATACGCTTTTCTGCCATAGAAAGAATATAATCCGCAATTTTATCTTCTAAATGGCAACCAAAATGATTGTTTATTTCTTTAATGAAATAACAAGGACTAGTAACATTGACTTCAATAATTTTTCCATCAATTACATCTAAACCAGTCATATAAATACCCATAGAAGAAAGCTTTTCTGCAACTGGTTTGAATTTTGCTTTTTCCTCTTCTGATAAAAGAGCCTTCTTAATATTTTTATCATTATGCTCGCAAAATTTAAAGTCATCATTACTTGGAGTTTTTTGAACACAAAAATCTAAAACTTCATCACCTAAGAATAAAACCCTCTTATCACCATTGACAGCTTTTGGAATATATTTTTGCACCATAATCAATTGTTTTCCATTATTAGTCATTGAATTTATGATTACAGCAGTATTCTTATCGCCAGCCTTCAAATACATAACCCCTCCGCCAAAACATTGGTTTAAAGGTTTCAAAATAATTTCTTCATTTTCAGCCAAAAACTTCATAATATCAGCTTTTTGAGAAGTTACAATATTTTTAGGCATCAAATCATTAAACATTACGGCGTGTAATTTTTCATTAAAATTCCGTATTGCAGTCGTATCATTCATAACAAAAGTTTTTGACTTATCGACAAAATCAAAAACATATGTAGCGTTAATATAGTCCAAATCAACTGGAGGATCAGGTCTAAACATAACAAGATTAAAATCATCTATTTTATATTCAGAAAAACTTTCCTTGTCATAACAGATTTCTTCACCTTCAATATATGAATTATAGCAAGAGGTATAAGCCACAGCCGATTTGAGTTTTAGCATATCAATTGTTGCAATTCTAACCTCATGACCTCTTTTTAAAAAGCTTTTAATAAGCCAAAAATTAGTAACAAGATTGTTAAACTCAAAATACTTCAACTCTAATCGGTCTATAACAAATAATATTTTCATAATACCTCTTTTTATAAATTATTATTTAATTTCCGCAGGATTTAAAATTTGACAAGCAGTATTTCCCATAGAAATAAGTCTTGTGAATTTTTCTAAATCAGCTTGAATTTCTGGATAAGTACCATAGTGCATAGGAATTACAGTTCTTACGCCCAACCATTTTGCAGCCATAGCAGCGTGTTCAACATCCATTGTATAATTTCCACCAATAGGCAAAAGAGCAATTTGTGGAGCATATAATTCTTTAATAGTCTTCATTTCACTAGACAAGCAAGTATCACCAGCATGATAAATTCTTACACCATCAACATCTAACAAAATACTTGCAGCATTTCCACCATATCTTCCATCTGGCAAAGAGCTTGAATGAAATGCAGGTAAAAATACCGCTCTACCCCAAGAATAATTAATCCAAGCACCCAAACCAATAGGTTTAGATTTTGCACCCTGTTCTTTAATATAATAAGCAAGTTCTGCAACAGCTGTAACTTCAATATCTTTTTCTTTCGCAATTTCGATAGCTTCACCAAGATGATCGCCGTGAGCATGAGTTAATAAAATATCTTTAATTGGTTCTTCATGCCAATTGTACTTTTCATTTACAGATACAAGCGGATCAATTAAAACAGCGTTATCTCCATTTTTAATTTCAAATGCACTATGACCAATATATTTTAAATCTACCATCACTAACCTCTTCTCTTTTTCCTATTACGACTATTTCAATTTATCATAATTTAATATAAAATACAAATATGAAAAATTATATTACAGAGATGAATAAGTGCATAGAACTAGCTAAACAAGCAGAGGGAAAAACTTCTCCTAACCCAATGGTTGGATGCGTAATTTTAAATGATAAAAATGAAATTATCTCAACTGGGTATCATAAAAAATACGGAGAAAACCATGCAGAACGAGATGCACTCTTAAAACTAGAAAATGCGACTGGTTGCACACTTGTCGTAAATCTTGAGCCGTGTTCTCATTTTGGGAAAACCCCACCTTGTGCAGATTTAATAATAGAAAAAGGAATAAAAAGGGTTATCTATGGAATGAAAGATGTTAACCCCATCGTTGCAGGAAACGGACTAAAAAAACTTCAAGAAGCGGGAATTGAAATTATTGGACCTATTTTAGAAGATGAATGCAAAAAATTAAATGAAGTTTTCATAAAAAACCAAACGAAGCATAAAACATTTGTAGCTCTAAAAACAGCAACAACTATTGATGGAAAAATTGCAACACAAACAGGAGATTCTAAATGGATAACGTCTGAAGATGCAAGAAGAGAAGTTCGCAATATTCGAAATAGATATGATGCAATTTTAACATCTTCTGCAACAGTTATTGCAGACAATCCTACAATGGAACACAAATGCAAAATTATTTTAGATAGAAAATTAAAAACAGATATAAATTCAACAATTTACAAACAAGGAAAAATATTTGTTTTCTATGATGAAAATATCAACATTGAAAACAACGCACAAGAAAATATCACATATATTCCAACCAAAACCAAAAATAATAAGCTAGATATTGAATTTATACTAAATAAGCTTTATGACTTAGGAATAATGAGTATCCTCGTTGAATCTGGAGGAGAATTAAATGGCAGTTTTATGCCTTATATTGATAAACTTTATCATTTCATTGCTCCTAAAATTTTGGGAGATAATAGCGGTAAATCCTGCTTTGACGGAAACAAAATAGACAAAATATCAAATTGTACTAATTTAATATTTGAAAATTCTATAAATTTTCCACCAGATATTTTAGTAATTTATAACAAACAATAACATTTTTGGCATTAAAAAAGGAAGCTCAAACGAGCTTCCTTTTTTCAAAACATTCTGATTCTGTTACTAACCTTTAACTTGAGCCATAACTTCTTCAGCAAAGTTATCTTGACGTTTTTCAAGACCTTCACCTAATTCATATCTAGTGAAAGCTTTGATTGTCAATTTACCTTCAATAAGTTGAGAAATTGTTTGGCTAGGATCTTTAACGAATGGTTGTTCAAGTAAGCATCTTTCAGCCATCAACTTGTTAACACGACCTTCAACAATTTTAGCTCTGATATTTTCAGGCTTTTTCAACAAATCTTCTTTACCCATTTCGATTCTAGTTTCTTCATCAATTTCAGATTGAGGAATTTCTGCTCTTGAAACGAATTTTGGTGCAGAAGATGCGATGTGCAAGCAAATATCGTTCATCAAATCTTTATCTTCTTTATCAGTTGATAAAAGAACACCGATTTTTCCGTTGTGAATATAAGTTGCAACAGGACCTTCATATCTAACAAATCTTCTTACAGTAATTTTTTCACCGATAGAAGCGATTTTTTCTTTTAATGCTTCACCGATTAATTTATCGCAAGAAGGGCAAGTAGTAGCCAATAAAGCATCAACGTCAGCAGGTTTTAAATCTTCAACGTGTTTAGCCATATTTGCAACTAAAGTTTTGAATTCATCGTTTTTAGCAACGAAGTCTGTTTCACAGTTAACTTCAACCATTGCACCGCCATTAGCGTCAACGAAAGAATCTACACGGCCTTCAGCAGCAATTCTGCCCATTTTCTTTTCAGCAGAAGCCATACCTTTTTGGCGTAAGAATTCAGTTGCTTTTTCCATATCTCCGTCAACTTCAACTAATGCTTTTTTAGCATCCATCATGCCAGCACCAGTCTTATCACGAAGTTCTTTAACCATTTGAGCTGTAATATTCATGTATATTTTCTCCTTCTCTTTATAAAAGCTACTAAGGCACTAAGTGAATGTTCTTAGTGCCAAAGTATCTTAAAACCTTATGCTTCTGTTTTAGCTTCTTCAGCAGCGTTAGCATCTTCAGCTGAAATTTTTTCAACTTTTTTTGCTTCGTTTGCTTTGTTTTCTCTCAATTGTTTACCTTCCAAAACAGCATCTGCCAATTTAGAAGTAATCAATTTGATTGATCTGATAGCATCATCATTACCAGGGATAATGTAGTTGATACCATCTGGGTTAGCATTTGTATCTGCTAAACAGATAACAGGAATACCTAATTTGTTAGCTTCTTTAATAGCAATATCTTCTTTGTCTTGGTCTACAACGAAAATCAATTCAGGAAGACCTCTCATTTCTTTGATACCGCCTAAAGTTTTAGACAATTTAGAAAGTTGTCTGTTCAATTGAGCAACTTCTTTTTTAGGTAATTTATCAACATAACCATTGCTGATAAATTCTTCCATTTCTTTTAGTTTGTTAACTCTGCCTCTGATAGTTTCAAAGTTAGTTAACATACCACCTAACCATCTTCTATTGATGAAATAAGCACCAGATCTTTTAGCTTCTTCAGCAACTACTTCAGCAGCTTGTTTTTTAGTACCAACAAAAAGAATATTTTTTCCTTTTGCAGCATAATCTCTAACTAAAGCATATGCTTCGTCTAATAAATCAGTTGTTTTTCTTAAATCAATTACATAGATACCATTTCTTGCACCATAAATATATGGCTTCATTTTTGGGTTCCATCTTTGTGTTTGGTGTCCGAAATGTACACCTGCTTCTAAAAGTTCAATCATAGATGCTACTGGCATCGGTTTTCTCCTTATGTTAAATGTATTGTACTACGGGCTGCATAGCCTCATCTTGTCATGCTAAAGACTAGGGCGAACCTATCAGGCTAATGTAACCAATAATATAATAGTATAAAAATACCGATATGCAAATTTCTACGATACAAAACTTAATTATGGCATATTGTGTAAATAATAATAAGAGCAACCAAAACCATGGTCATTATTTTCTTTTTTACAAGTTCCATTTCCAGACGTTAAACCAACCTTAACACCATCAGCAGCACCCCAACCTGTATGATAGCCTTTTGCGGGATTAACAACATACTTATCAAAATCGACTAATGCTGCAAAAACATCTTTTCCAGCTACATTTGGTTTTGAATATCCATTTACGTCAATGTACACAATAAAAGAGTCAAAACAAATTAAAGCTCCATCTAAAGTAGAAGAACAAGAAGAACCACCACCTAAACCAGCCATACTTTGACCAAGATAAAGACCATTTAAAGCTTTTATAGGATAATCTTTAGGAATACAACCCTCTTCAACAGCTTTTCCTTCGTGACAAATTTTGCCCAACTTCATATAATGTGAAAGAGCTGTCAAATAAGCGAATTCTTGCTCCCCTTGAGTATTAAAAGAAGTTACAAAATCATCAGGAGTTGCTTCATCTGCTTGCATTAGCCGAACACCTTGAGCTAATGCAGAATACGCTTTTCGCCAAGACACAACATGTTGACGTTGTTGAGATTTTGAAACTAAAGTAGGTATAGTCATTGCCGCAACGACACCTATAATGCCTAAAGTAATCAAAACTTCCGCTAACGTAAAACCTTTTTTCATGTCAAACAACCTCCAGTTGAAATAAGATTATCACATTTTAACTACCAGTGCAAGAATTTATTTATCATTACTGTTTTACTTCTATAAGTTAACATTTAACTAGGATTATTATGAAAGATAAGATTTGTAGCATTTTAGGGAAAAATATCAAAAAATATAGAAAATTACGTGGGCTTACACAAGAAAAAATGGCCGAACTTATAGAAATTGAAGTTCGTACCTTGAGTTTGATAGAAACAGGAAACAATTTTGTTACATCCAAAACACTTGGCAAATTAGCCGAAGTTTTACAAGTTAGTCCGTCAATACTCTTAGAAGACGCAAACTCTAATAATACAGAACAATTATATTCCGATTCGTTAAAAGCTCTTGAAATTCTAAAAAATAACCCAGAAAAATTAAAAGCCCTCAATTACATCCTTAATGGGCTATTATAATAAAATTTAACAAATACTATCAAAATCTTGCAAAAAAATATTTTTTTATGTATTAATATAGATACTCACATCCTCAATAGAGTACGTGCAACGTCATTGGTTGCACACAAATTATAGGAAAGGTAAATTCAATTATGGCAAATATTAAATCTGCTAAAAAAAGAGTGTTAATTGCTGAAGCAAACAGACAAAGAAACGTTGCATTCAAAACTTCAATCAAAACTGCTGTTAAGAAAACATTAGAATTAGCAAAAGGTGAAGATAAAGAAGCATTAAATGCAGCTCTTTCTAAAGCATACCAATTATGCGACAAAGCTGTTGTTAAAGGTATTTTGCACAAAAATACAGCTGCTAGAAAAAAATCAAGATTAACTCTTGCAGTTAAAAAAATCTCAGCTAACGCTTAATTGAAAACTTATATTGAGAAACAAAAACCCGAAAGTCAAAATCTGATTTTCGGGTTTTTGTAATAAAAATTAGCTGAAATCTTCGCTTCGCTCAGAATGACGTGACCATCATTCCCTCCCCAAGGGAGGAGGATTAGAGAGAGGGGTTGATAAAAGAAAAACCCTCTCTAGAAGAAATTGTAACTTTTCGCATCAACATTGTAAAAAATATATTAAGATAGAGAATATTTTTCTTTATGTTATATAATATAAAAAGATATTAGATTAGTAGAGATTAGTATTATGCAAAATGTTTTAGAGAGAAAATCAATTAAAAATATAGATTTTAACTGTGACTTAGCACAAAGCTTTGGTATATATAAAAACAGCTCAGAAACAAGACTTCTTGACTATGTTAGTTCTGTAAATATTTCATGCGGATTTCACGCAGGAGATCCTCTTACAATTAAGGATGCCTTGCTTGAAGCTAAAGAAAAAAATGTTGTAGTTGGAGCTCACATTGGTTTTGACGATATTCAAGGTTTTGGTTATAGAAAAATGGATTTAGCTTCTGATGAATTGGAAGCTCTTGTAATGTACCAAGTTGGAGCATTGATGACTTTTGCAAAAGCATACCATATGGAAATTGAACACGTAAGACCACATGGTGCAATGTACCGTCAAGCAGCAGAAGATTTAGAAACTTCTAAAATTATCGCAAAAGCGATTAGAAAATGTTCTAAATGGCTTGTGTATTACGGTGCAACAGGAGAAAATCTTGCAATTGCAGGCGAAGAAGAAAATATTCAAGTTTGTCACGAAGTTCACCTTGAAAAAATTTATGACGAAAATGGAAACATTGATTTCGGAGCAAGAGATTTAGAAAACACACAAATTTCTATCCAAAGATTGAAAGACTTGTTAGCTCATTCTCAAGTGACAAATAACGCTGGAGGAAAAACAGTTGTTAGAGCAGATTCTATACACTTCTCAAACAAATTATCCAACGCTAAAGAGTTAATAATTCAAGCAAGAGAAATTGTAGAGCCATTGCCTTACAATTACAAAAACGCACAAAAATCAGGCTGGGTTGACTAATATTTAATTTAAAGATAAAGGGAAATAGATAAGTATGATTAAGAAAATAAAGATGCCTAAACAGGCTGGATGGTTATTACCAGGATTACAAGTAAAAAGATGGTTTGCACTAATTTTTGTTGGGGCAGTACTTATTACCGTGGGTATTTTAATTCTGTTTGACCTTAAGCCTATTTATAATACAATGCAATTCATTCAACAAATTGCAACTCAAATTTCCACTGAATGGTTGGCATTTGGTATCGTTATGATTGGTGCAGCAATATTTTTCAAAGGCTGGCAGAAAACAAACTTATCTATATTAGATATTGAAGATGACAGAAACAATGATGTTTTATTAGAAAATCTATATAAAAGAAGAAAACTAAACCGAGGTCCTAGAATAGTTGCAGTTGGAGGCGGAACAGGCTTATCAATGTTGCTAAGCGGAGCTAAAAACATTACTAACAACCTTACAGCAATTGTTAGTGTTGGAGATGATGGTGGAAGCTCTGGAAGACTAAGAGAGGAAATGGGTATTTTACCTCCAGGAGATATTAGACACTGTATTACCGCTTTAGCTGATGATGAAGATTTAGTTAACAAATTATTCAAATACAGATTCACAAACGGAGAAGGACTCGAAGGTCATAGCTTTGGAAATTTATTCTTAACCGCACTATACGATATTACTGGAGATATGGTTTCAGCTGTTAGAGCTTCATCAAGAGTATTGTCTATCAGAGGCCGAGTTTTACCTGCAACATTAGATGATATGAAACTTGTTGCTGAAATGGAAGATGGAAGAATTATCCACGGAGAATCAACTATCCCAGAAGCTCATGGAAAAATCAAAAGACTATTCACTGAACCTGCAAATTGTAAAGCATTACCAGATGTAATCCAAGCAATCAGAGATGCTGAACTTATTATCTTAGGACCAGGAAGCTTATACACTAGCGTAATTCCAAACCTTTTAGTTAAGGAAATTTCAGAAGAAATAATAAAATCAAAAGCAAAGAAAATTTATGTATGTAATATTATGACTCAACCAGGAGAAACTGACAATTACACCGTTTCAGACCATTTAAAAGCCCTTATTCAACATGCGGGTTCAAACAAAATTGTAGATGCAGTTTTAGTAAATGATTATCTTCCAGACAACTTAGCTGGGAAATATCAAGAAGCTGGTTCTTATCCAGTAAAACTTGATATTCCAGAAGTTAAAAAACTTGGAATAAAAATATTTGCAAAAAAACTTATCCAAGATAGCAGAGAAGGTCTTGTAAGACACAGCTCAACAAGAGTAGCAAGAGCGGTATATTATTGGTTTAAAAAGCAACAGAAAAAATCTTCTGGATTTTTCAAATAATTCAAAGAGAAGAGGATTTTGAAAAATGGCAACTAAAAAAGTTACAGTTAGAACATTACGAAAAATCAAAGATGCTGGCGAAAAATTTTCAATGCTAACAGCTTACGACTATTCAACAGCAAAATACTTTGATGAAGCAGGAATAGATGTTATCCTAATCGGTGACAGTCTAGCAATGGTTGCTCTTGGATATGAAAATACCAATTCTATCGGTGTTGAAGAAATGGGAATTTTTACCAAAGCAGTAGCCAAAGGAGCAAAAAATGCAATGGTTGTAACAGATATGCCATTTATGAGTTATACAATTGATATTCCATCTGCGTTAAAAAACATCGGAAATATGGTTAAACTTGGAGCTAATGCAGTCAAACTCGAAGGTTGTAATGACTATATGATTGAACTTATCAAACGCACAACTCAAATGGGCGTACCAGTTATGGGACATATTGGTTTTACTCCTCAATCCCAAAATGTTATTGGCGGTCATCTAATTCAAGGAAAAACAGAAGAAGCAATGGAAGAAATGCTTAAACAGGCAAAAAGACTTGAAGAAGCAGGCGTTTTCTCTATTGTACTTGAAATGACACCTCAAGATTGCGGGAAATATATCACAGAAAATATCAATGTTCCAACTATCTCTTGCGGAGCAGGAAAATATTGCACTGCCCAAGTAATGGTTTGTGATGATTTGCTTGGAAAGTTTTCAGATTTCAAACCTAAATTCGCAAGAAGATACGGAGATATGAAAAGCTTAATCTTAGATTGTGCAAAAAGATACAACGAAGATGTAAAAAATGGGAATTACCCTAACGAAGAAGAAATTTATAATTAACCCCAGATGAAGCTAAACAATTAAAGCTCCACCGACGAAATTAAACAAAGGAGAAAAGGATGTTAGTTCATACAATTAAAGAAGTAAGAGAACAAATAAAAGAATGGAAAAAAGCAGGTTTAACAGTAGGACTTGTTCCTACAATGGGAGCCTTGCATAACGGACACTTGAGTCTTATAAAAAAAGCAGTAGAAAAATGCGACAAAGTAGTAGTATCGGTTTTTGTTAACCCTATCCAATTCTGTCCAGGAGAAGATTTAGACAAATACCCAAGAACTCTTGAAGCTGATCAAAAATTATGTGAAAGCAATGGTGTAAATATAGTTTTTGCTCCTACCCCAAGTGAAATGTACGGAGATTGTCAAATGAGAACCAACGACTTTTTGACATACGTTATACCTCCATTTTTCTACGTAAATAAATTGTGCGGAAAATCCAGAGTCGGACACTTTGACGGGGTTTGTACAGTTGTAAATAAATTGTTCAATATTGTTCAACCAGACTTTGCATTCTTTGGACAAAAAGATGCACAACAACTTATCATTATCAAAAAAATGGTTAAGGATTTGAATATTCCAGTAGAAATTATTCCTTGTCCTATCGTTAGAGAAGAATCTGGACTTGCTTTAAGTTCAAGAAACAAATATTTATCTGAAGAAGACAAAATTCAAGCTCTCGCTTTAAGTAAGATTTTGAACAATATTAAAACTTGCTACAAAAAAGGAATAACCGATGTAGAAGCGTTAAAAGAAACAGCTTATCAATTCTTAAATGACCATCACGATTTAGAATATCTTGAATTTATGAATGAAGAAAATCTAGATGAAATGACAACTGCCGATGACCATACAAGAGTATTTATAGCTTGCAAAGTTGGCGGAGTAAGATTAATTGATAATATTCTTTTGGGAGAATAATATCACTGAAAGTACAATTGTTTTAATAACAAATTCAGGATAAACTTTCATTATGGAGAAAAATCTAGTTACTATTAAAAATTTATCTGTGGAGTACAAAACTAAAAAAGGAATTTTAGGAACTCCACGGATTGTTCATGCCGTAAATGATATATCTCTTGATATTAAAGAAGGAGAAATTCTTGCAATTGCTGGAGAATCTGGGTGTGGGAAATCAACACTTGCAAAAACAATTATGAAGCTTGTAGAACCATCAAAAGGAGAGATTTTACTTAATGGTAAAAACATCCTTACTCTTAAAGGTAAAGAAGAACTAAAAGAGTTTTATGAACAAGTTCAAATGATATTCCAAAACCCATATTCCAGTCTTAATCCAAAAATGAAAATTGGTCAGATTTTGAAAGAACCTCTTGAAATAAATACCCAAAAATCAAAGGCAGAAATTGAAAAAATTATAGAAGAAAAAATATCAAAAGTAGAACTAGATAAAAATTGTCTTGATTTATACCCTCATGAGTTTTCTGGAGGTCAAAGGCAAAGAATAGCAATAGCCCGCTCACTTGTTCTTAATCCAAAATTCATAATTGCGGATGAACCAGTAAGTGCCTTAGATGTGAGTATTCAAGCCCAAATTATAAATCTTTTGAAAGAATTAAAAGATGATTTTAATTTAACTTTTCTTTTTATTTCTCACGACCTAAGCGTAATAAAGTATCTTTCTGACAGAATTGCAATAATGTATCTGGGTGAAATTATAGAACTAGGAAAAACAGAAGAAATTTTTTCCGCTCCAAAACATCCATATACAAAAGCATTGCTAAGTTCTGTTCCAGAATTAAACACAAATAATAGTAAAGAAAAAATTCAGTTGCAAGGGGAATTACCATCTCCAGAAAATTTACCTAAGGGGTGCAAATTCCATACCAGATGCCCATTTGTAATGGATAAGTGCAAAACAGAAAACCCTAAAGAAATTGATTTTACCACAACACACAATTGTAAATGTTTTTTACATAACTAGCAAATTTTATTTTTACAACTTTTATTACAAATACTATGATAAAGATAACAAAAATTAACCATGCCTTAACGCATTTACCTCTTGAACAAGCAAAGGGCTCAGCTCAACAAAGATTAGATAAAGTTGCCCAAACAAGCAGAAATTTTATGGGAAATATTGAAACAGTGTACAATTTCTATGGAAATATAAACACTAGAATTTATAAAAATATTCTTACCCAAACAGCAAATGCAAAAAACGTAAAAGTAGAAATGGGTAGAAACCCAGGATTAAAAAATGGTACACTTACTTATACCATAAGTGATGATTATAAAAGTGTCGAAGGATATACATTATTCATTCCAACGTTCTGTGAAGAGAGTTCGCTAATCCCTAAAACAGCTGCTCCAGTATTTATGAAACTCGCATATTCATTCTATAATAAAATATTTAATCCTAAAGTTATTAAAAGAGCTTTTGCGATGAATAAATATGATACCAGAACAATCTCCGATTTTTACAATAAAAATATTGAAGGGACAAGTAAATTTACTAAAGGAGAATTGCATTTGTTCTTACAAGGTCGTCCATCTCAAGAAAAAATAGATATACTTCAATTCTTTAGATACCATATGACAGAACAACTTAACGCAAATAGAATTGCAAACGAATGTAAAACTCGCTTTGACAGAAAATTTAAAACTAGCACCATAGATAGATTTCCTGCATTCAAAATTAAAGAACATTCTTTCCCAACAAAAATAAAACTTGTTGAAGCCGAATTAGCACAGACATTAAAAGAAGAACGAGCTAATCTCGCAAATTTTAATTCTATGATATAATCTAACTATGGATAGAAAAGTTGTAACAACAAATAGAAAAGCCTACCACGACTACACGATTTTTGAAAAATTTGTAGCGGGAATTGTTTTGACTGGAACAGAAATTAAATCCATTAGAAAAAATGCAATAAACCTAAAAGACAGTTTTTGTAAAATTGAAGACAACGAAATTTTTCTTTATAACTGTCACATTTCCCCATATGAACAAGGAAATAGATATAATCATAAAGCAGAAAGAACAAGAAAACTTCTTTTAACAAAAAAAGAAATTCTTAAGATGCACTCAAAAATTAAAAAAGATGGTTATACAATTGTTCCACTAGAAGTTTTTATAACAAAAGGATTTGCCAAAGTTGAAATAGGTCTTGCTAAAGGTAAAAAATTACACGACAAACGTGATGATATAGCAAAAAAAGACCAAAAACGAGAAATGGATAGAGCTTCAAAAGGAAAATATAACTACTAAATTTCCATAAAAAAAACCTGACTTCGATTGAAATCAGGGAAAAATTTGTAGGGGAAAAATTAAATTGGAGTTAAAATATAAAATAAAACTTGTTATGCAATATGTAACATTTGTTTATTGTATGCAGCAATAAAATTCATTTGCATAAATAACAAATCTGATTTATCAACAAATGGCTCTTGTGGAGCAGCAGGAACTGCATTTGTAACTTGATCTTTGTATAAATCTTTCAATTTACTATCAATTTTTTTTAAATTTGCAACTGCCATTTTAAAGCCTCTCTTGTTTATTCATCTCTCTTGTATATATAAAGTATATACAAAGTTCAAAATTTCAGTTTTGCTTTAGTTTGTTACATATCTTTACATTAGAAAAATTTTGTAATATTTTAGCAACTTCTCGACGTAAAATGTTTTTATATACTTGTAGGGAAATAAGGAAGTAGAATACACATGTCCGATACAGCAATCAATCCAATAAATATACCAAGTTTACAACCCAAAAATCCAGTAAACTTTCAGCAAAACCCAAGTTATACACAACCTCCAATGCAAGGAACAGGGAGCGAACAGATTAGACAATCTGTTGATAATTCTTATCTTGCAAATAGAGCTAAAGCTTCAGGAGATGCAACTCCTGAGCAACTATTACCATTTTGGCTTGCATCTTGGTATGGATTAGGTCAATTAATGGACAAGTTCAACCCTTTATGCCGTGGAGAATACAAAGATAGTATTCTTGGGAAAATAGGTGGATGGGGCGACAAAGTTTCTACTGAAACAAGAGTTGGCAGAGGAATAGAAAATGGATTGCAATGGATTGACAATAAAACAACTGCACTTGCTAAAAAGAATAAAATTGTTAATGCGTTGAAAAATTACTCTACAAGACCAGAATGGAGTTTTGCAAAAACTCCAGGAGCTGGGGTACATGGTTTCTTAGCCACAGATACAGAACAATTATTCGAAAATTTCTTAAATCCATTAACTAACAGACAAGTTAAGAGTCCACTTTTTGGAATTCCGCTTTCTGCTAAAAGTAATTACTACCAAGGGCTAGAACAATATGGAAATATTACCCAACAAGAAATCAATAACTTTGTTAAATCTCTAAAAGGAAAAACATTTGCTGAAAAAACTCTCGCATTACAGAAAAAAGAGCTAGAATTACTTGGAGCAAATGCAGACATTGTTGCAAAAATTGAAGGCAAAACAGGACTAAAAGGACTTGAAAAACTCGCAAAAAGTTTGAAAGTTAAAAAGTTAGGTTTCAAATCTATTAGAGAATTCAACGAACTAAAAGGTAAATTCTTAGACAATCCAGACAAAATTATGAAAGCATTAGAAAATGCAGACAAAAAAATCAAATTCTCTGTTTGGAGAGGAAACGACAATATTTTAGGAAAAATAAAAAGCCATTTAATTGGTAGAATTGCAACCCCACAAGAATACCTTAACAAATACAAAGCAATTTTAGGTAAAGGTAACACATCAAGATTAGGAAAATTCTTACCAGCGTCACTTGGTTGGTTAACAGAAGGAACTACAAGCAGATTCGCAGGGGGTAAACTTGCAGTTGCAATGCAATCATACTTCTTGGCAGATATGTTGTACCACACAATTAAAGCACCTAAAGGCGAAAAGACTAAAACTTTCGCAGAAAGATTTGTGAATGACTTTACATACTTTATGGCAATGACATTTGGTATTAAAGCAATGCACAAAGTTGGAGGTCTTAAATACTTAGGTATAAAAGACAAAGCTGGAATTGAAGCATATAGAAAAGGTGTTGAGGCATTCAAGGCAAAACACGCAGCTGGTCTATTAAAGAACAAAAAAGCATACAAATTTGCACAAAAAAGACTTGATGTTCTTCTAGGCAAACAAAATGTCAAAGGATTTTTCAACAAATTATTCTTCAAAGTTGGGAAATTAATCAACCTAGGTAACGAAAGAATACCTGCATACAAATCAACAAGCAAATATAATTTGAATTGGTTAAGAAAATGTGCAAATGGAAACATTCTTGGGGTTCCTTTAAGATTTGCAATTCCAATGCTAGTAATTTCACCATTCCTTGCAAAACTAACAACTAAAACAGCACATAAAATATTTGGAAAACCAACAAACTCTGTTTTAGATGAAGATAAAGAACCAGAAGAAGTTAAAACAGCACAACAAACCCAACCTCAAAATAATAACATTCCAGAGGTAAATAAACCTCAACAACCGCCAAGAAATCCAAATCAATACGCAGATTCAAATTTAATTAAACAAAGAATCAACGCTATTAATGGACAACAACAAGGAAATAACGTTAATCCACAACAAGCAACACCAAGCGCAACCAATCCAAATGTGGCTCAACCAACTAAAGAAAACGAAGAAAAAGAACCAGTGAGAACATATATTCCTTCTCCAGTTGGTATGGTTCCGCAAACACCTGATATGAGCGGAATTAACCAAGCAATGTCACAAGCAGATGCAGCTGAAAAATATGCTAACAGTGTTCTAAAAATGGGTTAGCCAATAGATTAGATTGTCAAAATATCGAAAATATGATATAATAGAAGAAGCTCGGTATAGGCGTTAATTTTGTTCCTACATTTATATAAATAGGGAGAGTTAACTCCAGAGTGTTTGAAGTACACCCGCCGATATACTCTATCGCCAGCGGGAAACGGATGAATTCGGGTTCTCACCCACCTGCGAGTCCAAGCAGGTAACAAAATCCGCTTATACGGGGCTTTTATTATTTAATAAAAAATCTATTTGCGTAAAAACCTCTTCATATGCTATACTGAAATTAGGGATATAGACCTAAAGGATTGATATGAACAAAATTTTTACAGTAATATTATCAGACGAATTTTCGACATCTGAAGTTATTAAACTTTTTGCGGGCGAATTTGATAACCTTGAAGTTTGTCAAGAAAATGATTATTCAGAAGCATACAAAAAAATTGCGAATTATCAAGGAAAATCAATTCTACTTGCAGACTTATCAACTTACAAGCAACAAAAACTTGAGCTTATTCTAAAAGTGACGAAAGAATGCAAAAGCTGTAAAGTTTTGGCACTATCAGACAATCCGTCAGTTGACTTAATCATAGAAATAATGAGAGCTGGAGCAAAGGAATTTGTCCCTATTCCAATAATTAAAAGTGAATTTTTTGAAAGTGTAAATAAACTTTTATCAGAATTCAACGAAACAAAAAAGACAAATAATTGCAAAATTATTTCTGTATTCTCTAATAAAGGCGGAATTGGGAAAACCTCTCTTGCAACAAATTTAGCTCTTGAATTATCTAAAATAACTAAAGAAAATATTGCCTTGATTGATTTAAATTTCCAAATGGGGGATATAACTACGTTTTTAGATTTAAAACCGTCTTTCAACATTTCATATATGCTTGAAAATTTGGACAAGATTAACGAAACATTTCTATTAAGTACACTTGAAAGATACAAAAAAACAAGCCTATATGTCTTAGCCGATCCGCCATACTTCAAACAAGCGGACAATATTCAGCCAAGACAAATTACAAAATTATTCAACACTTTAAAAGAAACATTTTCTTATATCATTGTTGATGCCGAAGCAAGTTTTGAAGGGAAAAACATTGCAGCTCTAGACAATTCAGACTTAGTTTTGCTTGTTTCAGTTGCAAATCTTCCAGCACTAAGAAATACTCAAAGATGTTTGGAACTATTTGAAAAACTTGGCTATGACAAAGAAAAAGTAAAAATCATCATAAATCGTTATATGGAAAACGACGAAATAAAAGAAGCTGACGTTGAAAAAGTTCTCTCAAAAAAAATATATTGGAAAATCCCAAACAATTATTTTGCAATTATGACGGCTATCAATAAAGGAATTCCAGTTAGTGAAATCAACGATTCGACAAATATTGCACGTAGCTATAAGGATTTGGCACAATATATTTCAGACAATTTATACAAACAAAACATGGTAGAAAAATTTGAAAATATTTTAAACAACTAAAGGAGTAAAATGGGATTAGCGGAAAGGTTCAAGGAAGAACTTAAAACAAAAAACATTTTTGAAAAAAATAATATTGAAAAGAACTTAGAAAAAGAAAATATTCAATTCATTTCAAAACCGAAAAATAATATTGTTATCAAACCAGAAAAAGAAGAAAGGGGAAACTCAATCGGACAAACAATAAATAATAATATTGTAAAAACTGTTGATAATGATATATATTCAGTACCTAAGTTTGAAGATTTAGAAACACAAATAATTTCTAAAATTCGTAAAACTCCTTATTGGGAAGAATATTCATTTGATAGACAAAAGAATATGGTAGAAAAATATTTCAATTCAAAAACAAAACACATCAAAGTAACAAACGAAGATAAAAATGAATTTATAAAAAGCATTTTAATTCTATCAAATAACAAATAAGAAAGAACTGGGGAATGTTATCATTCCCCAGTTTTTCTATCTTTCTAAATTATTCTTCTATCAAAAACTTATCAACATAAATTTCTTCCAAATTATCCACATATGCGAGATTAGTAATCCAGCGAACATATGCAGGAATTATAGCCACAACAGAAACTAACATTACAACAGGAATCGCCCATACTGAAGAATCAAACATATGTTCATTTACCATTGCAAGAATAATTACAACTGGAATTGCAATAATTGCAAGTACCATTAATAAAAGACACAGAATTATTTGTGCTCCCATCCCCGTAACCATTCCAACTAGAATAAATTTTAAGGCTAAAAATATTGAATCTTTAAACGCTTTTTTCATATATCTAAATGGCAACAATGGGTTAAACAATTCTTTTGAATACTCAAACTTTTCACAATATTTCATAAATACCATATTTACAAATGGAGAAATAAGAAACAATGGAATAAACAATAGCATTACAGCCAAAAGCAATCCTAATACAGCAACAATTATTATCACAGGGTCTTGACTAGAAATTGTAAGCCCAAACCCAAGGAAAACAAGAGCCAAATAAAGCAAACACGGAATACCAATATATAACCCCCAAACTAAACTTAGAGGAAACATTTTTAACCCTTGAGATAAACAATCCCAAGACAATTTCGGAATGCCGTAAGCTTCACTAAATCTACGATTAACAAATTTTGCCCACAATCCTTGCAAAACAAAAACAGGTACAATCGACAAGAAACCAACAATAACTGCACTAACTAAGATAATAATAACCTCTTCTTTTTTAGACTCCTTGTCAAGAAATTGTAAAATCGTACTTGCTAGACAAGGCAAATAAAATAATAATGCAATATAAATATGTTGTTTTACGACATTTTCACCTTTGTATAGATTTTTAAACGACTCAATAATTTTATCCATAACATATTACTCCTTTATAGTCTGATAATACACTATTTTTTAGAGGAAAGCAAGAAGGCTACAAATAAAATAAATTTGTACTAAAATATAAAATATGAGAGAACATCACGAATTTAAAATAGTTTCCAAATACAGACCTTCTGGAGATCAACCAAAAGCAATTGAGGAACTTGTAGAGGGAATAAATAAAGGTTACGATACCCAAACTTTACTCGGAATAACTGGTTCTGGTAAGACATTTACGATTGCAAATGTTATTGAAAAAGTGCAAAAACCGACACTGATTATTGCTCACAATAAAACCCTAGCCGCACAATTATACAACGAATTTAAAGAGCTATTTCCGAATAATGCGGTTGAATATTTTATCAGTTATTATGATTATTACCAACCAGAAGCATACATTCCAAGAACAGATACCTACATTGAAAAATCCTCTTCTATCAACGAAGAAATCGACAGACTTCGCCATAATACAACAAGAAGCCTATATGAAAGAGATGATGTAATTGTAATATCCTCTGTTAGTTGCATCTATGGTCTAGGTTTGCCAGAAAACTATTTTAGAGGTGCAATTGAAGTTAAAGTTGGGGACGAAATTGATAGAGATGCTCTCCTTAAACATTTAGTTGAAGTTCGATATGAAAGAAACGACTTAGAGCTAAAATGTTCAACTTTTAGAGCTAGAGGCGATATTGTAGAAATTATGCCTGCTTATGAAAAAATCATAACTAGAATTTACTTCTTTGGAGATGAAGTTGAAAAAATTGTAAAAATTGATAACGTTTCAGGAGAAATTATTGAAACCCCAGAATCTGTTGTAATTTATCCAGCCGTTCACTATATTTCGTATGACGAAAACGAAGAAGAAACTTTTGATATGATAAGACAAGAACTTCAAAATAGACTTGTCGAACTTAATAATGAAAACAAGCTTATTGAAGCCCAACGTCTTGAACAAAGAGTTAAATATGATTTAGAAATGATGAAAGAAATGGGATACTGCACAGGGATAGAAAATTATTCCAGAATAATTGAACGCAGACCAGCAGGCTCTGCTCCCGCAACACTACTAGACTACTTTCCGAACGATTTTCTTACAATTGTGGATGAATCCCACGTAACTCTACCACAAATCAAGGGAATGAGCCACGGAGATGCAGCGAGAAAACAAGTTCTTGTGGATTATGGATTCAGATTACCTTGTGCAAAAGATAACAGACCTCTCAAAAATGAAGAATTTTATTCTAAAGTCCGCCAAAAAATTTATATTTCCGCAACTCCTGGAGATTTTGAAAAAGAAAATTCAGAACAAATTGTCGAACAAATTATTCGACCAACAGGGCTTCTTGACCCTAAAGTTTCAGTTCGTCCAATTGATACACAAATCCAAGATTTGAAAGAAGAAATCAAAAAACGTACGGATAAAGATGAAAGAATTCTAATTACAACACTGACAAAGAGAATGGCAGAAGACTTAACAGACTTCTTCTTGCAAGAAGGTATTAGAGTTAGGTATTTACACAGCGAGATTAAATCAATCGAAAGAGTAGAAATTCTTCGAGATTTAAGACTTGGAGAATTTGACGTCTTGATTGGAGTAAACTTACTCAGAGAAGGGCTTGATATTCCAGAAGTTTCACTCGTTGCAATTATGGATGCTGATAAAGAAGGATTTTTGAGATCAGATACAAGTCTTATCCAAACAATAGGGCGTGCAGCAAGAAATGCTTGCGGTGAAGTTATTATGTACGCAGATAAAATCACAGATTCTATGGATAGAGCAATTAAAGAAACCGAAAGACGTCGTAAAATTCAAATTGCCCACAACCAAAAATACGGAATTATCCCACAAACAATTAAAAAACCTATTGAAAACAATTTACTATCTCTTGTTGCAAGTTATAGAGATTTGGAAGATATTGTTGCAGAAGAAATGGTTGATATGGGCATAGATAAAAAAGACTTGCCAAAACTTATTGATAAGCTTGAAAAAGACATGCACAAAGCAGCAAAAATATTAGATTTTGAAAGAGCCGCTCAAATTAGAGATCAACTTAAAAAACTTAGAGAAATGAATAAATAATACTTACTACTTACCATTCATTCGTTCTGCGGCTTCATCAATCAAGTCTATTGGAGCATCGTAATTATTATCGTATTCTTCGTTATTGCCAGGAATACATTCGTACGCAATTTGTGCTAAATAATTTGCAGTAATAGACAAATCGACAACTGCAACAATTGAAGAATAAAATAAAAATGTCCAATGAGTAAATGGTACTCTAAAGAATGAATACAAATACGCTACTGGTCCAAATAAAACAACTTGAACAAGAGCTAACTGCAAAACATAGAAAAATAAAGCTATCAATACATCAACACATGAATCAAAAATAACTTTATAATTATATGCTTGAACAACTTTCATCGTTTTAGCAAATGACAAATATGAAGTCATTACAATCGCAAAAACGATAGAAAATAAAACCCTCGTAAAAACTTTTTGAGCCCAATCAACTTCTACAGGAATAGTGACATTTTGAGATATTAAATAAGCTGCACCAAACCATACAACTGCATTTGGGAGAACCGCAACAATTGTTTTAACCAAATCCTTTGCCAATGCCCAAGGATTCAATGATAAAATTTCACGCTTACTTCTACGAACATTATATATTCCCTGAGTCAAAAGAGCCAAGAATAAAAGCGATATTACACCATACCACAAATAAAGCATAGGGAGATTCCCATCCATGAAAGACACAATAGCGAAATAAACAGGGATTGCAAAACCCACTAACTTTAAAGGAGCAAAAGTGTCTAAAAATGCTTCACTTAAAGAATCTACTATTGATGCCATTACTTGGGAACCTCCAATATACCTTTATCTTTTAAACCTTTGACTAACCACCTTGAATTAATCGTTTCAATTCGTTTGGTTTAGATGATTTTGACATTGCATCATCCAATGTAACAAGTCCTTTCTTGAACAATGCTGCAAGAGAAGATTCAAGAGTCTGCATACCAGCACCAGTACTTGTTTGAATTGTTGAATAAATCTGAGCAGCTTTTGATTCACGAATAAGGTTAGCAATCGCAGGTGTAACAACCATAATTTCTTGAGCCATTACACGCCCTTTTCTTGAACCATCTGGCTGACGTTTTGGAAGCAATGTTTGTGCAAATACTGCAACCAAAGAGTTTGCCAATTGAACACGGATTTGTTGTTGTTGCCCTTCTGGGAAAACGTCAATAATACGGTCAATTGTTTGAGAAGCTGAAGATGTGTGCAAAGTTCCGAAGACCAAGTGACCAGTTTCAGCAGCTGTTAGTGCCAAAGCAATGGTTTCATGGTCACGCATTTCACCTACAAGTATGATATCTGGGTCTTCACGGAGGGCTGACTTAAGAGCATTTGCAAATGATCTTGTATCCATACCCAATTCTCTTTGGTGAATAACGGAGACTTTTGAAGTGTGAACAAATTCGACTGGGTCTTCAATTGTCAAAATATGTTCTGCTCTTGTTCTATTGATATAGTCAATCATTGCCGCCAATGTAGTTGATTTACCAGAACCAGTAGGACCTGTTACAAGAACCAAACCTCTTGGCTTATCTGCAATTGTTGTAACAATTGGAGGCATACCTAATTCTTCCAATTGAGGAGCTGTTGTAGCAATCGTTCTGAATGCAGCAGCGTAAGAACCCTTATCTTTATAGAAGTTCACACGGAAACGGCCGATGCCTTCAACACCGTATGAAAAATCGAGTTCCCACTCTTGTTCTAATTTACGTCTTTGTTCATTTGACATCATTGGGAATAATAATGCTTCTACCCCTTCTGATGTTAATGGTTCATAATCAAGTCTAACTAGCTTACCATCAAGACGGATAACTGGAGGTAATCCATTTGAAATGTGTAAGTCGGACCCTTTTCGGTCCATAAGTTCTTTCAATAAATCTTCAATAATCATAATCCGTAACCACCATTTTTATTATTCTGTGTAATTCATCATTGCATCATTTTCTTTTGCTGCTAATTCAATCATTAGATAAGTCATATACGCACCCAATGCGACTGCTTTAGGATCCAAATCAGTCTTATTTGCAGCTTCAATAATTGCAGTATTTATTTCAGGATTTTCCTCTTTAATATAGTGAATCATCCTTTTTCTCCACGCAGGCATATCTTCAAAGATTTCACTGAACGCAGTATTTGCAACATCTTCCGAAATTACAGGTAACATTTAAACCTACTCTCTTCTTCTTATAATACATACAACAGAAGTATTATACACTAAATTCCGCTTTAAGTCCATTTTTCAATAAAAATCATATGTTTGAAGTATAATAAACGTATGAATTTGGAGAAACTTAAACTTACAAATTACAGGAATTGCGAGGAGTTAGAATTAGATTTTGATAAAAATAAAATTCTAATCATTGGTAAAAATGCTCAAGGGAAAACTAATATTCTTGAAAGCATTTATTTCCTATCATGCCTGAAAACCCCTAGAACCTCAAACACCTCGGAACTTATAAATTTCAATAAAGATTTTTTTAAAATTGAAGCGGATGTAATAAAATCAAATACAGATATTGATTTATCATATTCGTACACAACCGACAAAAAACGAGAATTAAAAATTAATGGGACAAAATCGACTATTAAAGATTTTAAAACCGTATTGAAAACAGTACTTTTTTCAACAACAGATTTATTACTTTTAAGAGGAGCTCCACAAGATAGAAGAGATTGGCTAGATAGAGCAATTTCACAAATTTATCCTGCTTATGATGACAGATTAACAAAATATGATAAAATCAGAGTTCAAAAAAATAATTTTCTCAAAGAGTGTGCAAAAACAGGTCAGACAAACGATGCACTTTTGGATGTATATAATGAACAGCTTTCAATTACAGGTAGTAATATAATTTACATAAGAAAAAAATTTCTTAAAGAAATCGAAAAAATCGCTCAAAACAAACATAGAACAATTAGCGAAACCGAAAACTTATCAATAAAGTATGATTCAAACTTTCTTGGCATCAATAACAACACAGAAAACATTGAACAAATTCAAATTGCGTTTAAAAACTCCTTAGAAGAAAGACGAATTGAAGAACAAAGACGATGCCAAGCTTGTGTTGGCCCGCACAGAGATGACATTGTTTTTTATATCAATAACCAAGAAGCTACAAAGTACGCATCACAAGGTCAGCAAAGAACGATAGTTCTAGCCTTGAAGCTCTCAGAACTCGATATTATTACAGATAAAACAGGAGATGAGCCAGTATTATTATTAGACGATGTTTTAGCTGAACTAGATGACCTAAGACAAAATTATCTTTTGAAATCTATCAACGCAAATACTCAAACAGTTATCACCTCTGTCGATACAATTTTATTTGAAGAAGAATTTTTAAAAGACGTCGAGATATACAAAATTGAGAGCGGACATTTAATTTAAAAAACTATAAAATCAATTCAAGAACACCATGTCCAAGAACTTTAAAATTAGAATCTCTTGAAAGCACCATTTCTTTTTCTGGCGTATGTGTTAAATCCCAGAATGGAGTACCTTTCGGCAATCTTATTTCATACGTAAAATTATCTGCTCCGTTTGAAATAATGCCCTCCATAGATGCACCTTTTTCAGTGGATGTTGAAATATAAGCATTATCATGGAGAATACCACCTTTTACTGTATCCATCCACGATTTTGGAGCATCACGAAAAACAACCATCGGCTCAGTTGTTTTAGAGTTAAATTTTGAATCTAATATCGGAATACTTTCTAAAATTATACGATTAAATTCCTTTTTTCCCTCATTTTGACGTTGAAGTATTGGTTTTAAAACCTCTGGAACATCATCTGTTATTATTAGGATATTATCAAACTTTCCACTTCGTAAAAATTTATTCACTTCTTTACCACTTTCTAAATAATAACCAAGAGGATTTCTCTTCAAGAAATTATATTCTGAAGAATTAACGGGAATATCCTTTGAAATGTATGATTCTAAAGATTTTAACAGAGAGGTTGAAACCTTTTCTACTGGGCGGTTCAAACCAGCAAATGAAACCATACCAGAATATTTTAGATAATCCATAAAAAGATTTTGAGAGTCTGGTTTTATCGATTTTCCATCAAAAGAAGAACTATTTACTTTTTTAGAATAGTTGTACTGATTATTATATCTAATATTACTAATTGCTAAATTACTAAGCATATACCACCACTCGCTGACGTTGTGCTGCCATTCGTGCTCGATAAGCTTTTGTTTCAGCAATCAATTTTGCTAAAGATTTTTCTGTCGAATCAGAAAAATCAGCAGCTTCAATAAGCTTCTTAATTTTTAAAATTTCACTATCTGAAAGCGGAACTCTTAATTTACCTTTGTCCAATTTATCTAAAAGGTCTAAAATTTGAGCTTTTTCATTATATTGAATCCTATATTTTCTAATACGCATATAAGATTCATACCCATCTGGGTCATATACTTTTAGGCTTAGTTCATAATAATGATCAAAAGCTCCACCTTTAACCCCACATAATCGAGGTGAAACATGACACATTTTACACAAACGTAAATAATCTTTATACCATGGAGCTAACAATTCTCCCATAGGGGCATCTGGAGAATCTGGCTTTTTAGGGCGACGAGATTTCTCAATTGTTTCGGATGAAATAATATTACCTTTTTTATCTTTTATAACAATACTACGAGAAGCTGGACTTTCTGTTGTAATCTGAGTTAAGCCATTTTCTTTATGTTCAACTGTAATAGTTGTAGATTTTGTAGGAATATCAACTTCCCTTGAAACAAGTCTATACTTACCTTTTTCATCTACTTCATAATGTTTCATTGTAGTATTACCTGATTTGTTATCATGAATAAAGCTAGTTTTTCCAACTCCATCTTTATAAGAAGTTCTTACAATTCTATCTTTTTCATAACGAACTTCAGAAGAAAGTTTTCCAGTTGCATCAATATATTCTCGTTCAATATTACCATTTGTGGTTGGAATAATCTTCACTGTTCCATCATGAAAGTCATTATAAGAAGGAACTGTTTTTATAGCTTTAGCTTTTTGTTCTTTTTTGGCTAGTCTTTGAGCTTTGTTTCTTTCAACTTTTAAACGATGATACTCTTCTGGATTTTCTTCTTTTAATTTTAACATTGCATCTCTTTTAGCTTGCTTTGCTTCTTCTATTTTTTTCAACTCAAGAGCTTTTTCTTCTGCATCTTTTGCCATTTGAGTATAATATTCATTCATTTCAGATCTAACATCATCAGACATTGTTTTAGTTCTGTTATCAATTTTATTTCCAAGTTGAGCATCTGGTTCTGTTGGATTTGAAAGTTTTTCCCTTATTGCATTTTTTAATTTAAGATTTTCTGCTTGTAATTTTTCAGCTTTAATCCCTTCTTCTTCAAAATACTTATTCAATTGTGCTAAATCAGAATTTTGTTCTGATGTAGCAATCAAAATATTACTATCGATAGTTTCGGGAGAAACTTTTGTTTCTTGACCAAAAGCTTTTCTCACATTATCAAGAGCATCTTTAGCTTCTTTTGATAAAGCATTTACGGGCTCTGAAGTATTATCGGCAGGAGGAGTTGTATGTATTGTTGGCTTTATAGGTTCTGTATGAGTAGGAACAGATTTTCCTTTTCTTAAAGCTAAAGCGGCAATTCCAACGACAGCAAGAGCAGATAAAGCATATACAACTTTTTTGGAAGAATTTGACTCTTCTTTCAAATCTCCTTTGCCAAAATCTAGTGAAGCATCTTTTTCATCTCTTTTTTTAGAGGTAAATGGGGTACTATACAAATCAATTCCAGATAACTTCATTTTTAAACCTTCTATTTATTTTTTAATACAAATGTAATAAAAATCGTAAAAATTAATTTTTGCCTCACTTCAACAAAAATTTATCTAATAATTTAATATTTCTAAAAAAAAGAATCCACTTTTTTTATTACAAGTGAATTCTTTTGATTTAATATATAAAATTTCAACCTTATTCTTTAATAAATTTGGTAATGATTGCAGCTATTAACAAACATAATGCACCAATAAAGAAAGAATATTCATAATGATTATTGTACATTTCGTTTGTATAAAGAACAGATTTATTGATAATCCAAGCAACTAAAGTACATACAAAAACTTGAGGACCAGCAATAAAGATATTAAATATACCCATCACAGAGCCTTCTGTTCCAGCTTTAATATATTTAGATAACATAGCAAAAGGCAAAGCACAAACACTAGCCCAGCCAATACCAGATAATGCCATACAAACAGTCACAACAGGTTTAACTGTACAGAAAAAGCCCATTCCTAAGTACGCAATTACCATAGAAAGTAAAGAAATAATATGAACTTTCTTATTTCCAAATTTCCCAGCCAAAAATCCAATTGGAACAGCAATTACAAAACAAACCAAATTAAAGATTGCAAAACAAATTGAAGAATAATTTGTAGCTGATGTCTGAGCAGCCATAAATGTTTGTTGTGCATCTGCAGATAATTTTGTCAAATCTGGAACACCATAAACCGTATGGATAGCAAAATTTGTAAAGAAAATCATCATACACATCATACCTATCCAAGTAAAAAATTGCATTACACAAATTTTTGAAACTTCTGGAGATAATGCAAAAAATTCAACCATTGATTTCCAAAATCCAACTTCTTCTTTTCTCTCTTCAACAACTTCGGCATTTGCAGTACTTTTTTCTTTAATAGTCAAACACGTCCACAACATTGCAAGAGAAAAAGCCAAAGCAGCCATTATAAATTGAGCGTTAACAGACATTTGATAATGGAAAACCAACTTCAAAAATGGTGCAGTAGCTGCAGCGATAACAGAACCCAATCCAATCGCCAAACTAATATATGAATTTGCTAAAGAATGCTGTTCTGGTTGAACAACATCTGGAATCAATGCACGATATGGACCTTGAGCAATATTGATACAAGCATCAATTATCCAAATCATTACAGCTGCAATCAATAAACCAGACCAAGTTGGTAAATTCATACCTGTAAAATGAGAAAATCCATTCGCAATATTACCAGAATTTGGGAATAACCATAAAGCGATAGAAGCAATAATTGCTCCCCCCAACAAATATGGTCTTCTTCTTCCAAATCTTGATTTTGTTTTATCTGATAAAGCTCCAATTAGTGGTTGAACAACCATTCCAGTAAAAGGCCCTGCCAACCAAATTAAGCCATACAAAAAAGCATCTGCTCCCAAATTTTCAGTAACAGGCCCAGACAAAATAATTCTCATTTGCCAAGCAAACTGCAACCCTAGAAAACCTAATGCAAAATTCAAAAAGTTTACAGTCGTAAATTTCTTTAAACCCTCATTATTAGTCATTATATCTCCCCCATAAAACTATGTTCTATTAAAATACAAGGAAAATAAAACCTCGTCAATGATAATTTTATTTTCCTCGATAAAAAATTATTTTTTCTTTTCAGAATGTTTTAAAGCTGCATCTATCAAACCTTTAAATAACGGATGTGGTCTGTCAGGGCGTGACTTAAACTCTGGATGGAACTGACAAGCAACAAACCAATCTAATCTTGGAAGTTCAACAACTTCTGCTAACATTCCATCTGGAGACATTCCAGAAAAGACCAAACCTGCTTCTGAAATTTTTTCAATATATTCATTGTTAACTTCATATCTGTGGCGATGTCTTTCGGAAATAACTTCAGCTCCATACGCTTTTGCAGCAATAGAATTTGGCTTTAAGTGACATTCATAAGCACCCAACCTCATTGTACCGCCATAACCTTTTACATTTTTCTGTTCAAACATAATATCAATTACTGGATATGTTGGATTTTCATCGAATTCCTTAGAATTTGCCCCTTTCAAGCCAACAACATTTCGAGCATACTCAATTACCGCACATTGCATACCTAAACACAAACCTAGAAATGGAAGATTATGTTCTCTTGCATACCTAATAACATTTAATTTTCCTTCAATTCCTCTTACTCCAAAACCTCCAGGAACAACAACTGCATCCACATCAGACAGAAGTTTTTTACAATTAGCATATTCAACACATTCTTCTGAATTTATCCACTTAATTTCAATAGAAGTAGAATCGGCATAACCTGCATGTTTTAAAGATTCCACAACAGAAATATACGCATCAGAAAGTTTTGTATATTTACCTGCAATTGCAACTTTTACAGAAGTTGTTGGATTTTTAATCTTCGCAACCAATGTTTCCCAAGAAGTTAAATTTGGTGTTCTATCATCCATCCCTAACATTTTCAAAGCAACAGAACACATATTCTGAGCCTCTAAAGCCAATGGCACTTCATAAATTGTTTTCATATCTCGACACTCTATAACTGCGTCTTTAGGAACGGAACAGAACAATGCAAGTTTTTCTCTTTCCGTTTTAGGAATAGGTTTTGATGTTCTACAAACCAAAATTTCTGGTTGGATACCATAACTTCTTAACACTTGAACACTGTGTTGAGAAGGTTTGGTTTTTAATTCCCCTGAAGTTGATAAATAAGGAAGCAATGTACAATGAACAGAAATTGCATTTCCTACACCAATTTCAGTCTTAAACTGTCTAATAGCCTCAATAAAAGGTAAACTTTCAATATCTCCAATTGTTCCACCAATTTCAATAATATGAAAATCTGGATTGAATTGCTTTGTTGCTGCAACAATTTTAGATTTAATTTCATTTGTAATATGAGGAATAACTTGAACTGTTGCACCCAAATAATCCCCACGTCTTTCTTTATTGATTACTTCTTGATAAATACGACCAGAAGTTACATTATTAACCTGACCAAAACTTGTATCAGTAAATCTTTCATAATGTCCTAAATCCAAGTCTGTTTCAGCTCCATCATCAGTAACAAAAACTTCACCATGTTGAAAAGGACTCATTGTTCCTGGGTCAATATTTATATATGGGTCAAATTTTTGAATGATTACAGAATAATCTCTTGAACGTAATAATCGGCCTAAAGAAGCTGCAATAATCCCCTTACCAAGAGAACTAACAACTCCACCCGTTACAAAAATATATTTTGTCATTAAAAAACTCCTATTTTATAAGTAATAAAGCCCATGAGCTAAAGAAAACATCAATATAACTCATGGGCTTAAATAAATCTAAAACTAATTAATTTTTGGAACTTTAAAGAATCCATTTTCTTCATCAGGAGCATTAGACATCAACGCTTCTTTTGAAATTTCTTGATGAGGAACATCTTCCCTCATAACATTAACAAAATCAATAACTTGAGTCATTGGTTTAACATTAGAAGTATCAACCTCATTCATTTGGTCAACATACTTCAAAACATCACCTAGTTGTTTTGTATATAATTCTTTTTCTTCTTCTGTCAATTCTAATCTTGCTAATTTTGCAACGTGTTCAACATCTTTTACGGTAATCATATTTTGCTCCTATTCATATTATATATAAGATAATAATAGCACAAAAAATCCACGCACAAAAGTTTATTAAATAAAATTAAATTTTAGATAAACCGATATATCTGTGTTATAGTAATAAAAGAGGAGTTTTAATAAAAAGTGGAAACCAAAATGTCCGAGTTAGAAAAACTCGAGGATTTAATACTTAGCTATAAAGAAGAGAAGGATGAAAAGAAAAAACGCATCCTTTATTTGAACTTAGTTCAAGAATCACTAAAACTCGTAAAAAGAATTGCACTTGGAATGTATCCACTCCCAAGTACAATATCTAAAGATGATTTAATTCAAGTTGGAGCTGTTGGAGTTCTAAAGGCTATCGAAACTTACGAGGTAAACGAAAGAGGTAGTTTTAAAACTTACGTTAGCAAATTTATCAAGGGAAAAATTCTTCACTACTTGAGAGATAAAGCTAATATAGTAAAAACGCCACGAGAAACTCTTACCAATTTATCAAAAGTTAAAGAGGCAATTGACGACTTGTCAGAAGGAGGAACAAAATCCCCTTCAGCTCAAGAAGTTGCAAATTATGTGAATCTTCCAGTGGATAAAGTTGAAGAAATAATGAATATTGAACTTATCAAGAATATGGTTTCTCTTGATCAAAATATTTACTCTTCAGAAGGCACTGAAACTCTAATGGATAGAATTCAATCAGATTCTGACACTTGGGAAGAAACATATGAAAATAAAAAAGTTATTGAATTTGCACTAAAAAAACTTCCAGAACCAGACAAAACCGTTGTATTCAAATATTATATGGAAGGTTCTTCAAGAAAAGAGATTTCAGAAATTATACATGTTTCACCAACTCAAATTTCAAGAATTTTAAAAAGAGCCTTAAATAGACTCTATAACATTATAGAAAACGAAATGACAGATAAAAATAAAAAGACCGCAAAGGAGGCAAAATGATTTTTTCACTTGTCGTATTAGCATTCATATTTATAACTGGATTGGTTATAGGAAGTTTTTTAAACGTTGTAATTTTAAGAACAGTAAGCGAGGAATCAATAGTATTTCCAGCTTCAAAATGCCCAAAATGCCAAACTCCGCTAAAATGGTATCATAATATTCCGTTATTTTCATACTTATTTTTAAGAGGGAAATGTGCATTTTGTCACGAACATATCAGTTGGCAATACCCATTTGTAGAGCTTTTAACAGGTGTACTATTCGTTGGACTATTTTTGAGATTTTGCACTCCATTTGACCCATTATTTGGACTAGAAATGATGAATCCAATCGGATGGGATCAGATTGGAATATACGTATTTTCTTTAATCGTTTCTGGTTTATTTATCGCAATAGCAGGAACCGATATTTTAGAAAAAAAAGTTGCAGATGCCCATACTTTTTCACTAATTGGCGTTGGAATTTTATATAGCATAATTTATGCAATCCTAACATTTGTTTTATATACCAAAGCAAACGGAATGCCAAAATTAGACTTAAACTTTTTCTTAAGTTGTCCAATTTTGTATTCTTTAGCATCAGCAATTCTTGGATTTTTAATTATGGAAGCAATTTCAAGACTTGGACTTGTTTTAGTTGGAGCTAGAGCTTTTGGAGAAGGAGATTCATATATTGCAGCAGGACTTGGAGCTGTTTTTGGCTCAATGCTAGGATGCTCTCCTATGTACCCAAACTTTTTACCAATCTTTCAAGTTTTAGTAGCAATTCTTGTATTGAGTGGAATTGTACAAATGTTTATCACTTTGCCTATGTTTATAAAAAAACTAGTTAATAACAAAAACTGGATGACTTTAGGAGCTTTAGTTGGTTTTATTGTTTATACAATCGGATTTTTGACCGCACAAAACTTGGGGTGGTTAGCACATCCAATAGCATACTGGGCAAGCACAATTGTACTTGTAGGACTTGGACTTTTTGCTTGCAAAGAGCTAATCTGTGGACTAAAAAATAACCAAGCAGCAAATGGTTTATACTTGCCATTTGGACCAGCAATGATAGTTGCAGGATTTATTGCAATGTTCACAATTGGATTTTAGAAACCTTAAGATTTAAGTATAAGAAAAGGGCTGGAACATATGTTCCAGCCGTTTTTCGATACATTCACTAATTTAATTTTTTAATTTCGCCATTTCTCAAAGCTTTAGCTTCATTGCTAAGTTTTATTGCATCTTCAATTTCTTTTTGACGTTTATCGGCATTTTCTTGTTCAAATTTTTCGAACTCTCTAAATTTTGCAATTAGAATTTCTAAAAATGGAGTAGTTTTCGCATAATCCCACCAAATATGACCATAATACATATTCGGATATTTCCAAGGCTTAATTTCTGACAAGAAATGCAGAACGTACTGATTAGCAATACCTTCAACAAACTCAACCGCTAAATTTTTAAAATAATCATCTTGCATAAGTCGAGTATTTGTAATAATAACGTAATTCCACGAATTAGGAATAATTTTAATTTTATCTTCGCAAATAAGGTTCAAAATATCTTGATCTGGATACAAAAATTCTTTGTAATAATCAAGGAGGTCGAAAATTTTCTGAGTCATATCGATTTTCAACATTTCTTGAATATTCATCAAAAGAACGCCAGAATTCACATAGTTATTAATATCTTTTAATTTTAGGTTTACAGAAAAATAAGTTTTAACATTCGGGAACGCTCTAAAATTCACAATTGTATTGTAATCTCTAACAGCAGCGACATAATTAGTTTCCAAATCTACATCCATCAACTTGGAAATATCACCAGTAATTAAGGTGTCACAATCTAAATAAATAACCTTATCATAAGCAGGCATCATTTGCGGAATAAATAATCGCAAATACATTTCTTTTGAAAAATGCAAATGACAAAACAACTTGCTTGTATCAATTGTTTCGTAGAGGTCATTAGAATTAACAAACCTAATTGAAACCTTCTCACTATCACACATTGAAGCAATCATTTCTTTAGTGATATCCGTTACACCAGCTTCAAGAATAATAATGTCATACAATTTTTCAACATCTCTATTATCTAATAAAGATTTTAATGCTACTGCCATATAACAAGCGTAATCATCATTTGTGGCAAAAACCACATTCACAGAATCCTGTTTAAAAGCTCTCTCAATTTTAATATCCATAATACTCATTATATAGCACATTTTTAATATTTTTACAATATTTTTTTGATTAAGGGTTGAATTATTAATAAAAAAGTATTATAATAAAAATGAGGTTGTTATTAGAAAGAATTATAAATCTTAACAATTGTAACATTTACCAGAAAAAAATTAAAGATACTAGCCAATTCTGTCGATATGAAAAATATCGATAGGTAAAGTATGAGGATATTCTAACATGAAAAGAAGAAGTATGAAACGTGTTAATGTAAAAAAAGAAAATAAACCATTTAAAACCTTAGCGATTGCAACTATTGCGGGTTTATCTATCATTGGGGTTGGACAAGCTCAAGCTGCAACGCTTGATGAAGTTGATTTGTCACAAAAACCTATTGATACTCCAACACTTGATTATCTACATAATAACGATGTTCAAATCAAATATGAAGACGGAACAGAAGTAGCTATTCCGCAAAGTAATTATACTATGACTGAGGTTAAAGCTAATGAAGATGGCTCAAAACCAGATGGCGATAATATCATCACTCAATATGATTATGACAATACCACGGGTTCACTTTCTCCTCTATACTATGAAATTAACTACCAAACACAATTTGGTAACCCTAATGGTGACACGACTCTAACATTTGGAAAAGTAGAATATCAGGAATATGGCTATACTAAATACAAATGGGAATTAAACCCACAAAACCCAACAAGTACAATTACCTATACATATAATCAAGGTGATACAATAGATGGCTCAATTACTAATGATAGCACTTCTGCAAATATTGCTAGAGATTTTGTTAATAATACAAATTGGACTTTAATCTCAAACAAGAAAAATGCAACAATCAGCAATATTACAGGGAATTTTATTGCAAACGACTTATCTTCCTCAAAAGGTCAATTAATTTATAACAATGGTCATATTGACAATATCAAAGGTACTTTTGCAATAAATAAAGCATACAACGGTCTGATATATAACAATAAAAATGCGACAATCGATAAAATCGAAGGTCTTTTTTTTGATAATGGTGGTTATGCAGTGCGCAACAGTGGAATAATAAAGTCCATCCTTGCCGACTTTATAAACGAAGATGAAATTTATAACGATGGTGGAATTTATAACGATGGTGGAACTATTACTAATATTGTTGGGGATTTTATTGGCTCAAGACTAGAGAATGGGTATAGTGGTACTATTGATAAAATTGAAGGGACATTTACAAATAATAAACAAGGATCTCAAGACAACGATGCCGCCATTTATAATAGCAGCTATTCATCCTCCAATCAGACACTAATAAAATTAATTCTTGCTGATTTTATAGCAAATCAAGGAAGAGGAATTTCCAACATTTATGGTGGAATTACAGATATTATTAGCTCATTTATTGGGAACTCTATCAGTTTAAACACGAATTATTATCACCGAACAGCAAAGGGAGGAGCTATTTTTAATGCTGATGACTATGATAGTTCATCAGAACATGTTTCCTATATTGGTAATATTACAGGAAGATTCTTAAACAACTACGCATCGGCAATAGACCAGTATGATTATATCCGTTCAGCTGAAGGCGGAGCAATATACAATACAGGAAGAATAGACAGTATTACGAACTCTCACTTCCAAAATAACTATGCAGAAGCAAAAGGAAGTGGAGATGCATTTGGAGGAGCCATTTATAACAATACATGGGATGGGATTTCTTCTAAAATGATTGAACTTTCAGGAATTGGCAAAATCCAAAACACCTCCTTCATAGGTAACTACGCAAAGTCACAATCAGGGACAGCACAAGGTGGTGCTATCTGGAGCAATGTAGATTTGAATATCGTTGCAGATAATGGAGAATCCTTATTCTCTGGAAACTACGTTCAAGTTGGAGATAAAAAAGACCCACAAGCAATATTTGTAACCAATATGATTGAAAAGAAAGACCTTGGGTATAACAGCGAGCACTCAAACCATTTTTATCAAAATGAACCACATAAAACAACAGTAACACTTAACTCCATAAACAATGGTAAAATTATCTTCAACGATAAAATTACTGGTGATACAAAAAAGATTCCTATTAATAAATATTATAAAAAATGGAATGATGAAGATTTTAAATATATACCACAATATGTAGATGATGACTATAACGACATAGATACTCCAACAGAAGAAGTTTCTCTTACTCCAGAACTAAAAATCACTGGTGATTCTTCTAGTGTTGTTCAATTGAATAATGATATTGAAAACTTGGATATTTCATTAAGCGGTACAAATCTACATCTTGGAGCTAGAGATAATGTTCTAGATGGAAACAACATAGATTTGCAATCTGGTACTTTATCTATGGTAAACAACCAAGTTGGTGTTGCTTCATTAAACAACGTAACTCTTTCTGGAAATACTAACTTTGTTGCAGATGTTGACCTAGCGAACGAACAAATGGATAGAATTACTGCAAACAATTACAACACTCAACAAGGTATCAACTTGAACGTTGTTGGTATGAACTTGTTATCTGACGCAACAAAAGATGTTACTGAAATATATTTTGCACAACCAGGGTTGAAAAATAATGTTGTTAACGGTATGCCAGCTAACGGAGGATACAACCTTCCAAGCTCAGCTCAAACAACATTCTATACTCCAATCTACAAATACAACGCAATTTATGACAACAGAAATGACGGCGGTTACTTCATGTTCACCAAAGGAGATAAAATCCTTACCGCTAATGGTGGTGGAGGAACAACTATTACTCCTAGTGGAAATCCATCTGATGCGTATAACCCTGCTGTACTCGCACCATCAGTAGCTTCTCAAGCTGGGGCGAATGCAACAATGAACCAAACATTCAACTATGCATTCCAAAACTCAGATAACTTCATGACTATTCCATATCTTGAACGTGTCGCAATCAAAACTGCAAACAGATACGCTCTTTCTCCAACTGGAGATGCAACAGATGTTGGTACTTTC